>Ga0189275_100150_pt1 | contig 92273 bp, 72 predicted proteins | sample N19A6minimetaG_FD_130329 | JGI IMG/M metagenome (GOLD analysis project Ga0189275, IMG submission 130329) | Marine microbial communities from the Costa Rica Dome - N19 A6 mini metaG | ecosystem: Environmental > Aquatic > Marine > Oceanic > Photic zone | place: Costa Rica: the Eastern Pacific...
AATTCGGCTTTATCAGAAATGTCTTTATTGAATTGCTTCTTGATCAGATCATGAGAAACGGATGTGGAGATCACCAATAATAAACCTGCTGCTGTGGAAAGTGCAGCTGCTAATCCTCCGGCGGCCACCAATGCCGCAACCCAGGCCGGTAAACCTGCAATTTCAGGATTTGCTAAAACCATAATATCACGATCGACATATAACTCATTGTCATTAACGGTGACTTCATTGGAAAGCATCACTTGATTATTAGCTCCTCGGCGGATATCTAATCCATCTCGAACAATATCTGGCGCACCAACAATAGCTGCTCCGGGAGCGTAATTTATAATTCCATCTTCGTTTTTATCTACCCAGTTTAACAGCGCTGTTTCTTCCCATGTACTAAACCATGGTGGCATTTCTTCATACGGTTGTTCACTTACCGTTTCAATCAGATTTGTTCTTGCAAAAACAGCAATTGCAGGAGCTGTCGTATATAGAATGGCAATAAAGATCAGTGCATACCCGACAGAAATTCGGGCATCCTTAACTTTTGGAACTGTAAAAAATCGAACGATCACGTGAGGAAGTCCGGCGGTTCCAACCATTAACGCCACAGTTATAAAAAATACATCCTGCATACTTTTGGTACCGGAAGTATATTCCGCAAAACCCAATTCTGTGTGCAGTTGATCCAGTTTATCTAATAAATACATTCCTGAACCATCAGCTAAAGTTGAACCAAAACCGATTTGGGGAATCGGGCTACCGGTCAGCTGCATTGAAATGAAAAATGCCGGAACCATAAAGGCAAAGATTAGCACACAATACTGAGCGACTTGTGTGTAGGTGATTCCTTTCATTCCTCCTAAAACCGCATAAAAGAATACAATTGCCATCCCGATGATGACTCCCCAAAATATATCAACTTCCAGAAATTTTGAGAATACAAGACCAACACCGCGCATTTGTCCGGCTACATAAGTAAATGAGACAATCAATGCACAGATCACAGCAACTGTTCTAGCAGTATTGGAATAGTAGCGATCGCCGATAAAATCAGGTACGGTAAATTTTCCGAATTTTCGAAGATACGGAGCCAGCAGTAAGGCAAGAAGTACATATCCCCCGGTCCATCCCATCAGATAAACAGTCCCGTCGTAACCCATAAAAGAGATCAATCCCGCCATAGAAAGAAACGAAGCGGCCGACATCCAGTCTGCTGCGGTAGCCATTCCATTCGTTAACGGATTAACAGCTCCTTCGGCAACATAAAATTCGCTGGTTGATCCTGCTCTTGACCAAATCGCTATTCCTATGTAAAGAGCGAAAGTGATTCCAACGAGAATATAAGTCCATACTTGAACATCCATTATGCATCCTCCTCGTTTACGCCGAATTTTTTATCTAAACGATTCATCAGGTACACATAGATAAATATAAGCACCACAAACACATAGATAGATCCTTGTTGAGCAAACCAGAAACCCAGTTTAAATCCACCCATTTTAAATTGATTTAGAAAGGGAGCTAATAAAATTCCAAATCCGTACGAAACAGTAAACCAAATGCTTAACAGAATACTCAGGTACTGCAGGTTCTTCTTCCAATATCCTTTCAAGTCTTTTTCTTGTGTCATACTACCTTTTTGTTAGTTTCAGAGAGTATGCAGTTTTTACATAAGCTATGCAATTATTCTTTTTGATTGCCAAAACACTTGGTCAAAGCGATTCAACTTGTAGTTTGACTTCCTACCAATAATCATATATTCAAATATTATATTATGGTACCTTCAATCAAAATTTACATGCATGAAAAAGATTTTATCATTTATCATATTTCTTAGTGTTGGTTCAGTATCCGCTCAAGAAGTATCCGTTATAGATTTTGTAAGAACAGTAGATAATAATCGAGAAGAACTTGTTTTCTACTATGAAAACAATTGGAAAACTTTACGTGACATAGCCTTAAAGAAGGGTTTTATTCATTCATATGAACTGCTGATATCTGAAACTGATTCTGTAACAAATTTTGATGTTATACTCATTACCAGATATAAAAGTGAGGAACAGTTTAATCAAGGTGAGGAACGGTTCCAGAAGATTATAAGAGAGCGTAACCAAAAATACGGCGGTATTAGATTGCTAAATGAGTTAAAGCCGACTCAATTCAGAGTAAACGTATCTCATAAAATAACCCGAAGAAAGTTCTCTTCTTTCTAACAACTCGTACTCTTTACAATTGATACAAATTGTAAACAGAGTTGCTCCAATAGTTATTTTTCTATATTTGCTTGAATAAATATCCCAACCGGGGTGTGAACTTCAAGATTTCTTAAATCAAAAAAATGACCAGTTATAAAATATTCTTAAGCTTTCTTTTATGTATAGTTTTGGGAACATCAGAGCTCTTATCTCAACAAATCACAAACCCGGAAAATGAAATAAGAGCAGTTTTCATAAATGAAGCCCCAAAAATAGATGGAGATATAAGCGATTTCGTTTGGACCAGCATCGCTCCTATTACCAATTTTATCCAAGTTTGGCCGAATGATGGTTCACCTGCCACTGAAGATTCTGAAGTCCGAATTGCGTACGATCGTGATAATCTCTATTTCGCATTTCGGTTTTACGATAAAAACCCGGAATTAATACGTGCAAAGAATTTAGAACGCGGAGGCAGAAATGACAGAGATGATCATGCTTATATTGGATTAGATACATTCGGAGATGGCAGAAATGCATATCTGTTTGAAATGAATGCCTTGGGAACACAAGATGACGCCACTATCACGGATGAACGTTTAACTACCAACAGCTTCTCATGGGATGCTGTTTTTATCAGCGAAACTATTATTGATGAGCAAGGTTGGACGCTAGAAGTTTCAATCCCATTCAGACAACTTCGTTTTCCTGAAGATGAGGAATTGAGTTTTGGAATCATGTTATCAAGAACTATAAATCGAAAAAATGAACGTGTTCTGTGGCCTAGAATTGGTCTTGAATATGGAAATTTTGGAGCTCTTGCGGCTGTTTCTCAATATGGAAAACTCACAGGTATTAAAAACATAAAGCGTGGTAAAAATATTGAAATTAAGCCTTATATAATTGGTGGAGCTCAGGAAACCCGCCCTGATCTAGCTAACGAAGAAACCAATGTAGATTACTCCGAGGATATCGGAGTTGATGTCAAATATGGAATTTCATCTAACCTTACCTTAGATCTTACCGTAAATACCGATTTTGCTCAGGTTGAATCTGATAATGTGCAACTCAATCTGACTCGTTTCAATTTGTTCTTCCCTGAAAAAAGAGAGTTCTTTTTAGAAAGATCCGGTCTTTTTGAACATGGGAATTTGCAAAGCACACAAACTTATTTTTCCAGACGAATTGGATTGACCAATGAGATTCTTGCCGGTGCCCGGATGACAGGACAAATTGGTAAAACTTCTATTGGAGCATTAAATATTGAAACCGGAAATGAGATGAAAGACTTTCTGGGTTCTAACTCCACCAATAATACGGTTATCAGATTTAGAAACGATATTTTTTCAAGAACTACAGCCGGTGCTATTTTTACAAATACACAAATCGGCAATGATTACAATCGTGCTTTAGGTATTGATACACAATATCGGTTTGGAAGTGCCAGCCTGTTTAACGCATGGTTTACTAATGTCTGGGATGATCAAGAAGGTTTAAATGATGCAGCCGGACACGCTTCAATACTCTTAAGAAACGATTTGTATTCCGTCGAAGCTTCATACACCAATGTAGGTACTAACTATAATCCTGCTTTGGGCTTTGTACGCCGGCAAGATATGAGACAATATGACCTCAGAGGGAATTACAATCAAAGAATGAATAAGATAAATTCGATTAACAGAATAGTTATACGAGGACTCTATGACTACATTGAAGGACAGGACGGAGTAAAACAATCCACTGAATTTGAATTTGGCGGTACTATAGAATTTCAAAGAAGAGATCGGTTTTCTGCGGAGTTCAGTAACGAATTTGAGCGATTATTCGCACCTTTTCGAATAAGACCCAATACAATTATCCCAACAGGAGATTATACTTTCAACAGATTTCAGGTGAATGGGGAAACTGATTCCAGCAGAAGATTTTTTGTAAACGCAGGTATCGAATTCGGTGAGTTTTTCAGCGGAAACAGAACAGATATAAATGGTGGGTTTGGATTAAGACAATCACAATATCTTACACTTGAAGGCAGAATAAATCACTCTATCATTGATTTGCCGGTAAATAATGGAGAATTTGATGCTACAACAGTTTCTATGTCTGTGCTTGGTGCATTCAGCCGAAAACTCTTCACTAAAACTTTAATTCAGTACGATAATTTCTCTCGTAATATTCAAGCGAACTTGCGTGTAGACTGGATTCATACTCCCGGAAGTGATCTGTTTTTTGTGTTCAACACTTCCTACCACGTTACCGGAGATAATGAGGTTTTATTTGATCCGAATAGAGATTTTATACTTAATAATGAGACTGCAATTGTAAAGCTTACTTATCTGATACTCCTATAATAAGGGAATATGAACATTACTCTTTAAAAAGTATTTTGATTAATTAGACTCTATAAGAATCATCAAGCTACAGCCGCTTCTTGATTGTACTTATTTCTGTAATCGATTGGGGTAAGACCGGTAATTTTCTTGAAAGTATTTCTAAATGACTTGGTATCAGAATACCCCACTTGGTACATGACTTCATTTACATTTTTCCGACTGGTTTCAAGATCTCGTTTAGCCGCTTCTACTTTAACACGCTGAATATATTCACTTACCATATTACTAGTCGCTTTTTTAAATCTTCGTTCCAAAGTTCGACGACTCAATGCTACTTTTTCTGCCAGCTCATCAACACGGATGGTATTTTCGTAATTATTTTCGATGAAATCCTGTACCGCAATTACTTCCTTGTCCTCATGGTCTTTTTGTCCCTCAAATATCATGAACGCAGACTGGCTGTTTCTATCGATGTCAATAGAAAAAGCCTTAGAAATAAAAATTGCCATCTCCCTACCTGCATACTTTTCAATCAAATGTAGAATCAAATTCAAAAAGGAGTATGCGCCTCCACTTGTATAAATTCCATCCTCTGAAGTCATAATCATATCATCCACTAAATCCACCTTTGGAAACATCTCTCTAAAATTACTAGCATGTAGCCAATGTGTTGCACATTGTTTTCCATCTAACAACCCCGTTGATGCCAAAAAGAAAGCACCTATACATAAACTTGCCACTTCTGCCCCATTTTTATACTGGTTTATAATCCAAGGTGCTAGTTCTTTGTTCTGTTTCAACCCTGTTTCTATATCGTCGTGAATAGCCGGAATAATGATCAAGTCTGTTTTTTCTATTTCATTGATCAATAAATCCGGACTCGATGTAAAGAATCCGGTTGATTGAGGGATTTCTTTTTCCAGACCGACCAGGTGAACATCAAAAATAGCTTCCCTTCCCATTTGCTGTGCAATTCTATTTACCTGAGAAAAAATCTGATGTGTACCGGCAATATTTACCAAACTGGTATGCCCTCGTGGTATGAGTATAGATATATGTCTCATAATTCGACTGTTGTTTAAAGCTCTTTTGTATAAATCTATATAAGCTTCTTGTCGCAATCAACCCGCAAGATTGGCGTATTTACACCTTACAATCTCCATTTTTTGATGGTATAATAGTTACATAAATTCAGAAGCGAACAAATAAGTAAATAAAATCAAATGAGTAAAATAATTTCATTTATGCATGTATCGCTTGACGGTTTTGTGGCGGGACCTAACGGTGAAATGGACTGGATCAAAGTTGATCAAGAAATATTTGATTATGTAGGTAAGCGGATAAGCAAAGGTGACACTGCGCTGTATGGAAGAGTAACTTATGAGATGATGGAAAGTTACTGGCCAACTGCCGCAGACAAACCGAACGCAACTAAGCACGACATTGAACATTCAAAGTGGTATAAACAAGTACGAAAAATTATTTTGTCAAAATCCATGGAAAACGTTGATCTGCCTAACACAACAATTATTAGTGACAATCTTTCGGACAGACTAAATCAAATAAAAAAAGAGTCTAGAGATGAGATCTTACTTTTTGGTAGCCCCACAGCAACACATTCGCTTATTCAACAGAATTTAATTGACGGCTATTGGCTGTTTGTCAACCCGATCATTCTTGGACAAGGCATTCCACTATTTATGGATAACCAAGAAAAAACCAAACTAAAACTATTACCTATAACTAAACAATTTACTAGTGGTGTAACTGAACTAAACTACGAAGTAGAGAGAAAATAAAACTAATTACTAACTAAACTCAATCCACATGAAATCTGTAAATCCTTACCTCAACTTTAAAGGCAACACTGAAGAAGCGTTTAATTTTTACCAGAGTGTATTTGGTGGAGAATTAAGCATCGTACGTTATAAAGATATGGACGATAATATGGGAGCAACGGGAGATGATCTCAATAAAGTTGCTAATGTAACGCTACCAATTGGTGGTGGAACCGTTCTTTTAGGTTCTGATGTCTTTGGAACTTGGGGAGAATCTTTCCAAAAAGGAAACGACTTCTATATCAATTTAGAACCTGATGATATGGAAGAAGCAAAACAACTTTTTCATAATATCTCTGAAGGTGGTGAAGTAGATATGCCTCTCCAAAAAACGGAATGGGCAGAGCAGTTTGGAATGTGTACCGACAAGTTTGGTATTCGCTGGATGGTAAACTATGAAGGAAAGTAGATCTTAAAAAATAATAATCAGAATCTAAATTCACGAACAATGAACACTAAGAAAATCTGGGCTAATTTAGCTGTAGAAGATGTTGAAACAACTCGAGATTTTTATCTGAAACTCGGATTTAAACCAAATGGGCCCAATCATACTACAGAAGAATTAACCAGTTTTCTTGTGGGTGAAGACGATTTTGTAATTCATTTCTTTAAAAAGGAACGTCTTAAGTGGAGCCTTGAGGGAGAACTTGCCGATTTATCTAAAGGAAATGAGGTAATGTTCACTCTTTCAGCAGATAGTAAGGAAGAAGTGGATGAATGGGCAAGAGAAGTTAAAAAAGCCGGCGGAACTGTTTTTAGTGAACCCCAAGCAATTATGGAAAAATGGTACGGATGTAGCTTTGCTGATTTAGATGGGCATAAATTCAACGTGTTTTACAACGGAAAATAATTCGATATGAATACTAAAATTTTGAATGAGTTTACTGATACTACTGATGAACTACTTCAACTGCTTTCATCTTTAACGGAGGAACAACTAAACGTAACTCCAAGTGAGGGTGGCTGGACAGCAGGTCAACTTGGAGATCACTTATATAGATCTTATAGTGTGATTGAGATACTCAATGGAAATGTCGAATCCACTGATAGAAAACCGGATCAAAAACTTCTTGAAATAGAAAAACTCTTTCTTGATTTTTCTATTCAAATGGAGTCTCCAAAAGAAATATTACCTTCAAATGAATCTATTGGAAAAGAAGGATTATTAGGTCGCTTGCAGGAGCGTATTGAATTACAAAAAGATATCATCCGAAGTAAAGACCTATCCAAAGTCTGTTTGGATTTCGAAATTCCGGAATATGGTCCTTTTACTAGGTTGGAATGGATCGGCTTCAATACAGTGCATACTCAACGTCACGTGCATCAATTAAAGAAAATAATTCAGAATCTATCGAATTAAGTGGATTTAATAATCCTAAGAAACCACCTCATCCAACAAGGATAAATATGATAAATCAATCTAAAGCATTCAGTTCTTTTTCAGTCTTAGATCTGGAAGAAACTCAAAAATTCTATTCCGAATATCTTGGAATCAAAACTACTATTGACGAGATGAATATTTTGGAAATTAATGTGAATGATGGATTTAGAGTTATTGCCTATCCTAAATCAAATCATAAGCCAGCAGAGTTTACTGTTCTTAATTTCTTGGTATCGGACATAGATCAAACCGTTAAAGAATTAACTACAAAAGGAATTGTTTTTGAGCAATATGATGAACCTATAAAAACCGATGAAACAGGTGTCGCTCGAAACGAATTTGGACCTCCAATTGCCTGGTTTAAAGATCCTTCTGGAAATATTCTATCTTTAATAGAAGAATAAAAATGAATACTTATAAATTCTGATGAAAAGCCCAACTCCCCACGACACTCTAGAATACATCCTTCTTCAGTCTGAAAAGTTTAGAAATAACTTAGAACAACTTCGAGATATAATTTTATCTGAAGTTCCTGAAGCAGAAGAAGTTATAAGTTATGGCATTCCCTGTTTTAAGCATCATTACATGTTGGTTGGGATTGGAGTTACTAAAACAGCTTGTAGTTTTTATACTATGAATCCTGAATTAGTGAAATCAATGAAGGATGAATTAACTGACATTAAACATTCCGGGAGCACACTTTACTTCCCGCCCGATAATCCCCTACCTGAAAATTTAATACGTAAGATTATTCAAATCAGGTTAAAAGAGAACGAAGCAAAGAAAAATAAATAAAAACCCCGACTCACGTTCAGTAAGTCAGGGTTTATCCTGTTCTCCATGAAAGAAAATCTTTGCGAGCTTCAGCGTAAGCCAATCCTGAAGTAAAAGTCTTCAATACTTACCAGAATGTAGTATTCAGAATTGTTTATAAAAAATTTTTGTGGACAGCTTATTAATTTTGTTGATAACTATTTTACAAACTATTTTTTGTGTGTTGAAATCTTTTCTTTAGCTTAGAATATTGTGTGAAGGAGCTGTGAACTCCCCCACAATTAATATTATTATTAAGGCCACTGAGATTAACTACTAAAGTCTCTCGGTGGCTTTTCGTTTTTATGAAGCTTCTCATCTTTTGCTTCTCCAATTATCTGATAGTTTTCACTATCAATTGGATGATGATACACTCCTGTTTTATGAACGTATTCCATGTTTATTTTTGTTGTTAATATTAGCACCTTAAGCCAAGGTGACCAATGACACTCACTGGTTTTTATATTCTTCATTTCACACAAAAGTCAGGTACATATCTGCACCTGACTTTCGTATAATTTACCTAAGCCTTATTTCTTACGAACATCCAGAAGTTGATCCACAAGTAATACACTTCATACAGGTTCCGTTTCGAACCATCGTCATGCTACCACATTCCGGACAAGCATCACCTGTATATCCGAGTTGCTTCGCTTTTTCGTAGTCTGTTTCGTAGCTAGAACCTTCTTTGCTTTTTGCTTGAGGTGCAACAGCATCCACCGTTTCAGGTTTTGGTGCTGCAACCGGAGCTTTAGCAACAGTCTTTGTCGTTTCAACTACTTCCCCACCCGGTGTTGGGCGCAGGTCTCGTGTTGAAATTTCATCAGCAGGAACATGCGCCAGATCTTCACGACCTAAGTAAGAAACCGCAAGCTCACGGAATATATAATCAATTACAGAAGTACTCATTTTCACATGAGGGTTTCCTGCAACCATTCCACTTGGCTCAAACTTGGTGAATACAAAAGCATCCACAAATTCTTCGAGCGGTACTCCATGCTGTAAACCAAGAGAGATAGAGATCGCAAAGCAGTTCAGTAAACTTCTGAATGCAGCTCCTTCACGATGCATATCAATAAATATCTCACCTAACTGACCGTTCTCGTACTCACCGGTTCTTAGGTAAACACTTTGTCCACCGATCTTAACTTTCTGAGTATAGCCTTCTCTACGGAATGGTAATCTCTGGCGACGAGCTAAATACTTATGAATGATACGTTCCGCAACTTCAACAACTTTATCCTGAGCGGCAGCTGTTGGTGCGTCTGAAATTTCTTCCTCATCTTCTAATTCTTCAAAAACATCTGCCAAGCTATTTAGCGGCTGGCTTAATTTTGAACCATCACGATAAAGTGCATTTGCTTTCAACATCATTTCCCAAGAAAGCATGTACGCATCTTTCATGTCTTCGATGGTTGCTTCGTTTGGAAGGTTGATCGTTTTGGAGATCGCTCCTGATAAGAACGGCTGAGCTGCAGCCATCATTCTAATATGACCACGAGCTGAAATAAATCTGGTTCCTGTTCTACCACACTTGTTTGCGCAATCGAATACTGCAAGATGCTCATCTTTTAAATAAGGAGCTCCTTCAATTGTCATTGTACCGCATACGTAATCGTTAGCTTCTTGAATTTGCTCACGACTGAATCCTAAGTGGCGCAACATGTCAAAAGTAACATCACTTAGTTGCTCTTCCGTAATTTCGAGGACGTCTTTGCAGAAATCTTCGCCTAGTGTCCACTGATTAAATGCAAACTTGATATCAAAACTACTTGGTAGAGCTGCATTTACCGCTTCAAGTTTTTCATCCGTAAACCCTTTGGCTTTTAGGCTTTCAGGATTCACATGAGGACAGCCTTCCAAGCTTGCAGCACCTTTAGCATAATCGATGATCGCTTTGGATTCTTTAGGAGAATAGCCAAGCGTCTTTAATGCTTTCGGTACACTTTGGTTAATGATTTTAAAGTAACCACCACCTGCAAGTTTTTTGAATTTCACTAATGCGAAATCAGGTTCAACACCGGTTGTATCACAATCCATTACTAAACCGATTGTTCCTGTTGGAGCAAGCACGGTTACTTGAGCATTTCTATATCCGTTTTTCTCGCCAAGTGCCACAGCACGATCTGAATTTTCTTTAGCTGCCTTTAGCAGGTAATCAGGACAAATTGTAGCATCGATTCCCATCGGTTTAACAGTTAATCCTTCATATTCTTTAGGATCAGCATTATAAGCAGCTCTTTTGTGATTTCTCATCACACGGAGCATATGCTCTTTATTTCTTTCGTAACCTTCAAAAGCACCTAGTTCACCAGCCATTTCAGCGCTGGTTTCATACGACTTCATATGCATTATCGAAGTGATAGCTCCTGCTGTTGCAATTCCTTCATCACTATCATAAGGAATTCCCTGAACCATTAAAGCAGCTCCAATATTTGCGTATCCAAGTCCTAAAGTTCTGAATACATAAGACAGATCTGCAATTTCTTTGGATGGGAACTGAGCCATCAATACAGATATCTCAAGTACGGTTGTCCAAATTCTTGAAGCATAACTAATTGACTCGACATCAAATGTTGTACAGTCTTCATCAGTGAAATACTTCATCAAGTTTAATGAAGCCAAGTTACAAGCAGTGTTGTCTAAGAACATATACTCAGAACAAGGATTACTTGCCTTGATCTCACCATCTTCCGGGCATGTATGCCATTCGTTGATAGTATCGTGATATTGCGTTCCAGGATCTGCTGAAGCCCACGCTGCATAAGCTATTTGATCCCACAGATCGTTTGCTTCAAGAACCTTCATTGGTTCCGGCTCACGTCCTTCTTTTTTGGCTTTAGCTTTCTCAACTCTCCAAATAAGATTCCATTGTCCATTGTCTTTAACCGCTTGCATAAATGCATTTGGTACACGAACAGAGTTGTTAGAATTTTGTCCCGCTACTGTGTTATAAGCTTCTGAATTCCAATCAGTATCGTAAGAATCAAATTCTATATCAGTAACACCTTGCGCCGCAAGTTGAATTACGCGTTCAATATAATTTAAAGGAACCTGATCTCTTTTTGCCTTACGAATAACTTTTCCTAGATCTTTATTCTTCAGTGGATCACGGCTCATTGCGCCATTGAAAGTTCTGCCTTCAATCTCAATAGGTGTATGGCAAAGCTTGATAATATCTTTTAAGTGCTTTTGAGTAATCTTTGAACCGGAAACAAGAGCTGCTACTTTTTGCTCTTCTTTAACTTTCCAGTTGATATACTCTTCGATATCAGGATGGTCTAGATCTAATGTAACCATCTTAGCGGCCCGACGAGTTGTTCCACCTGACTTAATTGCTCCCGCCGCTCTGTCTCCAATTTTTAAGAAACTCATTAACCCTGATGATTTACCACCACCACTTAACGGCTCATTAGCTCCACGGATATTAGAGAAGTTACTTCCTGTCCCTGAGCCATACTTAAAAAGACGAGCTTCACGAACCCATAGATCCATGATACCGCCTTCGTTCACTAGATCATCATCCACACTTTGAATGAAACACGCATGCGGCTGAGGATGAGTGTAAGAATCTTTTGATTTTGTAAGCTTACCCGTTTTAGCATCAACGTAATAATGTCCTTGGGCAGGACCGTTAATTCCATATGCCCAGTTCAATCCGGTGTTAAACCATTGTGGAGAATTTGGTGCTGCCATTTGGTTGGCAAGCATATAGCATAATTCGTCGTAAAATACTTTTGCATCTTCCTCCGAATCAAAATAATCATGTTTCCACCCCCAATAGGTCCAACAACCTGCTAATCTACTAAAAACCTGACGACTATCAATTTCATGAGAAAACCTTTCATTCTCCGGAATTTCCTTCATTGCTTTAGCATCAGCATCTGAACGCTGCAACCACTTAGGCACCCCTTTCTCAGCAACCTTTTTAAGTTTTACAGGAACTCCGGCTTTACGAAAATATTTTTGCGCTATAATATCTGTTGCAACCTGAGACCAACTTTCAGGAACCTGAACGTCTTCCATATGGAAAACCTGAGAACCATCCGGGTTCTTGATTTCCGATGTCCTGGATTCGAATTTCATTGAGTCGTATGGGGTATTCCAATCTTCCTTAGTGTAGAAGCGCGTAAATTTCATCTATTTTCTCCGTTGTTTCATTGCTAATATCGTCTTAATTCTTCGGGCTGAAAGAGCAGGATAAACCTAAAGCCAGGAGTTCTTTTCTCCTTTAGAAGTGAGATTTAATATAGACGTGAGGCTTGGAGTGAGCAAGTTAAATCTTGATTACTTTTCCACAAATACCAACATTTATCCACATTAATTTTGCGAGAGATTTTATACTTTTAAAAACTCGCTCTAATAATGATTATTAAACTATAAAATTATCTTCACCGCCAAAGTGAAAAATAAAAAAAGCTTTCTCTAAATTTATTAAAGAGATCTTTCTTGTGATTATCATCAAAAAAGTTATCCACATTTATTAATAAATAAATTCAATTTTTACATTATACATTCTAATTTAAATTTTATTATATAAATAAATATAATGAATATTATAAATTATATTTTTTTTAGAATTTCTAAATATTATTTTAGAAATATTTTAAATACCATTCCCCCTCTCAAGCTTATTATTCAGTAGAAAAATAAAACGTCCCCGGAATAATTCCTGTTGGAAAACGATCTAGCTTTACACCGTTAAGGTCGTACTGAATTGCTAGCCCTGATTGAGCAAAATTCTTAGCATCACTGCCCCTTAAAAAAACTATTTTCATCGGATGTGGAAAACCCTAAGGAATAAAAATGTCTCTGATAAAACCTTGCCAAATCCTTCATTTTGAATCCACTGCAAATGCAGCTTTGGGACTATTCATTGTTATAGATATTGAATCAAAATATCAGCATAAAAAAAGCTCCTGACGGAGCTTTTAAATTTACTACACAAAGATACGCGCTCTATTTAATCAGCATCATTTTTTTAGACAAAGAACCTGTCGGGGTTACAATCCGGTAGATATACATTCCGGAAGAAAGATTCGAAGCATCAAACTGAACAGATTTCACACCAACAGCCTGGTTTCCATTGACAAGTACGGCAACTCTCTGTCCTGTTATATTGAAAACTTCCAGCTTAACATGACCGGGCTGGCTTAATGAATACTGAATTTGTGTAGTTGGGTTGAAAGGGTTTGGATAATTTTGATCAAGCTTAAATCCGGCAATTTGATCCATAATTTCTGAGGAGGTATTCAACATATCCTCATACAAAAACAGAAAACTTCCGGGAATAATACCTGCTTGAAATGTAGTAGATTCAGTTGTATTCTCATTATAAATAATCACATCTCCCTTAGAACTGAAATCTTTGGCATCAGCCAAGTAAAAATTTTGATTTTCCGGTTCAAATCCGATTGCATAAAAACTGCCTTTTACTAAGGTATCGGCGGAGAATTCTCCGGTACTAATATCGAAAGAACGCAATCCTCCGGTGTTCACATATAATTTATTGTTTACTTCGTTAAGAGCAATATCGGAACCAGCAGATGATATTTCAGTGAATGTAGTTTCTTCTCCTGTAAAAAGATTTATACCGTGAACTCCTCCCGGCTTTGAGGTACCCGGAATAATTTGAAAGTTCTCATCGAAATCTCCTGCATAGCCTCCACTTATCACCCAAAGTGTTCCCTCCGAATCTACAACCATGCCTCCGGGGCCGCGGTTTACTTCAAAAGTATCTACTACGGCATCGGTAGAAACATCTATTTTAAAAATAGTACTATCGGATCCGAAACCATTATTAGCCACGTAAGCAAAACCATTATATTCAATGATCCTGTCCGGGTTTGTTCCTACAGGAATGGTTGTCTCAGCAACCGAATAGTCCTGCAGATCAACAACGTAAACAGCGCTTGCATACAAATCGGTTACATACGCCTTGTTTGCCGTTACCTTCACAAATTCGCGAGGACTAGCTCCCTCAGGAAAAGTGATTTGCCCGGTTTGTTCAAAGGTTTCGTCATCAAGTATTACAATTTTTTGTGAGTTATTAATTACTGCAAAAAGTTGTCCATTATCCCAAGCCATACTTTGAACTACGTCTCCAATGCCGATCTCATTAGCGGCAAAGTAAACGCCGTCTGTAGTAGCACCTGTTTCAACTATGTAATTTGTAATGGTAGCATTGCTTGTGGTAAAGTTTCCTTCATTTCCAACTACTACCTGTACTAGGTTTCTATCCTGGGCTGTTCCCAAAGAGGAAATGAGCATTGCAAAAATGAATACTATGTATCGTGTTGTTTTCATATATGTTTTATTTGAGATTATATTTTATAGTTAATTTGAATTGATAGGATCTACCGGGCATGGGATAATCCCGGATCACAACATATTCTTCATTCAACAGGTTTTGAATTGAAAACTGAGGTATGAATCGGAAGTTGTTCCATTTTACCCTATATGAGCCGTTTAGCGTGGCATGGCGATATGCCGGAAGTGGATCGAATGGACTACTATGATCGGCTGATGAAAATCGTTCGTCGGTAAAATTATAACTGAACAGAGTGCTTAAATTTTTCCAGCTCAACACTGCTGAGCCTTTGGCTTGCCACTTGGGAGTGTACCTGAGCTGTTTGTTGATGGCTCGGTCGCCTTCAAAACGAGGTTCCTTTAATTCTGCTAAAGAATGAATTAACATTGCCCGCAGATTGAAGCGAAAATCGCCAAGTTTAACAGTTAAATTTTCTCTTACTTCAAATCCCCAAAGGCGAAGTTCTTCCAGGTTCTGAGGTCTTGACCTTCCATCATTACCGGGTAGCCACCGAATTCCATCTTCAACCCTTCCGTCATAATAAGTAAGCTCTAAAGAATTTTGGATAACTTCTCTTGTGATTTCAACTAAAAGACCGGTTTCATATTTAAAGTTAGTTTCCGGATTAATGTCAGGATTCCCCAACGCCGGCCAATATAAATCGTTAAAAGTTGGGGCAATGAAATTGCGGCTTACTTGTCCTTTCAGAAACAACACGTCTTTTAATAATTCAACATTTAATCCCGCATTTGCGGAATATGCCTCTTTAAAATCATTGTAGTAGTCAAAACGAAATCCTCCATAGGTATGAACCGGATTTATGGGATTCCAAACAGGATTAAACTGAATAGTAAATTGAGACCGCTCCGGAGTCCCTGAATAATCACTTGCTTCCACTTTGCTCCAACCAAGCTGAACAGCAGAAATAAGCTGAAGATTAGGATGAAGAGTACTTCGGAGCTCAACATCTCCAATAAGCGATGAACTGGTACTTAAGCTGTTGATGTTACTTGCTGGATTGATGAAATCCAGGTCTTGTCGGTTAAGGTAAATTTTCCCGGTAATTCGCTGATTCTTTAAATTTGTAGTGTAACGACTCATCCATCTCAGATAAGAATCATCCTGGTAAGCTAAAGGAGATAGTCCATTGATACTTCCGGGTATTTCATTGTGCATGTCGTGCACCCAAACTACCGTTGAAAAATGCTTTCGGTTTTTTTGCCAATCCACAGACAAGATTCCGGTTTTAGCTTCCAGTCGATTGTTATCTCGTTTCTTCTCAACATCAACGAAACCTCCAGCTTCATTGCTGAACTCGCGCTTTGAATAGGTAAAACTATTGGAAGAGTTTTCCATCCCGGTTGTCAGTCCTACTGTCCAATTCCCAAAATTCCCTCCTGCATATGCTTCCGAAATAGATTGACCGAATGACCCAATAGATTGAGAAAAACCTATCTCATTATTAGGTCTCTGGGTTTGTAGAGCTACTGTTCCACCTCCTTTGTCACCAAAAGAGGTATTCCCATTTCCTGAGGCTACTTTTATTTGTTTAACAGCAAAAGCGGGAATTGTTGATAAATCAGTAAGTCCAAGCATGGCATGATTCAATTGGAATCCATTCCAAAGTACCTGAGTTTGAGAAGGTGAAAACCCGCGCTGTGAAATTGTTGCTAATCCTCCCGGACCATTTGTTCGAACATGAACAGGAGCAAAACTTTCGAGTAGATTAGAAATATTACCTGAAGCGTAGATTTGAATTTGAGAAGAATCGATTCGAGAAATAGAAATCGGTTGATAACGCTCTGCAACATAAATACGAGAAGCCCGAATCTCTATCTCATCCAGCTTAACAGTATCAGCAACCTGAGCTTTAACGGGCACAGCTAATAGAATAAATACAGTAAAGGTTAAAAAATAGAATCGCATACAGCATTACTCGACAGATTCTTTTTCCCGAAGAATACAATCAATGATTATGTGTAGGCAGGTCTCCTGGCTTTCCTTGTGCAGCTGCCTTCCCGATCCAATTGATCAGTGGCAAAGGTATGACTGCGGTTCCGATTTAATAATTAAACCGAAAAGGATTACAGTTGCGGGAACAGCTTCCGATTTTTCAGATTACTCCGAATCACGAAATTCCCTTTTAATTCAGAAACAAACTTGTTTCCAAAACCAACACCGTTGAATTTTTAAATTACAAACACTTCATATCACAAACAACCCTTGAATGAGGAATATCCAATGATCAACATTCTATTTCCAAGTTGGGTGTTGGTTATTCTAAATCTTCTTTTTACACATTCGTGATGTTGAATGAACATTCCTTGTCTACCTTGTGTTTAGAGTAATATAAAAACTGATATTCCATCGTTTGCGTAGTATCAGAAAAGAAATTCTAATTAACTGAAGATCTAATGAGATCATTTATATCGACTTTACTAATAGTGGCTTTATTCAGCACCGTATCATTTGCTCAGGATTCTCTCGTAATCCCTATCACAAGTTTTAATCCTGCTGAGTTTAATGAAGATGCGAACAATAATAAGTGGCAACGTCTTACTCTTCCCAAAAAAGACTGGACAGAATATACTTTAGTAACTGACGGCGATATACCTCATATGAAAGCTGTAAGTAACAATTCTGCCTCGGGATGGAAATATTTGGTTGATATAGATCCAAAAGAATATCCAATCATAGAATGGCAGTGGAAAATTGATAGCGTGTTGGAAGATGGAGATATGACTGAAAAAGATGGTGATGATTATGCTGCCCGAATTTATATCACGTACGAATATAGTAGAAGAGATCTGCCATTAGGCGAGCGAATCAAATACGGAACTATGAAAACATTCACTAGTTTTGATATTCCATTACGCTCTATGAATTATGTATGGGCAAATAAAGCGAAAGTAGGTCATGTTCAGGAAAATGTATATACCAATTGGGTAAATATGGTTGCCACTGAATCAGGCAATGAAAAAGCAGGAACATGGGTAACCTCAACCGCAAATGTTTATGATTCTTACAAAGATGCGTTTGATGAAGAACCTAAGAACATAACCGGTGTTGCAATTATGACTGACTCCGATAATTCTGAAGGATCTGCAACTGCTTATTACGGAAATATCGTTTTTAAGAAAGCTGATAAGAAGGATTCTTCGAAAGAAAAATAATCTTTAGTTGGGTTTAGCGCATCTTTCTGTAAACATTAAACAAAGCACGTCTTATCGGGCGAGCTAGCCCAATTATCTCCCGAATATGAGTATACTCGTTGTTAAGGAGATCGCGGATTTGAAATAACCTGATTTAAAAACTCTATATCCTCGTCCTCAAATCCCAGGGATAAATCCCGTGCTTGCTTATGTTCTTTGTAAAACCACGTGCATAAGCTAGTAAGGACTTCAACTCTAGAATTATCCAAGCTCAATTTTATCTCAGCGACAATCCGCTTAATCAGCATTATAATTTTAGTATTTGGAACAATTTGATAAGCTATCGCTTTAAGTATAAAATACTAACATATTAATATTATGAAATTTATAAAATATACATTCGGGTACTTATTTTTAGCCACAGTTTTCTTTTCATTTGCTTGTAGCAACAGTTCAAAAAAAGATAAAAAAGAAGAACTTGATCCAGAATCCACAATAATTATTCCTGTCACCGAATTTAATCCAGCAGAATACAATAAAGATGCAGAGAACAATGATTGGGAAAAACTTACGCTCCCAAAAAAGGATCATACCGAATATACATTAGTTACTGATGCTGACGAACCACACATTAAGGCGGTGAGTAAAAATTCAGCTTCGGGATGGAAATACAAAGTCGATATCGATCCAAAGGAATATCCAATCATAGAATGGAAGTGGAAAATTGACGGCGTTCTTGAAGAAGGAGATATGACTGAAAAAGACGGGGACGATTATCCTGCCAGAATTTATATCACCTATGAATATGATCGCAAAGACCTTCCATTAGGCGAACGAATCAAGTACGGAAGCATGAAAACATTTACTGATTTTGATATTCCTCTTCGATCTATGAATTACGTTTGGGCCAATGTTGCTGATACCGGTACTGTTCAGGAAAACGTTTATACTAATTGGGTAAATATGGTCGCCGTTGAATCAGGCAGTGAAAAATCAGGGAAATGGATTACATCGACCGCAAATGTATATGATACCTACAAAGATTCATTTGAAGAAGAACCCCGTAAAATAACCGGCGTTGCCATCATGACTGATTCTGATAATTCAGGAGGTTCTGCTACGGCTTACTATGGTGATATTATTTTTAAGAAGGCTCCTAAAAAAGAATCTTCTGAAAAAAAGTAAGTTTTTGTCGTGTTTATAATTTCTTTCATTAAACATTAAACAAAGCACGTCATATCGGGCAAACTTGTCCCGATATCTCCCGAATATGATCATGCTCGTTTTAAGGAGATCGCGGATCGTTCACCCTGATTATATATAAATCTAAAAGTGTAGCCTATTAAATTTTACGTGTAGCTTTTTCTTTCTTCGTCCGCGATGACGTAATAGACTAATCTAGGATGCAATTAATTAAATCTAGCCAACCTTGCTGAAGAGTTTAATAGATTAAACGGTCATCAAATTACCTGATATACACAGATAACGACTTAAATATCCAGGTTCACACAAGCATAAGGCTGAAACCCATACTAGATTATTGTTAAAGCTTAACATTATAACCGTAAGTTAGTAGAGACTTTAGTCCTGATAATACTATCTCGTGTATAAAATGTTGTTCAAAGACTGGCTCTAATTATCAAAACATAACTCCCATTTGTAACATCTTCATTTTTGAGTCGTCTAAGCGTTTGTAATCAACCCAAACGCTTTTTTATTATGAAAATTAAACAACTCGGCTACTTATCTGCAGCACTACTCTTAACATTATCTGCTTGCGGAAACGAAGATGGATCCAATAACTCCGAGAACGACAACGAAGAAATTGTAGTCATTCCTGTTGAAGCCACTTCCGTATCTCGTGGAGATATTTCTGCGTATTATTCTAACACCGCAACGCTTGAGGCAGAACAAGAAGCATTAGTTGTTGCAAAAGTTCGTGGCATTGTAAATGAAATTTTGGTTGAAGAAGGCGATCGAGTAAAAGCTGGACAGGTTATCGCCAAAATTGATGATGAGCAATACAGAATTGAAGCTGAAAGAGCTAAATCGAATATGGATCGTTTGTATAATGACTTCAAAAGAAGTAAAGAATTATACGACAGACAAGCTATCTCTGCGGAAGAATATCAAAACAAACAGTTTGAATATGAAGCTCAAAAATCAGCGTATGAGCTTGCTAAACTAAATCAAGAGTACACTTCTATTAAATCTCCAATTAGCGGAGTTATTTCCGAACGGCTGATCAAAAAGGGAAATATGATCGGTACTGATCAAAATGTATATCGCGTTACTGATTTTGATCCTCTTCAGGCAATTTTATACGTTCCCGAACATGAAATGGCAAAAATCAATAAAAACCAACCTGCTGAAATTAAAGTAGATGCACTGCCTGGACAATCTTTCAGAGCCCATGTTGAAAGAATAAGCCCAATTGTTGATCCAACTACAGGAACATTTAAAGTAACCGTTATTATTGATGAGAAAAACGAAAAGCTAAAACCAGGCATGTTTGGCAGAGTAAAAATTGTTTACGACACACGAATCAGTACAAAAATGATTCCTAAAGTTGCCGTTATGTCTGAAGATGAAACGCAAACGGTGTATGTAGTTCGGGATTCTCTTGCCTACAAAAAAATCATTAAAACCGGTTATGTGAACGGCAGAAATATCGAAGTTCTTGAAGGTCTTGAAGACGGAGAGGTTGTTGTAACTACCGGACAAGGAAGTTTAAAAGACAGCGCAAAAGTAAATGTAGTTCGTAGCTAAACAGGATTCTTGATATGAAACTCATCGATTTCTCCGTCAAACGAAAAGTAACTATTTCAATGTTCACGGTGGCCATTCTTTTGTTCGGAATGGTTTCACTATCCCGATTGAACGTAAATTTGCTTCCCGATTTAAGTTATCCAACGCTTACAGTTCGTACAGAATTTGAAGGAGCTGCGCCCATTGAAGTTGAAAATCTTATTTCCAAACCCATTGAAGAAGCAGTGGGCGTTGTTAAAGGTGTTAAATTAGTTCGTTCAATTTCGCGTGCCGGACAATCTGATGTTGTGCTGGAGTTTGCTTGGGGAACCGACATGAACATCGCCAATTTAGATGTTATTGCTAAACTCGATGCTATTCAACTCCCTCTACAAGCAAAAAAACCGGTTACTCTTCGCTTTGATCCAACTTTAGATCCTATCATCAGATATGCTTTGTATTATGATGATTCTAGCAATGGTGAAAATCAACCACAAGATGACCGACAGATAGATCTTGCCTCTTTTCTAGATTCTGAAGAAGATTTGAATGATCCACAAGCCATTGCTCGACTAAAACAGCTTCGAATTATATCTGATGAAATACTGAAGAAAAGTCTTGAATCGTCTGATGGAGTTGCCTCTGTAAAAATTAGTGGCGGACTGGAAGAACAGATACAAGTTAATATCGATCAGGAGCGACTAGCTTATTTAAACATTCCTATCGAAACAATTACCTCTACTTTAAGCGCAGAAAATATCAATCTGGCAGGTGGTCGCTTAGAAGAAGGAACTCAGCAATATTTGGTTCGAACATTAAACGAGTTTAAAGATGTTGATCAAATTCGTAATACCGTTCTTACCGTACTTGAGGGAAATGCTGTTTACCTAAAAGATGTGGCTGATATCCGTCAAGGTTATAAAGAACGTGAAGCAATTACGCGATTGAATGCTCAAGAGGCCGTAGAAGTAGCTATCTACAAAGAAGGAGATGCCAACACCGTTGCGGTTGCAGAATCAGTAAAAGAAGGTATTGACAGAATTCGTAAAAATTTACCGGCAGGGATGAAATTAGAGAAAGTATATGATCAATCTATTTTCATAGCATCTGCAGTTAATGAAGTAAAGACTGCCGGTATCATAGGTGGTATTTTAGCAGTTCTGGTTCTCTATTTCTTTTTAAGGAATTTTTGGAGCACTGTTATTATTTCTATTTCAATTCCTGTTTCTATCATCGCGACGTTTAACTTGATGTACGGAAATGATATCACATTAAATATAATGTCGTTAGGTGGTATTGCACTCGGTATTGGGATGTTGGTGGATAACTCTATTGTAGTTCTGGAAAATATCGCTCGACATAAAGATATGGGCAAGAATGCTCTTGAAGCAGCTCGTGACGGAGCCGGCGAAGTTGGAACTGCTGTAATCGCTTCCACTTTAACTACGGTTGCCGTGTTCTTCCCGCTGGTTTTTGTGGATGGAATCGCAGGTCAGCTTTTTAGAGATCAAGCGCTCACCGTTACCTTTTCGTTAATTGCATCTTTGGTAGTAGCAGTTACGTTAATCCCAATGATGTCTTCGCTAAGCAGTAATAAAAAAGAGATCAAACCACTCGAACTCGAAGAGCCAAAAACTTCGTTCGGTAAGTTTCTTAGAAAATTAAGACTGTTCTTTTTCTATAGTATTCCAACTGCTTTTACCAAGCTTGTTCGGATAATTGCAAATTTCATTGCCAAAGTTTTAAAACTCATCTTCTCCCCTTTCGTCTGGGCTTTTGATAAGTTTTATACCACTTCCGAAACCGTGTATTTAAGTCTTTTAAAATCCTCATTGAAACATCGCTTTATTGTACTGATGATTGCAATTCTTTCTTTTGTAGGATCTTTGGCTTTAGTTCAACAGATTGGAATTGAGCTAATTCCGCAGTTATCACAGGGTGAATTTAAGGTTGAATTCAAATTGCCACCGGGAACTCCGATTGAGCAAACCGACTCTGCATTAAGAACCGTTCAAGAAGCAACAAAACAAGCTCAGAATGTGCAATCAACTTTTGCAGTTGCAGGAACCGGAAATCGAATGGATGCTAATCCTGATCAAGGTGGAGAAAATTGGGGTGAACTCAATGTACTATTGGCTTCAGGTTCTTCTTCTGCTACAGAAACTTCAGTAATGGATAACATGCGAAGTTCATTGCAGGTTGTTCCGGGATTGCAATATAAATTCTCACGCCCTTCCCTGTTTTCGTTTTCAACTCCGGTTGAAGTTGAAATTAGTGGGTATGATCTGGAGCAACTCAAAAAAGTAAGCGACGAAATTGTCCAGAAACTAAGTGCTAACAACCGTTTTGCTGATATCAAAAACTCCATGCAAATCGGAAGCCCCGAAATTCAGATTTTATTCGACAGAGATCGAGCTGCTGCGCTTGGACTTCAAGTTCATGAGGTTGCAGATAGAGTGGTAAGTAATGTTCGTGGTGATGTAGCAACCCGATATTCTTGGAGAGATCGTAAAATTGACGTACTTGTTCGTGCTCAAGAAGATGACCGTTCTTCCATCGAAGAAATTAAAAATTTGGTCATAAATCCAAACAGCCAACGCTCTATTCCTTTGAGTGCAATCGCTGAAGTTAAAATTGCAAATGGTCCCGGAGAAATCAGAAGAGCATCTCAACAAAGAGTAGCCATAATAACTGCAAATCTTAACTATGGCGATCTTGGTGATGCGGCTTCAGATGTCCAAAATGCAATCGACGAAACCACTATGCCTTCCGGAATATTTGCCAGAATTGCAGGTCAAAACGAAGAAATGGGAGAATCTTTCCAGTCACTTTTATTCGCCCTAGGGTTAGCAATATTTTTGGTTTACTTAGTGATGGCTTCTCAGTTTGAGTCGCTACTCCATCCTTTTATCATCCTCTTTACTATTCCATTAGCTTTGGTAGGAGCTATACTCGCTCTATTCATCACAGGCACCACGATAAGTGTGGTTGTATTTATTGGATTGATACTTTTAGCCGGAATTGTAGTTAACAATGCGATCGTACTTATAGATTTGATTAATCAGCTAAGAGAACGCGGCATGGATAAGTATGAAGCCATTGTTGAAGGTGGAAAATCCAGATTGCGACCAATTTTGATGACTACTTTTACCACTACTCTAGGTCTTTTACCTTTGGCTATTGGATTTGGAGACGGAGCAGAATTAAGAGCTCCTATGGGAATTACTGTTATTGGAGGCTTGCTGGTTTCTACTCTTTTAACATTAGTAGTAATTCCGGTAATGTATTCACTCATGGATCGGAAAAATTATGACGCTCAACCTGATGTTGTAACGGAGAATTAACATGAGTATGACTGAGATCTCCATAAAACGACCTGTTACTACTATGATGGTTTTTGTGAGCTTGGTAGTAGTGGGTTTCATCGCCACTCGTTTAGTTCCACTTGAGTATTTCCCCGATATTTCATTTCCCGGAGCCTTTGTACAAATTCCGTATCCAAATTCTTCACCAAATGAAGTTGAAGAACAAATTATTCGCCCTATTGAAGAAGCATTGGCTACCATTAGTGGAGTTAAGCAGATCAATTCAAATGCGGGTGAAAATAATGGTGGTGTAAATATCCAGTTTGTTCAAGGAAGCGATATTGATCTTAAAGCCATCGAAATTAAAGAGAAAATAGAAAGTGTCAGAAATCAACTTCCTGATGATTTTGAGTATTATCAAGTTCATAAGTTTGAAGATGGTGGCGGGAATATGCTTCAACTGCGGATTTCAAGTGAAAGGGATTTGTCTAACGCTTATGATCTACTGAATCGAAATCTAAAGCAACGCATTGAAAGAATTGATGGCGTTGGACAAGTAACGCTCTATGGTGTTGAAAAGAAAGAAATTCGAATAGAATTACTCTCAAATAGGCTACAAAATTATAATATAGATCTGAACGATCTTAATCAGCGCTTGAACCGAGCAAATTTTTCGATCTCTGCCGGAAAAATCAATGATTCCGGTCTTAGATATAATGTGCGTCCGATGGGTGAATTAACTGAAGTTGATGATTTTGAAAATCTAGTTATTGGAGAAAACAATCTTCGCCTAAAAGATATCGCTAATGTTACTTATACCACTCCCGTTAGAAATTACGCCCGTCATTTAGATAGAAAATATGCTATTGGTTTAGATATAGTGAAAGAGTCGTCTGCCAACACTGTTGCCACTTCTGAGAAAGTGTTAAATGAGATTGCTGAGATAAATGAATTACCGGAAATGCAAGGCATTCAAATTTATGAGATGAATAATCAAGCGGAAGGTATTCTTAGTTCTCTTCGGGAATTAATGAACGCCGGAATATTAGGCGCCGGACTTTCTGTAGTTATGCTTTTCTTTTTCCTCAGACAGTTTGGTACAACAATGATTGTAGCTACTGCGGTTCCTTTTTCATTGGTCGTAACTTTAGGGTTTTTCTACTTTTTAGGAATTTCTTTGAATATTCTTTCAATGACGGGGCTCATTTTGGCCGTAGGTATGCTGGTTGATAATGCTGTAGTAGTTACCGAAAACATCCATCGTTATCAAAGAAAAGGAATGGAAGCTTCTAAAGCCGCTGTTTTTGGAGCTCGTGAAGTTGGTATTGCTGTTACTGCCGGTACATTCACTTCTGTGGTTGTATTTCTGCCCAACATCATAAACGAAAGTTTCATCAAACAGCACATGTATTACATTGGTATGCCGATCATAATTTCATTGGTAGCATCTTTGTTAATTTCATTGACTGTAATTCCGTTGCTTACCTCGAAACTTAAAACGGGCACCAAAAAACCTAAACGTACTATTGTTGATGCCTTATCAGAAAAATACTCTAAGTTTTTATCTTGGTTTATCGAGCGAAGATGGGTTTCTACTTTAAGTATCATCGCATTATTCTTTAGTGCAATTATTCCAATAGCATTAGGATTGAACATCGATATGTTTCCAAGCAATCCAGAGCGTGAACTGCAATTGCGTTATAACCTAAACGGATCTTACACGCTAGATAGAGTTAAAGAAACGGTAGATAAGGTAGAAGACTATCTCTACGATAACCAGGATCAGTTTGAGATCGAGTCTGTTTATACTTATTACGAACCCGAATTTGCTCACTCCACAATTATTCTGGTTGATGAAGAAGAGGCAAAAAAATCGGTAGAATATATAAAAGAAGAAATAGAGAAAGACCTGCCTGTTGTAACCATTGGTGAACCTGCTTTTGAATACCGAAGTAGAAATAGCGGAGAGTCAATAAGAGTATATGTTCAAGGTGAATCCATGGACGTGCTTACTGAACTTGCAGACCAGGTTGAATGGAGAATTTCTCAAGTTGAAGGGTTTACGGATGTTAAATCTGACGCTGAACGAGGCAGAGATGAAGTTCGATTAACCATCGATTCTGAAAAAGCAAAAACCTTTGGGCTTAGTTCACAATCAGTAGCCAGATCAGTTTCCAATGCAGTAAGAGGACAAAGTCTTAGAAAAGTAAGAAGTGCTAATTCCGAAATTGATGTAATTCTTGCCCTTCAAAATGTAGATAAGCAATCTGTAAATGATTTGAAAAATCTTCCGATTTCAATTGAAGGAGATCGTACTACTGCTCTTTCTACTCTTGCCAGCTTTGAACAAGCTTCTGGTCCGGGAAGAATTTTCAGACAAGATCGAAAAACATCTTTGGGTATTGCAGTAAACCTTGAAGATGGCATGACCCCCGATGATGCCAGAAATGAGCTTAGAAAAATTATGGATCAGATTGTATATCCTGCAGGATATGCATGGAGTTATGGAAGAAGTTTCAACAACGATGATGAAGCAATGGGATCAATGCTTTTTAATATTGGAATTGCATTCTTTCTGATCTATTTAGTAATGGCTTCCTTATTCGAATCCTTGATGTATCCTACCGCAGTTCTGGCTTGTATTCTGTACGGTATTGTTGGAATATTTTGGTTCTTTTTTATTACCGGAACCACTTTTGACTTAATGGCGATGATCGGAATTCTTATTCTGATGGGAATTGTAGTTAACAATGGTATTGTGCTTGTTGATCATATTATCCATCTAAGACAAGAAGGTTTAAGCCGAGCTGAAGCAGTAGTTCAAGGTGGTAAAGATAGAATGCGACCGATTTTAATGACGGCAGGTACAACCGTTTTAGGATTAATTCCTCTTTGTATTGGAACTACACAAATTGGCGGCGACGGCCCTCCTTATTTCCCAATGGCAAGAGCAATTGTAGGTGGTTTATTGTTCTCAACTGTTGTTACACTGGTTGTACTTCCATCTATTTATATAATTCTGGATGATGTAAAACTCTGGGCAAATAGAATCGGAGAAAAATCAAAAAGTTAATACACCTTTCCTATTTCAATAATCCTAGTTTGATATTCGATATTCCCTATTCCTTTCTTATTTTAGAAAGAAAACAGAATAATGAATCAAGCAGACGCTGAGAAAATTATAACTTTAATCCCTTCTCGTAAAAATTACTTTTGGGGATACTTTTGTGGGATTCTGCTACTTCCCGCCTTCATTGGTATTGTAATTATCTGGCTAACTGAGAAAAAGAGAAAAAATCTTTGGTTTCACATTTCTGATGCTTCGATCTCTGTTTTTCAAGATTCAAGGAAACAGGAACTTGCTTTAACTGATATTCTATCCACTTCAGTTCAGCAAAGTAAACTTCAATCTTTACTTAGCGTCGGAGACATACATCTTAAAGCAAATATAACTGAACTTGTGCTCACAGGAATTGAAAATCCAACGTCGCTGCTTGAAAAAATTGATACTGCCATAGCTTATCAAAAAGAGCAGCTTAAGGCTAATAAGAAGATTACCGTTACAGAACCAACACACGATCCCGGCACCTTAGAAAAACTAGATTATCTAACCGGACTTTGGCAACAAGGTTTAATTAGCGATGAAGATTATGATACTGAACGGAAGAAATTTGAGTGATTTCACTTTTCACTTAACATCCAATTTCTTTTAAATCACTTTTACAAAAAGAAGTCGTTTATTGGCATCGTACATTAATAAAAGAGAACAATGACTAAACTAGCTTATTTCCCCTTCCTTTTACTACTGATCAGTTTCTCGTTTAACGTCACTTTATCAGCCCAAAAAGCAAACTTCAAGTTAGCGGAACGATTTACCACCCAAAATATGCAAAAGATGGTAGGTAGCACGTCTGTATCAACTCGCTGGATAAAAGACACCAATAACTTTTGGTACACTTACGAAAATTCAGAAGGAAAAAACTGGTACTTTGTAAATGCTGAACGTGGGAATAAACGACTTCTTTTTGATCAAGAAGAAATGGCTGCTCAGCTCTCAGAAAGTTTTAGCCGAACATTTAATTCAAAAGATCTGGATTTAAAGAACTTTGAATACGATACAGATAAAGAACTTTTCACTTTTCATGTAGATAGTATTGAGTTCACCTATAATATCAATGGCAATAAACTAGTTCGTGGCGATTCTCTACAAAAGAATAAGCGTGAAAACTGGAAATCATATTCTCCTGATAGTTCGTACGTCGTTTTTGCTAAGCATCATAATCTGTATATCATGGGAAAGAATGATGCCGACAGCGCTGCTACCCAGCTAACTAGGGATGGAGAACGATGGTTCAGCTACCAGTTTAGTGACGGCGATACTTCTACTACAAAAAAACAAAGAGCTCGTATTAATTGGTTTGAAGACTCAAAAAAATTCTGGGTAAAACGACAGGATAAACGTAAGGTAGATGATCTTTGGGTGATCAACTCTTTGAAAAAAAGACCTGAACTAGAAACGTATAAATACCCAATGCCAGGAGAGGAAGACGTTTATGTAGATGAAATTCAGATATTCGATCCTGCAAGCAAAGAAAGCATAAAGTTGGAAACTGATAAATGGGAAGACCAATCGCTAGGTGGTGCTTACTTTAACCAAGGCGGAATATTTGAAACTGATAAATCAGACTTCCTTTACATCCTACGCCGTGACAGAACATGGAGTAAAATTGATGTTCTGAAAGCCAATACATCAACCGGAAAAGTTGAGGTTTTGTTTTCTGAAGAAAGTAAACCCTATTTTAATACCAGATATGCACAACTTGCTATCATTAATGAAGGAGAGGAATTTATTTGGTGGAGTGAGCGTACCGGCTGGGGGCAACTCTATCGTTATGACAGCAATGGAACTCTAAAAAATAAAATTACTTCAGGTCCTTGGGTTGTTGGAAATATTGTTAAGATTGACACAACACAATCACGAATATTTTTCGAAGGATTTGGCAAAGAAGAAGGTCAAAATCCATACTACTCTAACTTATACAGCGTAAAGTTTAATGGATCAGATTTTAGACATCTGACTCCGGAAGACGCTACCCATTCAGTTAATGCTTCTGATAAAGGGAATTACTTTGTAGATAATTATTCTCGTGTTGATCTACCAACAAAATCTGTTTTAAGAGATGCATCCGGTAAAATCATATCTACTTTACATGAAGCTGATATTTCTCAAATGGTGGAGCAAGGTTGGAAAGCTCCTGAGTCATTCAGCGTAAAAGCAGCCGATGGAGTTACTGATATTTACGGAGTAATGTGGAAACCTTTTGACTTCGATTCTACCAAATCATACCCGATTATTTCTTATGTGTATCCAGGACCACAAACTGAGCCGTTCCCTGCTAATTTTACCATTGGTGGGTCGAGAGCAAGAACTTCAACCTTAGCCCAGGTTGGTTTCGTAGTTGTTGCAATGGGTAATCGTGGCGGAAGCCCCATTCGTTCTAAATACTATCACAACTATGGCTATGGAGACATGCGCGATTATCCTTTAGCAGATAATAAATACGGAATCGAACAACTTGCTGGTCGTCACTCTTTCATTGATGTGAACAAAGTTGGAACTTATGGTCATTCCGGTGGTGGATTTATGAGTACAGCGTTAATGCTTACTTACCCTGATTTTTATAAAGTGGCGGTTTCTTCAGCCGGAAACCATGACAACAACATCTATAATATTTGGTGGGGTGAAGTGCATAACGGAGTTAAAGAAAAAAAGAAAACCGTTACCAAAACAAACGATGACAGTACCAAAACCAAAGAAGAAGTGATTACTTTTGAAGCTCCGGTTGAGACAAACATCGAACTTGCTAAGAATCTTAAGGGAAAGCTACTACTGGTTCATGGTGATATGGATAATAATGTTCATCCTGCAAATACGATTAGGTTGGCAGACGCTTTGATAAAGGCGGGTAAGCGTTTTGATATGATGATGCTACCAGGGCGTCGACATGGCTTTGGACCTTCTCAACCTTATTTTGACCGAATGAGTTGGTATTATTTTGCGGAGCATCTGCTCGGGGATTATAGAACCAATGTAGATTTTAATTTACCTGAAAATGAAGACTAACTGATTTTTTTATATCTATAAGATTGATCATTTTTACATCTTTAAATCCCCTCTCAAAAGGGGATTTTTTATGTCTTTACATTTTTAATGACGAGAAACTATCCTGATATAAATTTTCTTGGCGAGTAATTGAAATTGTCCAGATAAAACCGGCAATTATCATAATTCCACCATAGATCATGATTAATGGCCTTACCGCTATCAAATTAAATTCTAAACAAGTTGCCGCAACCATTACAGAGAACGAGTTAGCAACCGTAAACAATAACCATTCGGTGCTGAAAATACGCCCTCTGAATGTGTCTGTTGTTCTCTTTTGTAGAAGGATGGTACTCATTACCCAATTTGCTCCGGATGCTGAATGTGCAAGAAATACGAACATAATCATAACAATTATTTCGGCACTCCATCCTACAACTATATACATCAATCCGGTGGTAAGAATGCTGAATCCCATCACTTTAACCCAATCTTTTTGATCTTTGAATAATCTCCGTCCAACTACAGGTCCAACTCCGGTTCCTATTCCTCTGGCTGCGTAAAGTAAACCCAAGCCAATGCTCCCCATTTTTAACACATCTTCGCTTACAATAATGAGCAAATAAACCAATCCTCCCAAAAACATTGTAGATGTACCTTTAGCAATACTTGGTCGCAGAATGTGCTTATTAGAAATAAGATATCGAGCACCTTCTTTTATTCCTACAAATGGATTTTTTGTCCGCTCTTTCTCCTCAGCAGATTGTTCTACTTGCGGAATATCAGCACGAAATAAAAACCATGCGGAAATAATGTAACTGAAAGCGTCTAGTATGAATACCAGATCGGTTCCCAACCATTCCGTTGCAAATCCACCCAATGCCATTCCGGAAGTAAAGATGATGCTCCAGGTTGCTGTAGATATAACATTCGCATCCACTAATTGATCTGAAGTTGTGACATTTGGAATGGATGATGTTTTCGCAGGTTCGAAAAGAGCTGAAAGCATCATTTGCATGGAAGTAAGAGCAAAAGCGATCCACAGTGTTTCCGGGGATCGAACAAATAAAATCCCTAACAAAGAAGCGGCTCGGGCAAAATCACAGAAGATCATCAACTTTCTTCGGTTAAAACGATCTGCTAAATATCCGGCGAAAGGCGAAAGGCGAAAAGAATGCAAGGCTCAGCATCTTAACAATAATTATTAACCCTAATAAAAATTCAGAGTCCGAATATTTACCGATAAGTGCATAAAGAGCCAACAGTCCGAACCAGTCACCAAAGTTTGAAACTGCCTGACTAAGCCAGAGCAATCTATAATTTCTATTCTCTCTTATTAATTGGATGTAGGGTTGGAGACTTTTCAAGAATACTTATTTGAATGATTGAACTACAAATTGCTTTCAAATTTACATGTTTCTTGCTCACTTTGTTTATTGAGAGTTTGAATGAGGTTGATAGATGATAAAGTGTGAAGTGAAAATTTGATGTTAACTAAAACACAAGATTAAATCCCACGCATAATTAACGAAAACAGGAAAGAACTTCATTTTGAAATATTGGTTGAAAATAAAGTTCTGATCCCTAGACTTTGAAAAAGGATAACTCCGATATTGGAAGTTGAACTTTCTTTGCCCTATTGCTTATCAAAAGCTAAAACTGCATTTAAAATTAATTGAACCGAAGCTTTGTAGAAATCCTGAGGAATCGTTTCAAAATCATCTGTGTGTTTATGATAGTTTTCATGATCTTCAACCCCAAAATAAACAAAAGGAATTTCTTTGCTATGAAACGGACCATGATCTGAAGAAAAGGTCCAGTCATTATAACCTAAATCCGGAGAATCGTGACCAAAAAGAAGCTCTAAATTCCCTGTGTCTATGGATTCCAGAATAGGCTTTGTGAAAGGATAATGGTATGTACCTGCTGCATAAATCTGGCTACTATCATTTTTAGAAATCATATCCATATTGATGTTCAATTTTACTTTACTTAGTAAAACTGAATCTGCTACAAAAGCTCTTGCGCCTTGAAGCCCCATTTCTTCGGCATCAAAAGCGGCGAATACTAACGTGTGATTAGGTTGTTCTTTTGTGAAATAATTAGCTAAAGCAAGTAAGGCAGCTGTACCTGAAGCGTCATCATCAGCTCCGTTAAAGATTAAAGAGTCTCTTTTACCTAAATGATCATAATGTGCTGTAATAACAATCATGGAATCTGATTTTCCTGTTACCTCTGCAATCACGTTTATTCCAGTTAATTCTTCTTCTGTTCTTCTGTTATTAAAAGTAAACTTATGAGTATATGAACCGTTGAAAGGCTTCACACCTTCCTCTTCAAAACGGGTAACTAAGTACTCTCTTGCTATTTTATTTCCCTCCGTTCCTGTTCTTCTGCCCTCTGTTACATCTGAAGAAATAAACCGAAGGTCTTCAATAAGTTGATCTGTGTCGAGCGTAGTTGTTGTAGAAGAACTACAGCTAATAAGAACGATAACGAGTAGGTAAATATACTTTTTCATGGATTTTTTTAGTTCAAATAATATCATGCAAGATTAACTTTATATCAGCTTGAAGCAATCGAGAAAAACTAGTTTTACAAATACTAATTTTTCTCTTTAAAACCTTGGCAGGATAAATAATTATGTGCTAAAAATATTATCGTAGATCAAAATCCTTTCAAACTACGTTTTCTGTTTTGATTCTTTAAAATGATTTCTTTTTTAGGTACTTCAGAAATTATAACTTTGAATTCTTCCCCATCTAATTCGCTCTGGCTTTGAAATGTTCCAAGAGTAAGACCTTAAAGTAAATTCCGTATTTACCGAAAGAAGATAAACTATACCTCTCTGGATTTTTTATTGTGGTGTCCTTCACGTTTCACTCTGTTATAAAGAGATATATCAGAATTAGTTATAAACTTATACAAAACCTTGATCCAAGAATTGTGAGAATACAATGACTCGTAAAACTCAGGAGCCATTTTCTTGAGTTTTGGCAACCTGGATCCTGGAATTTGCGGAAAATCATGATGTTCGTTGTGATACCCAACATTAAATCCCAACTTATTAAGTGGTCCATAGTAAGAATAAGTTTCTTGTCCTTCTTCAAATACATAGTGTTCAGCTACAAAATGACCGGCCATAGGATGAAGACTTCCTGCCAAAAGAAACGAGACCAATAAATAATAAAATGCTCCTAACCCAAGAAGGTAGGTAAACAATGTCAACACTATAATCTGGAATACAATATTTATAACTTGCCACTTGTTCATTTTTGTAGGATGCACAAACAAAGGTCTGATTCCGTACACAGCAATTTGGTTAGTTACCCAAGCCAATTTACCAATTAGGCCTTTAAATATTCCTGCTTCTTGTTTTGATGGGAGATCGGTATCGGTATGCTCATTTCCCTGATCCCAATGATGTAGTAAATGATATCTTTTGAAAGACATTGCATAAGGAAATACAAGAGGGATATTGGCAATTATACTTAACCAGTTGTTATAAGATTTTTTTTTATGTGCCAGATGGTGACTTAGTTCATGAATAGCAAGAAACAATGAGTGTGCAATTGTAGCTCCCACAACATAAGTAATTAACAGAAATAGAGCCCAATGCAATTGAAAAACGAACGGAGAGATAGCCAACTGTAAAACAGTCAAAAAAATTACCTTATATTTTAGTGTATGATCAATTCCATAAAGCTCTCTTACTTCGGGGTGTTTTTTTAATATTTTCTTTCTTCGATTTCGATGTGGCTCTTGTTCATTACTCCAGTAGAATTCGTTAGATGCAGCATTATTCTGATCTTGCATAAAAATTGTCAGCCAGTACTTTTGAAGATGTTTGGGTTAACTAGATACACTATTATCTTCTGTAAAATACTAAATATCTATCACTTTTCCGGTCTTAACCACTTCACCTAAATAATGTTTTAAAGCGAGCTTGTGTTAAAATAATGAGCTTTCAGTTTTTAGGCCGGAAATAAACATTATACCTTTTATAGAAATGAATCTACCTTCTTATAAACACATTTTTTAACCGCTTTACCAGCTTCTCTTTCCAATCATCGTTCTTATCATTTTTATGCTTTAGCTTCTGGGTTCGGTTCAGATAGCAACTCTGACAGGCAAGCTTAACGCTTCCATTATCATCCAACTCTTTTAATTCAACCACATATTTACCAATTGGTCTTTCCCAACCTTCCTTTGAGCCGCAATATGAACAATTCCTTAAAACAATTTTCATCATTTAAATGTTAAAAATTTATGTATATCTGAAAGTTTATCTTTAGCAACAAAACCACATATGCCAAGCCTTTGTGCTTTTTGCCTAAAGCCTGGCGTATCGTAGCTGGTGACTATAATTATTTTTGCTTCAGGACTTATTTTTAATATTTCTTCTGATACCACAAAACCGCTTATGCTTTTCAGCTCAATATCCATAAAAACGAAATCAGGTTGTTGGGCAATATACTCTTGCATTGCCTCTTCTCCCGTCTCATAATCTACAATTTGTATAGGCTTTTCAGAAGTAAGTCGTATATAATTTCTTAAGATGCGACGCATATCTGCGTGATCGTCCACAATCATTATTTTCATTTACTGAACTTTTAAAACAGTTGAAAAAATTGTACCCCATTTTTAGCAATAGAATGTTGCTAAACGAAATAGTTCAGCTTTTTCCGGATAAAAAACCCCACTCAAATCAATGAGTGGGATTATCAATAAGTGGTTAGCTTATTTGTAAGGTTAGTTATTACTCGGTAAGTAATATTTTTTAGAATTACAGCAACTGGTATTTAGTCTGACAAAGCTAATTTAATGGCAGTACCCCTGATATTTATAATTCTATTTTCGTTGTTTCCATGAATGACATTTTAAAATTATAATCCACTTTCTGCTTTCCTTACTTCTAACCTCAATTAATTTCAGGAATTTAAATTCAGCTGGAATCTTACATTAAGATTCACAAATTTACCCGTTCCTTCAATAGGTACAGGTACTCAATTGTGTAGGTAGAAATACCTATATCTTTTCGCATTTAAAAAACTATGTTTCGTTTTCAATGGCATATTTAAGAAGTGCATGCGATCCCGAGAGCCCAAGTTTATTGCAAATATTGTTACGATGATTTTGAATGGTTTTTATACTAACGAACATCGTATCAGCTATCTCTTGACTAGTTTTCATCTGAGCGACTTGACTGAGTACTTTCTTTTCGGTTGGAGTTAAATCTTTGGACCTATCTTTGTTTCCTGATGATTTAAAAGAGCGTTGATTTCTTTTCACTAAAAAATCAGAAATAGCCGGACTTAAGTAATAGTCTCCCCCTAATACAGTATCAACACATTTAGTGATTTCTGATACTGTATTTTCTTTGAGCACATATCCTCTTATCCCGATATCCATTGCTTTATTGAACATAGTTTCATCTTTGTACATTGTTAAAAAAATAAGATGAGTACTAAGTTCTTGTTCTTTAATTTTAACGGCGGCGTCATAACCCGACATTTCCGGCATTTCTATATCCAAAATAGCAATTTCAGGCTTTTCTTTTATAATCACTTCGAGAGCTTTTTTTCCGTTTTCTGCCTCAAATATCTCAGCATCAGTATTTACCTCTAAAACTTGTTTAAGCCCTTTACGAATGAGACTATGATCATCTGCAATTAAAATTCTTATATCTCTACTCATCATTTACGGGTATCATAATCTTTATTGTCGTTCCTTTATTAATATCTGAAATGATCTCCAATATACCGGACAGTGTCTCAATTCGCTCTTGCATACCTGAAAGACCTAAACCCACAAAATTATCTTTTGCGTTTACATCAAAACCGATACCGTTATCACTAATCAGCATTTTAACACCCTTATCATTCCTTGTGATATGAACAGAAGCTTCAGTTGCATCAGCATGCTTTATAATATTATTAACAGCTTCCTGTAGCACTCTGTAAAAATTAATTTCTTTATTTTTTACTATTAGTTCGTCTATGTTCGGTATTTCAAAATCCCATTCTATTTCAGTAGTGTCCTTAACCTGATCAAATAAATTGTTAATAGCTTCTGTAAGACCAAATCTTTCAAGGTGAACCGGTCTCAAACCATACGACATTGATCTTACATCAGAGATAGATATAACTGCACTTTGCATAATCTCATCCAATTGATCTTCTAAGGTTTCTTTGTCTCCTATAAATTTTTTTGCCAGCTCTGCTCTGTTTTTAATTATCAGCATCTGCTGCCCCAAGCCGTCATGTAGTTCTGCTGCAATCCTGCTTCTTTCTTGTTCTTCAGACTCTATAAGTTGCTCAGTAAATCGTTTTTGCCGTTCATTTTCCTTTTTTAACTGATTTACTCTGTAATAGTAAATAGCAGGACCCGAGGTTAGAAATATCAACCCAACTACCCCGTAGAACCAGTTTGTTTGCCAAAAAGGCGGTGTCACAATTATTGCTATTGAAGCTCCTTTATCGTTCCATACTCCGTCTGAATTACTTGCTATTACTTTAAATGTATATTCTCCGGGTGGAATTTTAGAATATAATGCTTCTCTTCTGTTACCAGCTTCGATCCAATTATCATTCAACCCTTCTAATTTGAATTTAAACCGTGTTTTTTCAGGTTTATCGAAACTAATTGCGGTATAATTTATCTCAAGAAATGATTCATCATAAGACAACTCAACAGTTTTTTTAATTGAAATATCGTTATTAATTCCTCTGATTTTTTCGATATAAACGGGAGGTTTAATACTATTTATTTTAATGTCTTTAGTTGAAACTACTGCTACACCACCTACCGTAGGTAAGTAAATATTGCCTAATGAATCATGAATTATACTTGGTTGAAAGCCTCCATTTGTTTCAACCGAAATCATTCCGTCCTTCTCACCATATGAAAATGACTGAACCGAGTTACTTTGTCCACTACAAAACGCTAGCGCTGATTCACTCTGTATACGAAATATGCCTCGGTTACTACTCATCCAAAAATTATCATTATCATCTTTAATAAGGTGGGAAACTATATTGTCAAAAAGTCCGTCATTAGCTGTAATGTTACAAACCGAACGATCTTTAAGTCTGAATAATCCATTACCATAGCTTCCTAGCCATAACTCTCCTTCTTCGCCTTCGTATATTGCCCGAACATAAGGTTCGTTTTCCATCTTTTTTGAAGGGTCAGCATTCAGACTTACCTGCGTAATTTTTTCATTTTCTATTTTATTTAATCCTGAAATAGTACCAACCCATAAAACACCAGATTTGTCTTCATGGATCACACGAATATTCTCAGAAGAAAGTCCATCCTTTGTTGAATAGCGTTTAAATTCATTCTCATTAAATTTGAATAATCCGTCTAAAGCACCTATCCAAATATTTCCCTCACTATCTTCCATCATAGAATGGATAGCGCTACCAGTGAATCCTTGTTTAGAGTCCATTATCTCTCCTTTCTCGGAAAGGTCTGAAGAGTTTATTCGATACAACTCTTCCGCTCCAAACCAGATCCGGTTTTTAGAATCCTCGAAAATGGACCATACACATAAATTGGGCAAATGTGTGTTTAAGATAGAATATGACAATTCTCCTTGAAACCACTCATAAATTCCTCCGCAGTTTGTTGAAAACAACATTCTACCATCTTTTAATTGATTTAAAGACAACATAATATCATTTTCAAACCCTTCTTCTCTCCCTATATTTTTTATAATAGAAGGTCTGGCTGAAAACAATCCATCCCCTTGAGTTCCTAACCAATAGTTATCTTCATTGTCTTTAAAAACTTTGGTAAAATTAATCTCAAAATCTGCCTTAATCGGATCAAAAATTTCAAACTCTTTTCCACTGAATTTACTTATACCATTATACGTAGTTACCCAAAAAGTGCTGTCTCTATCTATAAAAAGATTTTTTATATAGTTTGATGAAAAACCTTCACTGTCTTTATATGAAACTAATTTTTCGTTTTCATATCTGAATAATCCATCTCTTGATGTTGCTATATAGATTGTTCCGGAATCTTTTGGATATTCTTTGATATCTGATATCTCGCTTCTAAATTCAGCCTCAAAATCTCTTATCAACACTACTGAATCTCTAAGCGTATGGAGAATTTTTTTCCGAAATGCTAAATATACTCCATCTTTATCACTAAGAGCTTCACTAATTAGTTTCTCTTCAGTTAAAACCTTTTTTTCAATTAGTGTATCTTTTCCAAAATAGTATGTTATACCATCCGCTAAACCCCAAATTCTTCCATCTAAATCTTCAACTACTCTTTGAGGCGAATTTATTGCACCAACATCTTTTAATGTTATAGTTCTAAACTTTTCGTCTTTGAAAGACGTAAAGCCTCGTTCGGTACTCAGCCAAATCGCCCCTGAACTATCTTCGAAAAGATGAAGTATTCTATCAGATCCAAAACCTGCAGAGTTAGAACGGTTGAAGGTTGTAAATGAATTTCCATCAAAACGAACTAGCCCCCCAAATGTAGCTAACCAAATATATCCGTCTTCAGTTTGGATGATATCATTCACAGAACTTTGAGGGAGCCCTTTTTCTAATCCAAACTTAGTGATCACATAATCATTTGAGCTTAGAGATTGAGCCACACTCATGCTTACAAATGAACATGAAATCAGTATCAATAAAAATAATCTTAAATATAGAATACCCACGAAGAATAATTTTATTTAAAATAGATACGGATTTTCAAAATTCAAACAAAAACCCTTGCTCGAATAAATGAACAAGGGTTAAAATCACTGAATAAGATTTATGAGGGATGAATTACATCATTCTAAATCGTCTTCTTTTTTGCCTTTTAGTTTCTTGTACGCATACGCTCCTCCGGCAGCGGCCAGTAAACCAATTCCGCCATCAATTGGGGCTTGTGCAGGATCACCGGGAAGTCCGGGTTGGGCAAAAACAACGGCAGTGGTTAATAATATGATGATGAGTGTAGTGAGGATAATAGTTAGATATTTCATAATGGATTAGTTGAGGGCTATCAGCCGTTAGCCATTAGCTTTTAGTTTCTTATGAAGCACTAAAAGCTAATGGCTGAATGCTGTCAGCTGATTGCTATTTAATTAAAGTTACTATTTGCGAAGGAGCCGGCGAAGCGCAACCGAAGCAATCTCATGGAGACCGCTTCGTTCCTCGCGGATGGATTATTTTATTAAAGTTAATTTTTTAATGAGTACCGTATTCCCTGCCCTAAGGCGATAAATGTACATCCCGGAAGCAAGGTTGGAAGCATTAAAATTTAGCGTATATCGGCCAGCTGTTTTGCGTTGTGCATTCAACAACGTGGCTACTTTTCTTCCCAAAATATCAAATACCTCCAAAGTTACTTCTCCGGTTTCAGGAACTCCAAATTCAATGGTTGTACTTGGGTTGAATGGGTTTGGATAGTTTTGTTGAAGCTCAATAGTTAGTGGCAAATCGGATTCGGGTTCGTTGGTTACCGTCTGGCTCTGCTTTATCTGAAGTTTAAACCTTGAAGTTTCACCCTTCTTTTTCCTTAGTATTTGAATTGGAGAAACAGGTTGTCTTTGTGTAGATTTTACACTCTCTTTTGAATATTCAAAGAGTTCGAAATTAAGAGTGTCAGCACCGGTTATTTCGTAAGTGCTCTCATTCTTTTCATCAACAAGAATAACATGCCAATCTTCAGGAATACTTATTGTTTTCCAATCAAGCATATGATCTCCAGATAAATTATTACCATGTATATCTAAATTCAGTTCAAACATACTCTCGCCAAAAGGAAGTGCCTGAATATCCATTGTTGGGTCATTCTCTGAGCTTGTTCCAAGAGACAGAAATTCATTCGTTAACGGCTGTAATTTAAAAGCATCCAGATTGTCTTTACCAACCTTAGCTTGTTCATCAAAAAATATTACCGATTCGGAAAAACTATCTCCTTTTGATAATCTTAGTCTTATCTGCGGCATCAAAACCTTTTTTTCAAAAACCCCTCCCGAACTTCTCACCGAATCAGATAAAGACAGAACAGGTGATTCTCCGTTAGCTTTTACCCAAACTGACTGCCATGGAGCAATTTTCCCGTCTTGTAAAGTTCCCGTAACCCCATTCCAACTTTTATAAGTACCATCTTTTTGACTCCAGATATAAAAAGTTGCATCAAGATTCGTACGGTTCCACCCATTTTCGGCATCCCAATCAATGGACTTTCCATAAGGGTTGCCAATTAAATTCCAGCCATCATTCGAGGAATTACCGGTATCAGTAAATGAAAGTACTTTTGAAATTTCTCCTCGATATTGAGCATTACTATTAGTTAATATCTTTGGAAAACCAACATTCCCGAAAGCATTTGGTCCGTTATCATCACTAAAAATATAAGCAGCGAAACCGGAACCGACCAAGACACTATCTGATATGTTGGTTGGAAGTTCCCAGCTTCTTGTTGCTTCATTCCAAAATAACACATTCGGGGTTCCTGATGGAGCATTTGATCCGGCAAATCCCTGAGTCCATAGCGAACCTAAAACCGAAGAAAGCGTGTGTTTACCGGATGGAGCAGCCATTAAACGCCAGCCTTCATCTCCACTTAGAACTACTTTTTTGTGTCCAAACTCTCTCAGATAAGGATAACCTATCGAATCTGATTTTGCCCAATGGTTTTCCCAATCAAATCCAGAAAAATTTGAACTATTCCGCATTTGTGCAGTAGTCAGTCCCGTTCCGCCAGCAGATGATGCTTGACCTGTTGTCTGAATATCCCAATAACTGTTCGTTACCGTTCCGGAATTTTTTTCTCCTATAAGACCTCCGTTGCCTGATGGAGCAGATACACTTCCAACTGCGAAACTATTCTGAATTGTTCCGCTTATCAGCCTTCCAACCAAACCTGATGCTCCATAATTAGAGCTGCTCACTGAAGCTGTGGAATAGGAATTGGAAACCAGTCCACTTGAGCCATTATAGCTTTCGGTAGCGCCAACCAAACCGCCGGTATGATTATATCCGGAAACAGAACCACTTGAATAGCTATTAAGAACTTGAGAATAATTAAAACCAACCAATGCTCCGTTATATTGATTCCCCGTAATATTCACATCTTCAAGAGATATGTTTTTTAGTACAGCATTATGAGTTGCACCAAATAAACCATTAAAGTCTGAACTTCCTGTATTTATAAACAGATTTTTGATTGTATAACCTTTTCCATCTAAAACTCCCTTGAATTCCGATCCGCTAGAGTTAGTTCCGATCGGCTCCCAACCGCTACCCGAATTATAAGGTTCAACGTCTAAATTAATATCTGAGGCAAGTTCAAAATGACTGTTCATATTGAACCGAATAGCATGTAACTGTAAAGGTGTTTTTATTTTATAAGGATTTGCTACGGTACCTTCCCCTTCGTAACCAATCAAATCTTCATATCCGGGAAGTTCATCGGACTCATTAAACCTTAAATATGGATAGCTTTCTTCATAGCCGGACTTAATAGCCCAAACAGAACTAAAATTCCACCCTCCGAAAGTGCTTTGTGTTTTCATTTCCTGAGTTGTTGCTTCAGTAGCATCATAACTATCATTTTTGCCTGAGGCTTCACCGTCCCAATAGTTACCTGTTGCAGTTCCACTTCCGGTTCGGTACCCAACAAAACCTAATGTTCTGGAGCCACTTCCGGTTACTTTTCCTGCTGAATAAGAATTAATAATTGTTCCATTATTTCTTATCCCTACAAACCCGCCAATATGTGTGTTAGATTTACCATCTACAGAAGCCAGAGAGTAAGAATTGCTTATTGTTGATGATAGTAGCTGTCCTACTAAACCACCGGCGTAACTTCCGCCTGTAATTGAGCCCGTTGTATAACTTTCTGAAACTGAGCCGCCATACATAAAACCTACCAAACCTCCTGTACTTCCCGCCCCGATAATAGATACCGAATCTAACCCAACTCGATGTATAGTACCTGATGAACTTCCAAATAATCCAATATTTGAAGTTCCGGGTCTGTTAATCGTTAACCCTTTTATAGAATATCCGCTTCCGTTGTAATTTCCTCCAAAATCTGCAATTGGCTCCCAATTATCGAAAACAGACAAATCAATATCCGCACTTTGAACGAACGCACTATCTCTATTTAACCGCACCCGGTTTAATTCTTTTGCTGATGAAATCTGATAAGGATCGCCCGTTGATCCTGATCCATTTTCATATGTTTTTTCTTCCCCCGGGTAAGAATCCGGATCAACATCCCTAAGGTATGGATAGCTTAGTTTTGTTCCACTCAACAGAGCCCAGGTAGAACTGAAATTCCAACCTGAAAAAGTTGCCTGCGTCTTCATTTCTTCGGATGTCTTCCCGGTTCCAAGAGCTGAGCCAGATTGTTCTGATGTCTCAATATCCCAATAAGAGTCAGAAACTGATCCGGAAGAGTTAACCCCAATTAGCCCACCAATGTTTGAACCACTGCCTCTTACTTCTCCTGCTGCATAGGTTTCGTCGATCGTGCCACTTATCAATCTGCCTACTAGTCCACCTGCATTAGAGCCGGCAGCCTCAACATCTACCAGAGCATACGACTCAGAAATATCTCCTGTTGAGCCGTTATAGTTTTCGAGAATCCCAACTAAACCACCTACATGATTACCTCCCTCAACATGTCCTGTTGCAAATGTGCTTTTGACGTCTGAATAACTAATACCCACCAAAGCACCTACTATATCTTTTCCTTCTATGTCAACATCAACCAGCCCTATGTTTTTCACTTCACCATCAAAAATTGCTCCGAACAAACCTACCACATTTTCAGTTGAACGACGGATCCTTAAGTTTTCAATGATATATCCATTCCCATCAAAAACACCTCTGAATTCAGCGCCGGAAGAATTTTCTCCGATAGGATCCCATCCCTGAGGATAATTGTACCCAAAATTTCCCACATCGATATCATTTGTGAGTTTAAAATGACTGGTTAAAAAATTTCTTACTTCATTGAGATGAGTTGCGGTAGAAATTTGATACGGATTACCGGAAGTTCCGTCACCGCCTGCAAATACAGGATCTTTCTGTAAGCTCGGATATCCTGAATTAACTCCGGATGATATAGACCACCTCGAAGAAAAATCCCATCCTAAATTTGTAAATGTAGATTCGGTTTTCATTTGAGAGGTAGAAACTCCTACACCACCCTGACTCTGGCTTTGACCACTTACATCTTCATCCCAAAGACTATTGTTTACTGAGTTAGTGCCCAAAGAATTAACTTCAACATACCCAACCAAACCGCCAGATTCTATGGATCCCTGAACATCTGTTGCGGCGTAACTTACAGAAATGTCATTTAATCCACCTGCGGTAACAATTTGTGCCCCAACCAAGCCTCCTGATCTTACAGATGATTCAACGGTACCTTTCGTGAAACTATTCTGTACATAGTTTGCCCCCGCTTCTCCGTATTGTCCTCCTATGAGTAAACCCACATAAGTATTTCCGTCTACAGTCCCGGTTACATAACTATTAGATATAGTTGATGTTCTTGAAGATGCATGCTGTTGACCAATAAGTCCACCTGTATACACATTTCCGGTTACATCAATATTTGTAAGCCTAATGTTGGTAATTTGAGCTGAACTGGTTCTTCCAAATAACCCGGTATAATCAGTTGATCTGTTTATATACAAGCCATCAATTGTATAATCGTTCCCATCAAATCTACCTCTGAAAGGTTCAGTTTGAGTTCCGATTGGTTCCCATCCACTGCCCGAGTTAAAAGGTGAGACATCCAAATCAACATTATCTACCAATATAAAATTAGCCGACAGATAGTTCCTTACTGCATTTAATTGATTTGCATTTGAAATTTGATACGGATCTTCAATAGTACCTGAACCCGGAAAAACCGCAATTGACGATTGTATCTTTACGGTTGGGTATCCATTGTTTGTAGAACCGGATATTGCCCATTCATTAGTAAAATCCCAATTGTATGATGTATAAGTTGACTGGCTTTTCATGTTAGAAGAGGTTTCCCCAATTCCTCCATCACTTGAAGACTGACCGCTGGTTTGTGTGTCCCAAAAGCTCGTAAAAGTAGAGTTCTGTCCGCTACCCAACCGCTGTCCTACAAATCCTCCAACATTTGTATTTCCACTTACTGCGCCGGTTGAATAACTGTTATAAATTCTATTCGTACTTGATGAACTACTAGCAGTCATTTTTCCGATAAAACCTCCGGCACCATATTTACCAATAAGCTGAACTCTTGCATAACTATTACGAATGGTATTGGTTCCTCCGGATGCTTGCATTCGTCCGATTAACCCACCTCCTTCAGAGTAGGTACTGTTCACAACTCCGGTAGCGTAACTATTTTCAATAATACTTTCCTTGGAAGGGCCTGCATATTGGAATCCGATTAAAGCTCCAACGAAATCTTCTCCTGTTATATCAACATCTGTCAAACCTATGTTATAAATGTTTGCGTTCTCTGTATTTCCGAAAAGCCCAACGTAAGTTTCTTCTGTGTCAATAAATAAACCATCGATAATGTAACCGTCCCCGTAAAAAGTACCTGTAAATGGATTACTTTGTGTACCTATAGGATCCCAACCTGAACCCGAATTATAAGGAGCTACATCTAGGTTAATATTCGCGGTAAGAATAAAGTGAAATGATGGATAGTTTCTTACTTCATTCAATTGTTCTGCTGTAGCAATTTGATAAGGATTTGCTTCTGTTCCTGCCCCTGCATCAAAAACTCCATAAACAGGTTCTTCGGGTGCCGGTCCAATCAAGCTACTTTCGTAGACATTACCTTGACCGAATTGATCTCCGACAGTAACTTCGAAACTGATATATTTTCCGTTATCATCAAATTGATTTACTACATAAACTCTACCTGAAACGCCGGATATTGTTGTTTTTCCATTACCCTCTGCATCGTCAAATCGGTACCATTTAAACACTGTACCTGTTTCCGAATCACCATCTGTATCGTAATAATCATATTCACCAACAAGAGAAGCTCCAGCTTGATGAATCCCATTGATATAAACATTGGTTGCAAATGGAGCAGTATTTGTGGTTAATCCGGGAACTAAACTTGGATTGGGATCACGTAAATAAGGGTATGATAAACTTCCATCCTCATCTCTTTCTTTTATATCCCAATTACTTGAAAAATTCCATCCCGAGTAACTCTCTTTTTGTAACATTTCAAGTGTAGATTTTGAAGAACCTCCTCCACTGTTAGTAGATTGTCCTGTTTTTTCTCTGTCCCAATAAGAATTTGTAATATAATTTGTAGACGGGTTGTATTCGCCCACTAATCCTCCTGCACCGTTTGGCGCTGATACAACTCCTGCTGCGTAGCTCTCTTTAATATGTCCGTCATAAAAGCGTCCAGCAAGTCCACCGGCACTATAACTTGATGCTGAAACAGTAGCTACCGAATAAGATCTCTCCAAACCAATGCTACTTGCCTCTGTTTGCTCAATTCTTCCTACCAATCCACCGGCATGATTCACTGCATTCACAGAACCTGTACTGTAACTATTGGTTACATCGTCATAAATAGTACCGGCAATAGTTCCCACATAGTTTCTTCCTGTTACGTTAGCATTTTCAATAGCAATTCGATTCATAATTGCTCCTTCTTCTACAATTTCGAAAAGACCAACATTATCTTCTGATGATCGGTTAATAGTCAAATTTGAAATAATCCGACCGTTTCCATCATAAGAACCTTCGAAATTTTCAATAGGATTCCAGTTACTTACCGAAGACAAATCTATATGTTCTGTTTGGATAAAATAAGCTGTCAGATAATTTCGTACTTCATCCAGCTGATCTGCAGAACCTACATGAAATGGATTGGCTGACGTTCCTAATCCTCCATCAAAAACAGGTGGTGGAAGCAACGTAGGATAAGAGCCGGAGTTAATTGTCCAAACTACTCCAAAATTCCAGCCTGCATTTGTAAACGTACTTTGATTTTTCATTTCAGAGGTTGTTTTCCCCGTACCTCCCGCACTGGAAGATTGCCCGCTGGTTTGAGTATCCCAAAAACTGTTCGATGTTGTACTTGCGTACGAGTAACCAATTAGTCCACCTGTGTTTACACTTCCACTTACAGATCCTGTTGAATAACTTCTGTTTACAGTACTAGTAATTGAAGCATTGCTAGACATTGTCCCAACCATGCCTCCGACTCTTCTATATCCGTTTATTGTTCCTGACGAGTACGAATCTGATATATGTGAAATATAGAGGTTTCCGGTTATTCCTCCGGAATGATCAGAACTACTGGTAACAGATACTGCAGAGGATATGTTGGTTAATGTAGCTTCCCATGATTGCCCTGTAACTCCTCCTGATGCACCAGATGATGCAGTTAATGATCCTGAAATACTTACAAAACTAATATTTGTACCTCCGTTAAAACCAATTAGGCCGCCTACATTTGCACTTCCTGTAATGTTTATATTAGTAAGATTAAGATTTGTAATACTGCTCCCCCTATCTGTTGCTCCAATCAAACCTATATAGTCGTACCCGGATCTGCTTATATAGAGATTACTTATGGTATGATCATTTCCATCAATGGAACCTTTAAATCTATAACCGGGATTGAACCCACCTATAGGTTCCCAACCTGATCCGGAGTTATAAGGAGACACATTTAAATCTATATCTGCAGTAAGAATAAATGAACTGCTTAAATAATTTCTGATATTGTTTAAATCTGATGCAGTGGCAATTTGATAAGGATTGCCTGAGCTACCATCCCCTCCCGAGAATTGAGCATTTACTATTTGGCTAAAGCCAACCATTATAAGAAATACAAACAATTGTATCTTTAAACTTGCATTATATTTATCCATAGTTCTCATCATCAAAAGTTTAAATTTGTCCCACTGTTTTAATTGCACAAATTTCGCTTTTCGATATTGAACAGACGTGTCAAAAACCTAAATAAACGTTTCAATAATTATTTATTTAAGCCTTTTAAACCGTATAAGATGAGATTCGGTTGAAGGTTCCAACCTGATGATAGTCACTGGTAAGCTTGATAGAATTTAAATCATCTTTTCTTTAGGAGAGACTCCAAATCTTTCTTTATAGATTTTAGAAAAATACGTTGTTGTTTTAAATCCAACACTATTTCCTACTTCTGAAACTGACTTTAGCTTTCCTTCTTCTATTATGGTTCGAGCTTGCTGAAGCCTTATTTCTTTTACAAAACCTGCTGGTGTAAACCCGGTAGATATTTTCAAAAACCTATACAATGAACTCCTACTTTGATTAACCTCTGAGGCAAGCATTTCAACTGTTATGTCTAAGTTGTTTATATTTTCTATCACATATTTCTTTAAAACTTCTACGTACCCCACAGCTGCACTCATCTCATCAGGGGTTTCTGCTTTTTCTTCTTTAGCCTGAGTCCTTTCTTTATATAGAAATAATAAATTTTTAATCCGTACTAATAGCTCACTTTTATTAAACGGCTTTTGAACGTAATCGCTAACCCCAATTTTGAACGCATGTACTCTGTTATCTTGCCCTGAAAGTGCCGTTAACATTACAATTGGAATAGACCTGAATTCGGGGACAGACCTTACATAGTTAGCAAATTCGAACCCATCCATTTGTGGCATCATTACATCAGAGAGTATCAATTTTGGTTTTACGATCGCTAGTTTCTTTTTTCCTTCTATCCCATTTTTAGCAAGGGCAACTCTGTATCCCTCATTCTCCAGAATTGATATAATATACTCCTGCATGTCTTTATTATCCTCAAGAACTAAAATATGTTCTTTTGAATCAGATGTAGCTACATTCTTAAAAGTATCCGGTAAGTCATTTTCGGTATCCTCTTTCATGCTCGATGTCCCGATTTTGTCCACAATATTTACCACCTGTTCTTCTTCCAAATTAATTGGAATAGTCACTGTAAACAAAGTCCCCGAACCTACCTTGCTTTCTACATGAATAGAGCCATTATGTAAATCAACAAACTCTTTAGTGATACTTAAACCAACTCCAATTCCTTCTCCACTCCCAACTACTCGGTCGTGATTTGTGTGAAAACGATCAAATATTACACTTAAACGACTTTCTTCTATTCCTGCTCCATTATCCTGAACTGAAAGAATAAATTCTTCTCCTTCTTTCTTTAAATAGATATCAATATGTCCTCCTTCAGATGTAAATTTTACCGCATTGGAAACAAGATTTGTAACTACTTTTTGAATTTTATCTCTATCTATTTTTGCGTTGAAATAATCGCCGTTGTATTCAAATGTCAGCTTTATTTTCTTTTGAAGAGTCAGACTTTCAAAGGATTCAACAATAAGTCTTAAGAACTGTGAAATCTCAAGAACTTCCGGATTTAAACTCAGAGTATTGGTATCTAATCTTGCTAAGTCTAAAATCTGTTGAACTAATTCCTGTAGCCTTCTCCCATTTCTTCGTGCCATTGCATATGGTTTTTTCCATTTGTCTTCCTCCTGATCAATTTTTTCTTTTAATAATTCTAATGGCCCAAGTGTTAGTGTTAGTGGAGTTTTTAACTCATGAGAGATATTCATAAGCAAATTGGTTTTCATCTGGTCGATTTTGCTTAACTCTTCCACTTGCTCTGCCTTCATTTTTAATTCTAATTGTCGATTTCTGTATGAGGCAATTTTATTAGCCAACCACCAAATCAATAGTAAAATCAGTATTACATAAAAAATTATACTCGCTTTACTCAGATACCAAGGGGGTGCTATCCGAAATGTTAAAGGAGTTGCTTTTTTAAGCATTCCCATTCCATCAATTCCTTCAGCTTTAATTGAATATGTTCCTGATTTTAAATTGGTAAAACTGAATTCCGGATCAGATTGCCAGTCACTCCATTCATCGTTATTAACTTTAATTCGAAACTGATCATATTGAGTATAAAAATTAGAAGTAAATCCTAGCCGGAAGTGGATATTAGATTCTGATGAAGAAAAGTTGATTTTTCCATCGGAATCAGATTCAGGTGCACCTTTAATCCACCGAATTAACTCTATATTTTGCTTCTTATACCATTGTTTTAGTTCTTCAACAGTGTGAGATTGCATTAAATTTCTAGATCCGGCAATCATTAATTCATTACTTGGAGATGAAGCCATCCCATAGAAAAAGCTACCCGCATTTACAGGAATCCTTGAAAAAATTTGGTCTTTGTATTCCCAAATTTTACCTGACCATGAATCGAAACCAAACAAATAAACGCGATCATTCATAACCTGAATTCCTTCCAATACTATATTAGAAAACACATTTTCGAATCTCTTATCTCTGCTCCAGGAGCTTAGATTATTAAGCGAAGCTGAAAAAGCTTCTTTGCTTGTTAAAACAGTATATTTATCATCAACTATTTCAAAACCTATTACCTCTGATACTCCGAATAATTTATCAAGCTTGGCAACCTCCACTGTTAAAAAAGAATTCCCTTCCTTTTTAACTTCAAAAATAATTCCCCCTTTCGTAACACCCAGCCATTCATTATATCCTGAAGGTAATAGATTTACAACCACAGCGTAGCTTTCATCTTTTACTATTAGTTCCTGACCCCATTCGCCATTTTCATTTCTTTGCAATTTTCCAAAGCCTCCTTCCATTCCGATAAAAATAGTATCCTCCAAATCATCAACCGGAATAAAACTATTTATTCTAAAAGGAAGCTCCGAATCAGATTTTTTTGCTTCATTCTCATATTCCAACAACTGATACTCAAATGGAAAATACAGTTGCCCTTTATGGCTATATACTCCAATAGCGGCTCCTATTCCGGGCTCGTAATAGATAGTATCCTGAGCAGTTAATTTTATAGGACTATTAAACCCGCTTAATACTAAGTTATTCTCATCCCAAACAAACATTTTCCCTAAGCCAGACTGCGTGTAAGCTGGAAACTCGTGTGTTCGAAATGGCATTTCAGGATAAAATTTCAACATCCCGGTGTCATCAGTCAACCATACAGTTCCGTCTGATGTAATAACGCTTCCCAAATAACTTTCTTTAAGCTGAAGTTCCCTCATAGCTTTTGTGCTATACATCAATTCATTGCTGACATCTAAAACATACGCGTAATTTTCTGACAGCATTAGTGTTTTTCCATCTTTTATTTCTTTAACAGATATGATGAACCTTGAGTTGTCATATTCCGGAAACTTAAAATCGAATTGCTTCCACTTTTCATTTCCCGCATTTTTTGTGAATACACCGTCCAACGTAACCGCCCAATAGCTACTGTTACTAAATTTTGTGATATCAAGAATTAATCCTTCTAACCCATCGGTGAAACCCGGATCTTTGGTAAACAATGTTCCATCAAATACTACATACCCAAAAGGGTCAACTTCCAGATACATTTTATTATCCACAACATGAGTCATATTTAGCAACAGACGCGGATATTCCGAACTTATCTCTGAAACGCTTTTCCCCAATACTTCAGCAAGTATCTCTCTTTCATTTAACGCCTTTACAGAAACTCCATCCCAAATATACTTATCATGAAATGTACTTAATACAAGTTTTTCATCAAGATTATATAACCCTATTATCTGATTTTGGATTTTGATAGAATCAGCGAATATTTTCTTCATTGAAACGAATTCCCATATTCCTTTACTCGTTTCTTCAATTACACCGAAATCATTATCCATACCAAGCCATACTTCATCTTGGTATTCAGTGAAGGTGAGAACATTTTTTCCGGTCAGATTATCGACTTTATTCCACTGCCCGCCATCATAAATACGTGTATAACCGGTACCAGTAATTAGTAATTGCTTATTCGAGAGTTCCATCATTCCGGAAAAAGGTGTAAACCAATCTGGTGACAAGTACTCATAAGCAGGAATAGCGTTCTGCTGAGAATATATTCCGGTTGTATTTCCCACAAATACAAACCCGAAAAAAATTACTACACGTATCTTAAAATTCATTCGCAAATAAAACGATATTTTTTAAATCGTTCCAAATATACTTTTTTGAAACCTTGAATATATTTTAATAATACACTTTAAAGTTGATTTTTTCTATTCCCTAATAACCTCATGTGGCTTTCCTTCAAATATTAACAGACCCGATATTTTCTGACCTTTAGAATAGATTTAACCGAACACAAAAAACCCTTGCTCAAATTAATGAACAAGGGTTAATATTTTACTTACTTGTTACGATGCTCTGCGTCGTAACGATTGTACCGACGGTGACCATCGGCACGAGGAATTTATGAGGGATGATTTACATCATTCCGCCCATGCCTCCCATTCCCGGCATTCCGCCACCCATTCCGCCTGGCATTCCGCCGCCATTGTCATCGTCATCAGATGGCTTGTCAGAAATTACAGCTTCAGTGGTTAGTAATAATCCTGCAACAGATGCTGCGTTTTGAAGCGCTGCACGCGTTACTTTAGTCGGATCGATTACACCGGCTTTAATTAAGTCTTCATATACTTCAGTACGTGCGTTGTATCCGAAAGCACCTTTTCCTTCCAGAACCTTCTGAACTACAATTGCGCCTTCAACTCCGGCGTTGTTAGAAATCGTTCTAAGGGGAGCTTCAAGAGCTTTACGAACGATTTGGAAACCAACAGTTTCGTCTTCGTTATCGCCTTTAAGCTTATCAAGTGTTCCTAAAGTTCTAAGAAGAGCTACACCACCACCAGGAACAATTCCTTCTTCCACAGCAGCACGAGTTGCATGAAGTGCATCCTCTACTCGGTCTTTCTTCTCTTTCATTTCAACTTCAGAAGCAGCCCCGATGTACAATACAGCAACACCACCACTTAGTTTAGCTAAACGCTCTTGTAATTTTTCGCGATCGTAATCAGAAGTTGTGTTCTCAATCTGACCTTTGATCTGATTTACTCTCGCTTTGATATCATCAGCTTTTCCGCTTCCACCAACAATAGTAGTATTGTCTTTGTCGATAGTTACATTGCTTGCTTGACCTAAGAAATCAAGAGTAGCGTTTTCTAATTTATATCCACGCTCTTCAGAGATAACAGTACCACCCGTTAAGATAGCGATATCTTCTAACATTGCTTTTCTTCTATCACCAAAGCCAGGAGCTTTAACAGCTGCGATCTTCAATGAACCACGAAGTTTGTTAACTACTAATGTAGCTAATGCTTCGCCTTCAATATCTTCAGCAATGATCAATAATGGCTTTCCTGACTGAACAACTTTTTCCAGAATCGGAAGAAGATCTTTCATCGCAGAGATTTTCTTATCAAAAATAAGGATGTATGGATCTTCCAAGTCAGTTACCATTTTTTCAGAATCAGTAACGAAATATGGAGAAAGGTAACCACGATCGAACTGCATACCTTCTACAGTTTCTAATGTAGTTTCAATTCCTTTCGCTTCTTCAACAGTAATAACACCTGTGTTATTAAATGTTCCGTCATCAGATTTTCCTACTTTTTCGTACGCATCAGCAATAAGAGATCCGATCTCATCATCACCGTTTGCAGAAATAGTAGCAATTTGCTTCAATTTATCGATGTCTTTATCGATATCAATCTTAACATCTTTCAGTCCTTCAACGATAGCAGCAACTGCTTTATCGATTCCTGTTTTAAGATCCATAGGGTTTGCACCCGCGGTAACATTCTTTAAACCTGCAGCAATAATTGCCTGTGCAAGTACTGTAGCAGTAGTAGTTCCATCACCAGCATTATCGTTGGTTTTAGAAGCCACTTCTTTTACCATTTGTGCACCCATATTCTCGATCTTGTCAGCAAGTTCGATTTCTTTAGCAACAGTAACACCATCTTTGGTGATTTTTGGCGCACCAAATGATTTTTCAATTACAACATTTCTTCCGCGTGGTCCCAACGTAACTTTTACAGCATCGGCAAGTTTGTCGACACCTTTTTTTAACGCGTCACGTGCTTCCACATCATAGTGTATTAACTTAGACATAGTATTTTCTTTCTTTTAATTTTTGATTTTTAATATTCTTTTGTTTGGTCTGACCAATTACGATAGGATTCCAACAATATCAGACTCACGCATAATTAAGAACTCTTCTCCGTCTAGAGTAACTTCCGTACCTGCGTATTTTCCATAAAGAACTTTGTCGCCCTTCTTTACAGTCATATCAATTTTATTTCCATTTTCTACTTTACCTGCACCAACAGCTACAACTGTTCCTTGCTGTGGTTTTTCTTTAGCTGTATCCGGAATGTAAAGACCAGAGCTGGTTACTTCTTCAGCCGCGTCTGCTTGTACAAGCACGCGATCACCTAAAGGTTTAATGCTAGCCATATGTATGACTCCTCGTTATTTTGTGTTAGTAGTTATTTGAGCAAATGCTCTTTCATTGTTTCATTGGCAACAATGCAACTACCGTACCAAATCATTCCATCATTCCGATGCGCTCTAAATGGGCTGTCAATTTTGCATACGTTTCCGGCGTCCAGTTTTCCGGGCGCTGGTCAAAATCAAATCCTTCCGGTTGAAGATCTCCCAAAACCGGCTTCAAAGAATTACTAATCTTTTTTCTCCGCTGATTAAAAGCTGTCCGTACTACCGTCTTTAAATTTTTGTCTGAACATTCCATTTTGGGCTGATCGAATGTAAGTCGTAATACCGAACTATTTACTTTTGGCGGCGGGTTGAATGAATTCGGTGAAACGTCGAACAGAATTTCAGGTGTACTCATAAGTTGAGTTTGCACTGACAAAATTCCATACTCTTTGGTGGAATTATCTGCTACTAAACGCTCTGCAACCTCTTTTTGCATCATTAGTATTGCGTCTTTAAATAAACTTCTATGTTCCAAAATAGAGAACAAAATTGGACTGGTTATATAATACGGAAGATTACCGATTACATATGTTTTACCCGTTTCGGAAATCAATGCTTCCCAATTAACTTTCAGTACGTCTTGTTGATGGATGGTTATCCCTTCAACTTCATTCTCTAAAACTTCTATAGCTCTTTGGTCAACTTCTATCACATGAACATCGTCATACTTTTCAGCAAGCCACTTTGTTAAGGCACCGGTACCAGGACCAATTTCAATGATCCGGTCTGATTTCTCTGCCTTAATAGCATCCACTATTTTGTAGATAATGTTATTATCGGTCAGGAAATGTTGACCAAGACTTTTTTTAGTTTTAAATGACATTCAATATCACGAAGGTTATGTTTCTCTTTTATAGATAAAAAAATTAACAGAAGTTTTAAATCTGGAAACTATTATCTGTAAATTAACGAACGCTTACTTTACTTGTAAGCGAAACTAACATTTATTTATGAGTTTACTTGATAAAATTGGGTTAGGACAAAAAAAGAATGAGATTGCTCCTTTAGTTGGCGAGAAGCTTAAAAAGGAAAAAGAAAAATATTCTTTAAAACGTAATCCCTATCTACGAGCATTTATTTTTATCTGCTTTATTGTTATTTCGATTCTTTCATTGCCTAGTGCTACAATTAATTCCGGGCTGAACTACACAATTCAACAGCCTTGGAGAGCAGAAGACTTAGTTGCTCCATATACTTTTGCAATCAATAAAACAGCTGATGAAATCCAGAAAGAAGAAGAACAGATCAGAAATAATGTTTCTCCGGTTTTTAACATCGACCCAAGCATTGAAATTGCTGTTCAAACTAAAATTGATTCCCTGTACAGAAATATCCAACCGGTTATAGAGGGCTTCTACAACTGGCAGGAGAGTAAACAAAACGGGTTATCATCAGTATTTGATGACAGTATTCGTTTTGCTCAGGAATATGCCAATGCCGAAATACAATTAACTGAAACTTCCTGGAATGTTCTCTTCAACAGTTATTATGAGGCTCTTTCAAATAACCAGCCCATTAGTTCTTTTGTGGGTGTAAGGGTAAAACAAGAGCTGGAATCTGCTATTGAAGACCTGATGAATGAAGGTATCTTAAACAGGCCCAAATCTAATCTTTCACAAAATGAAATTGTTATACGGGATGTTGTAAACAGTACAGAACGTATTTCAACAAAAGCCAGAGTACGAGATTTACGTGAAGCTAACGAATATGCTCAATTTCAATTAAACAGACAGTTTAATCAAGATATCGCCCAGCTTGGGATGGAGCTTTACAACAAAGCGATTAAACCCAATTTGATCTACAACGAGCAGGATACTCAAATAAAAATTCAGGAAGAGATTAACGAAATTTCTAAAACTAAAGGCGCTATTGCTCAAGGACAGATGATTATTCGTCGTGGTGATATTGTTACTGCTCAAACAGCTAATGTTTTAGAAAGCCTTTCCGAAACAAGGTCTCAAAATGCATCAAATGCGGAAAAATGGTTGCGATTTGCAGGGGGTGTTATTGCAATCATTGTTATTTCGCTTGTCTTTTTCATGTATCTCTATCTATACAGAAGACCAATAAGCTCTCATAATGGTCTGTTCTTTTTGGTTTTCCTAACTATGGGACTCATCAGTTTGGCTAGTGCTATTTTGCTTCGCTACGACATATCGAGCATATATGTAATCCCAATAGCAATCGCTCCTATTATTTTAACAATCATTTTTGATTCCAGAGTTGGCATCATTGCTTCAGTTACTCTTGCCTCTTTAATTGGTATGGTAAACGGAAATGATTTTGAATTTACCATTGCTACAATATGTGCTTGCAGTATGGGAGTTTTTTCTGTGAGAGATATAAAAGATCGCTCCCAATTTTTCTTCACAACCCCCGGAGTTGTTTTTATAACTTATATCATTGTAATTGGAGCTTTTTCGTTAACAAAATTAGGTGGTTGGGAAGCATATTTCTCTCAGATTTTATTTATCGGTATCAATGCAGTTTTTATTCTTTTCACTTACCCTATAATACTTTTATTTGAAAAACTTTTCGGTATTACTACCGATTTTACACTTTTAGAGATGAGCGATACCAACCGCCCATTGCTCAAAGAATTAATGAATAAAGCTCCTGGCACTTTCCACCACAGTTTACAGGTTGCAAATCTTTCTGAAGCTGCCGCTGCAGCTATAAAAGCTAATTCACTACTTTGCCGTGTTGGAGCGCTATACCATGACATCGGAAAAATGATTAAGCCATCCTATTTTGTGGAAAATCAAGGCGGAGGCTCCAATGAACATGATAAGTTAAAACCTCAAATGAGTGCTATGATTATTAAAGCACATGTGAGCGAAGGTGTAAAAATGGCAGAGGAACATGGACTTCCTAAAACGATAATTAGTTTCATTGAATCCCATCATGGCACTTCAGTTATTCGGTACTTCTACGAAAAAGCTAAAGAAGATGAATCGTTAAAAGAAATGCTGAATGAGGAACAATTCAGGTATGAAGGCCCTCTCCCCTCTACAAAAGAGACAGGAATTCTACTTTTAGCTGATGGTATTGAAGCCGCTTCCAGAGCCATGAAAAATCCTAACTACAATAAGTTGGAAAATCTGGTTAACAAAATGGTTGACGATCGCGTTGCTGAAGGGCAGATGAGTAAGTGTCCTCTTACATTCAGAGACCTTAGCGTAATCAAAGAAACTTTCATCAACATTTTGGTAGGCGTTTATCATGGGCGTATCGAATATCCTGAAGAGAAAAAGGAAACTACCTCTAAGAAAGATAAGCCTGCTAAAAATGAATCCAACGATAATAAGACTGTAGCAGAAGAGCCAAAAACCAAAGAGTGATGGAAAAATTTAAGCATGAGATCGACCTTTATATCCAGTTCATAAAATTGGAAAAAGGTCTCTCTGAAAATTCCATTGTTTCTTATAAAAACGACTTAAGAAGATATCTGGACTTTCTGATTTTCAAAAAGAAAATTAGTGACTTAAGTGGAGTTACATTAACTCATATAGAAGACTTTTTAGAATATTTAATTGATTCTGAATGTTTATCGACAAGCTCTTTAGCTAGAAATATTTCCAGCATCAGAGGATTTCATGAATTTGCTACCATTGAGGGGTTTTCAAAGACAAATCCAGCAGAACTTATTGAGCTTCCTAAAAAAGCGAAGAAACTTCCTGAAGTTCTGAATGTTACTGAAGTTGATGCACTGCTGTCTTCTCCTGATACTGAGAAAAAAGCCGGTATTAGAGATAAAGCTATTCTTGAATGTCTGTATGGGACAGGAATGCGTGTAAGTGAACTCACGGGATTAGAAATGGATCGATTATTTTTTGAAATCGGATTTATTCGAGTAATCGGTAAAGGAAACAAAGAACGCTTAGTGCCGGTTGGTGAAGTTGCGCAAGAGGCTATCGAACATTACGTGGAACATGTTCGTCCTTTATTTTTTAAGAAAGAAAAAGAACACAAAGCAAAGAATAGAGTTTTTTTAAGTCAACGTGGAAGTGCTTTATCCAGAATGAGTATTTGGAATATCGTTCAAAAAGCAGCAAAAAAGGCTGAAATCACAAAACCGGTTTACCCTCATATATTTCGCCATTCTTTTGCTACACATTTATTAGAAGGTGGTGCTGACCTTCGCGCCGTACAGGAAATGTTAGGTCACGCTTCTATTTTAACCACCGAAATTTATACACATATTGATCGTTCTTTTCTACATCAAGTCCATAAAGAATTTCATCCAAGAAGCTGAAGAACAGAATATCGAATTTCCAACAAGGAATGTTCAACATCCAATTTTAATAACAGTAGTAGTAAAACTATTAAAAATGTAACTGGGGTTTGTTCACAATACTGAATTAAACTTCCTGTTATTGTATTTTGATTTCAACTTAACTCTGATATTCATGAAATACCTTTTTCTCGGTTTCGCATTTCTCTTTATTTCTCAGCCAGTATTTACTCAATCTCGATCCACTCAAACTTATGAGAGCGGATTGGTGGTTTCAGCCGAAGTATATGCCTCAGAAATCGGAAACCGAATTCTTCGCCAAGGTGGAAATGCGGTTGATGCCGCTGTTGCAGTTCAGTTTGCATTGGCTGTTACATTGCCCAGAGCTGGAAATCTGGGCGGAGGTGGCTTTATGGTTGTTCATTTAGCAGATGGAACCTCCACTACTCTAGATTTCAGAGAAAAAGCACCCGCAAGATCTTCTAGAAATATGTATGTAAAAAATGGAGAGTTTAAACCCGAATTAAGCTGGGAAGGTATTTTGGCTGTTGGAGTTCCCGGAACTGTTGACGGAATGGTAACAGCTTTGGAGAGATATGGAAGAATGCCTTTGGATGTGGTTATACAGCCGGCAATAGACCTTGCAAAAAATGGATACTATCTTTCCTATTCACAGGCAAACTCACTTAATAATTACCAAGAAACTTTCTCAAAATATGAAGGTTCAAAAAAATATTTTACCAAAGAAGATGGAACAGCTTTCAATGAAGGAGATTTATTCGTTCAAAAAGATTTAGCTGATGTACTCGAACAAATTGCTCGATATGGAAGAGATGGTTTTTATTCGGGATCTGTAGCCGATGCTATTGTTGGGGAAATGAGAAAGCAAGACGGGCTCATTTCTTATGCTGATCTCAGAAATTATAAGAGTAAATGGAGAGAGCCTATAAAAGCACGTTTTCAAGATTACGAACTATCCATTATGCCTCCACCAAGTAGCGGAAGTATCGCCGTTTCCCAAATCTTGGATATGATGGATGATTACTCACTTGCCGAACTTGGGCACAATTCCGCTGATTATGTACATCTTATGGCTGAATCAATGCGAAGAGCTTTTGCTGATCGTTCTTATTATTTGGGAGATCCTGATTTTTATAATGTCCCCAAGCAAGATCTTCTTGATCCCAAATACAATCATGCCAGAATGATTGATTTTTCTTTGGATACAGTCACTCATTCTAGTAGCCTTTCCCACGGTGAGTTTTCAAATAACTATGAATCTGATGAAACAACTCATTTCTCTGTTGTTGATAAAGATGGGAATGCAGTTGCCGTTACTACTACCCTTAATGGTTCGTTTGGAAGTAAAGTAGCTGTAAGCGGTGCGGGCTTTCTTTTGAATAATGAAATGGATGATTTTTCTGCACAACCCGGAGAACCAAATGCTTATGGATTGATCGGCGGTGAAGCCAACTCTATTGAGCCGGGCAAACGAATGCTGAGTAGCATGACTCCCACAATAGTTACAAAAAACGGGGAAGTAAAAATGGTATTAGGCGCTGCAGGCGGTCCAAGAATAATTACAGCTACTTTGCAAAGCTTTTTAAATATTGCTGTTTTTGGGATGAATGCTCAGGAAGCTATCGCTGCAAATAGAATACATCACCAGTGGTTACCGGATATTCTTTTTTATGAGAATTATGGATTAAGTCCCGACACAATCAGATTACTAGAATCAAAAGGTCATCAACTTCGAAACATGTCAATTGCTCGTGGCCATATTATTTATGTGGATCAGGATGGAAATAAATCAAGCGGTGTCGATCCCCGCGGCGATGGGCACGCAGCTGGCTATTAGTTCTATATATGAGCTAACACGTTCTCTGCATTTACTGAATTATGAGAACCATGCCATTTCACGCTGCCATCAGTAATTACAATAACCTGTGGAGATTCGTGCCTAACTCCGATTTGTTCCGCAAAAATCTTTGATACAGACCTCCCTTTTATTACATCAATCAGGTGAAGGTCTATATCTTTGTTCCCAAAAAGCTCCGGATGATCCAAATTATTTAAAGCAAAATAACTCACTCCGCAACTGGGACTATGCTTATAAACTACTTGTACCCGCTTTTTTGAATCGAGTATTACACTTTCGATTTCTTCTTCCGTTTCAATATGATTCCAAACACTATCTTTTTCCGAAGGAGTTTCTACACCTGTAAATGATTTTACAATTTTGTCAAAAAATCCCATTTACTTTTGTTTTTATATTATGATTATAACCTGATAATGGAACTTGTAACAAAGATCTATCATTGTAAAGGATGAATACAAATAAATTAACTTTAATATGGAAACAAAATTAGAAGGTTTTTGGTTAGGACATTCGGCATTCAAATTTAAAACACAAAACGGAAGCATTGTTTATGTCGATCCGTTTTTAAAAGACAATCCGTCCACTCCTGATACCCTCAAAGAAGTTAAAGAAGCAGACTATATACTTCTGACGCACGGTCATGAAGACCATGTAGGTGATACACTAGAGATTGCAAAAAATACTGGTTGTAAAGTAGTTGGAATGGTTGAATTAATAGGACTCCTCCAAAAAAGAGGATTAAATGACGATCAAGCTATTGGTTTTAACAAAGGTGGCACTGTTCGTTTTGATGATTTTTCAGTTACAATGGTTTCAGCAAATCATAGCTCCTCTTTTGATGGAGAATATGCGGGCGATCCTGCAGGCTTGATTCTTTCGTTCGAAGACGATCTTTGTATTTATCACATGGGGGATACAAATATTTTCTCAGATTTGGTTCTTTATGGTGAACTTTATGAGCCACATATTGTTCTTGCACCAATTGGCGATCACTTTACAATGGGACCACAAGAAGCAGCTTATGCTGTGGAAATGGTAAATCCAGAGTTAGCAATACCAATTCATTATGGCACATGGGATCCGATTGATGCTGACCCGAACGAGTTTAAGGAAGTTCTGGAAGATATCTCAGATGTAAAGGTCTCTATTCCTGAAATCGGTAGCCAATTCCTCTAAAATTAGAGTATCTATTTACTTAATAAAGAACTAACCTTGATCATCTAGTTTAGTTTTATCATCAATTTTGATTTCAAAAAATTCCAATTCGTTATTTCGTCGAACATAGAGTTTAATTGTTGTAGATTCTGTATTGTGGAAAATCTTCAAAATCTCATTTAACTCATATTCATATATTCTTTTGAAGTTTACTTCATAGAGGACATCATCTTCTTGAATTCCGGCCAACGCAGCGGGAGAACCTGGTCTTACTTCAGAGATCACATAATAGGGAAGATTTAAAAATGGAGTAGTTATTTCCATCCCACTTGTGTTATAAGAAAAATCCTCGTCAAAATTTTTATTGGGTTTTAGAAGCATACTCGGCTCGTTGTAATTAAAAATAACTTTAAATCGTTTAAAGAAATCTGCTCCTATACTTCCATTTCTATCCCCACGTCCCAAAACTTTTTTAATTCCATCAATATTTGGATATGAAACAATTGGATATTCTAATTCCAGATCATTGAGTATAATTTTCCGAGCCCTCCCAATCTTACCATAAATTTCACCATTTAATCCTGCTCCCAAATAGGAATCTATAGTGTTTTTGGGGATTATGATACCATCCTTAGACTCAGGATATAAAAATATACTATGGCTAGCGCCTGTATCAATCAATAACCTAGTTTTAATTAAAGAACTATCACTCTGAATCATATCCACATCCATATAAAGTTTATTTTTATATAGATCTAGTGGAACATACGTCCATTTATTGCTCTGCTTTTTCTTTTCATATTCTTTTTCATAAGCATCCGGGTCATGGAAGTACAATTTCTCTCTTTGATAGTCTACTTCAACTATAAAGTTTTCAAAGATATCATAACCCATCAATCCATTAACTTGCTTTCCCATAAAATTAGAGAGATTAAACCTTCCCTCTAACAGAAAAACTACCGTATGATTTTCTCCTTCAATTCCATTTAAAAAAATATTATTCCCTTCCGAAAGTAATGCAGGTATAGGATCCGAATCTCCAAGTCCATTAATCATAATTTCTCTTTGATATTTAATGGTAAAACCTTGGTCTTCCGCCAATTCGGTTATAACTGTTCTCCCCGCTCCTGTATCCAATACAAACCATAATGTATCTGAGTTATTAATTCTTGTTGGAATAACTACAAGATTGTTAATTTGATCAAAAGGGATTGAAACAGTACCTCTGTATGGGTTTTCAATCCTCATGTCTCTGTTTTCCCTATCTCCTTCCAGAATCTGACGAAAGCATCCTTGGAATAAAAAAAACAGCCCGATCCAAATAATGTGATATTTATATCCCCACAACTTCATGTAGCCTTGGTCAATTTTCGATATTTGATAGGTATACTTCTCAAACAGTTTATGCTACGATTTTAGAATTTTGAACCCCGTATCCATGTGTCAGATCTTTTCCAACTTTCTTCGAATTTTCCATTTATCTCCGGATCAGATATACCCTGCACTTTTTGCACTTGTTGAATTCCATATAACGACCAACCGTTGTTCGGATGACTAGCTAACTCTTTTTTGTAAACTTCTATTGCTTGATCGTATTCATTCATTTCTAATAATAGCGCACCATACCAATGGCGTGGAGAAAATGGAATAGGCTCGGGCTCGTCATAAGTCAACGCATCGTAAAAAGTAATTGCTTCCTCAAACGACTTTTTAGCTTCATTTAAATTTCCACTTTCCCAATATATTTCTCCTTCTAAAATATATGCTACTGTACTTAATAAGTTCTCAGCCGAATGAAATCTGAATCTTGCGGATGAGGTATCCGCTTCTGCTAAAATTTTTTCCTTAATTTCCTTTGCTGTATCTGTATCTCCGGTTTTTAACGCTGCATATCCTTGAGCAAAATCCCACATTCCTCCATGTATTGAATGAGCAGGTCGTTCATCAATTGCAGAAATTTCATCAAAACGTCCGAATCGAATCAGCGTCAATACATGATACATATTGTTACCTGTTAATTTTGCGTAATCTTTTCCTGCTTGTATCGCCACCGCTCCCTGGCCATCCATACTTGCCGCAAAAGCCAGCATATGTAAATTATGAGATGGATATATTGCAAATCCTTCTCCTACAGACGCTTTCATATCAGAATGCCAAGCCATTATATTAGCCGTTACTGCGTCGCCCCATCGTCCAATTTCGTTCCATGTATGTGATGGCATATGATTGATATGGCTTGCTCCCGGAATAGAAGTACCAATAAATTCCGCACAAGGCTCTGCCCATTCAGGGTTCTGAGTAGATTCTGTTGCATGTATATATAAATGGCACGCTCCTGGATGTTTTATATTTGCTGTTAAAATACTTTCTAACACATCGTGTAATTTGGCCACATCGGGGTCATTAACATCACGGGTTCCTCTTCTTGGTTCTAAAAGAAAAAGAGACTCGGCATAAAGTGTTCCGATATCTAAATCTTCAGGATATTTTTTAAAAAGCTTCTTCATTTGCTCAGAATACAGTGTGTCCTGGGTTGCTCTTTTGTCTCTCTTATAATCCTTTATATAGCGCACAGAAAAAGCATTTATAAGGTCTCTTTCTTTTTCAGATCCATTTTTTTCAGACAGTTTTAATGCCTGCTGTATTTTTTCGTAAGCTCTGGGCGCCTCAGTTATCGTCATAGCACCATTTAAATATGAACCCCAAGCCCAAGCCTCTCCCCAATAACAAACCGCACAATCCGGATCAGCTTTTTGCGCTTCTCTAAATGAACGTGCGGCGTCAACTTTCGTAAAAGCATACATCATCTGAAAACCCTGATTAAAATACGCCTGAGCAGTTTCGTTTTCTGAGGATATTGGATACTCAAAATCTCCAAGTGCAGATTCATAAAGAGGCATATTTTCTTCGAATGTTGAAGGATACTTAACCTGCTGTGCTAGAGAAAAAGACGCTGTAAGAATTAACACAGTAAATAAATGAACTATTTTCATAACTGATTTTGTAATTTAACTTTCCAGAATATTATAACTTCTTCTTTCATTCAAAAAAAGTAATTCTTTTAAACCTTTTTGAAGATTCTTGTAAGTGTTCGTAGCAATGCCCATTTTACATAAAAAACTTTTATGGCGGATTTAATTGGAGTTTTTGCATTAATCGTAGGTCTAGAACTAGTTCTTGGTGTAGATAATATTCTCGTAATCACCATACTTGTAAGCAGGCTCGAAGAAAAATATCAACAAAAAGCGCGTGTTATTGGGCTTGTTCTTGCTATGGTTGGTCGTATAGCTTTATTGTTTCTTCTGCTTCAACTCACTGAGTTAACCAACCCTATTTTTATGGACCTATCGGTCCGAGATATAATTTTGTTAGTCGGTGGTTTGTTTCTGCTTTACAAAGCGGTTAAAGAAATTCATCATACCATAGAGCTAAAAGACGAACACGATGCGGCGGCTAATGTCAAGGATTCTTTCAAATCAGTAATTATCCAAATTGTATTACTAGATATGGTTTTCTCGGTTGACTCAGTTATAACTGCAATAGGTTTGACAGATGTAGTTTGGGTTATCGTTACTGCTGTTATTCTGGCTTTTGTAGTTATTTTGATTTTTGCAAAACCAATTGGCGAGTTTATAATTGCCAATCCCGCTCTTAAAATTCTTGCCCTTTCCTTTTTAATCACTATCGGTATCACCATTTTTATGGAAGGATTACACAAAGAAATCCCTAAAGCATATATCTACTTACCGATGGGATTTGCTCTTTTTGTAGAACTCCTTCAAATGCGATACTCAAAAAACAAAGAAGAATTAAAAGAAAACGCTATTGATAAGCTGAATTAACCGAACATACTTGATAGCAAAGTTTTACGAATTTCTATTTCAGTCTTAATTATCATACGAATCATAACAACTACAAATAAACGAATATCTATGTTACGCTCACTAACCCTACTCCTTTTAGGAATATTATTTATTCAATGTCAGTCACAGCCATATGAATTCAACGAAGAAAATTCAGCTGAGATTTTAAAAACTTTGAGTTCCGATGAAATGAGAGGTAGACAAGCTTTTACTCCTGATATTGATAAGGCAGCGGATTTTATAAGCGATAGATTTGACAAAATTGGATTGGATTACATAAAAGGAGAATCAGATTATCGCCAAAAATTTGATGTGTTATCAATAAAAGTTGCTTCAGCTGATATTGAAGTTAGCGGGTCAAAAATTACAAATGAAAATTATTTCGTGCTTGGTGATACTGCTACAGTAGAATGGAGTGCAACCAATGAGATTGAAAATATACATATTTCTAAAAATGATGACTTCCGGGAAAAGTTTAATGAACTCAGAGGTGGATCTAAGAAAGCTTTTGTATTTGTAGATCAAAGTCACGAAGCTCTTTTCAGAAGATATCATCCTTTTTTCTCCAGAGCATCTCGGGTTTTTCCAAATGAACAACCTTCAAACATAGTTTTTGTACTAACTTCAAAATCTCCAAAATCTTCTTTTAGTGCATACATAACAAAAGAAGTTGAAGTAATGCAGCTAGCAAATGTTGTAGGTGTTATTGAAGGGAACCGAAAAGACGAATATGTAGTTTTCTCAGGTCACTATGACCATATCGGTATTCGTCCAACTACGGAAGCAGACGCTGACTCTATTGGTAATGGAGCTAATGATAATGCATCAGGTACTACAGCCGTTCTGGAACTTGCTAAATACTTTAAAAGCAAAGGCATCCCCGAAAGAACATTAATATTTGTGGCATTTACTGCTGAAGAAGCTGGTGGATATGGTTCACGATATTTCTCGAAGCAACTTAATCCAGATCAGATCATGGCGATGTTTAATATTGAAATGATTGGCAAACCCGCTGTTGAAGGTCCTAATACTGCTTGGATCACTGGTTTTGAAAAATCAACTTTTGGTGAGTTGCTTCAAAAAAGCGCCGAAGGAACGATCTATGAATTTTATCCGGATCCTTATCCGAATCAAAACTTATTCTACCGTTCTGATAACGCAACTCTGGCAAGGTTAGGCGTTCCTGCTCATACTATCAGCACTACGCCTATAGATGTAGATCCGGATTACCATCAAGTTTCAGATGAATTCTCAACAATAGATGTAGCTCATCTTACAAACACGATTAGAGCAATTTCTCAAGCTGCAGTCGGAATTGTTTCAGGTCAAGATACTCCTACCAGAGTTGATGCCTCACAATTGAACTAGTATTTGACAATGCAATAAGATAAAATAGAACAGATCATTAATAATAATCTAACTCTTATGAAAATTTCATACTCTTTTTTCCTTATTGCTTTCTTTTCAATTTCCGTTTTGGCACAGGATTACGCCATTGAACAACTGGAGAACTCTCCCAGGCATCATGAATGGGTAGAAATTGAGTCAAGTGACAGAATAATGCACAATTTCGTTGCTTTTCCGGAGCGCTCTGATAAAAGTCCTGTGTTTATTGTAATTCATGAAAACAGAGGATTAAACGATTGGGCGAGAAGCTTCACCGATCAATTGGCTGCAAATGGATTCATTGCAATCGCTCCAGATCTGATCTCGAACACCGTTGATGGAATTGAAAAAACCAGTGATTTTGAAACTTCTGATGCCGCACGATCTGCAATTTATGGGTTGGAAGCCGAAAATGTAACACAGGACCTGAAGGCTGTATTGAAGTATGCTAAATCAATTGAAGCAGGAAATGGAGAAGTATATGTGATCGGTTTTTGTTGGGGAGGTTCTCAAACATTTCGATTTGCGACTAATGTTGGAAATGAAATTGATGCAGCTATGGTATTTTATGGAACAGGACCAAAAGAAATATCTGAATATTCTTCTATAGAAATTCCGGTTTATGGATTTTATGGGGGCGCAGACAACAGAGTAAATGCAACGATCGAAAGCTCTAAAGAAGCCATGGAAAAATACAATAAAACCTATGAGTATGAAATTTATACTGGTGCAGGTCATGCTTTTATGCGCCGTGGAGATGATCCAAATGCAAAAAAAGAAGATAAAAACGTGGTGGCGAGAAATGAATCCTGGAAACGAATTTTGAAAATTGTCAACTTAAATTGATTTGAAAAACAGGGAGCAAATAGAACTGGAAATCCATGAAGCATTTGATGCGGTTATTAACTTCATTCGCCAACAGGATGACTCCCTATTTGATCGACCTAAATCTGAAGGAAAATGGAGTACCGGTCAACAATTAGATCATTTGATCAAAAGCGTAAAGCCACTTACTACCGGAATGGGTTTGCCAAAATTTTTACTCAAAATTCGGTTTGGAACCAGAAATCGTCCTGAACGTTCTTATGATGAACTAGTTTCCAAATATCATCAGAAATTAGAAGCCGGAGGACAAGCCAGCTTGGCATTCATACCTCCTCAAATATCTATCACTCAAAAAGATCAACTTCTATCCATTTACGAAAAAGAAAAAATAAACTTGGTTAAGGTGCTTCAAAAATGGTCCGAAGAACAACTCAGTACTAATATTGCTCCTCACCCACTATTGGGAAAATGTACTGTTCGTGAATTACTCTATTTTACTATCTATCATAACTTCCATCACCTCAAGAGTATAGAAGACATTCCTTAGAGTTCTTTTTTTGGATTTTTTTAGCTACAATTAGTGACTCGGATAAAACTTTGATCCGAAATAAACCGAAACTAACTCAACTAATATGTCGGAAGAAACTATATCAAAAGCTCCGAAGTGGTTTTTAGGAGTAGCGATTGCTGCACTTGTATGGAATTTATTAGGCGTTTTTGCCTATCTGGGTCAAATGTATTTGATATCCAATCCTGAAATGCTTTCTGAGCTTCCAATGGATGAACAAGCTTTATATGAAAATACGCCAATGTGGGCTACTATTGGATTTACTCTTGCAGTTTGGGGCGGAGCCATCGGTTCACTTCTACTTTTGCTCAAAAAAAGATCCTCTAAAATGATTCTTATGGTTTCATTTATTGGAATTTTAATTCAGCAATTCCACTCATTCTTTATAAGCAACAATTTTGAGGTCTACGGTCCAGGAGCAATGGCAATGCCCATCATGATTCTCATTATAGGAATTGCACTTATCTGGCTCGCCGATAAAGGAATTAAAGAAGGTTGGATTGATTAAATAAACATTGATAATACAAAGCGAAGTTTAAAATCCTTCGCTTTTTTTAAACCTCACAATTCCATTTGGCGGTATTTGAGCCAATCTATCCAAGTAACGATCCAATACTTTTCCAATTCTTGGGTAACCTCCAACGGTTTGTGCGTCGTTCATCAAAATAATTGGATCTCCACTAGGGGGTAATTGAATAATCCCTGGAATCACTCCCGATGAACTCATTTCTTGTTTTTCTGTTGATAATTGAACATCAGAACTCAAACGAATCCCCATTCTGTTACTTTTTGAGTCTACGACAAATGAAGAACTCAGAAATATTTCTTGTTCCTTTTTATTTAACCAATCCCATTCGGGTCCCGGAATAAAATCTACAGAAATTTTAGAGCTGAAATAAGGAATCTCACCTTTCGGTAAAGATTGCGCCCGGAAATCCGATTCTGAGTCTTGCCACCGGATCTCATCTCCTTTTCTGAGCGCCCTTCCCTCAAAACCTCCAAAACTTGCTCGTGTGTAGGTCGAGTAACTTCCCAATACGGTTTCAATGTCCCAATTCCCTTTTATGGCTACATAGGCCCTACATCCCTTTTGAGCAAAACCGAGTTCAAGAACATCTCCTTGTTCAACCTTTATGGAAGTATTCATTTCAACTGTGCTCCCATTTATTTTCGGAGACATCAAAGCTCCGGTAATGGTAATTACAGTGTTTGATTCAAACCGATACTTCCCTCCTTTTAACGTACATTCCAAAACAGGAGTATTTTCTGGATTGCCAACCAATTTGTTCGCTGATAAAAATGAAACTTCATCCATAACACCTGAAACCGGAATTCCGAATTTACGATAACCCACACGTCCCTTATCCTGAATCGTGGTAAACAAACCTCTATCAAGAACGGTAAGACTACCCACTACTATTCTCCATTTCGATGAACTCGTTTTCAGAAATCGAAACGAATTTTATCTTATCACCTGCTTTCATTTTCATCGGTGGATTTTCATCTATTTTAAAAAAAGATTGCGGAGTTCTTCCGATAATCTGCCATCCTCCCGGGCTTTCAAGCGAATAAATTCCCGTTTGGTTTCCTCCGATACCAATTGAACCGGTAGGAACTGAAGTCCTTGGAGTTTCCTTTCTGGAAACGGCAATTTGTTTATCTAAGCCTGAAAGGAATACAAATCCCGGCAAAAACCCAGTCATTGCTATGGTATACTCTTTTGAAGAATGAATTTCGATGATTTCATCTTTCCGGAACCCTGATTTAGCTTCCATCTCTTTCCAATCCAATCCCAATTCATAACAAACTTCAATTTCGTAAGTAACAGAACTTGCTATCAATGTTTGTTTGCCTTTAGGCAGTGTTTCAGGAATTCGATTCTCAAGATCAGAAGTTTGAGAATCGAAAATTAGCGTTATGGAATCATATGCAGAAATAACATCTACTAAGCCATGAATTTTTGAGCGCTCTAAAACATCAGTTGTTGAATGGATGAGATCTAAAATACCATCGGAAACAGCCGGTTGAATTAGCCATGCGGACTCCCCCATTCTAAACACTGACCATGAAGCTCCATTAAGTTGCAATGATTTTGATTCCATGGTTTTTTAGAAATTGATGAATATTTCTGGCAAGCTCTTTGGAACCTTTGGTATCGCTGTGCAAACAAATGGTTTCAGCATTTATGGGCAGTTCTTTTCCTGAATACGCAATTACTTTTTCTTCTATCACGATTTTAAATATTTGGGTCAATACTTCTTCTTTTTGGTGAAGAACTGCTCCGTCTTCATCTCTTGAGCGTAAACTCAGGTCATTTTCATACGTCCGGTCTGCAAATACTTCTGAACGAAATTTCAGATCATTTCTAAGTACTGCTTTTTCGAATTCAGAACCTTGCTGCCCATACACAACTACATCCAGACTTAGTTCTTTTATAGCCTCGGCAATAGTTTTGGCAATATCCCTGTACTTTGATGCAGCATTGTAAAGGGCGCCGTGGGGTTTAACATGATGGAGTTTCATGCCTTCCGTTTCTGCAATTTCCTTCAAACTTAATATCTGATTTTTAATACTGTTTTTAAGTTTTTCAGGCTGCATTTCAAGTTGTCGCCTTCCGAAACCGATTCTGTCCGGGTAAGATGGATGAGCTCCAATTTTCACATTATTCTTTTTAGCCAGAATAACTGTCCAACGCATTGTAATTTCATCCCCAATATGCCCCCCACAAGCTATATTGCAGGAAGAAATATAAGGCATAATGGCTTTATCGAGATCCGGTCCATCATCAGATCGCCATTCACCGAGGTCGCAATTCAAATCAACGCTTGTTTTCATAAAAATTGAAATACATTGTTTATGCTTCTAAGCCCAACTAATAATGCTACACCAATTACAATGATCCCCAAAATATTTTGGAATGTTGAATTCACGTAATTGCCTAATAACTCTTTTCTATTTACGATATACATCAAAAATATGGCAACCAAAGGTAAAAGTATGCCATTCGCAATTTGGGCAAATTGAATTATACCAACTGGATTAAAACTTAACATCGAGAATACAACTCCAATAAATAGAATTAATATCCAAACTGCTTTAAACTTAGGATGTTTTATATCTGCTTCCCATCCCAATATTCCTTTTGCCGCAAATGCTGCCGCCAAAGGTGCTGTAATTGCAGATGAAATTCCGGCTGCAACCAACCCTAATCCTAAAAAGTCCTTCGCCCAACTACCTAATAAAGGTTCTAATTGAACTGCCATATCTGCCGCACTTTTTATTGAATCTCCACTAGTTTCGGAAGCTGCGCTGGTTATCACGATGCACATTGAAATAATCCCACCTAAAGTTATAGCTATCACATTCTCCTTTCTCAAATCAGAGAGTTGAGCCGATTCATTGTATTTTTGTTGTATGGACGAAGCATGCAGAAATAAATTATATGGTACCACTGTAGTTCCAACCAAGGCGATTACTGTAAGCATTTCTCCCTGAGATGCAGTTGGAATAAAAAGTCCTTTCAGGATTTTCGAAATATCAGGACCAATCGTAATTGCCGTTGTAAAAAACACAATGCTCATAATTACAACCAAGCCAATTAAAAAATTTTGAATTCTTTTGAAATTTCCTGAATAAAGCACCCAAAAGGCGATTCCTCCAATTAATAGTGGAACCATCCTGAATTCGATATCCTCAACTATAATATTCATACTCGGAAGAATTTCATTCCATCCTAACACTGCTCCCGAAATATTACCTCCTTCATAAGCAGCATTTCCAACAACGATTGCTCCGAGAACTAATATAATCCCGCATATCCTGACTATTGGATTTGTGAGCTCTCCACGAATCGCTTCACCAAATCCTTTCTGAGTAATGAGGCCTAATCGCGCGGTCATTTCTTGAAGAACAATAGTTGCAACAACTGAGAAAAGTAAGGCCCATAACAACATGTATCCAGAATGCACACCTGCAAGTGTACAAACAGTTATAGTTCCAGGCCCTATAAAAGCTGCTGTAACGAGTGTACTGGGTCCAAAATATTTTTTTACTTGTAATTTCATCCGCAAGAATATAGAATGTACACTTCACAATCCCGAATTCTGAACTAAGTTACTTATGGCTAAAGCGAACAACAAAACAGTACCTACAGACCTTAGCGTAAAAGATTATCTAAATGCTATTGAAGATCCTCAAAGAAAACAAGATTGTATTGTTATACAAGATATCATGAAAGAAATTACCGGCCTAGAACCGAAAATGTGGGGTACTTCTATTGTCGGCTATGGAAGCTATCATTATAAATATGAAAGTGGGCGTGAAGGAGATATGCTAATCACGGGATTCTCAAACAGAAAGCAAGCCATTACTTTATATGTTATGTCCGGGTTTAAGAAACATGATGAACTGCTTTCTAAATTAGGTCCTTTTAAATCGGGGAAATCATGTCTTTATATCAAACGGCTTTCGGATATAAACTTAGAAATTTTAAAGGAAATTATTCATTTGGACTTTGCACACATGAAGAAAAAGTACAAGACAGCTGATTAATTATATGCTTGGCTAAAAAAATATTGCATTGTTTTAGCCAAAACTTTTAATTCATAATTCCGTTTAAAATAATTTCCTAATTCAAAATTCTACATCGAATAGTTTTCAATTTCTTCAATGACTCTAAACGATTTTACCAAACAAACACTTGAATTCCCCGATGATTACGAAGGGAAAGTAATTGCAACCCTCATTCGATCAAATCAGAATAAAAAAGGACGTAAGTCGATTCTTTATATCCATGGATTTAACGACTATTTCTTTCATCCGCATTTAGCGGAAGGATTTCACCAGCATAATTATAATTTTTTTGCAATAGACCTAAGAAAATATGGACGTTCTCTTCTTCCCGATCAGCATCCAAATTACTGCAAAGATATTTCTGAATATTATGAAGAAATTACTGTAAGCTTAGATATCATAAATAAAGAAAATGATAATGAGATCGTTCTATTAGGACATTCAACAGGTGGATTGATAGCCAGTATGTTTACGAATTTCGCACCAAAAAAGGAGCTTGTATCTGCTTTAATTTTAAATTCACCTTTTTTCGATTTCAACCTTTCTAAAACAAAACGTGATCTAAATCTTTTTTTTGCTAGAATTCTATCTTTTTTTATGCCATATGCAAAAAAAAACAAACCTCTTTCCAGCTTATATAATAAAAGCTTACTTAAAGAGTATTACGGAGAATGGGAATTCAATGAAAACTGGAAACCTCAAAAAGGATTTCCTGCCTATTTCAAATGGTTAATTGCGGTAAATGATGCGCAGAACATATTAAAAACTTCTTCAAATATTGAAAAGCCGATCCTTGTTATGCATTCGGAGAAGTCTGATACCCCAAAAAAATGGTCTTCAGACATCCTAGGAATGGATATGGTATTAAATGTAGAACACATAAAAGAAACTGGAAAGAAATTAGGAAAAAAAGTTACCTTCATTGCTGTGGAAAATGCAATCCACGATATATTTCTTTCTCGCAAAGAGGTTCGTGAAAAAGCCTTTAATGAAATGATAACCTGGTTAAATAAGACGATTAAATAATCACTATGGAAAACACTATAGTTTTTGAAACTACGATCGAAGCATCAGCAGAAAAAGTTTGGAAAACACTCACCGATCCCGATAAAATTGAACAATATATGTTTGGCTCTCGTTGTGACAGTAACTGGACTCCGGGCAGTAAAGCAAATTATTACATTAAACAAAACGACAAAGAAGTTACAGTAGTTAAGGGCGAAGTTATCCGCGCTATCCCAAATAAACTACTTGAGCATACTCTATTCCCTGCTAATTCCGGAATTGAAGATACTTTGGAAAATTATCTTGTCATCATTTATGAAATGGAAGAAGACGAAGGCAAAACTGAGCTCACCATCACTCAAAAAGGCTATAAATATGTTGAGAATGGTAAAGAACGATATATTGATACCCAAAAAGGCTGGAAAGCAGTGTTGCCTAAATTAAAGGAAACAGCCGAACAAGCGTGAATCAAGATCAACCAAACAATCCTCTGCATGGAATAAAGTTAGCTCAGATTGTAGAAGATTTAGTTGATTATTACGGTTGGGAACAGTTGAGTTTCCACATCGATATTAATTGCTTCAAGAAAGATCCGAGTATTAAATCTAGCCTCAAATTTCTGCGCCGACATCAATGGGCTAGAGATCAGGTTGAAGTATTATGGCTGAAAGTTTTTGCGGATTAACAAGCTTTTCGGCTTACCTAAGTTAAAGTTGAGGAATCAATTTCTTAAAATTTCCTGCGAGGACTTTAGCCTGAACAAAACCTATGCTAATCTTTCGAATTTCTGGTCATAATTTTCAATCAACTCACCCCAATCATATTTCTTAATGATAGATTGATAATCCACCCGTCGGATTCCCATTACACTTTTGATCGCCGTTTCTAAACGCGCTTCCAGTTCCCCTTCTTCATATAAAAACTCTCTGTCTAACTCTTCCGGTAAATGTTCCGGATAAGCTAAACGGTTCGGTAATAATGGAAAACAATCGCAGTACATAGCTTCAATTACACTTCCTCCAAAAAAATCCTGATTTGAGGTTACCGGTAAAATATCTGATCTCCATAACCATTTCGCATATTCTTCAAAACTTTCGGCGTATCCCCAATGTAGAATTTCTTCTTTCAGCTTTTCTTTAGCCTCATCAAAAATAGGTGGATTTACATCATTCTGTTCACCGAGCACAACTAATTTGAAAGGAACTTCTTTTTCTTTTAATGCAAATAATGTCTCGAAAAATTCTTCCGGGTTTTTGTCATACTCCCAGCGATGATTCCATAAAATGGTAGCTTCGGATTGTTTTTCTTTATCCGAAGATTTGTATTCATCAAATCTTTTAAGATCTAAGCCCAAATGTAGAATTTCACTTTTAGCTTTAATAAACTCGATATTATCATGTCCTTTTTTATCAGGAAATTGTTTAAGGAACTTTGGTAACGCTCCTATGAATGAATCTCTGTGATATTTTGAGTTGAAAAAAACTTTATCTGCGGCTAAAGCTGATGCATAATTGATAAACGAATAATGATTATTTCTCTTTTTTTTGACATCCCGATCTTGTGACGACCAAGGATACGTAAGTTGATTCTCATGAAAATACATGGCTACCGGAAGTTCAGCAGACTTCTTTCTTGTTAATGCTAAAAAGGTAGTCAAATCCAACATCGAAGTTCCCAAAATAAGATCAGTTGTTTCTTCAGCTTCATTAAATTGTTTTGCCAAAGAAACTGCTCCACCGTGCATCCTCCATTTCCAATGCCTTCCTGGGAGGCTTAAAATTTTGATATTGTGACTCGAATACTTTTCTAATCCTTCTGCCCATTGTTTGTGTGAGCCTGAGAAAAAAGGTTCAAGAAGTGTGACGCTAAGATTGGAATTTTTAATAATTTTGGTGCTTGGTTTTTGTGTCTTAAAAGAGATTGCTTTAGCTTATGTAAGCTTGTAAAATCTAAACAGAGAAGCAACTAATCAATTAATGAAGTCTCTTTTTCTCATATCCATTATCTACTTTCTGTCAACTCCACTTCTTGCCCAAGATCTTTTTGAAGAAGGATATTATTTGAATAACCAAGGTGAAAATATTCAAGGCTACATCGACGTATTTCCACTTACAGAATCTCCTACATCTTTTCGATTTAAAAAGAATAAATCCGATAATGTGCGCTCTTTGTCAATCTCTGAAGTAAGTGCATTTCAAGTTTCAGGTTTTAAATTTGTTCGATTTACTGGAAACATTGACTTGAATCTTACTCCCAGTTCAAATACTGATGCTGAATTTGAAGATCGGCAAATATTCTTAAGAATGATTGTTGAGGGAGTAGTTAGCCTCTACAGCTATAAGGAATCAGACTCCGAAATTTATTTCTATTCCACACCCACCGTACCACCAACTCAACTCTTAAATACAGAATTTATACGAGCTGATAATAGCTATGCTTTCAATCCTATATATAAAAGTCAGCTTAGAAAACTTACGAAATGTGAATCTATTTTAGGCTTAATTGATGACTTAAAATATAATAAAAAAAGCCTTTCCTACTTTTTAAAGGAATATAATTCATGTATTAATCAGCCTTCTAAAACATTTTCTGGATTACCTTTTATTTCTCCGAAATACCTCAATATTTCATTATCTGTGGGCGCAACTTCCTACTCTATGGTTGCTACTACTCAACTTAATAATATTAGAATTGTACGATTTAAGGACAATGTAATTCCCAATATCGCTATTGAACTAGAACAGCTTTTACCTGTTACAAAAAACAAAATTTCTATCTGGGCTCGAGGTGACTATAAAAGTTTTAGTAAGGAAGAGACTGCTAGATTTGAAGATGTAGATGAAGACTCTAAACTTTATTATAACACGATCGAGACAAGTATAGGAGCTAGAGGTTATGCAGGAACCGACTTAATAAAGGGTTTTCTAGATGTTGGAATGGCAAAATCTTTCGAAATTGGAAAAGGAGTATATGTCGATTACGAAAATAGAAAAGACTTTGATAGCCCACAATTTCCATTACATTTTGTATTCGGAGCTGGTTTAATGATAAAAAATCGTTTTGTTTTGGATACAAGACTGGAATATTTAGATAAAAGATTATCCGATCAGTTTTCTTTTGAAGATATAAATTATTCAATGCTTACCGTGAACTTCAAATACTTGCTAAAAAGCTATTATAAATAGTAGAAATCCAATCTAATATCCTCTCTAAATCTATGAGAAATAATGTATAAGCAACTAGTACCTAAATTCTTTAAATAGTTTAGTAAAAAATAATATTCTAATGTGAATATTATATTATATTCGGATATGAAGTTAGTTTCTCAAGGTGCTCAATATTCTATTTCTGCAATTATTGCTCTTTCTAAAAAAGAATACGGGAAAGCTGTATCTGCATCAGATCTTGCAAAAGCTTTAGACTGTCCGGCTGCTTATCTCTCTCAATTACTCTCTAAATTAAAAAAGCCCGGCATTTTAAAATCCCAGCGTGGTTTAAATGGTGGTGTACTATTAGCTAAACCCGTGAAAGAAATTTCGATCTATGATGTAATTGTTGCTATAGATGGGGATGGTTTTTTTAATAACTGCTTTATGGGAATTGAAGGTTGTGGACATATTGAACCATGCCCTTTCCATTCGTTTTGGTCAACACAACGTCAAAAGATTAAACAATGGTTGATTGATACGAATTTCGAAGACGCCGAAAAGGCAATGTCTCAAGTTTGGTTCGAACAACAACTTACTTTCACTTAACAAGACATTCTCCCTCTCAACCTAAAGAGCTAGAGGAAAGGAAAAGATTTCCAGTGTTATTATAATCAGTACGAGATTTTTCAAACTCTGAAGTAAACAGTTTTACTATCATCTCATAAATTCCCTGAATTATCTATTGCATAATTCTTAAATCATCCTTAAAATCTAATATTGATATTAGAATATGATTATTTGATTATGAAATTTATATCACAAGGCACTCAATATGCGATTTCAGCGATTATCGCGATCTCAAAGCATCCCTCTGATATAATTTCAGCAGCTGAACTTGCCAAATCTTTGAACTGCCCGGCTGCTTATCTCTCTCAAATACTTGCAAAATTAAAAACACCCGGAATTTTAAAATCGCAACGGGGTCTTAGAGGCGGTGTTTACTTGACCAAAAAGTTGAAGAATATTTCAATTTATGAAGTTGTAGCAGCTATTGATGGCGAAGTTTTTTTTAATTCCTGTTTTATGGGAATCGAAGGATGTGGAAATATAGAACCCTGCCCTTTCCATTCGTTTTGGGCTATTGAAAGAGATAAAATTAAAAATTGGCTGCAAAAAACAAGTTTTGAGAATGTGGACGAGCTAATGACACAAGCCTGGTTCGAACAACACCTTTCATTTGTAAGTGGTTTAAAAAGATGATGGAAGATGTAATCACAAAACACACTTCGTGTTCGCATTGTGGTGAGACCGCTGAGTTTAATGCCACCTCTGAATTAAGCTTTTGTTGCCAGGGTTGCGAAACAGTGTATTACCTACTGGCAGATAATAATTTACACACATATTACGACTTAGATTCCACCCCGGGCACTACAATCAAGCACAGTGTCGAAAGAAAAAGATTTGATTACCTAATTGATAAAGAAGTACAAGAAAAATTAATCGATTTCAAAAATGCTGAAGTTGCCACCACATCGTTTAACATCCCAAATATTCACTGTACTTCTTGTGTTTGGCTTTTAGAAAATCTTCAAAACTTGAATGACGGTATCCTTCAGGGAACCGTAAACTTTCTGAAACGTCGATTAACTATTGTTTTTGACACAAACAAAACTGATCTCAGAAGTATCGTTGAGCTTTTAGCTACCATTGGATACGAACCCAATCTCAAGCTTGATCAACTTGAAGGAAAAGATCAGTTTTCTATTCCCAGAAACCTTTGGCTAAAACTAGGAGTAGCCGGATTCTGTTTTGGTAACATCATGCTTTTCAGTTTTCCTGAATACCTGAATATGTCGATTTCTGATTCAGTGGACACTTTTAAAGTTTTTTTTGGAACACTTAATATACTTTTAGCAATTCCGGTGCTTGTTTATAGTTCACAAGACTATTTAAAATCTGCTTGGGCGGCAGTAAGTCAAAAAAGTATCAACCTTGATGTTCCGATATCTATTGGCATTATCGCTTTATTTGGTAGAAGTTTATATGAGATATTAAGCGGAACCGGTGCGGGATATTTCGATTCATTTTCGGGATTCATATTCTTTCTGTTAATTGGAAAAATAGTCCAAAAGAAAACATTTCAAGGACTTTCTTTCGATCGCGATTATAAGTCCTATCTCCCTATTTCTGTTTTGAAATTTGTTGATGGAGTTGAACACTCAGTTTCTGTAAAAACCTTATCAATTGGTGATGAAATAATTCTTAGAAATAATGAATTGATTCCATGTGATTCAATTTTACAATCTGATTCTGCTATTATTGATTACAGCTTTATCACAGGAGAATCTACTCCGGTAACAAAAATGCATGGAGAATTAATTTTTGCTGGAGGCAAAATCTTGGGTTCACAAACTCGAATGGTGGTCTCCAAAAAAGTTCAACATAGCTATCTCACTCAACTATGGGAAAATGATGCTGTAAATTTAACTAATGACATAAAACATAGCTCATTAGCTGATCGCATTAGCCCTTATTTTACATTTATCGTAATTCTAATTGCTTTTGCATCGTGCTTGACTTGGTTTTTTATTGAGCCACCCAAAGCTTTCACTGTATTTACTGCCGTGTTAATAGTTGCATGCCCTTGTGCTTTAGCTTTATCTGGTCCATTTACATTTGGTTCAGCAACAAATATTCTTTCCTTAAATGGATTATTCCTTAAAAATACTGAAGGAATTGAGAGTATAGGAAGTGTAAATACTATAGTTTTTGATAAAACAGGAACCATTACCGATTCAGAAAGAGCTGAAGTTACATTTACTGGAAATTCTCTTTCTGAAGAAGAAAAACAACTAATTTTTTCATCAACAAAGAACTCTACACACCCTTATAGCAAAAAAATATACGAGTTTTTTAAAAGGCAAGGTCTGGTCTATTCAACACCGGAAATGATCGAAGAAATCAGAGGAAAAGGTATTCACGTATCTTTTGGACAAACCAATGTTCATATAGGAAGTAAGGGCTTTATTGAAGAATACACTGGCATTAGAAATCCGATTTCAGTAGCTCAGTCTTCACACGTATACATAGTTATCGATTATAAATACATTGGTTCTTTTGAGTTCAAAAATCATCTCAGATTCGGGGTTGATAAGCTCCTTTATAAACTTAAATCCTCTTTCAGTTTACATCTCCTATCCGGAGACAATCAAAAAGATGCAATATGGCTTGCTAAGTATTTCGATTCGGACAAGAACATGCATTTCAATCAATCCCCTCAGCAAAAGTTAGCGTTTGTTGCTTCCCTTACGGATAACCAAAAAAAGGTATTAATGATTGGAGACGGGTTAAATGATGCCGGAGCACTAAAAAAGAGTCATTTTGGAGTTGCCTTATCTGATAAGACCAGTTCTTTTTCTCCTGCTTGTGACGCAATTCTGGATGGGAATGAGCTTCAAAATTTTGATAAACTTATAGAATTCTCAAAAGTATCTATAAGCATTGTACATTTTAGTTTCGGGCTTTCTCTGTTATATAATATTACAGGGCTTTCTTTCGCTGTAACCGGACATTTATCGCCTTTGGTTGCTGCTATTTTGATGCCACTAAGTTCTATCACAATAATGGCATTTACCACATTTGCTACCCGATTAAAAGCAAAAAAGATGGGGTTAAAAATATGGGCGTAATCTTCTTTTTAATTCTTTTCAGTATTTCTGTAGCACTCTTTTTTTTAGCGGCTTTTTTTTGGGCTGTAAAAACAGGGCAATTTGACGATCAATACACGCCATCTGTCCGCATTCTTTTTGATGAAAAAAATTCATCAACGAAAAATAAAACACAAACAACTAAACGGGATTCGTAATGTCTGTAGAAACCTTTCATTATGACAATAAAATAGTTCGGAATTTTGGAGTTGCAACCATGATATGGGGAATCATTGGATTTCTTGTAGGCTTGATTGTAGCCTTAAAATTTATTTGGCCTGATTTTCTAGGCTTTATTCCAGAGCTGTCTTTTGGTCGATTAAGACCTTTACACACTAATGCAGTGATTTTTGCATTTGCCGGCAACGCCATTTTTTATGGTGTTTATTATTCACTACCTAGACTTTGTAAAGCGTCTATGTGGAGCCAAAAGCTCAGCAAGATCCATTTTTGGGGTTGGCAGACAATTATAATCTCTGCTGTCGCAACTTTACCATTTGGCATTACTACCAGTAAAGAATACGCTGAACTTGAATGGCCTATTGATATCGCAATTACTCTTATCTGGGTAATTTTTGGTATAAATATGATCATGACCATTATGAAGCGACGTGAAAAACATATTTACGTGGCTATTTGGTTTTACATTGCAACTTTTGTTACCGTTGCAGTACTGCACTTAGTTAATTCTTTTGAAGTCCCCGCAACTTTCTTAAAAAGTTATCCTATTTATGCCGGAGTTCAGGATGCTCTTGTGCAATGGTGGTACGGACATAATGCTGTGGCATTCTTTTTAACTACTCCGTTTTTGGGAATTATGTACTACTTCATTCCCAAAGCTTCTAATCGTCCAATATTTTCTTACAGACTTTCAATAGTCCATTTCTGGTCGTTGATTTTTATTTATATCTGGGCAGGTCCTCATCACTTACTTTACACAGCACTACCGGGCTGGGCTCAAACGCTTGGTGTAGTTTTTAGCTTAATGCTTATTGCTCCATCTTGGGGAGGTATGTTAAACGGACTTCTAACTCTAAGAGGTGCTTGGGATAAAGTTCGTGAAGATCCTGTGTTGAAATTTATGGTAGTTGCAGTAACGGCATACGGTATGGTCACTTTTGAAGGCCCGATGTTATCTATTGCGAATGTAAATGCGATTGCGCACTACTCAGATTATATTATTGGTCATGTGCATAACGGAGCATTGCTCTGGAATGGTGGTTTAGCTTTCGGAATGTTGTATTTCATTACCCCACGCATCTACAAAACCAAGTTATTCTCTATAAAACTTGCCAACATTCATTTTTGGTTTGCAACGATGGGTGCCATATTCTACGTAATACCGATGTATTGGGGTGGAATTACCCAAAGTTTAATGTGGAAAGATTTCACAGACCAAGGATTCCTTACCTATCCAAATTTTCTGGAAACTGTGGTTCAAATAGTTCCGATGTATGCCTTAAGAGCTTTCGGTGGTAGTTTATTCATTGTAGGTGCGTTATTTGGAATCTATAACCTCTTTAAAACAGCGAAAAGTGGTTCTTTACTAGCATCTGAAGAAGCTCAAGCTCCTGCGTTGCAACCTCATGCAGAAGAGGAGAACGAAAGCTGGCATAGAAAACTGGAAGGTCGCCCATTGAAATTTACAGTTTTAACTGTGATCGCAATTTTGATTGGTGGTGTCGTTGAATATATGCCTACTGCACTAATTGACTCTAATATCCCAACCATAGAAAGTGTACAACCTTACACCGCTTTAGAAGTTGAAGGCCGGGACATTTACATAGCAGAAGGTTGTAATAACTGTCATTCACAAATGATTCGCCCATTTCGTTCCGAAACTGAGCGATATGGAGAATATTCAAAAGCGGGAGAATTTGTATACGATCATCCATTTCTTTGGGGCTCCAAAAGAACCGGTCCCGATTTACATCGCATTGGTGGAAAGTATCCAGATTCTTGGCATTTACGTCACATGTACGATCCTAATTCAACTTCACCTGGTTCTATTATGCCTGCATACCCTTGGGTGTTAACTCAGGATATGGACATGGAATCTATGCCTAATAGAATTGATGCTCTTAGAACAGTCGGCGTTCCGTACTCTTCTAGGTATCCGGAATATGCAATCGATGATATGAAAGCTCAGGCTGAGCGAATTACGCAAGGTCTCAGAGAAAATGGGTTTGACACTATTGAAGGCATCGAAGTTACATCAGAGAAAAAAGTAATAGCATTGATTGCATACTTACAACGGCTTGGAACAGATATAACCGGAGAAAATGATCCTTTTGAAGGTCTGCCATCAAGTAAAAAACTTTCAAACGTAATTGTGGAGGAAGACTAATGTATAAAGATGTATTACGAACCATGGACGGAATCGAACTATTTCCGAGTATTTCTCTAATCCTCTTCTTTTCATTCTTTTTAATTTTGATCATTTATTTGGTTAGAACCGGAAAAGATTTCTGGAAAGATGCTGCAAGTATTCCTCTCGATTCAGAAAAAATTTTTAATCCAAAAAACTCAGAACAATGAAAGTTTTAGATGACGAAAAAGACAAGTTACTGGAACATGAGTATGACGGCATTCGTGAACTTGATAATCACATGCCGGTATGGTGGCTCTGGCTGTTCTACTTTACCATAGCCTTTGGTATCGGTTATGCACTTTATTATGAAGTATTTGAATGGGGACCTGATCAACATGAAGAATACGAAATGGAAATGGCTGCCGCTGCTGAAAAGTATAAGTTTGATGAACAGAATTTTGCTGAAGAAAGCTCTTTTACCTGGACTTACAGCGAACAAGCTGAAGTCATAGAAAAGGGAAAAGAGATTTTTATGGGGATGAATAATCTTTGCTTCACATGTCACGGTAGTGCCGGAGAGGGCTTGGTAGGACCAAATTTAACCGATGACAAATGGCTGCATGGTTGTTCTGCCGAAGAAGTAGCTACAAGCATAACGGAAGGTTTTCCGGACAAAGGAATGGTTGCTTACGGAAGCGGTGCGCCAATGCCGAACGAGGATGTAAACGCTCTCATCAGCTATATAGGTTCATTACAAGGAACAAACCCGCCTAACGCAAAAGCGGTGGACGAAACAAGGGCTACACTGTGTAGCATACGATAAGGAGTGTAATGTCTCAACAACAGGGAAGACAAATCGGAAAAGAAGAATTCAGAGATCGTCTAGCAACAGTTAGCGAAACCGGTGGCAGAAACTGGATTCATGCCAAAAAACCGAAAGGAAGATTCTACAATGCCAGATCTATTGTAGCTGTATTTCTTTTAGCTTTTTTCTTTTCCGGTCCTTTTATAACAATTAATGGTAATCCACTACTATTGATAAATATACTGGAACGTAAATTTGTAATCTTTGGAGTCGCTTTTTGGCCACAGGATTTGCACCTGCTTGTTTTTGGAATGCTTTCCTTTATCGTATTCATTGTTTTATTCACAACAATATTTGGAAGACTTTTTTGCGGATGGGCTTGCCCCCAAACCATCTTTCTGGAAATGGTATTCCGTAGAATAGAATATTGGATAGAAGGCGATTCAGCATCACAAATCCGATTAAAAAAAACTCCTTGGAATGCTGAGAAGATTATTAAGAAAGGTTCTAAGCATGCAATCTTTTACGCTTTGGCATTTGTTATCTCAAATCTGTTCTTAGCTTATATAATAGGTAAAGATCAGCTTTTTGAAATTATCACTGATCCACCTTCAGAACATGCTGGCGGTTTAACAGCTATGATTATTTTCAGTGGTGTTTTCTATGGTGTATTTGCATTTATGCGCGAACAAGTTTGTCATTTTGTGTGTCCCTACGGTCGTATGCAATCTGTAATGCTTGATAATAACTCCATCAACGTAATGTATGATTACAAACGCGGAGAACATCGGGCAAAAATTGGCGACAGAAATAAAGTTATTGCCGGAAAAGCAACACTGGCGGATTTAGGCCTTCCTTCCGGTGCTGATTTTGGTGATTGTATTGAATGTTCACAGTGTGTAAAAGTATGCCCAATGGGAATCGACATTAGAAATGGAACCCAACTTGAATGTGTGCATTGCACTGCTTGTATTGATGCCTGTGATGCCGTCATGGATAAGATCGACAAGCCAAGAGGGCTCATCCGCTACGCTTCTGAAAACAGCATCAGAAATGAAACCAAAAAAATAATTACCCCAAGAGTTGCCGGATATTCCGGAGTTCTTGTAGTCTTGCTCACCGTTTTTATAACTCTTATGAGTATGAGAGCTGATTTAGAAACTACCATTCTTCGTCAGCCCGGAACCCTATACCAAGAACTTCCAAATGATATATACAGCAATATTTATGAGATAAAAGTAATAAACAAGACTTTTGATACTAAAGACTATGAGCTCAGATTAATTTCACCGGCAGGAGAAATGGTATCACTTGGAAATATAGATTCTATAGAGCCTCAAAACCTTGCTGAAGGCAGGTTTCTAATAAAACTAAACAAAGACCGATTAACCGGTTTACAAACCACTCTTACTTTCGGAGTGTACTCCGGTAACGAACAAATCGAAACTATAACCTCCGGATTTATTGGTCCGGCAAATTAAAACGAGTATGAAAAAATTAAACTGGGGAAATGGAATAGCATTGTCTATTACGGTTTTCGTGATAGCTACTCTTAGTGTGGTGAGCTATTTAATCAGCTTAGACTTCTTCTTAGTAACAAATGAGCATTATGAAGAAGGCGTAGAATATCAGCAGACCATAGACCAGAAAAAACGGTCTTCTGAGTTAGAGGATCCTGTGGTCATTGTTTTTGACGAAAAACTTGAAGCTTTACGCGTGGTTTTCCCCAATAATTTTGTTGGGAAAGCACAAGGAGACATTAAGCTCTATCGTCCAAATGATCCTGAATTAGATAAGAAACTACCGCTGAGTGTAAATGCAAATGGCATTCAACTTATTTCAACATCTGCACTTGAAAAAGGAAAGTGGGTATTGAAAATAGAGTGGAATGCAGATGAAAAAAGCTATCTGGAAGAAAAAACTATTATTATCTAGATGGAACTTTGGACTGCAATAGGTTTAGGTTTTTTTGGCAGTTTTCACTGCGTTGGTATGTGTGGTCCTATTGTACTTAGCTTACCAAGAGCTAGTTCATCATTCTCTGCAATCAGCTTAAATGCCATAATTTACAATCTCGGGAGAATCCTGGTTTATGCTTTTTTTGGATTGATTTTCGGATTTTTGGGAAAGCAAATTACCTTGGCAGGCTTTCAAAGTACACTTTCTATCTTGCTAGGTATTTCGATTATTCTCGGAGTTTTATTTTCAAAGAAGTTAAATCCCCAAAAAAGACCTGAAGTTTTTCAAAAATTTATTTCTGGTATTAACAAAGCATATGGAAAACTGATACGCAAGCAATCAAAGAGTGCTCTCTTTGGCATGGGATTACTAAATGGGTTCCTGCCATGTGCTTTCATATACACCGGCTTAGCTGCGGCAGTAATAACTTCTACTCCCTATCATAGTATGCTTTATATGACTCTCTTTGGATTGGGAACTTTGCCCGCACTTTTTACGGTCTATGTTTCGCCAAATTTTATCTCAATGGATTTAAGAAGTAGTATTAAAAAGTATATGCCATATATGGCTTTTGCCTTAGGGGTATTTCTGGTTTTAAGAGGAATTTTATTACAAAACTTGAATATATCCAGTGCATTTTTAAAATCAATTGAGCCTTTTTGCATATTTCCACAATAAAATATTTAACCCATTTATTTCTTCATCAAATCTTTACATAAGAACTTTAACTTTAATCAACTTAAATAAAACAAAATTAATAAGTCATGAATATTATAATTCTATTTTTATCAGCATTATTATCTTTTTCTACTGTTACTAACCCGGCAACAAGTGTAGCAACAGAAATTACTGTTGAAGCAAACGACAGAATGCAGTTCGACACTAAAGAGATCAGTGTAAAAGCTGGAGAAAAAATCACTTTAACTCTAAAGCATGTTGGAAAACTTCCAAAGCAAGCGATGGGTCACAACTGGGTTCTTCTTAAAGAAGGCGTTGTTGTAAAAGACTTTGCAATGGAAGCAATGAAAGCTAAAGACAACGACTATCTACCAAAAAATTCAAAAGATGTTATTGTTGCAACTGAGCTATTAGGCGGCGGTGAAACTGACACTATTACTTTTGAAGCTCCGGCAAAAGGTACTTATACATTTATTTGTACGTTTCCCGGACACTATGGCATCATGCAAGGTACACTTGTTGTAAGCTGATCTTTGCTTCTTACCAATTTAAAAGCCTTGATTCATCGAATGATTCAAGGCTTTTTTTATTCTACATCCCATGTATAATAATTGTGATCTTCGTCTAAATCCCAACCTGTTACAGGGTAAAGCTGATTACCAACGTAATTATCCTTCGCCGTTTCCAGCATCATGCTACAAGCATCAGTTTCAAGACAAAGCTTTTTAGATCTTTCAATAAGTGCTTTTGAAAACCCTTGTCCTCTGAAATTAGAATCCACGTATAAGTCATTTAACAACCATAAGCGTTTCATTCTTGTTGAAGAAAACACAGGATATAACTGCACAAAACCGGTTGCAACTCCTTCTCTATTTCTAGAAATATAGATCACAGACTCGTTCTTTTCTATTCTCTCTTTTAGGAATGCTTTACTTGTTTCTTTATCAGAATCCTTTTCATAAAAAACTCTGTATCCATCAAATAATTCATTGAGTTCTTCTAAATCTGATAAAGTGGCTTTAGTTATTTCCATATTCCCCTATTTCTAATTCTTGTATTCCCTTATTCCTAATTCAACCAACAATATCAATTTCTATCCCACTTGGTTTTCCTTCAATAAAGGGCATCGCTTTTCCGATCAACTCTCTCACTCCATCAATATTTAAAGAGTTATCATGATCTTCTTTCGAATCCCAAACCTCAAATACATGAATAATATCTTGATTATCTGATTGCTGACCTACAATATAAACCAAACAACCTTTTGCGTTTTTCATCAAATTCGCAGCATCTTCTAAAATCGAAGCAAGCTCGTTCCCTTTCCCCTCAACAGCAGTAAAACTTCCCGACAATCCGTACTTCATAATTCTCTTATTTTAAAAATTATCAGGGCTGAAGCCCATTCTAGTTTAAGGTTCTAATTCAAATTGCAACTCTAAATCCTATTCCTAATTTCATATTACCCTATTCCTAATTCTTCTATTCCAAATTGAGAAATTCTTAATTCTTATTTGAATAATTCTTAATTGCTTCCGCGCACTTTCTCCCATCAATAGCCGCAGATACAATTCCGCCGGCGTATCCCGCTCCTTCGCCACAGGGAAATAACCCTTTTACTCTGATATGTTCCAATGTTTTTCGGTCTCTGGGAATTCTTACCGGACTGGAAGTTCTGGATTCAGGTGCATGCACTACTGCTTTATTCGTCAAAAATCCTTTCATGGTTTTCCCGAATTCAAGAAATCCTTTCCTCAGTGCTTCATACATAAATTTGGGAAACACTTCTTGTAAGTTTACGGATGTCAATCCCGGAGTGTATGAGGTATTCGGTAAGTCTTTGGATACAATTCCTTTGGTAAAATCCACCAATCGTTGAGCCGGAACTTTCTGAGTCTTTCCTGCTATTTCCCACGCTTTTTTCTCGATAGCTTTTTGGAACTCCATCACTTTTAATAGTCCGTGTTCTTCAAAATCCTTGAAATCATCCATCTCAAGCTCCACCACAATTCCTGAGTTTGCTGTAGGACGAGATCGTTGAGAACCTGACCACCCGTTGGTTACTACTTCACCATCAGAAGTTGCGCAAGCAGCCACGACTCCACCCGGACACATACAGAAAGAATATACACCTCGATCATTGATCTGTTTAACAATCTTATAAGGAGCAGGTGGAAGATATTCACCCCGCTCATCACAATTATACTGAATGGAGTCTATCAAAGATTGGGAATGCTCTACCCGAACTCCGATTGCAATTGGCTTGGCTTCAATTTCTATTCCTTTAGAATGCAAGAGCTCAAATATATCACGAGCTGAATGTCCGGTGGCAAGAATTAGATTTCGAGCTTTATGAACATCTTCGTTCTCGAGCTTTGCACCTTCAATCTGATCACCATCCAACAGTAAATCAACCACTCTGGAATTAAAATAAACCTCTCCTCCATGTTCGATTATAAACTCACGAATTTTAGCAATAATTTTTGGGAGTTTATTCGTCCCAATATGTGGATGAGCATCAACTAAAATATCTTTTTTAGCGCCAAAAGCTACCAACAATTCTAAAATCTGATTTACATCTCCTCTTTTCTTGGAACGGGTATAAAGTTTTCCATCCGAATATGTCCCGGCACCTCCTTCTCCAAAGCAGTAATTGGAATCCGGGTTTACAATATGATTTACATTGATGTTTTTAAGATCTTTAATCCTGGATTTAACATCTTTACCCCGGTCCAGTATGATCGGTTTCATTCCCAATTCTATACATTTCAAAGCAGCAAACAGACCCGCAGGCCCTGCCCCTATAACCAGTACTTTCTCTTTGTCGTGAACTGATTCGAAATTTGGTACTGATACTTCCTCTGCCTGATATTCTTCTCCTATATAAACCTTTACTTTTAAATTGATCTTAACCTGTTTTTGGCGAGCGTCGATAGAACGCTTCAGAATTTCAATATGGGTAATTTCTGATATATCAACTTCTGTGGTTTTGGAGATATAGGCTTTTAATTTATCCTCTTCTCCTGCCACTTCAGGTATAACTCTAAGTTGTAACTCTTTTTGCATAAATTATTTTATCCTGATTTCCATCTTTGCGTACATAACTTTCATATGCATTATGATTTTTTTAAAAGATTTCCAAGAAAGATGAAGATTTTCAATCCTAGAAATAAAGTAATCCAAGTTGGTACTGCTAATAAAAAAGAAAATATTGGAATAGTGAACAGATGAAAAATGAAGCCCGAAACTCCATACATCTCTAGACCATTAAAATTAATTGGTATGATTTCAAAGAGTGTTAAAAAGCCAAAAATTAAACCTATTGGAATTCCAGTTCCAATATATCCAAATAAGATTAATTTGAAGAGCTCGAGTTTCTCTACTTCGTTATACTTTAATTTCATTCCTTAAGATATAATGTTTTACCCACTAACAGTCTAACATTTAATTCAAACAAGCTCCACATCACACAAAATCATAATAACAAAATTAAAAGGAATAATACCTATCAAATCAGTTTTAAATGCACTATCCGCATCATACGTGTTCCTTTTTTCATCAGCAATTAAGCAGACTTTGATACATGAAAAAGCATCCCAAATAAAAAAACCCTGATGCAAAATTTAATCTACATCAGGGTTTAAAATAACTAATTATCAGTGTTATCGCTTATGGATTTGAAGCCAGTCCACGCACAGATTCAGCAAGCATTTTTACTTTATCACTACTTCCTGAAGCTGACACCATTCCATCGAGTCTGTCTGCCAAATCAGATAGCATTTTCTTTCTCTCCTTCGGAGAAGATGCTTCGGCATTCGCCAATACCTGACGCAATCTGTTAACTCTTGTAGTACTCATTTCTTTATCTCTGTCGAGCTGATCTAAGTACGCTTTTGACAAAGCAAACGAATTTGGCCATACAAATTTAGGCTGACCTTGAGCATTTAGGTAATCAAGCTTAACTGTATTAGCTGCATCAATCTCGTTTTGAGTGATGTAAGGATTCGCTTCCAACTCAAAAATATCAAGTCCACGAGCAATTTCAGAACTTACAATAGCGCCGTTATACCAATACACTGACCAACTTCCGCCGTTACCCATTCTATCTGCTGCAACAGGTCCTCTGTCATGAAATGCTATTTCAACAGGGTTGTTAGGATTTGTCCAGTCAAATACTGAAATTCCACCTTGGTACCATGATTGAACCATAATTTCACGTCCCGGAACCGGAATTAATGATCCGTTATGAGCTACACAGTTTTCTTGTGAAGTTTGAGGAGCCGGAAGTTTATAATATTCCTGAAATTCCATTTTTCCGTTTTCAATTGTAAAGATAGCATTTGCTCCCCATTCCATTGGATCTGCTTCACGGCATTTTGGCTGTCCGCCTCCACCCCACTCATCAGTAAAAAGAACTTTCTTTCCATCATTACTAAAAGTAGCTGAATGCCAGTATGCGAAGTTAGAATCAGCTACTGCATCAATACGAGTTGGATTAGCTGGATCAGAAATATCTAAAAGAAGCCCGTAACCTTCGCACGCACCACCTGCTAAACCAATTTCAGGGTATAATGTGATATCATGACATTGAGTTGGACCTCTGCCCGGACCATCTTCTTCGTCACCTCCACCACCGAACATTTGCTTTACGATGGCAGGTAATCTTTCACGCAACGCTGCACTATCTGCAGCAGTAGGTTCTCCTTCAACTCCCATTGCATTTACCATCAATTGCTTAACAAACTGATCAGGAACAACCGTCTCTTGACCATTAAAGTCAATAATGAATGCACCAGCTTTTCTGGCCTTTTCAATCTCGATGGCATCAGCAGGAGACATTCCATGATTTGGAGGAGCAACAAGATCTTCGAAAATTCTCGGGGAACTTACGATCTTTGACATCTCAGGGTTGTCGAGAGGAACTTTTATAACTTCAATTCTAAATAGAGCCGAGTTTGGGTCTTCTTCAGGAGATAAATCAGAACAGCCAGGTAGTTCTTCTTCCGGTCGAACAGAAGCTGATCCTGAAACATATACATAAACATTCTCATCATCACTTGGATCTTTCAGCACAGAATGTGTGTGAGAACCTCTGCAAGTTTGAACATTTGATACGTATTTCGGTTCTTCAATATTGCTAATATCAAAAATTCTGATACCTCGTAATCGCTCATCACTTACTGCTTGCTGTACGCCTTCTGTACCACAATCTAAACGACCGCTAAGCCCCTCACCTGATACAAACATAAGATCTCCATATACAGAAACATCACTTTGTGATGCAGGACATAAATATTCTTTTACCAAAACTGGCTTTGCTGGATTAGAAATATCCCAAACCAACACACCATTGTAGTTTCCTTGAATCGCATACTTACCTTTAAAAGCTAAATCTGAGTTTGTAACCCCTAAAAAATCTTTTGGTGGAGGTGTACTTGATAATTTATTCAAATTCCAAAGTGCTTCTTCAGCATCAAAAAGTCCGGCGTTTAAGCCAACTCTGGGATCAGGTGATGGAGCATTTACATTTGAGAGTGTACTTACTGTTGGTGATGTGTATTCTGCATCTAACATAGGTTCGGTTGAAGAACACGCATAGGTTACCAATGCAGTAGCAATTAGAAAAATCCAAAAGCTGTACATTGACTTAGATTTGATAAGTCTGTTACGTTTCATATTGGTCTTATTTATTTTAGTTGACTATTAAAAAATGAAGATGATATTTTTGCTCAATTTTTCGATTCTGTTGGAATTTCGCTTAGCATCAATTTCATGCGTTCAATTTCGGTAATTTGATCTACATTTATATCCGTTGATAGCCGGAATGCTTGCTCATCCTGAGCAGCTCCATCGGTATTTATTAAGGTTTTAACCATAGAAACAGCACCTTGATGGTGTTGAATCATATATGTAAGAAACAATCGATCGAATTCAGTTCCTTTCGCCTCACTCAATTCTTTCAGCTGTTTCTGACTCAGCATTCCTGCCATATTCATATGATTTGAATGATCCATTCCACTTCCATGAATCATTAAATTTAGCCCATCAATATGTACTTCCGGCACCGGTTGATCTCGATCTTTTAACCATGTTTGCATAGATGCGATTTCATCCTTTTGTGCATTGATGATTCGAGCAGCTAATGTTTGAACTTGAGGGCTTGCTCCATTTTCCGGAGCTAATCGTGACATTATTAGAGCTTGAGCATGGTGACCAATCATTCCGGTCATAAACTTTACATCAGCTTCTGTAAAATTCATTTTAGATCTTTTTATCTCTGCCCAATATAATTCTTCCAGCTCTTGTTTGTCGGGCTGTTTAGTGCTTGTTTCAGTTACTGAAGAATCAGAATTTACATTCTTGGTAGATGAGCAGGCGCTGAATATGAGCATGCAAGTTAAGAACACACCTGTAATCAGAATTTTAATTGCCGATATCATACTTAATCATTTTTTTAGATGGCTTTTAAGTAGGTATAGGTTAACCAATAGTGCACTAAAAGACAAAAATTTAACACCTCATTAATATATTTTCCAATATGCAGTTCTAATTAATATTGGTTACTTATGAATTAAAATAAGACTGCTATTGTTGAGCCATAAACCAAACTTTTATCTCATGAAAAAACACTTTAAATTAATTATAGCTTTTGCGCTTTTG
>Ga0189275_100151_pt1 | contig 89883 bp, 76 predicted proteins | sample N19A6minimetaG_FD_130329 | JGI IMG/M metagenome (GOLD analysis project Ga0189275, IMG submission 130329) | Marine microbial communities from the Costa Rica Dome - N19 A6 mini metaG | ecosystem: Environmental > Aquatic > Marine > Oceanic > Photic zone | place: Costa Rica: the Eastern Pacific...
AACTCTTTCAAGACCCTGGCAATCTTCTCTGGCGAAAACTTACTCTTTCTCATAATCGACTGTTTAAAATTAATCCTATTCCTCTACTTTTAAACAGTTCGGTTTTAAGGGAAGCTTACAGGAAGCTTACACAACTTGAACCCTTATCTCATAAAGTCCTGAAGAGTTTTTAATGTGCTTCAAATAGATTTCAGGAATCTGGTCAAGTTCAGTGACAACTCTTAAGGTCCAAAGAATTTTCTTTTTAACCTTATCGTTTTGGTGGTTATAAAACTTTTTGAAGTACTCCTTAAAGAAATAGAGTTCTCGTTTGTTTTTCATTATTCAAAACTACGAAAAGTAGTCTGATTAGACAACAGGCGGTCTTTTTTCGCATGAAGCACAACGTTCGGCCTATACCTTGTAAGGACTTGCGAAGCCGGTAGGTATGTCGTTGGATTTGTAATCTGTTAAATATCGAAATTTCTACCGGGATTGATAGAAGCCTTATAGAGTATAGGTGTTGTTAGCGGGCGGCTTAATCTTTCCCCGCCATTTTATGTTTATAAAGACAGAGAACCACACACACACATTCCTGATATTCTTGCGCGCTCAGAGTTTTGCTTTAAGTTAAGGCGTGGGCTCTGCCCACTTTTTAGCCAGAAGGTTCTCCGCAAACCCTCTGCTTCCAGATTTTATTCTTTTAACGACGCTGATTTGTTATCCACCAAGACAACAGTGAAATGTGCACGCAAGGTTTGCGGTGCTGCGGGCGCTGCGCGCTAACGGTTTATGTAAAAATTGGCGCATTTAAAAGTACGTTATTGTCGGCCGAAACTAAAGCTGAAAGAGCTGCCTAAACCTTGCGAAAAGCCAGTCAACCGCGCTATTTTTTACATTTTGTTAGTGGCTGCCTTTTTATTTTCCAAATTATATTTTAAGTAACCTTCGTCCCGATTTTATCAGGTCATCGTAAGTCTGGCAAATCTTATGTTTAGTTTCATGAAAATCATTTACAACTTTCCAAAACCTTTCAGGCTGGTCTGTTTCCCATTCGGGCGGAACTGTTTGTCGTCCATTGTTAGTTGGGAACGTTTCAAGCCCAACTAAAGTGGTAAAGTGAGCCACATACTCTAAAAGTTCAATTCTTAGTTTTTCAAGATTCGGATGTAAAAATTCAAAATCAGGATTTTTACACTCATATTCAAATTTATCAAGGTCTTCTACATTTTCTATTTTAAAGCTAAAACCTGCGAAGTTGTTATGCCTTAAAAAGTATATAGCTCCTGTTTGAGGTAATAAGTCTGTACGTATTTTCTCGAAAATTTGCTTGTCAAGGGTTAGTGTTTCATCATCATATTCAAAGGATTCTTTTTTCAGGTATTTGATAAGCCAATAAGACAGAAGACCTAATAGAACTATTATAGTCAACAACCAGAGAGATATTTTTAAATTCCAAAAGTTTGTCCATGCGGTTTGAAAGTCTATGTTGTTAATTTGGGCAGAAACCAGAGTCCAAATAATTGTTCCAAGACCTATTATTACAGCTGCAATTATTTTACTCCATACAGGGTCAGTCCAAATTTTATTCAGTCGTTTTTGTTTTTTAGTCATGGTTGTTTTAGGTTGCCACTAACGGTTTTGTGTATGGCTCGTTGCGGAAAATCAGCTATGATTTTCCGCCGTAACCGAAAGATAGCAAATTGCAATGAATTCCGATTAAGGAATTCAGCCGCAATAAGCTATACACGTTGTTGGCAAAAGTAATTTTCCTAAAATCTAAATTTTCTTCTTACCGCTAATATGAAAAAAGTAATTAGTACGGCTGAAAAAATAATTTGAAATGATTTTAACCACCAATTCTCGTAAATTAGTCTGGTATTTATGAGAGGTAGAGATGCAGAGAAACTTAGTTGTAAATAATGTGGGATATTCCAAGATAATTCATTCATTTTCTCTAGTCCGAAATAATCATTTCTTATAACATAATCTATATAATAAGCAATTGGAAAGAAAAACAAAGTAGAAAATGAGTACCATAGAAAAGGGCGAACAAAATCTTGTGTGTAACCTGCAAAGTTACCGTAGAATTTATACATAAATAATAAGATATAATCTTTGGAATTTTTCAACTGCCTTTCTCTCATTTTGATTTCACTTACATAAGATTTATCCATATAGTCCCAATACTTATCCCTTTCAAAACTTTGTTTAAGTTGTCTATATAGAGTTTCTAGTTCAGAGAAATCAATACTCTCAGATAGTTCATCATTTAATATTATTCGATTGTGATTTTGACGAAAGGCGCATTTTAAGAATTTGATATTCGAAATGTCTGATTTCAAAAAGCTTGTATTAGCAAAATCAAATTTTCGAAATCTTGTTTTTTGAGGAAAAAGAATATTTATAAAATGAAGATTAGGTTTATTACTAAAAAATGATTTGTTGAGAAATGCATTAACTAGGATAATTGTCTCTTGTTTTGATATATGACTAATAGGATTTAAAAAATGTTTAAGCCTATCATCATTTAAGATGCTTTCTAAATATTGTAGTGGGTCAAATTTCTCATCATCGTCATTTCTTATAATATCAATATCTTGGTATCTTAATCTTTCTTCTATTAATCTAGTTAAAAATAATAAGACTTTAAAAATTTTAATATCCGTTTCATTATTAGGAAGACTGTAAAATTTATCAAATGATAAATATTCTGTGTTGAACTCAACACTATCCATTGAAAACTCTTTTAACACATAATTCCTGACAAATATTACCTGTTCTTTAAAATTGACTGAGGAAAAATCTGATCTCTCAAATACAACATTCATAAAATCTACGTTTCTTGCAAATGATGTTCTCCTGCAATTAAATATGCCATAAAATATAAAACCGTTAAAATTTACTTTTCCATTGAATTGTGAATATTCTATTAATAAATTTTTATCGGATTGAGCAAATTGGAATGTTATATAATCAAAAAAATTACAGAAGCTTATTACAGTTTTCTTATAAAAACTTGTATATCCAAATGAAGAATTATCTCTAATTTCATTATGGTCAAAAATGAAATCATCCAATACAATATTTTGAGAAAAACTAATTCCTTTAGTGAATTTACAGTTGAAAAATTTAATTGGTTTATAGAATCTCACGCTGTCTAGTGAAGTGTTATCCCAAAAAGTGCAACCGATAAAACTAATTTCTTTTTTAAATTCTTTTAATTCACCTTTATTCCAAAAATTCGTATCCTCCTCAAATACAGATTTCTGATTTCCATAAATTGTGGAATATTCAAATCGAGGGAAATGAAAGTTTGTAAATCTGATTTCATCAGATTCTTCATTTTTTATAAATTTTCTAATTGATTTCCAGAATTTAGAAACTTCATCATCTTTCCATATTAATTCGTCTTTATCGGTTTTAAACCATTCAGACTTATCAATTTTAAAAATATCTTCAGTCATAGTTTTTCGATTATTTTTGCCAACTTGTTTTTATCCCCAACAAACCTGTAGATATACAACAACATCTAAGGAATAAACCCAAAAACGAGTGATGATAAATAGCAGATCTTAAGGCAGCAACAAGATAGAAAAGCTTATTGAAATGAAAGTGAGATTAGCCTAAGAAGCAGGTATGCCTCAGGTTCAAATAGCCAGATAAAGAAGGCTGTTATAATGCAATCCCCACAAACCCTCTGTGAAACTCCCAGCCTGCCGCTAGGCAGGTATTTCTCTGCGTCTTGAGCTCGGCCCGAGCAGGTGTTGAAGCAAGCCCACAAAACCTTTGCGTCCTTTTGCATCTTCCTGCCACTGGCAGGCTTTCTTTAGCTCAGTACGAGCGAGCGGTTAAAAACCCAAAACCGGCCGGCTAGTGACTCTCCTTATTGAAGCAACCCACAAAACCCTTTGCGCCCCTCCGCTCCTTTGCCTCTTTAGCTCAGTACGAGCGAGCGGTTAAATACCCCAAAACTCTGTGTACCTCCGTACCTCCACTTCTCTGTGTTGAAGCAAACCACAAACCCTTTGCGCCCCTCCGCTTCTTCGCCTCTTTAGCTCGGCACGAGCGAGCGGTTAAATCCCCAAGCCTCCCAGCCTGTCCTCAAGTGAGCTTGGTTCAGGCCAAAAAGAAAGCCCCGCCTGCTACGCAAACGGGGCTTAAAATACATTGTGGAGCTGCGGGGAGTAGCTATGCTGCACCCTAAAAGTGCTCCTTTTACCCAAGCATTTAAGCCCCTCGGACTTCGTCCAGCGTGCCCTTTCTTTCCAGCCAGTCCTCAAGCGAGCTTGGTTCTGGCTAAAAAGAAAGCCCCGCCTGCTGCGCAAACGGGGCTTAAAAATACATTGTGGAGCTGCGGGGAGTCGAACCCCGGTGCAAACAAGGAAGTAAAAGGCTTTCTACATGCTTATTTTGTTATTCAGTTGTCGACCAGGACCTGGGAACAAACACCCGAGTACTGGCTTATTTGCGGATTACAATGTCGCGGGCACTACGCAAAGCTTTACCCGTTAGTCCAGATTTAATGACACCCCTGATTCTGCGCTCTCCGGGCTTAAGCGCCGAGGGATGACTTGCTCCCGCGTCTTACGCGTGGATTAGCTAAAGCTACATTCCGTAGGCTTAAGCGGCAAGTGCGAAGTTATTTTCGCCAATTATAGTTTGAAGCATCTATTTGCGGGAGAACATCTCCATATCCCGACATGCTTACATTCCACTTCATCTTGCTGTCGAAACCGATCAGCCCCAATATGTAAAAGAACGCCCAAAAGGGCCCGCAATTTAGGTATCTTTACCGGAAATTCAGGTGTCTATGAAGTTCGGAATTATCCGAGAAGGAAAGAATCCTCCCGATAAACGCGTTCCCCTAAGTCCACAACAATGTATGCAATTATTGAACCAATATCCTAATTTGGAAATTGCCGTTCAACCCAGCCCTATTCGCTGTTTCCCAGATGCCGAATATGCAGAGGCAGGCCTTAACCTTCAGGAAGATTTGTCAGATTGTGACGTTTTGCTGGGTGTTAAGGAAGTACCTGTAGCCATGTTGATCCCCAATAAAAGCTACCTCTTCTTTTCGCATACCTATAAAAAACAGGCTTATAATCGCGATTTACTGCGAGCTATCCTCGATAAGAGAATCCGCCTGATCGACTATGAGATGTTGAAAGACATCAGCGGAAAACGATTGTTGGGCTTTGGTCGCTATGCCGGAATTGTAGGCGCTTATAATGGCTTTAGGGCCTATGGTAAGTTAAGCGGCGACTTTGAATTGAAGGCAGCACATGAGTGTAAAGACCGTCGCGAGCTGGAACATGAATTAGTGAAAGTTCGTTTGCCCCAAAATTTTAGAATTGCCCTTACCGGAGCCGGAAAAGTAGCCGGTGGAGCCATGGAAATTCTTTCCGCTTTAAAGATTACCCAGGTGTACCCGGATGAATTTGTGCGTGAGGATTTTAATAAAGAAGTGGTCTACACCCAGCTTAATGTGCAGGACTACTTTAAAAGACAAGACGGCAAGCCTTTTATCCGCAAGGATTTCTACCAGGATAATCAGGGTTATGAATCCAATTTCCTGCCCTTTGCAGAGCATGCTGATATGTATATTGCCTGCCATTATTGGTCGGAAGGTTCGCCTTTGATTTTTAGTAGAGCCGAAGCCCGAGACCCACGATTTAATATTAAGCTGGTAGCTGATATTTCCTGCGATATTGATGGTCCGGTGGCCAGTACGATTCGCCCTTCGACTATTGCCGATCCATTTTATGCCTATGATCCTCAATCGGAGCAGGAGGTTGCCTTTGGAACAAAAGGTAGCATCGCGGTAAGCGCCGTAGATAACCTTCCCGGCGAATTGCCTCGGGATGCTTCGGAAGACTTTGGTAATGAGCTGATCAAAAATATTATTCCCCATTTCTTTAATGGCGATCCAGATGGAATTTTAGCCAGGGCCAGCGAAACGGAGCTTAATGGAGAGCTTAGTTCACACTTTGCTTATTTGAAGGACTATGTTGCTTAGCTAATTGGGCCTATTCCCCTAAATTTGCGGTCAATTTAAATGCATGAGCCAGTCAGAGCTACAATCCGCCCCCGAAAAGTACATTGAGATTGAGAAGGTGGTGGCCGAAAAAAATCCGGCCCTGGCCAAGTGGATGCCGGGTTTTATAATGCGCTATATTAAACGCATTATTCATCAGGATGAAATTAACGAAGCGATGCGTTTGCATGGCGATAAGGAAGGTTTGCCTTTTGTGCGGGCCGGCCTCGATTTTTTAGATACCACCGTAAAAACGGTAGGCCTCGAAAATATTCCCAAGGAAGGTGGGGTAATATTAGCTTCAAACCATCCTCTGGGTGGCTTGGACGGCATTGCCTTTATGAAAGCCGTAGGGGAAGTGCGGGAAGATCAACAGTTTTTGGTGAATGATATTCTCTTGAATATTAAGAACCTCGAACCGCTCTTTATTCCGGTGAATAAAGTGGGAGCCAATCCTCGTAAGGCCCTGCAGGTGATTGAAGAAACCTATGCTCGGGATATTGCCATTTTGGTGTTCCCATCGGGGATGGTAAGTCGTCGTTTGCCGGATGGTATTGGTGACCTTACCTGGCAGAAAAGCTTTATCGCGAAAGCGAAGAAATACAAGAAGGATATTATTCCAGTGCATATTGATGGTAAAAACTCATCTTGGTTTTACAATCTTTCCTACTGGCGCAGTAAATTAGGCATCAAAGCCAATTTGGAAATGTTCTATCTCGCAGATGAGATGTTCAAGCAGAGAGGCAAGACTATAACCATTACTTTTGGAGAACCTGTTTCCTGGCAAAGTTTCGATAATTCGAAAAGCTTGGTAGAGTGGGCTGAGCACATGCGCAGCCTTACTTATGCTTTACCTAAAAAGAAATGAATTGATGAAGGAAATAATCAATCCGGTTAGCCGGGATGCCATTATAAGTGAACTCAAGGCCGAGGCCTTTTTAAATCATACTTCTAAAGGAAGTAATCACTTGTATTTGGTAGATCACCGCAATGCCCCGAATATTGTTCGGGAGATTGGCCGTTTACGTGAAGAAGCTTTTCGCACGGCAGGAGGTGGTACTGGTAAGGAATTAGACCTGGATCAATACGATCTAAGCGAGAACCATCCATATCAGCAATTGGTGGTTTGGGATCCCGAAGATCAGGAGATATTAGCTGGCTATCGCTTGCAACGTTGTATTGATGGCGAGCGCGATGAAGACGGTCGATTAAAATCGCCTACCAGCAAACTATTCGAATTGTCGGATAAGATGGTGGAGGAGTTCTTGCCCGTTACTATCGAATTAGGACGTTCCTTCGTTCAACCTAAATATCAGCGTACTGCCGCTCGTAAAGGCTTATTTGCCCTCGATAATTTATGGGAAGGTTTGGCTTCAGTGATGATTCAAAGTCCGGAGCTGGAATACATGTTCGGTAAAGTAACCATGTATCCCCATTATGAGCGCGAAGCCCGCAATATCATTTTGGCCTTTATGCGCTACTTCTTCCCCGACCCCGATCAATTGGTACGTCCACGTACTCCCTTGGTAACGGAAGAGGAGTTAAGCCCTCATTTCAATTTGTTTAAAGGCCTGGCCTATAAGCAAGCGCATAAGGTATTGTCGCAGGAAGTGAAGAAGCGTGGAGAGACCATTCCACCGCTCATCAATAGCTATATGTCTTTGAGCACTACTATGCGTTCTTTTGGTACTTCAGAGAATCCATTCTTTGGATCGGTGGAAGAAACGGGAATCTTAATCCGTTTTGAGGATATTGATCCGGCGCGCAAAGAACGCTACATCAAAAACTATCAGGAGCACAGCTCAGAGTATGAAGGCCCCCTGTACATTCCCAGCACAGGGAGCAATGCAGAAAAGGCTTAAATCGCTTTAAGAGCAGCGATAGTTCCCATTTGATCTTCGGCACGGAACACAAAGCTTCCGGCTACTAATACATCGGCACCAGCCGCAATAAGCTTGGGTGCATTATCGGTATTTACCCCACCATCAATTTCGATCAGCGTATTGGAACCCGCTTCATTGATCATACCTTTCAGTTCACGTACTTTATCATAAGTACGTTCAATGAATTTCTGCCCACCAAAGCCCGGGTTTACGCTCATTAGGCAAACCAGATCAATATCCTGGATCACATCCTTTAATAAGCTTACGGGAGTATGCGGGTTTAAGGCTACACCAGCTTGCATTCCTTCGGCTTTAATAGCCTGTAAGCTGCGGTGTAAGTGAGTAGAAGCTTCGTAATGCACCGTAAGTACATCTGCTCCGGCGGCTTTAAAATCCTGGATATAGCGCTCAGGCTTTTCGATCATTAAATGAACATCCAGGGTTTTAGTGGCTACGCGGTTGATGGCTTCAATCACCGGTAAACCGAAAGAGATGTTAGGAACAAATAGCCCGTCCATCACGTCCAGGTGAAACCAGTCGGCGGCACTTTCGTTCACCATTTTACAATCGCGTTCAAGATTCAGGAAGTCGGCAGCCAAAAGGCTAGGTGCAATAAGTGCCATAAGTTTAATTTTCGGCAAAAATAAAAAACCCCGACGCAATGGCCGGGGTTTGAATCTAACCTAAATAGGTTTTAAGAATTTTACTTCTTGATGTGTGTTTTAATCTGCGGATCGCTTTTTCTTTGATCTGACGCACCCGCTCGCGAGTAAGGTCGAATTTTTCTCCGATCTCTTCCAAGGTCATTGGGTGTTGGCCGCCAAGGCCAAAGTAAAGGCGTACCACATCTCCTTCACGTGGGGTCAATGTGGCTAAAGAGCGTTCGATCTCAGTGCGCAAAGAATCTTGCATCAGAGTGTCATCAGGATTAGGACTTTCACCTGTATTCAATACATCATACAGGTTGCTGTCTTCGCCTTCCACTAAGGGAGCGTCCATGGAAATATGACGACCACTGTTACGCATGCTCTCCTTAACATCATTCTCGCCCATCTCTAGGTTATCGGCGATTTCTTCAGGGGAGGGAGCACGCTCATGCTCTTGTTCCAATTGCGCATAAGATTTGTTGATCTTATTGATCGAACCGATCTTATTCAAAGGCAAACGCACAATACGCGATTGCTCTGCCAGGGCTTGCAGGATACTTTGGCGAATCCACCAAACGGCGTAGGAAATAAATTTAAATCCGCGAGTTTCGTCGAAACGCTGTGCGGCCTTGATTAATCCGAGGTTTCCTTCGTTGATAAGATCCGGCAGGGTTAATCCCTGGTTCTGATATTGCTTAGCCACAGAAACCACAAATCGAAGGTTGGCTTTGGTCAATTTTTCCAAAGCTACCTGATCACCAGCCTTGATGCGCTGCGCTAACTCTACTTCTTCCTCGGCCGTAATCAGGTCTACTTTCCCAATTTCTTGAAGGTATTTGTCGAGTGAGGCGGTTTCCCGGTTGGTAACCTGTTTTGTGATCTTTAACTGTCTCATTGGCTACAATAAAAATGGATAACGTAATTAACTAACTAAAAAAGGGTCGATTTAGTTTTCTTCTTTTTTAGCTTCTTGCGCTGCAGGTTTCTCTAAAAGAACTTTACGGGAAAGCTTCAACTTACCGCGGTCGTCCTTACCGATCAGTTTAACGTCGATACGGTCGCCTTCTTTTAATTCTTCCTCAACAGTTTGTAAACGACGGTGTGCAATCTCAGAGATGTGCAATAAACCGTCGGTTCCTGGAGCAAGTTCTACAAATGCTCCGTAAGGCTGGATCGAACGAACCAAACCATTATATACTTCACCTACTTCCGGTACGAAAGCAACTTCTTTGATGCGGGCTTCGGCCTTAGCCATTTTCGCAGCATCAGTTCCGCTGATTTCGATAACTCCGTATTCACCGTCTTCTTCGATGGTGATGGTAGTTTCGGTATCAAGCTGCAGCTTTTGGATATTCTTTCCTCCAGGTCCGATAATCATTCCGATGAATTCCTTTGGAATCTTCATCATGGTTAATTTCGGAGCATGTGGCTTTAATTCGGTACGAGGGGCATCGATGGTCTTCATCATCTCACCTAAGATGTGTAAACGACCGTCTTTAGCCTGGTTCAAAGCTTTCTCAAGAATCTCGTAAGAAAGACCCTTAATTTTGATATCCATCTGGCAAGCAGTGATACCCGCTTTGGTTCCGGTTACTTTAAAGTCCATATCACCCAAGTGGTCTTCATCACCAAGGATGTCGCTCAATACAGCGTACTCTCCACTTTCGTCGGTGATTAATCCCATTGCGATACCTGATACCGGAGCTTTCATTTTGATACCGGCATCCATCATCGCCATAGTACCGGCGCAAACCGTTGCCATGGAAGAAGATCCGTTAGACTCCAAAATATCAGAAACCACACGAATGGTGTAGAAGTTATCGTCGGGTACCATGCCTTTTAAGGCACGCTGGGCGAGGTTTCCGTGACCAATCTCACGACGGCTGGTTCCGCGAATAGGGCGGGCCTCACCGGTAGAGAAAGGAGGGAAGTTGTAGTGCAGGTAGAAACGCTCGGAACCACTGAAGGTTACATTGTCGATGCGGTTTTCATCCAGCTTGCTTCCTAAAGTTACGGTAGTAAGAGATTGAGTTTCCCCACGAGTAAATATGGCAGAACCGTGTGTAGAAGGAAGGTAATCAACCTCTGTCCAGATAGGACGAATCTCATTCAATTGACGACCATCCAAACGCTGACGATCTTTCAAGATCATATTGCGCATGGCATGGTATTCAACATCGTGATAATAAGTTTTGATAAGGCCGCTTTTCTCTTCCAGCTCTTCTTCGCTGAAATTGGCTTCCATATACTCGTCGCGAACGGCTTTAAACTGAGCAGAACGCTCTTCTTTGCTTAAACCACTTTTAGCAACGGCATATACCTTATCGTATAAGTCTTTCATGATTTGATCACGAAGAGCTTCATCGTGAGTTTCATGACTGTACTCGCGCTTAGGGCTGGATTTGGCAACCTGAGCGGCTAAATCCAACTGAGCTTGTACTTGTACTTTAATAGCTTCGTGTGCGGCAGCGATGGCATCGAGCATTTCTTTTTCAGAAATCTCTTTCATCTCACCTTCAACCATTACCACGCTGTCTGCGGTAGCACCCACCATCATATCGATGTCGGATTCTTCCAATTGAGCAGGAGTAGGGTTAATTACGAATTCACCATTTACGCGACCCACGCGTACTTCAGACATCGGGCCGTTAAAAGGAATATCAGAAACGGCAATAGCAGCAGAGGCAGCTAAACCGGCTAAAGCATCAGGCTTAACATTAGGATCCCAGGAGTTCAGGGAGATCATCACCTGAACATCAGCGTGGTAATCTTTGGGGAAAAGCGGACGTAAAACACGGTCCACCAATCGCATCACTAATATCTCTTCGTCGGAAGGACGAGCCTCTCTTTTAATGAATCCACCGGGCATACGGCCGGCAGATGAAAATTTCTCGCGGTAATCTACGGTTAGGGGCAAAAAATCAATGCCTTCCATAGCTTCCTTATTCGAAACTACAGTCGCTAACAACATGGTGTCACCCATGCGAACCACTACTGAACCGTCGGCTTGTTTCGCCAATTTTCCGGTTTCGATGGTGATGGTTCTCCCGTCTGCTAATTTGATTTCCTGCGTAATAGCGTTTGGAATCATGTATTAATTGTAAATGGTAATTGGATCAGAAGAAAAGAAGGCAACTCTAAGAATTGCCTTCTTTATCAAGAGATTACTTTCTAATTCCGAGTTCGGCGATAATCGCACGATATCTTTCAATATCACGATCCTTCAGGTAACCCAAGATGCGACGACGCTTACCTACCATGTCTACCAGAGCTTTCTCAGTAGCGAAATCCTTGCGGTTACGCTTCAAGTGCTCGGTTAGGTGGTTAATACGGTAAGTGAACAATGCAACTTGACCTTCGGGTGAACCGGTGTCGTTGTCAGATTTTCCGTATTTCTGGAAAATCTCTCTTTTCTTCTCTGGGCTTAAATACATTTCAAGATCCTTTAGATGAATGTTATGTATACTATAAATTGAGCCTGCAAAAGTAGAAATTCTTTTCTAATTAATTGCTAGCCTTGGCCTTAACTTCTCCTTGTGTCATGCGGAGAAAATTGGACATTTTACTCTTGAGGTCCTTTCTTTCGGAAATGAAATCGAGGAATCCGTGTTCCAGTAGGAACTCAGAAGTTTGGAAGCCGTCCGGTAAATCTTTACCAATGGTTTCTTTTACTACCCGGGGGCCGGCAAAGCCGATTAAGGCTCCGGGTTCTGCGATATTAATATCTCCCAACATCGCGAAAGATGCGGTTACACCACCGGTAGTAGGATCAGTTAATACCGAGATATAAGGGATTTTCGCTTCGCCTAATTGCGCCAGTTTAGCACTGGTTTTAGCCATCTGCATAAGCGAAAAGGCGGCTTCCATCATACGGGCACCTCCACTTTTGGAGATCATAATGAAAGGCTTATGGTATTTAATAGAATGGTCAATCGCCTTGGCAATTTTTTCACCTACTACAGAACCCATAGAACCTCCAATGAAATTGAAGTTCATGGCGGCGATCACCACATCGCGCTCATTCATTTTACCGTATCCAGTGCTTACCGCATCATTGATACCGGTCTTTTTTACTGTGGCCTTATAGCGATCAACGTATTTTTTGGTGTCCTCAAATTTCAGGGGATCGCCGCTGGTCATTTTAGCGTTGAGCTCGGTGAATTTACCTTCGTCAAATAAGATGCTGAAATACTCCTTGGCATTAATGCGCTCGTGGAAGCCACAATTCGGGCAAACCCACATATTGGCAGAGTGATCTTCAACGCTGGAAATCACCTTGCACTTCTTACACTTGTACCAAAGTCCTTCCGGCGTTTCTTTCTTATCTTCAGTCTTGGTGGTTATCCCCTCTTTGTTTCTTACAAACCAACCCATAGAATTCAAATTAAAGTGAAAAAGTCTGCATCCGATGTTTTGAATGCAGACTTTGTATCAAAAATCCTTAAAAATTGTGATAATCACAAATGATTAAGCGATGCTAATATCAGTGTCCAGATATACGTCTTGAATAGAGTTTAATAAGGCTACTCCTTCATTCATAGGTTTCTGGAAGGCTTTACGACCGGAGATTAATCCCTGGCCACCAGCACGTTTGTTAATTACCGCAGTACGAACAGCTTCGGCTAAATCATTTTTAGCATCACCGCTGGAGGCACCACCGGAGTTAATTAATCCCGCACGACCCATATAGCAGTTCGCTACCTGGTAACGAGTTAAATCGATAGGATTATCGCTGGTTAATTCGGTGTAAATACGCTCGTCTAATTTACCGTAGCTGCTGCTTCCGCTGTTCAAAGCTTTGTAGCCACCATTGTTTTCAGGAAGCTTTTGCTTGATGATATCCGCCTGGATGGTTACACCCAAGTGGTTGGCTTGTGCAGTAAGGTCCGCTGCAACGTGGTAATCTTTATCTTGTTTGAAGGCTGGATTACGCATGTAGCACCAAAGAATGGTAGCCATGCCTAATTCGTGAGCATATTCAAATGCTTCAGCCACTTCTACCAATTGACGGTTACTTTCTTCAGAACCGAAGTAAATGGTAGCTCCTACTGCCACAGCACCCATATCGTAGGCATTGCGAATACTTCCGAACATGATCTGATCGAAGGTATTAGGGTAGGTCAATAATTCATTGTGGTTAATTTTTACAATGAATGGAATTTTGTGAGCATACTTGCGAGAAACGCTGGCCAAAGCTCCAAAGGTGGAGGCTACGGCATTACAGCCGCCTTCCAGGGCAAGCTTCACAATATTTTCGCCATCAAAATAGATGGGGTTTTTAGCAAATGAGGCTCCTGCAGAGTGCTCAATACCCTGGTCTACCGGAAGGATAGAAAGGTATCCGGTATTGGCCAAACGACCGTTACCATAAAGAGCTTGCAAGCTTCTTAATACTTGAGGACTGCGATTGGAGTCAGCGAAAACCCGGTCTACGAAATCCGGGCCAGGAAGGTGGAGCAGACTTTTATCAATGGTTTTGGATTGGTGGTTCAAGAGGGCTTCGCCATCAGAACCTAAAAGATCTGCAATTTGGTTGACGTTCATAATGTGGATCTAAGTATTAGAAATCGGTACAAAAATAGAGTTTTTTCTTACCCAGTTTAAAATGGGTATCCTAAGGCAATGTTATATGTGAGATTATTGAAAACGGGCTTGGTGGCAATCACCCATTCCTCGCGACTGGAGTAGTATCCAGGGTCTCGCAAGCGTAATCCAATGTCTAAACGAATCACAAAAAAATCGAGGTCTAAACGAAATCCTAAACCACTGCCGATGTATAAATCGCGAGCCAGATTTCGCAATTCGAATTTGCTTTGCTCAGATTCGAGGCCACCGGTTAGCCAGATATTCCCAGCATCCAGAAAAACAGCTCCCTTTAAGCTACCGTACATCGGGAAACGGTATTCGATATTAGAAAGCAGTTTAAAAGTGCCAATGGCAAAATTGGAACTGGTATCAGTATAAGAGGAAACCTGTTCTTGACCACCACCGGCACGATAAGCAGGCCAGGCGCGCAAATCGTTGGTACCCCCAATAAAGAAAAAGCGGCTGAAAGGAGGGAGGCGCAAACTGCGATTAGCTCCTTCAAACTGACTTAAGCCATAAGGGTGTATATAGCCGCCACTGAGTCGGAAAACATAGAGCTGCTCCGGGCTGGGGTGAATGTAGTAGCGATAGTCTAAATTAACTCGTGCAAATTGGTAAACCGGAGCGCCAAATAAGCGACTGGTTCCGGCATCATTAACCTTTCCGATATTATTAGCAAGAATGGATTGTAAGCTACCGGCTACTTCCACTTCGGAGCTGAAAAAATCATAGAATTCCTGACTTACACTTTGCTGTCCATTATAGGTGTATTTCCAAGAACTGCTGCTGATGAATTCTGAGTTGAATGCCAAGATTTGAATGGGGTCTAATTGGCTAATAAAAAAGTCATCAATGGAATCTAAGCGCGAGAAACTGAGATTTAAGAGGTCGACCTGATGGGTTTTAAAGGCACTTTCTTTCCATTGGTAACTGAGTCTTCCCCCGAAGGTCTCACGGTCAAATTCTATTCTGGCAGTACGATTGGCATAAAGGCTCACGCTGGAGCGAGGCTGCATTCGTTTCGGAAGCAAGTTCAAAGTATTAAAAGGCAATACGAAGCGCGGGAAATCGATCTTGACCTCGGCACCCAGTTCAAAGGTTCGCGACAGATTTTCGGTATTGGCCAGGGTAGGTTGATATTCCAGACCGCTATTGATTTTAAAACTCAAAGCTTCTCCACCGCGAAAGAGGTTGCGATTTATAATACCTACTGATCCGCTAATACCGTAGTTTCCGGAAGTGTTGGTTACTTCCATTTCCGTATTGAAGCTTCTTTTATCCTGGGGTACCAAGCGAATTTCAACATCTAAAAAAGATCGACCCGTATCATTTTTTATAGGGCGGAAATTAATCTCAGTTACATTAAATGCATTGTAACTGCTGTAGTGGGAATAGGTTTCATTAATTACACTTTGCCGAAAAAGTTCCCCTTGATTAAAGTGAATAGCATCGGTTAAATAGCGAGGCTTATAGGCCAGGCTATCGTATTTAATCAAGTATTTCTGAAATTGGATACTATCACCCGGGGCTTTTCTGGATTGAAAATCGAAATCCGGAATCACCGATATATTGCGGATGAAATATGGTTTGGGTACCCTGTAAACGATGCTGTCGCCCGCCCGCTCAGGAATTCCACGCACAATCATTTTTACGCTTACACGATGCAGGCCAGCTCTTTTGTTGGTGTCGGCATCAAAGCTGATATAGCTATCGCTGAAGTCGAAATAGCCATTATCCCGAAATAATCGCTTTAAACGATCGCGTTCCAGATCCAGTTTTTCGAGATCATAATATTGCCCTTCTTTTAGTTCAGATTCATCGGCGGAAGCCAGGCGAAGGCGCTCCAAAGCGGGGATTAGCTCATATTGAATGCTGTCGATCCGATAACGGGGACCTCGCACCACCCGATACTTAACCAAAGCTTTTTGATGGGACCGGAATTCAATTTCTTCCTTAACCCTTGCTTGGAAATACCCTTTATTAAAATAGTACAGTTGCAGTAGCTCTGCACTGCGTTCGGCTTTGCTTTGATCAAAAATGACGGGTGCCTGCCCCAGGCGCGACCAGAAGTTTTTTTCTTTACCGCTGCCCCATGAATGAATAGCTAATCCTGGCCTTAAGCGAGGGAGGATAAACTTGCGATTGGGCTTTTGGCGAATAATTCCTTCTGCCAAAGCATCTGCACGTCCACCATCTTCAAGAATTATCTCGCTGCGCCATAGTATATAGCGGTCGTCCGGCACATAACGGCTATATTTACAGCCTGCAAGGCTCGCGAGTAAAAGGCTCCAGATGATCAGGCGCTTCAAGATGCAGTCTTTTGAATTTTGGCAAATGTAAGTCATGCCCAGTCTATCCGCTCAAAAGTTAATTCGAAAGCTTCGACAACGCAAGCATCGTTGGCAAGAACAGCTCTTTGTGGCCGAAGGTCCAAAGTTAGTACAAGACCTGCTCGATTCCGGTTTAAAGGCTCATAGCATTTGGTCTACAGTCGATTTTCCGGAAGCGGAGTTTATTGAGCCTGATCTGTTGCAAAAGCTAAGCCATCTTAGTAGCTCCAATGAACTAATTGCTTTATTTCCTTTTCCTGTTTACAAAAGCCAGAAGCTAAATCGACTTTTGATTTTAGATGGAATAAATGATCCGGGCAATTTAGGAACTCTCTTGCGCACGGCTGATTGGTTTGGTTTCGAGAAGGTGATTTGCACTAATGGCACTACCGATATCTATAATGCAAAGGCAGTGCAAAGTACCATGGGCTCCTTGGCCCGATTGGATATTGAATATGCATCAATTGATGGCATTTTGGATCAATATCCAGAACATCAGTTTCTGGTAGCTGATATGGAGGGGAGACCTTTCCATGAAATGGATGCTAGTGAAATTCCCGCGCTCGCTTTAGTGATGGGTAGCGAAAGTCATGGTCCATCGGAAGAATGGTTAAAGCGGGCAGAGAAAATTACTATTGCCAAAGGCAGTAATTCTCAGATCGACAGTTTAAATGTGGGTATCGCGGCCGGGATACTTATGCAGCATTTTGCTTCTTAGCGCGCTGTCGCAGATGTGCCTTTAGCAGCAGATTGAAAAGTACGCCCGAGATCACCAGGACAATACCGATTAATACAGGCCATTCGTAGCTATAGCCGAAAAGGAAGAAATCGAAGCCCAGAGCGAAGACTACGCCCAGGTATTTGAAGCCGGTTATTTCATTGGCTTCTACCAATTGAAGGGCTTTGGTCATATTGATTTGCGCGATTTGTGTAAGTACGCCCATCAATACTAATAAACCCCATTCCCATCCTATTGGAGTGACCCAATTAAAAAGGGAGATGATCGCCATAACCGGAGTGGCAATTAGAGGGAAGTAGAGAACCACCACTAAAGGGTGATCGGTATTCTTAACCTTGCGAATAAAGTTGTAGGCCAATCCAGCGAAGATGGAGGAGCTGATGCCTAGTACAAAGAGCAAAGGACTAATTTGTGAGTCGAACCCTTTTATCAAGGCAATTCCCGCAAAGCTCAATCCGAAAAAGAGCCATTGCCACCATTTCACCTTCTCTTTTAAAATGAAGATTCCAAACAGAGCTGTGAAAATAGGCGAGAGGTATTGCAAGGTGATTGCTGATCCCAAGGGTAATTTTTGGAGGGTATAGAAGAAGAGCGAGAGCGCAGTTACTCCTGCCAGGCCACGTCCGATCAGATATATTTTCTGATTTCCCCAGGGCGATAAATTGCGTCGACGAATAAAATACAGGCTTAAAATCAGGGAGACGATGGAGCGAAAAAGCACTAATTCGGTAGCTGGCAGTCGATCGAGAAATTTCACGGTGAGGTTCATCAGGGAAAACCCAAGCACCGAAATGAGCATAAATCCAACGGCCTTCTTCATGGAATTAAAAGTGGCGGCAAAGGTCGTTTTTTCGAAGAGGAAAAAAGAGCTTATTGAAGGAGACTATTTTAAAATCGCAAAAGCCTTGGCTAAAGAATTAGCCCTCATTTTAAGGTCTTAAACAATACCAGCTGCGGGGAAATAGCTAATTTAGAGCAATCCAAAAACCAAGATGATGTACAAAAAATTACTCGTGGGCGGCCTAATCATTTTTGGAGCAGCCAGTTGCGCTATGTTCAAGTCTTCTGCTGCTACAGAATCATCTGTAAGCTATGCCCAACATATTGAACCGATAATGCAGGCTAAGTGTACGCCCTGCCATTATCCGGAAACGGGCAAGGCAGATATGTTGAATACCTATGAATCGGTTAAAAAGCATGCTAATGGCATTTTGCATCGCATTCAATTAGATCCCGGTAATTCGGATTATATGCCCTTCAAACAGAAGAAACCCGCAGTGACTGCGGATGAAATTGCTTTGATCCAACAGTGGAAAGCCGAAGGATTCGCTAAGTAAAGCGGCCAAGAATATTAACTGAAAGCCTGATGTCGAAGATGTCAGGCTTTTTTGATTAAAACCATTTCTTCCTCCTGAAATACCAGAGCATACTTATGGCTACAGCCAGGATCATTCCCCAAAAAATGAAATAACTGTATTTATAATGCAGTTCCGGGAAGTACTCGAAATTGGTTCCATAAACGCCGGCAAAGAAGGAGAGCGGAATGAAAATAGCGGAGAAAATAGTCAATACCCGCATGATATCATTCATTTTGGTACTGATCGAAGTATGGTATAAATTGAGATAATCACTCAATAGGTTTCGATAGGTGTCTACCGATTCGAGGGTGTGTAAGACCAATCCTTCCAAATCTTTGAAATAGGGGAGCACTTCCTTTTTATGGATATATGGACTATTAGAACGAATAATGCCTCCCATCAGGTCCTTAACCGGTTTCAAGACCTTCATAACGAAATGCAATTCCCTTTTATAAGTATTGATTTCAGCCACAATGCTCTCATCAGGGCTATCCAAAACCCGTAATTCCAGGTCATCGATTTTCTCGCCCATATGTTCTACCAGATAAATATAACTATCAACTACCGTATCCAGCAGGGCATAGGCCAGGTAATCACAGCTACGCTTACGAATAAGGCCTTTGCCTTCAGCTAAGCGTTGGCGTACTGGATCAAAAACATCGCCTTCCTGTTCTTGAAAGCTGATCAGGAAATCATCGGCAAAAACCAGACTTAATTGCTCAGATTGAACCAGTCCCTTTTTATCATCAAATTGCAGCATCTTCAAGGTGATGAAAAGGTGATCGTCGAATTCCTCGAACTTAGCACGCTGCCCTGTATTCATAACATCCTCCATGGCAAGAGGGTGTAATCCAAACTGTTCTTGAATGTGATCCATTAAGCGGGCATCATGCAGTCCGGTTATATTAAGCCAGCGCTTTTCAAATTTAGCTTCAGGTAGCTTTATCTTAGTCGAGCTGGGACTTTCTTGCTCATAGTGGTCCGGACCGTAGTGATGCAGGCCCAATAAGGGGTGATCGAGTTTTTTCTGGCCAATAAAAACCAGGGCGCCAGGAGCCATACCTTTATTCTCGATTCGCTTTTTAAAGAAACGTGCCATGGGGGAAAGTTACTAATATTGGCTTTTGGAATTTGATACTATATAAGATGGCTAAGATGAAATTTGTTTTCACTTTTTCGGCATTCTTCCTTACTCTTTTGCTTGGGGCGCAATCAAGGGTAATGACTTTTAACCTACGCTACAATAATGCCTACGATGCTGAGAATCGCTGGGCTTTGCGCAAAGCTGAAGTGGTGGACTTAATAAATCGTTATCATCCTGATGTACTAGGGGTACAAGAAGCCTTATACGCTCAAATTGAGTATCTCGATTCCAATTTACAGGGCTATACCTACATAGGTGTCGGTAGAGATGATGGGGCCAAGGCCGGGGAATTTGCAGCCATTATTTATGATACCGCCAAGGTTGAATTGATCCATTGGGAAAATTATTGGCTATCGCCCTTCCCGGATCAAGTGTCAGTGGGTTGGGATGCAGCAATGCCCAGAGTGGTAAGCTATGCTCAATTTAAGGATCGTAAAAGCGGGAAGCAATTTCATGTTTTTAATGCCCATTTTGATCATCGTGGGGAGGAAGCACGCCTACAATCCGCCCAGTTTATTTTGGCGCAAATTGAGAAATTCAAGATTCAGGAGGAGCGTATAATAGTGATGGGAGATTTAAATGCAGAGCCTGATTCGCCTCCTTTGGATGTGCTCAAAGCCTTATTGAAGGACAGCTTTGAAGCCAGTCGAAAGGATCCTCAGGGACCGATTGGTACATTCAATGGATTTAAAAGCGAACCGGAGCCAGGCAAGCGCATTGATTATATCCTGGTGCTTAATCTAAAAGTGAAGAGTTATCAATGTATTGATGATCGTCGTAGCAATGATTTGTGGCCTTCGGATCATATGCCGGTTTTAGTTCAATTAAAAAACTAAGCAAGGATAAAATGGAGAAAGCAATTAATCTGAAGGAGAAGTTCAAGGGCATCCATGATTATTGGAGTCCGCACATTGCAGCGGAGTTGAATGGTCAGGAGGTGAAATTAGCCAAGCTAAAAGGTGAATTTGTTCGGCATCAGCATGAGCTAGAAGATGAAATGTTTCTAGTGATAGAGGGGGAGCTCATCATGGAATTTGATGATCGGCAGGAGGTGATTAAAGCGGGTGAATTCATCGTGATCCCCAAGGGTGTTTACCATAAACCCATTGCAAAGGAAGAAGTGAAAGTTCTGTTATTTGAGCCGGCTTCTACTTTAAATACTGGAGATGTTCAAAGCGAAAGGACTCGCTATAATCTGAATAGAATATAGAAGGCTTTATTTTGACTCTAGAAAATGGGCAGCGGCTTCGGCACAACGCTCACCATCCATGCCGGCACTTACAATACCCCCGGCAAATCCGGCTCCTTCGCCACTAGGGAAGAGGTTTTTGATTTCAGGATGTTGATAGCTTTCGCGGTCACGTGGAATGCGCACCGGTGAGCTGGTTCTACTTTCAATGCCCACAATATTGGCTTCATTGCTATAGTAGCCCGGCATTTTCTTCCCAAATTCTACAAAGGCAACTTGCAGACGTTGGGCCATAAAGGGTGGAAGTATTTCGTGCATCGGCTTGGAGATCAAGCCAGGGATATAACTGCTGGGGTTCAGCTCCGGGCTGATGCGACCCTTAACAAAATCCACCAGGCGCTGAGCTGCGGCTTGCTGGGTGGAGCCGCTGGCTTCCCAAACTTTTTTCTCTACTTCTTTTTGGAATTCCAAGCCAGCCAGAGGACCGTATTGCTTATAATCGCTTAGATCTTCCAATTCGATAGCCACCACAATCCCGCTATTGGCGAAATTATTATCTCGCTTGCTGGGACTCATGCCATTCACTACCAGCTCTTCCTGAGCGGTGGCAGCCGGCACTATAAAACCACCGGGGCACATGCAGAAGCTGTAGACCCCACGGCCATTTACCTGCTGTACTAGCTTGTAAGATGCGGCTGGCAAAATTTCATCGTAATCATTGCCATGGTACTGAATCTTATTAATGAGCTTTTGCGGATGCTCCACCCGTACTCCCATGGCAAAGGGCTTGGCCTCCAAGCGAACTCCTTTTTCATGGAGGAGATAATAAATATCGCGTGCACTATGACCGGTAGCCATGATTAGAGCCTGTACCGGCCAGGTCTGTCCGTCCGAAGTGCGAATTTCTGTGATCCGATTTCCTTCCAGGATCAGATCCGTGAGACGAGTTTCAAAATGAACTTCACCACCAAATTTTATAATGGTTTCGCGGATGGCTTGAACAATCTTCGGTAATTTATTGGTGCCAATATGGGGATGGGCTTCAAAGAGGATGTCTTCCACCGCACCATGCTCCACCAGAGAATCGAGGATACGCTGCATATTGCCCCGCTTTTTACTGCGGGTATAGAGCTTGCCATCCGAATAGGTACCGGCACCGCCTTCGCCAAAGCAATAATTCGAATCGGAGTCCACCAGATTATCGCGGTTTACCGCCTTTAAATCTCTTCTGCGACTGCGAACATCCTTGCCCCTTTCAATAACTATGGGTTTAAAGCCCAACTCTAAACATCGTAGGGCGGCCCACATACCTGCCGGTCCAAAACCAATAATATGTACTTCAGGAGCCTCAGAAACGTCTTGGTATTCGAATTGGCAAAGCTCACGAGGGGCCAGTTTTCGATTCTTCTCGTAGGCTATTTTAAGGTTTACTTTGATCTTCTTACCCCGCGCATCAATATTGCGTCGTTCCAATCTGAAATCAATGCTTTCATTGGAACGAACATTGGCGACCTTACGGAGATGCGCTTCTAATTTTGCCTCATCATAGGCAATCTCAGGACTAACACTAATCTCCAGAAGTGGCATTTATTCGAAGGTGAAATTGATCAGCAATCCCCGGGTATATACGCCCTGTAATCCGGCGGCCAAAAAGGTGTCGTCTTCCACCTTTTGGTTGGTGATGCCAAAGGAATAGATGATTTGGGGTGAAAATTTGAAGAATTCGAAATAGATATCTACCCCAATCCCCATATCGTAATAGACTTCATTGCGCTTCAGTTTAAAAACGCGATCATCTTCAACATCTTGATCACTAGCGAGATCGATATTGTATTTAGGTCCGGCCAAAAGGTACATACGGTAATTACCAATCCGGTCGGCCCGAAATTTAAAGTAGAAAGGGAACTCCAAGAATGAAGATTCGATATCACGCTCTACTAATTCTCTTTCTAAAGTAAATTGATTGAGAATGTCAAAACGCAAGGTGCGCACGGTAAAGGCATAACCCGGACTAAAGTTGAGGTCCCAGTGATCACCCAGTCGCAATTTGCTGATGATTCGAATATTATAACCGGGTGAAACTTCTGAATATACCCGATAATACCCAGGTAATTGCGTGCTTAAATCAGGAAGGGTGCGCGTGCGCAGATCCGTATAATTCAAACCGATCGAAAAACCAAAATCAATCACCTTGCGATCATAGCGCGGATTATTCTTAAGTCGACGACTTAATTGCGCACTCATATTGAGGCTAAGCCCCAAGAGGAGGAAGAGGATGAAATACTTTTTGTTCACGATCATGGAACGCTTCAAAACAACTCTTATTTTATTCCTTCGTAGATAGAGGCAATACCAAAGGTAAGGGGAATTCTAGCTCCGCGCTTATATTGGCATTCTCCCATAATTTTCATGAATGCTTCTCCATGTGGAAAGGCTTGTACTGACTCAGGTAAATAAGTATAGGCTCGGCTATCTTTACTAATCAGCTTACCAATCCCGGGAAGGATATTCTTGAAATAGAAATTATAAAGCTGTTTCATTGGGAAGGCTTGAGGCTGTGAAAACTCCAATACCACCAAATGACCGCCGGGCTTTAATACCCGATACATTTCTTTTAAGCCTTGTTTCAGGTTTTCGAAGTTACGTACACCAAAGGCTACAGTAATAGCATCAAAGGTGTTATCGGCGAAAGGAAGGTTTTCGGAATCCGCCTGTTTCAAGGTGATTAGTTTGCTGAGGCCTTTATCCGCCACTTTTTTCCGACCTACCTCCAACATACCATTGGAAATGTCGATTCCAGTTATGGCTTGAGCACCACTTTTTTCAAGAGCGATAGCTAAATCCGCAGTTCCGGTAGCCACATCCAAAATCATTTCTGGATTACGGGCTTTTACCATTTTCACTACTTTTTTACGCCAACCTTTGTCGATGCTTAAAGACAAAACATGGTTTAAAAGATCATAGCGTTTCGAAATATTATCGAACATCTCCGCTACTTGCACTTTCTTGCTTCCGTCTGCCTGATAAGGCTTTACTTCCTGACTCATAATTCCATTCAAGGGCGGCAAAGGTACGGGGAATTTTGACTTGAGTTGAAGATTTAGAAACGAAGCTAATCGCCTCTTAGATAGGCTTCCGCCAAGCTTTTCATTTGTTGGCGAATTTGCACACCATCCATAACTGGATAAGCCATTCCATTTATCTCATAAACTTCGCCCAAATTCTGTTTGGCCCGTCCTTGCATCATTGTAGTATAGAACCAATAATCCGGTCCGAAGTTCAGTCGCTTTTTTAGAAAATTGTTTCGTTTTTCAATATCCTCGAAATAGGGAGGAATCAATTTTTGTGGGGCTTCAAAAACCATTAGCTGGTTGAAGGTACTGTCACCTTCTACTTGAGGGACTAATAGAAAGTAAATGTATTGGCCATCGCTGGAGGCTGTTTCCAATAAGAACAGGCCTTGCCCTATTCGGAATTTGGCATAATACTCCCAATGCCTAAAGGTGCTGTCTCCTTTTATTTCCGTTTCATACTTCCGAGCAAAGGCTTCCATGGGATCATGAAAATACCAGAAGGCCTCCTGGCCGTTCACCTTGGTTGGGCCTAAGCTTTGCCATTGGGCTTTCGCCGAGAACTGAAAGATTAGCAGGAAAAAGAAGCATCGTATTAAAGTCATTCTTTCATTATGTCAAAAGGTACGGTAATGCCCAGCCAGGGTATTAAAGCGTCAATTTCATCAGGCAGAGTAAAGAAGCCATAATCCAGGCTTACCTCGCGCCAAACCGTGCGCCCACCTAAAGAAGCGATAAATGTATCAAAGACTAAATAATTCTCGGTTATCAGGTAGAACTTGCGAGTCACTCGAAGCATACCGCTTAAGCTAATGGTAGGATTCTCACTCCAATCACCATCCGACATACCATAGCCAATGGATAAACTCACGTTTTTATCGTAATCGCCTAAGGTAAAGGCACCGTATCCGATTCCAAAGGTATTGCCGAATTCATCCCCTAATACTGATCCAAACAGGCCACCAGCGGCTACATTGAATTTCCCAGGCACTATAGGGATACTAAATTTAGGAGTTACCCAAACCGGGGTTGGAGCGCCATATCCGAAGATGAAAAGGGGTACAGTACCTACTCCGATGGTAAATCGATCACTCAATCCAACCGAAAGTTGATTTAAGAATACCCAGTTGTTTTGATAATAGCCTTCGCCTCTTTTCATATTTAAAGCATTGGGGCCAAAGAAATAGCGACTGGCTTGAAGATTATAATGCACGGCCTTAGAGAAAGTCTCCTGTTCGAAGCTTAGTTCCTTAATTTGATCCACCTTGATGGTGATTTGATGACCATTGCGATCTTCAATGGTAATTATCTTGATGTCCTGATAAATGAGATAGCCCTCAAATTCATCACCTTCAATGGTTTCGATAATGGCGAAGGGGCGTTTTTCTGTGCTGTCGCCAGGCTCGTATTGGGCCCAAAGATTAGAACCTAGGAAACAGAAAATGAGTAGGAGGAAGTGGCTGGCTTTCATGCTCTTTGTTTCTATAAAGATGCATGAATTATAGGAAAGGTTGGAGGGTTTTAAAGGAGAGAGTTCACTTTTTGGGCCACCTTGCTAACTTCTAAATCTTGCATACAAGCAAAGTCCCCTCTTTTACAAGTACTGGTTCCGAAGATGCTGCATGGTTGGCAATCGAGTGTGCCTGGATCTAAGGAAACCATATGAGCTTCATTAGCATAAGGCGCAAAGCCAGCACCGGGATGAGTACCGCCCCAAATGGAAACTACCGGACAGCCACTCCAGGCGGCCATGTGCATATTGGAGGAATCATGACTGACGAAAACATCCAAATGTTTCATCAAGGCAATTTCCTGGTCCAATTTTAATTTACCAGCTACAATTTCGAAAGCAACCTCGGCAGCTTCTGCCAGTTCTCTTAAGCCTTCTACTTCATCAGGCCCACCAAAAATGAAGAACTTTCTTTCTGGTCTTTTCAGATCTTTAAGCAGGGCAATGAATTTTTCACGAGGCCATTCCTTGGATTTATGCCGAGCGCCCGGTGCAATACCAATATTGCGCTCTGCTTTTGACTCTTCCCACCATTGCAGATGCTCTTCGCTTAAGTGGTAAGGAGCTGCTTTAATCTTTTCCCGATTAAATGAAATGCTAATGTTTTGACGAGCAAAGGTTTCCAGATGTAATTGACTCATTGGGGTCAGAGCCGCTTGAGCGGGATGAGGACTCTCCAAAAAGGCTTTGCGAGCCTGTCGGTCTTTATGCAGACTTTCGGTAGGAACACCTTTAAGTGCGAAAAATTTACTGATGATTTTGGTACGCAAAACCGAATGCGCATCAATTAGCAAATCGGGCTTAAAGTCGCGATTAAGTTCTTTAACTAAGCGCTTTAGGCCCAATACCCCCTTATGCTCTTTTTGCAATTGAGCGCCATAGAATTGAAGGCCCAAATCCTGGCAAAGTGTTCCTATATAAGGACGACTCAGGAGGGCAATTTCATGTTCAGGGTGTTCTGCTTTAAGCTGCTGAAGAATAGGCAGCAGGATCATGATGTCGCCCAGGGCGGAAAAACGCTGGACTAAGATCCGCATTACTTATTCTGATAAAGCACCGGATTTAGTTCCGGATCATTGTACATTTTCATTTGGCGGTAAACCTTGGCAATACGCTTGCCAGTCGCCAAATCATCCAATAATTGGTCGATGGCCGTGCAAAGATCTTCCTCCTGAACCTTGAGAACTGAGAGTTTATGTTGGTTCTTGGCTAAAAGCTCAGGTGCCACATCCTCGCGCTGGGCTTCCACATTCATGTGGTAAATTTTCAGGGCTAAAATAGACAGACGGTCAATGGCCCAACCTGGACTTTCGGTATTCAATCGTGCAAAAGACTGAATCTGAACATCAGTGTAGAGCGATAAAATAGCGTCGTCAATTTGCTCTACCATATCGGTACGATCCTGATTGCTGGCATCAATACGGCGCTTAATTTCCAGTGCTTTTTCTGGCTTAATTGCCGGATCACGGATAATATCTTCCAAATGCCATTGCACGGTGTCGATCCAGTTTTTCTGATACAACATTTCCTGGAGGCTATCCATTGGAAATGGGTTTTTCATTTCCTGATCAACATGATCTTTGATATGATAATCTTCGATGGCCAAATTGAAGAGGGCCATCATTTCCTGAGCTTTAAGCATGGTCTAATTTTTCAATTGCCGCTTTAATTCTACTAAGGGCGGTTTCCAAATCTTTTAAGGAGGAAGCGTAAGAAATCCGGATACATTCGGGGCTACCAAAAGCATCACCTGGCACTAAGGCTACCAAGGCCTCTTCGAGCAGATACATGCAGAGGTCGGCCGCATCATTTATTTTTCTGTCCCCAATGCTAGAACCGAATAGGGCACTTACATCCGGGAAGAAATAGAAGGCGCCTTCTGGCTGATTAACCTTCAAGCCTGGGATTTCTCGTAACCACTCACCAACCTTGGCTCTACGTTCTTCAAAAGCCTCTTTCATGTAATCCATTTCAGAGGGATCGGCCTGCAAGGCGGCAAGGGCTGCTCTTTGAGCAATGCTGGAAGTAGCAGAGGTAAATTGTCCCTGCATTTTCACACAAGCATCGGCGATTTCCTTAGGTGCGGCGATATAGCCAATTCTCCAACCAGTCATGGCAAAGCCTTTACTGAGACCGTTTACCGTTACTACTTGATCGTAGATTTCACTGAAAGAGGCCAGGCTAACATGTTGAGATTTGAAATTAATCAGCTCATAGATCTCATCACTTACTGCAATTACATTAGGATGAGCTTTTAGGTAATCGGCAATTTCAGCCAGGTCTTCCTTGCTAAATACAGAACCTGAAGGATTACAGGGGGAGCTGAAAATCACCAATTTGGTGCGGTCCGTATGGTATTTTTCGAGATCATCACGAGTTACCTTGAAATCATTTTCAATGGCTGTTGGGATAATAATCGGAGTTCCTCCTGCTAAACGAATTTGCTCATAATAGCTTACCCAATAAGGGGCCGGTAAGAGCACTTCATCACCGGGGTCTACCGTACATAAAATCACATTGGCCAGGGATTGTTTGGCACCGGTAGAAACTACAATTTGATTTGCAGTGTAATCCAATCCGTTGTCGCGTTTCAATTTATCCGCAATGGCCTGTCTTAAATCCTGATATCCGGGGATGGGTGGATAATGGGAATAACCTATATCAATAGCCTCCTTGGCGGCTTGGCGCACAAAATCAGGGGTTTCGAAATCAGGTTCGCCTAAAGAAAGGCTGATAACGTCCAATCCTTGTTCACGCATTTCGCGACTCCGACGGCTCATAGCAATAGTGGCCGACTCGGATAAGTCAAGGATACGCTGCGATATTTTATTCATATGCTCCCTATGATAGCGAGCAAAGCTACGAATTTCACCTCGTCACCTTAGGATTTTTACGATATTTGAGGCCCCATAAATTTTCCCACTCTGACATGGAGCTTTTTATTGAAATACTCAAATACGCATTACCCTCCATATTTTTATTGGTCTTGACCTATATGATGCTATCCAATTTTATGGATAATGAGGAAAAGCGTCGTTTATACTTCCTGAAAAAGGAAACCCAAAAGAGTGCCTTGCCGGTACGGATGGCGGCTTACGAGCGTATTGCTTTGTTTTTGGAGCGCATTCATCCCGATCGATTATTGATAAGAGTGCCTGCTAAGGATATGAAGGCTCGTCAGTACCGTAATCTGCTGGTAGAGAGCATTCGTATTGAGTTTGAGCACAATTTATCGCAGCAAATCTATCTGAGTGACGAAGCTTGGAATTTGGCGGTAAATGCTAAGAGTGCCACTGTGGGAATGATCAACAATTGGGCTCAGGATATAGATCCCGATGCACCGGCATTCGACCTTAGTAAGCATATTTTGAATAAGGTGATGGCCATGGAGAATTTCCCAACCAAAGGAGCCATTCGCTATTTGAAAGGAGAAATTCGAGCGAATTTCTAGTTCGTTTGTCCTCAAATTTATTCATTTCATTACTAAATTTTTGTTCTGAGGATTAGTCTGTTGGCCCCATCGCAGTTCTCAATTGCTTTAGTGGAGGGGTTAAATCTTTCGCAATACAGTTTCCTCGGTGCAGATTATTAGTGTCAATTAATTTTCAACCTTAGGATTGAGAATGCTGAAATTAGAATTTATCATGGGAATTGGTTTGAGCTCTAAAAGCCTTTTCACTATTCTTGCATCACAAAATTTTATATGCTTCGCAGAAACCAAATTCAGGCAATCGCTTTTTGCCTAATTGTGCTATTTCCCCAAATTCAAAAAGCGCAAAGCAGTCCTGGTGAGTTTTTAAAGAGTTCTGGTACGATTCCGAATGATTTTCTGGAATCTTGGGCTAATAAATATGAGAAGAGCTTAAGTTCTAGCCTTTCTAGTGGTGAAGATGAGGATGATTTAGAGGATTACTGGTTATCTCAACACCATCAAATTGATGATCTTTTGCAGAGTGGCCGCTATTGCTTTGGTGACCCCATGACCAATTACCTGAATGAGATAGCAGACCACCTTCTGCGAAATGAACCAGAGCTAAGAGCTAAAATCCGAATTTACACCTTCCGTTCACCTTCTGTGAATGCCTTTACTTTGGCAGATGGAATCATAGCTGTTCATACAGGATTGCTTGCTCATGCTAAATCTGAGGCCGAGTTAGCATTTGTTTTGGCCCATGAAATATCACATTATACTCGAAATCATTTCTATTCCAGCTTCAAGGCCAATCGAGAAGCAACAGAAAACACTTGGAGTAATCCATCTTTAAGCCCACTCGCGCAGGCTGAAAATAGAATAGGGCGTAGCAAGGAGAATGAAATTGAAGCTGATCAATATGGTCTGGACCTCTATCTGAAGAGTGATTACGCATTGAATGCAGTAGACTCAGTTTTAACCACTCTGCATAGAAGCTATATCCCTTTCGGTAGAAAGGATGTTTCTACTAATCCCTTTTGTTTAAAGGAAGGTTGTTTTCAAATCCCTCAGGTATTCTACCGAGAAGAGCTAAGCCCAATTAGCCTATCAGAAGATTATGCTGATGATCGTCATAGCCATCCCAATATAGGTAGTCGAAGAAATGCGATACATGCATCTCTAGTGCAACAAGAAATAAGGGAGGGTTTATTTTATGTGGTAAGTGAAGCTAAATTTCATCAAATTCAGGAAATAGCTCGATTTGAGATGATTCGAGAAAAGATTCTCAATGCCAATTATGCGGAAGTTCTATATGACATTTACGTTTTAGAAAGGGATTATCCGCAGTCGAAATTCTTAGCCATTTCAAAGGTTAAAGCCTTATATGGCTTAGCTAGTTTTAAAGCGGTTGATGAGATAAGTTTGGTAACACCATCTTCTTCGAAAATTGAAGGACCGGCTCAGCAAGTCATCCACTTGATTAAACAAATGAATCGCTCGCAATTGGTGAGCATTGCCTTGCAGGCCAGTCGATCTGCCGAGAAGCTTTATCCCGAGGACACCTATTTGAAGCGTTATTCCAGTCAGTTAGCCAAGTATCTATTGGTGTATTGTGATGAGAGTGCCGAAGATTTTAAAGTGGACGGTAATTCTTTGCCCGCTTTTAATCAAACGGAATCTGAGTTTAGATCACCCAGGGCTTATATCCGGGCCCAACAAAGTCATTATAAAGATTTCTATCGATACCTGATTAAGGAGGATGTGGATAAAGGCTGGTTGGCTACTGAAATGCATAAGCATGAGGCTTTTCGAGATAGCATAAAAGCTGAAAAAATGATGACCGTTGAGGCCAGAGAAGAGCGGAAGGAAAAGCAATGGGAACGTCTGGAAGAATTTGGAAGTAATTTAAATGTGAAAAATTTAGTGGTTCTGGACCCGGTGATAAAAGTTATAAATATTGAGGAGGATGACCTAGATGAACGTTTGGAGGGATTGGAGCAGGAGAGAGCCTATAAAGAAAGTTTGCCAAATTGGATAAGTGAAGCAGGCATCAACGCAGAATTGCTTTACACTGAACATATGAATCCTTCAGATTTGGATTCTTACAATGAATTCTGCCAATTAGAGGAATGGGTATATGAGGCAAGGATCTATCACCAATTTGGTTTAATGCCCGTATCCATAGATATCCGTGAAAGATTACCGGCTGATACCCGCTATGTATGCCGTATTGTAGGCGTGGTGGATAAAGATGATTGGGATAGTTATTATTTCGGTCTCTTTGATTTGAAGCGAGGAAAGATCGTTTATCAGCGCTACGAAACAGTGGGTCGTAACTTAAGTATGGGTGATTTGGAAAAACAAACCAAAACCGACCTGAAAATCATTGCAAATTAATCAATCAACAATCCCTTATATATGAAGCTTACTAAGCTTTGGCTAATAGCCTTTACTCTGCTATCGACTTTTATCTATGCCCAAAAAGTAGATTACGGTCGACCTTTTGAAATTGAATCCAGAGGTTTCGGCCCTGATGTTCGTTTTGAGGATGATCGTCAGATTTATGCAATCAATTACTATTCACCTGATATCTTGATTAAGATCTATGATAAAAAGAAGCTTAACCTTAAAAAGGATTTCTTCGTTGAAATTCCAGAACTAAGTAAGGTTCGCGAAAGCATTGAAAGAATTGGATTTGTAGGTGATAAGCTGGTTCTCTTTATGGAATTGGATTATTACAAGGACGATATGTTTAAGCTGGTGGCCTATATCATCGATCCCGAAAAAGGAAGAATCGAGGATCAAATGCTTATTATGGAAAAGCCTTATGACCGCAGTCGGGAAAAAGGTTACTATCAGGTGAAAATCAGTGAGAATCGCAAGAATGTTGTGGTAAACACTGCTACCTATTACGATGATCGTAATGTGACCGAGCAAACTTTATTGCTTTTAGATGAGAATTTGAAAGAAGTTACCCGTCGGGAGTTTTCGGAAATTGGTGAGGACTTGGAGGTAAGTACCCGCACCCTTATCGATAATGAAGGAACTATCTATTATCTCCATGATAATGAGTTGGTAATGTTAGATCCTTTTAATGAATTTGAGGAATGGAGAGAAAAACTACCTCTTCAGGATTTGGCCGTTAATGGAGTATTAAAACGTGTTCGCCTCGCTACGCAGCCTGGAGGTAATTTGATCATTACAGGTTTCTACGAGACTACCGATGCTGAAGATCAAGATGATGCGAATAAATCTCGTCAGGATCGTCGTGAAGGTGACAAACAAATTGAAGGTGTTAAATGCTTCATTTTTGATCCTTTGAATCAAGAATTTGTGGCTGAGAAACTTACTTTATTCGATCAAGACTTCCTGGATATTTTCCGCGATGATGATGACAAGCACGACAGACATGACGGTGAGATCAATCAGGACTTTAATGATATCCGTTTGCATTTCGATGAAGCGGGAAATACCTATTTGATTGGACAACCTTATTGGGTTCATCGTTCTTATGACCAGAATGGTAATGTTACGGCCGAGTACTTCAATATGGAAGAATTGATTGTATTGGCCTTTGATACGGATGCCGAATTAATTTGGAAGGATCGTATTCCTAAGTATCAAACCTATTACTGGTCGGGTTTCTTTGGCTTTGTAAATGGTTCACACGGTACCACCTTTTTTGTGAAACCAGATGGTATCATTGACTTCTTTGATTTTAAATCCTTTATCACTGATGGTAAACTCGTATTGGTTTATAATGATATGCTCATTAACCGGGCGGGTAAAGATCAAAACCAAGAATTGGAAGTATATAAGAAGGTTAAAAAAGGGAATCCGGTAGTACAGGAGATTGACCTTAAAACGGGTCGACGTGACGGAAAAGTGGTTCCTAAATTGGCTAAAGAGAAAATGTATTTAAAGCCTAACCTCATCTATTATAGTGAGATGGATCAGAAGTTCTATTACTTCCTGGCCTACAAGAAAATGATGCAGCTCTGCACATTTACCATTTGATGGAGTAAGCATTTATAAGCTTGAGATATTAGGGAGGTGATTCTTAGGAGTTACCTCCTTTTTTTAGGCAAACAACTTCTCAACCAAGCGATGCGCCGCGACCCCAGCCTCAAGCTGACCTTCCTTAACCAAATTTTGTATTTCTTGAAAAGCCGCCTGGTAATTGCTGCCTGATCTTACATGTTCCAATACCAATTCTCCAATGCTTTCCTCGAACCAAGCCAGGGACTGGCGCTGTCTTTCAGCCTCGAAATATCTCTTGTTCTTTTGCTGATTCTCAAAGCTTAAAATCACTTCCCAAGCCTCAGCGATTCCACTTTTTTGAAGTGCCGAACAGGCCTGAACTTTTGGAATCCACTCATTAGGATTAGGCGGGAAGAGGTGCAAGGCTCTTTTGTATTCGCCCATGGCAAGTTTAACTCTGGGGTCCTTGGGGTCATCCGCCTTATTGATCAGGAGTAAGTCGGCCATTTCCATGATTCCCCTTTTGATGCCCTGTAATTCATCACCGGCACCCGCCAGCATTAGCAGCATAAAAAAGTCGACCATGTTCTTTACTGCCGTTTCACTCTGGCCAACGCCTACGGTTTCAACTAGTATAACATCATATCCTGCCGCTTCGCATAGCAAAATGCTTTCTCGAGTTCGACGAGCAACGCCACCCAATGAACCTCCAGAGGGGGAAGGGCGAATAAAAGCCCGGGTATCTTGTGATAGCTCATGCATGCGAGTTTTATCCCCCAAAATGCTACCCTTGCTGCGACCGCTACTAGGGTCAATCGCTAATACCGCTAAACGGTGTCCAGCCTCAATCAGCTCCTTGCCAAATGCTTCGATAAAGGTGGATTTCCCCACGCCAGGTACCCCTGTAATTCCAATTCGAATTGAATTCCCGGTATGCGGCATTAAGCCTTGTAAAAGCTCTTCGGCCAAATCGCGGTGCTGCGCTAGCTTACTTTCACAAAGCGTTAGGGCCCGACTTAAAGAAGCCCGGTCACCCTTTAAGATGCCCGCTTTAAGCTCAGCCGGATTTAAGGATCGCTTGCCTACTCGGGAACGGAAATTGGGATTGATGGAATCCATCTATTTAAACATATCCAGGCCCGGCATCATGCCAGAGGCCATTTTCTTCATTTCAGCATCATGCAAGGCTTCTGCCTTTTCAAGGGCTTTATTGAGGGCTAAGAGTAATTTGTCTTCCAACTCTTCCGCATCTTGTGCCAGGACAGGATCAATTTTTAGATCACGCAATTTTCGATTGCCATTTACCACTATGTCAATCCCCTGAAAGCTTTCTTTTATTTCAATTTGCTCCAAGCGATCTTTCATGTCCTTAGCTTGGGCTTGCGCTTCTTGAAGCTTGCCCATCATATCTTTGATATTCCCGAACATCAATTCTGTTTTTCAGTGGATTGCTCTTCCAACATGATTTCTAAAATACGAGCAGCGGCATCGGCAATTACTGTTCCTGGGCCAAATACTCCTACTACTCCGGTATTAAAGAGGTATTCATAGTCATTGGGAGGAATTACCCCACCGGCGATAACCAAGATATCTTCACGCCCCAGCTTTTTTAATTCTTCGATTACCTGAGGAACCAAAGTTTTATGTCCGGCGGCTAATGAGGAAACTCCTAAGAGATGCACATCATTTTCTACAGCTTGCCTTGCGGCTTCTGCCGGAGTTTGGAATAAGGGGCCTATATCCACATCAAAACCTAAATCTGCAAAGGAAGTAGCCACTACTTTGGCACCACGATCGTGACCGTCTTGTCCCATCTTAGCGATCATAATCCGAGGACGGCGACCTTCCACCGCTTCAAATTGATCCGCTAAATCCTGAGCCTTTTTAAACTTATCGTCCTGCTTCATCTCATTACTATAAACTCCGCTAATGCTACGAATGGTAGCGGTATAACGACCGAAGGCTTTCTCTAAAGCCAAGCTAATCTCCCCTAAGGTAGCTCTTTCACGAGCCGCATCCACGGCTAAGGCCAGAAGGTTTCCTTCACCACTGCGAGCCGCTTCTTCTAAATTAGCCAGGCATTTCGCTACCGCCTCGGCATTGCGGCTTTCCTTTAGTTTATTAATGCTCTCAATCTGCTTGCGACGAACTTCGGCATTATCCACTTCCAGGAGTTCAATAGCTTCATCCTTCTCATTGCGATAGCTATTTACGCCGATAATCCATTCCTTGCCGGAATCAATACGAGCTTGCTTTTTAGCAGCGGCTTCTTCAATGCGCATTTTGGGAATGCCGGTTTCAATAGCCTTGGCCATTCCGCCTAATTCCTCTACTTCCTGAATTAATTCCCAGGCCTTAGTGGCAATTTGATCGGTGAGGTATTCTACATACCAGGATCCGCCCCAGGGATCCGCACTGCGGTTAATGCCCAACTCATCTTGCAGGATTAACTGTGTGTTCCGAGCAATACGAGCAGAGAAATCGGTGGGCAAGGCAATCGCCTCATCCAAAGAGTTGGTATGCAAACTCTGGGTACCACCAAAGGCGGCAGCCATTGCTTCGATAGTCGTACGCGCTACATTATTGAAAGGATCTTGCTCTGTAAGACTGTAGCCACTGGTTTGACTGTGGGTACGTAGGGCCATGGATTTGGCATTCTCCGGATTAAACTGTTTTACCAATTTAGCCCAAAGCATTCGACCGGCGCGCATCTTGGCAATCTCCATAAAATGGTTCATACCGATGCCCCAGAAGAAGGATAAGCGGGGGGCAAAATCATCAATCTTTAAGCCTGCTTTTAATCCGGTACGGATGTACTCCAAACCATCGGCCAGGGTATAAGCCAATTCAATATCAGCTGTGGCTCCCGCTTCATGCATGTGGTATCCACTAATGGAAATGCTGTTGAAGCGAGGCATATTATGACTGGTAAACTCAAAGATGTCAGCAATAATGCGCATCGATGGCAATGGTGGGTAGATATAGGTATTCCGCACCATAAATTCTTTGAGGATATCGTTTTGGATGGTTCCTGATAATTGATCAGGACTTACTCCTTGCTCCTCGGCCGCTACAATATAAAAGGCCATAACGGGGATCACCGCTCCGTTCATGGTCATGGATACCGACATCTTATCCAGGGGAATTTGATCGAAGAGAATTTTCATATCCTCAACACTGTCAATGGCCACACCTGCCTTACCCACATCGCCTACCACACGCTCATGATCAGAGTCGTAACCCCGGTGAGTAGCTAAGTCAAAGGCTACCGATAAACCCTTTTGACCTGCCGCTAAATTGCGACGGTAAAAGGCATTCGATTCCTCGGCAGTACTAAAACCTGCATATTGACGAATAGTCCAGGGGCGAATGGTATACATACTACTATAGGGACCTCTTAAATAAGGAGGAAGTCCGGCTACAAATTGCGTATGCTGTAATTTTTCAAAATCCTTTTTATTGAAGAGACTGGGGATTTCCAATCCTTCGGGCGATTGCCAATAATGACGTTCCGCATGGGGAGCCACATAGGCTTGGGCCTGATAGTTTGAACTAAATTTATGACGGCTCATAACTAGGCTTTTTCAAATATGATTTCCTTTTCCAGTGATTCGGCCAGGCGCTTGGTTTCAATGGGCTGAACGATGCCATTAATTTCGGCCTGGGGTCGAGCTAAGGCATTGCGCACTTCTTCACTAAACTCTTCCTGATCCTTACGGTAGATGTTCACCCCGATCATTTTCAATTCGCCGGAATCGAAGCGATCTTGCTCTGCCTGGGCCATTTCAGTAATTTGATTTTGCAGCCAATTCGATTTTAAGGCGGCTACATAACCACCTTCGGCCTCGATTTTCTGGAAGAAAGCCCAGCCTTTTTCGGCTAGAGCATCCGTCAGGTTTTCGACCCAATAGTTCCCAGCTCCCATATCTCTTACCTGGTCGAAGCGACATTCGTGCTGTAAAAGGTTGAGTTGGTTTAAAGCTAAACGACGCGGGAAAAATCCCAAATCTTCCAAAGGTTCACCAAAGCCTTTAACACAAACTTCGGTGGCACCACCAATCACCGCGGCCATAGCTTCGGCAGTGGTGCGGATCAGGTTATTGTATTTATCCAGCAAGCTCTTATTGCGAAGGCTGGTTTCGGCATAAATACGTACTTCCTTTTGTTCAAAGCCCAATTCCGCTTGCCATTGTTGCCACACTCTGCGGAAGGCGCGCAATTTGGCGATTTCTGAAAAATAGTCGGAACCGATGGCGAAATTGACCCAAAAGCCACGGCTGTTTTTTAGGTCCAGGCGATACACATATTCGTAAGCCATGGATAGGGCAATGCCAATTTGCTGGGCAGGACTGGCTCCGGCATTAGCAAATAGATTGGCATTAATGGCCAAACTGCGCATGCCTTTAAAATCGCCTTCTTGTAATGCTTTTAAAGTCTGGAAATCACTTTCCTCGTTCTGAAACCAATTTCCGGTGCGAGCTAAGTTTTCCAGGGGATCAAAATTGAAGCTACCTTCTAATTCTTCTTCATCCAGGCCTCTTTCCGCTAACAAAGCATGGAAGGAATCATGATAAAAATCTGCATGTCCTTCTATCACAAAATTGCTGCAGATGTATTCCAATTGAATGTCCTTCAACAAGGTTTTCAAATCAACCTTTCCGGGTAGATAAAAGAGGAGGGAAGTAGCGCCACGATTTAGATAATTCAAGGCTTCCTCATTAGCTTTATGGGCATCCAGAACTAAGATCTCAATCACATTGTCCCATTTGGGATGCTCCTTTAAAGCTTGCTGATGGATTTCAGTGCTTTCTGCACTATAGATCGGTTGAATGGGAATTCCATCTGGACTCATCCGCACCAGCGCTTCATAGGCTTTGCCGCGGAGGTCTTTTTCAATTTTTGCTTTCCACTCGGCTTCCGTACTGGCCGAGAATTCCGAAAACAGCTTGGTTTCAGACATGGTCTAAAAATTTACACAAAGGTCTTAAATATTGCTCGTTTGGCTTATGGACAATTGTCAGTTTACCACTTTAAAATTTCAAATTCACTGGCCCTTAACGCGGCATTCAGGCCGGCGAGTTCTTTTTTCAAGGCATTCCATTCCTGCAATTGTTCAGAAATAGCTTGATTAAGTTCGGCTTCTACGCCTAACATAGCTTGAGTCGGAGCCTGAAAGCCAATTCCCGCCAGGGCTCCTAAATGTCCGTACTTATTGTTGAGTCTAATTGGGAAGTTTAAAGGGTCTTGTGGACTGCGGTTTTGGGTTTGATAGAGTGCCTTTTCAATCCTTTCACTGCGATCCAATAAATTTTGGATTTTCGAAATAAGAACAGAATCTTCTACTCGCTTTTGGGCTCTTTGCAAATCGGCTCTTAAGCCGCGGATTTCTTGAATACACTGATTGGTGCTATCCAAACCATCACGAATCCGAAGCATGAATTCTTGCTGGGCCTTTAATTCGGGCATTCCGGTTGAAACGCGTGGATCCAATACCAGTTCTAAATCTTGTGTCAAGGTATCTGCGGGCGTGATCAATTGAATCTTATAATTACCAGGTAGGGCGTAAGGACCATTACGCAGTACGAACCAAAGTATCATGCCTTCTAAGGGTTCGAAGCCTTTTAAGCGCAAGTCCCAAATAAAGCGATGGGCCCCGGCTTCGGGTTTCCAATTTTCTTGTTTGTCTTTGGATTGGGAGCTGAACTTCCGAATGAGGTTCCCCTCAGAATCGGATATCAACCATTGATAGTCGAAGCTCGAATCGATGTTTTTTAAATAGTAATTGAAGATGGCTCCATCGGGGTGATTCTCACCCGCACTTTTGGATTTACCACCATATCCTGCCTGCATCAAATAGCTGGCTTTAGGATGGTAGAAATGTGCGGTGCTTTTAAAGCCCGGCTCCATTTCATAAAGAGGACTTATGTCATCCAAAATCCAAAACCCTCGTCCTTGGGTAGCGGCAATAAGATGCTGGCCTTTAATAGCCAGGTCGGTAATGGGACTCTGAGCCAGGTTGTTTTGAAAAGCTTGCCAATGCTGACCACCATCCACCGAAAGGTAAAGGCCATATTCGGTACCCGCGAAAAGCAAACCTTCGTGATTGGGATCGCAGCGAATTACCCGACTAAAATGATTGCGATCGATGCCTTTGTCGATTCGCTGCCAGCTTTTACCATAATTTGAGCTGTAGTAGAGGTAGGGACTAAAATCGCCCCATTTGTAGCGCGTTCCGGCCAAATAAAGTCCACCTGCATGAAATGGATCGGCCTCCATACTATTTATTTGGGTAAAAGGAGGAAGGTCCTTTGGCGTTACTTCCTGCCAGTTTTTCCCATGGTCTTTGCTGATATGCACTTTACCATCATCACTACCCGTCCATAACACTCCGGCTTCTAATTGGGATTCGGCGGCCGCGAAAATGGTGCAGTAGTATTCAACTGCCGTATTGTCTTTGGTGATGGGGCCACCGGATGGACCTTGTTTCGTACTGTCATTGGTAGTTAAGTCACCGGAAATAGTTTCCCAACTGCGACCCAAATCCTTGCTTCGATGCACATGATTGCTAAAGGCATAAAGCAGTTCGGGCTCATGTTTCGAGAAGAACATGGGATAATTCCATTGAAAGCGGTATTTCATGTTCTCCACACCATGACCGAGCGGATTATTAGGCCAAACATTGGTAGCTTGTATTTCATGGGTACGATGATTCAAGCGCATCATAAAGCCACCGTATTCGCCACCGAATACAATGTCTTCATCGGCAGGGTAAATAGCATGATGACCAGCTTCTCCACCAGCCGTTTCTTCCCAATCCTTCTCGGTGATAAAGGCCCCGTCGCTTCTGTGTTTGATGCGAATGGAGCTATTGTCTTGTTGGGCGCCATAAATGCGGAAAGGGAAATGATTATCGACCTTAACTCTATAGAATTGAGCGGTCGGCTGATTGTAATAGGTGGTCCAGTGTTGACCAGCATCGAAGCTAATTTGTGCCCCGCCATCATCGCCAATAATCATGCGCTCCGGAGCAGTGGGGTCAATCCATAAATCATGATGATCGCCATGGGGAGCATTGTGGGGAGTGAAGCTTTTACCGCCATCCTTGGAATGATGGTAGCGTACATTCATCACAAATAATTGATCGATATCAGTGGGATGGGCATAAATGCGGGTATAATACCAAGCTCTTTGGCGCAGGGCCCGCTGATTATTCACTTGCTTCCAGCTTTCGCCTCCGTCTTCACTGCGGTATAATCCGCCATCCGGTTCATTTTCTACCTGGGCCCAAACTCTTTGGTTGTTAACCGGAGAAACAGCAATACCAATAATCCCTTTTAATCCCTTTGGGAAGCCTTCTTTGCTGGATAGCTCTTGCCAATTTTCACCTTCATCGGTGCTTTTCCACAATTTAGAACCAGCACCTCCACTGGATAAGGAGTAGGGGGTTCTGCGGATAGTCCAGGTGCTGGCATAAAGGGTACGATAGTTTTGAGGGTCGATAAGTAAGTCAATGGCACCACTGCCTGCATCGGAGAATAAGATACGCTGCCAGTTTTTACCGCCATCCACAGATTTATAAACGCCTCTCTCTTCGCTATCTCGATAGAGGTTTCCGAGCACAGCGGCATATACGATGTCAGGATTTTTAGGATGCACCCTGATGCGAGTAATATGACGACTTTCCTTTAAACCGATGAACTGCCAGGTCTTTCCGGCATCCAGGCTTTTCCACATTCCAAAGCCGGAACTCACATTCCCGCGAACGGTTTCTTCACCCTGACCGACATAAATAACATTGGGATCACTGGGGGCTACGGCAATAGCTCCAATACTTCCCCCGAAAAAGCCATCGGAAATGTTTTCCCAGCTGTTTCCGGCATCGGTAGTTCGCCAAACACCTCCACCGGTGCTGCCAAAATAAAAGAGATTGGCCTGCCCGGGAACGCCAGTTACAGCGCAAGAACGACCCCCTCGCCAGGGACCAATATTTCGCCATTCCAGACTTTGTAAATAAACACTGTCGATTTGAGCCTGTAGTGGGGCATAGAAGAGAATGAGCCCCAGCCCTAATAGGCATAGGCGGACTTTCCTTAGATTCATGTTTGGCTTGTTTGAGCCTAAGGTACGAAGCAGAATGTAAGTGAGAGTTAGTGTTTTAGGAGCTAATCTTCCTTCTTAGGAATTTCGATGAGGTAGATTTCTTCTCCCGGAGCACTGAGGTAGTATTGTTCTCGCGCAAATTTTTCCAGGTTCTCGGGTCCGGAATTGAGCTGCTCCAATTGGGCTTCATCTTTTTTGATTTCCTCCTCGTAATAGCGAATACTGGTTTGCAGGTCATCGATTTCCTGATTGAGTTCACGATGTATGAGCCAGGAGTTTACATCCAGAAAACTCATCCAAATACCAAAAACGATCAAGCTTAATACAAAGCGATTGCTCAGGATTTTGAACCAGGTACGATGACGGAGATTTTCCCAGAATTGACGCATATTCAAATGTAAACTAAAGCAGTATTAGTGCACCTTCGGCGAAAGCCAAGAAACGAACAGGGGGTTGTTTAATAGTAGTTGGTAGCTTGTAGCTGGTGGGTAGGGACTTTAGACGATAGATGATAGACGATAGAAAGGGAGGACAAGAAAGATTGTTTGGGTTTCGATCTTGTCCGTGTTAATATCAGGTACTAATTGTTGAACTGCAATTGACTTAGATTTTGATAAATACCATCCTCTTTTTGGATGAGTTCTTCATGGGTTCCCATTTCCACTAATTCGCCATGATCCATAACCAATATACGGTCGGCAGCGCGCACGGTTGCCAAACGGTGAGCAATAACCAAAGAGGTACGTCCTTTCATTAAATGATCCAGGGCATCTTGTACCAAGCGTTCACTTTCTGAATCTAGAGCCGAGGTGGCTTCATCTAAAATCAGAATACGAGGATCTTTTAAAATAGCCCGAGCAATGGCAACCCTCTGGCGTTGACCACCGGATAATTGCACGCCACGTTCACCTACCAAAGTATCCAGACCTTCAGGGAATTCTTGAATAAAGTTCCAGGCATTGGCCTTTTTAGCCGCATCAATAACTTCTTCCTCACTGGCTCCGGGCTTGCCATAACTGATGTTCTCACGAATGCTACCCCCAAAGAGGAATACATCCTGAGGTACCACTGCCATATGATCGCGAAGCGCAGAAAGTTGGTAGTCGGTGGCTGGACGTCCGTCAAAAAGCAGTTCACCACTTTCGGGTTGGTAGAAATTGAGGATCATGGATACCAGAGTAGATTTACCTGCTCCACTGGGTCCTACCACTGCAATTTGTTCGCCCGCTTTAACCTCGAAACTTAGATTATTCAGCACCTTGGTATCGGGACGATTGGGGTAGCTGAAGCTAAGGCTCTTAAGCTCAAATTCGCCTTTGAAATTCGGAAGAGACTCACGATCTTCTTTAGCCTGTAGATCTTCTTTACCTTCATCGAAAATGTCCATTAAGGCCTCGGTGGCACCAATGGCTTTTTGCAGGTTTGCGTATACATTGGCTAATCCTCCGATAGAGCCACCAATAAAGGCGGTATAGAATAGGAAGCTCATTAATTCACCCGGCTGTAGTTCATTATTGGCCATCAGGTTTACTCCCTGCCAAATAACCGCTACCATGGCGCCAAACATACCTAAAACCATAAAAGAACTAAAGGCACCTCGATAAAGTCCACCCTTCATTCCCAAGCGCGCTACTTCATCAGTACGCTTGCGATAACGGGCAATTTCGAAGAACTCATTAGCATAGGCTTTTACATTAAAAATACCTTGCAAAGTTTCTTCCACTATAGTGTTGGAATCCGCTACCTCATTCTGCATTTTCTTGGCATAGCTTCGGATGAAACGGCCAAAGAACACGGCTAGCACAATCACTAATGGCACCACCATTAGCATGAAGAAAGTTAATTGGGGAGAGGTAACCAATAAAATGGTAATACCACCAAAGATCACAATGATTTGACGAATGAATTCGGCCAGGGTAGTGGTGAAAGTTTCCTGTAATAGGGAGATGTCCGAAGAAATGCGACTATTCAATTCACCCACTCTTTTACGATTAAAGAAACCGATGGGTAATTGGATGAGGTGCTGATAAGTTGCTTGGCGGAGATTGGCCAAGGTCTTCTGTGTTACATTCACAAAGAGCAAAACCCGGAAAAAGGATACCACCGCTTGAGCCACCAAAATAATGGCCAGAATGAGGATGATCTCATTGATCTTTTCGAAGATATTATCAGATTTAGTGGCGTCCACTAAATCACCTAAAAACTTTGGGAAAGCCAGGTTCGCAGCAGAACTCAACACTAAGAAAATTAAGCCAATCGCAAACTCGCCACGATAGGGCTTAACGTATTTATATAGTCGAAATGATTTTTTTAGGGCTGCTTTACTAATGCCCTTTCGCTTTTTCTTCTCTTCCGCCATGAATCAAATTCTGGGCGGCAAAGTTAAACTGAATATTGAACCGCCTATTTGGTATTCAGAATTTCTCCTTTTTTGATTTTGCTCCAATAGTCTTTTAGTTCGGAACGCACCTCTCCACTCAGCAATAATAAGCCGATGATATTAGGGAAGGCCATAGCTAAAATCATCATATCGGAAAAGTCAAGAACGGCTCCCAGGCTTACGCTGGATCCGATAATAATGAACACACAAAAGATTACTTTATAGATAATCTCAGTCATTTGGCTACGCCCGAAAAGGAATGTCCAGGCGCGTAATCCGTAATAGCTCCAGCTAATCATAGTAGAGAAGGCAAAGAGGAAAATGGCAATCACCAATACATAAGGGAACCAGGAAATAACACTTCCAAAAGCTTGTGAAGTTAATTGGGCTCCACCCATACCACCATCGTCATAGTATCCCGTGAAGATTAATACTAAGGCAGTTAGGGTACATACTACCACAGTGTCGATAAAGGGCTCTAAAAGGGCCACAAAACCTTCACTAACGGCATGTTTGGTTTTGGCAGCGGAGTGGGCAATCGCGGCACTACCAACCCCGGCTTCATTAGAGAAGGCGGCTCGACGTACCCCTTGTATCATTACCCCGATGAATCCACCTAACATGGCAGAAGGATTAAAAGCACCGTCAATAATCAAAGCGAATGCTTCACCGATATTCCCGAAATTACGGAAGATGATTACTAAAGCGGCAATGATATACAGACCGGCCATAAAGGGAACGATCTTTTCGGTAACCTTAGCAATAGATTTAATACCACCTAAAATTACGGCGCCCACTAAAATGGCTAAAACAAATCCGAAGATGCTGCCTTTACCTTCCATAAAGGCAAATTCACCAGAGAGAATTTCAAAGGCTTGATTGGCCTGAAACATATTGCCACCACCAAAGCTTGCGCCGATGGCTAATACGGCGAATACCACGGCTAAAGTTTTACCAAGACCAGCCATTCCTTTGTTGGCAAGGCCCTTACGGAGATAGCGCATCGGGCCACCTTCCACAACACCATCTTCACCAATATCACGATATTTTACCCCAAGGGTACATTCGGTGAATTTGGAAGCCATACTTAAGAGGCCCACCACAATTAGCCAGAAAGTGGCTCCAGGTCCACCTACAGAAATAGCAACCGCCACACCTGCAATGTTTCCTAAACCTACAGTGGCACTAACGGCGGTAGCTAAAGCCTGGAAGTGAGTTACTTCTCCCGGAGCATCATCTTCATCGTATTTACCACGCACTAATTTGATAGAGTGGCGCCATCCCCAGAAGTTCACAAAACCCATGCGTATGGTAAAGAAGATAGCTCCGAAGATGAGCCAGATTACAATAAAAGGAATGCTATTGGTACGCACATCGCCATTGGGATGCTTGGCCAAAACGCCTTCATCATTGATTACTCGATTGTCATATAGACCCATTGCATAGAAGGGGTCCCAGAAAATTATGGTAGCAATTCCATCTACCACCGGTTTCATGGTTCCATTTAAACTCTCAGCAATGGATTCGGAGGGGATTTTAAAATCTTGCTCGATGCTATTACCGGCTGCATCGGTAATGATCAAGGAATGTGACATGCCTTCTACCAATCCATTGGAAGTGCGAGATAGGGTATCGGTACCTTGATTACTCCACTTAAAATGGTAGGGGGCTGTTCCACCACTAACGCTTACAGAAGCCCTTCCGTCGTTAATCTCGGAAGAGGGATTACTGATTTCAAAATTGTCGATTCTCAGATTTCCCTGGGCGATTGCACCCAAACTGATCAGGCTAAGTAGAAGAACTAATCCTTTACGCATGTATTGCTGATGTTTTTAGAAGCCACAAGTATCGCAAAAAAATGGCAGTTAGTAAAATAAGTGACTAGCGGATAAAAGGTTTATAAATGCTTTTTAAACACTTGGGATTTGCAGGCTTCCATGGATTCTGAATTCTTTGTTAAAAAAGATGTATCCCAGTACCGAAAGGGCCTTGATTTTTCTCCTGGTGATAGTTTTGATTCTGTTCGCATTGGATTGGAATTACTATAAGTGGTTTCCACCGGAGGAATTTTATACGACGAGTGAAATAGAGGCGATAAAATTGACATGGCGGCAAGAGGAGCAGGCGGCAGCAATTAGGTTTAATGGGGCTCTTCGCGATTTCGATCCTAATCAGCCGGATTCTACACAATTAGCTGATCTTGGACTAAAGCCAGGTCAAATTCAGGTTTGGAAGAATTATCTAAACAAAGGAGGGCAGTTTCGAAAACCAGAAGATTTATATCGCATATATGCTTTGGATAGCAGCTGGATAGCAGAGGTATTTAACTATGTGAAAGTGGAGGCAAGCACTAGTTGGGAGAAAATCAGAGAGGAAGTGTTTACCTTAAATCTGCATCCTTTTAATCCAAATGAAGTAAAGGTGGGTGAATTAAGGGAAATGGGTTTACCGAGTTCTGCGATTCGAGGAATTGTATCCTTTCGAGAAAAGTACCGGCCCTTTCAAAGTACAAATGATATCTACAGGGTTTATGCTATTGATTCGAACCTGGCTCAAAATCTCAGTGCTTTTATAATAGGTATGAAAGAAGAAGAGATTGATAGTCTAGAACAAAAAAAAGAACCCATTGCAGTGGAAATCAATTTGGCGGATTCGCTCCAATTGCTGGAACTACCGGGTATAGGGCCTTTTAGAGTACAAAGAATTTTGGCATGGCGACAGCGCCTGGGAGGTTTTCACAGTTTGGTTCAATTACTCGACCACCATCTAATTGATAGTCTTTCAATGAGGCAATTGGAACTTTATCTTCTTTTTAACGTTGCACCTAAGCAGTTGAGTTTGAATTATGATTCGATGGAAAGCTTACAAGCTCATCCTTATATTAATTATTACTTAGCCCGCAGTATTGTTGATTTTCGAGAACAAGTTCGAGCATTTAAATCAGTGGAAGAACTCAGGAACATCGAATTGGTCGATGCCGTAATATTCAGTAAACTTGCACCGTATTTGAAAGTGTCTCAAAAAGGCACGAATGCCGCAAACCTCTCTAATTAAAGCACCGCATGGATACACTTGCAAACCCTTCGGTGGGCTTGGATTTTGCCCAAACCGAAACCCAAAAAATGATCGCGGAATCCGTTCGTGATTTTGCTGAGCAACATATTCGTCCCAATATTATGACCTGGGACGAAAGTCAGGAATTCCCTATTCACATCTTCAAAGAATTAGGCCATTTAGGTTTAATGGGAGTTTTGGTGCCCGAAGAATATGGTGGTTCTGGTCTTGGCTATTATGAATATGTAACTGCTATTAAGGAACTATCTAAGATTGATCCTTCCATTGGTTTGAGCATGGCGGCGCACAATTCCTTATGCACCAATCATATTTTGACCTTTGGTAACGAAGAGCAGAAACGCAAGTATTTACCCAAACTGGCTACCGCTGAGTTTATTGGTGCCTGGGGTCTTACCGAGGTAGGTACCGGTAGCGATGCAGGTGGTATGAATACCGTTGCCGTGCGCGATGGTGATGACTGGGTGATTAATGGTTCGAAGAACTTTATTACCCATGCCATTAGCGGCGATGTAGCGGTAGTAATTGTGCGGACCGGTGAGAAAGGAGATTCTCATGGGATGTCGGCTTTCGTTATTGAAAAAGGAACTCCGGGTTTTCGCGGAGGACGAAAGGAGAACAAATTAGGCATGCGCGCTTCCGAAACAGCGGAGCTTATTTTTGAAAACTGTCGCGTTCCCCATGCTAATATGCTGGGTGAAGAAGGTGATGGATTTATCCAAGCCATGAAAATCTTAGATGGAGGTCGTATTTCGATTGCGGCTCTGTCCTTAGGTACAGGCTTTGGCGCATTGGAGGCAGCGGTTAAATATTCCAAGGAGCGCGAGCAATTTGGAAAGCCGATTTCAAAATTTCAAGGTGTAAGCTTTAAGTTGGCGGAAATGGCCACTCAATTGGAGGCTGCAGAATTGTTGACTTTCCAGGCTTGTGATTTGAAGAATAAGAATCAGAAAGTGACAGTAGCCGGAGCGAAGGCAAAAATGTATAGCTCAGAAGTTGCCGTAAAAGCTTGTAATGAGGCGGTTCAGATTTTTGGTGGATATGGCTTCACTAAAGACTTCCCAGTAGAGAAGTTTTACCGTGATGTAAAGCTTTGCACCATTGGAGAAGGAACCACTGAAATTCAAAAGTTGGTGATTTCCCGAGAATTGATGAAATAACCTTTGTAAGTATGAATTAATGGCTATATTTGCAGCCCGAAAAAATTAAAAGCGAAGAATGTTAGTTATTTCCGTAAAAGAAGGTGAGTCTATCGATCGCGCGTTAAAGCGTTACAAGCGTAAATACGATCGCACTGGGGTGATGAAAGAGATTCGTTCCCGCAAGCAATTCGTTAAGCCATCAGTGGCTCGTCGCAAAGAGATCATCAAGGCTGCCTACATTCAGCAGATCCGTCAGGAAGAGGAGTAGGTCTCCAGTATTCTGATACGTAATATTTCAGCAAGGGTTTGTATATATTTACATTCCCTTGCTTTTTTATGTCCTATACTCAGCAGTTTTTAGATTATCTCCATTTTCAGAAACGCTTTTCTGAGCATACTCTTTTAGCTTATTCAAAGGACCTTTCCTTGTTTGAAGAGTTTATTAAAGAAGAGTTTGAAGAGGAGGATTTGCGCGAAGTTCATCATAGTATGATCCGCTCCTGGGTGGTATATATGGTGGAGCAAGATTTAGCGCGTACTTCTATCAAGCGAAAGCTGAGTGCCCTAAGATCCTTTTATAAGTATTTATTGCGCCAAGGTCAGGTTAAGAGTAATGTGGCGGCGCAGATTGCCGTGCCTAAACCTCCTCGAAAACTTTTAAGAGTAGTTCCGGAAGAGGATATGCTGGCTTTATTGTCTTTGGATATAGATGAAGAGGATTATTGGATGTTTACCCAATCTTTGATTTTGGATCTTTTCTATCAATGTGGTCTTCGTTTGAGTGAGTTGATAAATCTTAGGTTGGAGGATTTGCGTTTGGAGTCTTCTTATATAAAGGTGATGGGGAAAGGGAGTAAGGAGCGTGAGATTCCCATCACATCGGAATTGAAAAAGCGTTTAAACTTCTATTTAAAACGTCATCGATTGGGCTTCGGGGAGCAAAGTCAAGCTGCGCCTGTATTCCTTACTCAGAAGGGGGAAAAGCTCTATCCAAAGCTTGTTTACAATTCGGTAAATGCCTATCTTAGTTTAGTCAGTGGAGTGGATAAAAAGAGTCCACACGTGCTACGGCATTCATTTGCCAGTCATTTGCTAAACAGGGGTGCCGATTTGAATTCTGTAAAGGAATTATTAGGACATTCATCATTAGCAGCGACCCAAGTTTATACGCACAATTCCATTGACCGTCTGAAATTGTTGTATAATCAGGCTCATCCACGAGCCGCAAAATCTGATGACATATGAAAGCTACCTTTCAGTCTGTAAATTTCACCGCAGATGTGAAATTGATCGATTTCATCCAAGGTAAATTGGATAAATTAGAGTTGTTTAATGACAGCATTATTAATGGCGAGGTGTTCCTAAAAGTGGTGAATACTTCCTCGAAAGAGAATAAAGAGGTTGAAATTAAGCTACATATACCCGGACATGAACTGGTGGTTAAGAAGTCGAATCGCTCCTTTGAGGCAGCAGCGGATATGGCTACTGAGGCCTTACGCAGACAGTTAATCAAGCATAAAGATAAGCCCCGAATGGTGGCTTCGTAAAAATTTCTTTCTTGCCTATTGTGGCAATCAAAAAACATCTTACATTTGCAGTCCGTTTCAAAAACGGGCTGTTCTTTTATATAGAGGAGCGTTTAAAAGCCTGTGTAGCTCAGTTGGCCAGAGCAGCTGATTTGTAATCAGCTGGTCGGGGGTTCGAATCCCTCCACAGGCTCTGAATTTTTTTAGGTAAGCGCTTAAAAAGTTCTTTTATTAATGATTTTGGGGAGATACTCAAGCGGCCAACGAGGACAGACTGTAAATCTGTTGGTTTTACCTTCGCAGGTTCGAATCCTGCTCTCCCCACCATGTAGACCAAATTGTTTAGGCGGGAGTAGCTCAGCTGGCTAGAGCATCAGCCTTCCAAGCTGAGGGTCGCGGGTTCGAATCCCGTTTCCCGCTCTAAATAGAAAGGTCACGGTGGTAGTTTGCTGCTGTGCCTTTCTTTTTGTGGAATATAGTTCCATAAGCCGATGTAGCTCAGGGGTAGAGCGTTTCCTTGGTAAGGAAGAGGTCAGGGGTTCAAATCCCCTCATTGGCTCTAAGTGAAAGACCAAGGTGGTCTCGCTTATATATGTTGCAAAGTTTTAATTTTTAAGACACAAACCATGGCAAAGGAAACTTTTGTTCGTTCTAAACCGCACTTAAACATCGGTACCATCGGACACGTTGACCACGGTAAGACCACTCTGACTGCCGCCATCACTAACGTTTTGGCTAATGCTGGTTTTTCCGAAAAGCGTGATTTTGATTCTATCGATAACGCTCCTGAAGAAAAAGAGCGTGGTATCACTATTAACTCTGCTCACGTAGAGTACGAAACTGAAAACCGTCACTATGCTCACGTAGACTGTCCCGGTCACGCCGACTACGTAAAGAACATGGTAACTGGTGCTGCTCAGATGGATGGTGCTATCTTGGTAGTTGCTGCTACTGATGGACCCATGCCACAAACTCGTGAGCACATCCTGCTTGGTCGTCAGGTAGGTATTCCACGTATTGTTGTATTCCTCAACAAAGTGGATATGGTAGACGACGAAGAATTATTAGAATTAGTTGAGATGGAAGTTCGTGAACTTCTTTCTTTCTACGAATACGATGGCGATGAGACTCCTGTAATTTCAGGTTCTGCTTTAGGTGCATTGAACAATGAGCCTAAATGGGTAGACACTGTAATGGAGTTGATGAACGCTTGTGATACTTGGATCGAGGAGCCAGAGCGCGACAACGAGAAGCCATTCTTGATGCCTATCGAGGACGTATTCTCTATTACTGGTCGTGGTACTGTTGCTACCGGTCGTATCGAAACTGGTGTTGCTAACACTGGTGATGCTGTAGATATCATCGGATTTGGTGACGAGAAATTAACTTCTACTATTACTGGTGTTGAGATGTTCCGTAAGATCTTAGATCGCGGTGAAGCTGGTGATAACGTAGGTATCTTATTACGTGGTATCGAGAAAAAAGATATCCGTCGTGGTATGGTAATCTGTAAGCCAGGTTCAATTACTCCTCACAAGAAATTCAAAGCTGAGGTGTATATCTTGAAGAAAGAAGAAGGTGGTCGTCACACTCCTTTCCACAACAACTACCGTCCTCAGTTCTACTTACGTACTACTGACGTAACTGGTGAAATTCAATTACCAGAAGGTACCGAAATGGTAATGCCTGGTGATAACTTGACTATCCACGTTGAATTGATTGCTCCAGTAGCTATCAACAAAGGTCTACGTTTCGCTATCCGTGAGGGTGGTCGTACCGTAGGTGCTGGTCAGGTAACTGATATTATCGAGTAATTAACTCGGTAAAAATAAATTTGAGTAAAAGGTGTCTCGGCCTCCCAGCCGAGATACCTTTCTCACTAAATACGGGTGTAGCTCAGCTGGTAGAGCAGCGGTCTCCAAAACCGAAGGTCGTGAGTTCGATCCTTACCACCCGTGCAAAGACTTAAGGAATGAGTAAAGTAAAATCTTATTTCCAGGAATCATACGAGGAACTGGTTCAGAAAACCAGCTGGCCTTCTTGGTCAGATCTGCAAAAGACTTCTGTGTTAGTAGCAGTATCTTCAGTGATTATTTCCCTGGTTATCGCGGCGATGGATAAAGGTATCAGCGCTATTTTAGGGACGATTTACGAAGCATTCTAAGCAGCCCTTATGAGCGATAGTGGAAAGAAATGGTACGTTGTTCGCGCAATTTCCGGGCAGGAGAATAAGATTAAGTCTTACATAGAAAGTGAGATCGAATACGCCGGTTTGCAAGATTATTTAGGACAAATACTTGTGCCAACTGAGAAAGTATTTCAGATCCGCAACGGAAAAAAGATCAGCAAGGAAAGGAATTACTTTCCTGGATATATTATGATTGAAGCCAACCTTGGCGGGGAAATGGTCCATACTATTAAGAACGTTCAAGGAGTGATTGGTTTTTTAGGTGAAACCAAAGGTGGTGATCCTGTTCCTTTGCGTCAAAGCGAAGTGAATCGAATGTTAGGTAAGGTTGATGAGCTTTCAGAGACGGAAGAAAAAATCAACATTCCTTACATTGTTGGTGAGACGGTTAAAGTTATCGATGGTCCGTTTAATGGATTTAATGGAACCATTGAGAAGGTATATGAGGACAAACGAAAATTGGAGGTTATGGTTAAAATCTTTGGCCGTAAAACTCCATTAGAGTTGTCTTATATGCAGGTTGAGAAAGAGAGTTAATAAAATTGTGAGCTCAAAATAGGGTGATTACCCGGTGGGACGCTTCCAACCCACTTATTTTGATTTTTTAAAGATAAATAGAACAATGGCTAAAGAAGTAAGTGCACTTATTAAACTCCAGGTTCGTGGAGGTGCTGCTAACCCTTCTCCTCCCGTTGGTCCCGCGCTTGGTGCGAAAGGGGTTAACATCATGGAGTTCTGTAAGCAGTTTAATGCGCGTACACAAGATAAGCAAGGGAAGGTTCTTCCGGTTATCATTACCGTATATTCTGACAAGTCTTTCGACTTCGTTATTAAGACTCCTCCCGCCGCCGTTCAATTAATGGAGGCAGCTAAGATCAAGAAAGGTTCACAGCAATCTAACCTTCAAAAGGTAGGTAAAGTAAGCTGGGATCAGGTACGAGCTATCGCAGAAGATAAAATGGCCGATCTGAACGCCTTTACCATCGAATCAGCTATGAGCATGGTTGCTGGTACAGCGCGCAGTATGGGTTTAACAGTAACTGGCCCAAAGCCTTTCTAAAGCGATTCTAAAGATGGCAACAGTAAGTAAGAAACGTAAAGCGGCATTGGAAGCCTTCGATCGTAAGAAATCCTATTCTTTGACCGAAGCCAGTGCCATCGTAAAGGAAATTTCTACCGCTAAATTCGACGCCTCTGTAGATTTGGCAGTTCGTTTGGGCGTAGATCCTCGTAAAGCTAACCAAATGGTTCGTGGGGTGGTAACTCTTCCTCATGGAACCGGTAAAGATGTAACTGTTTTAGCATTAGTAACTCCCGATAAGGAAGCCGAAGCTAAAGAAGCAGGTGCAGATTACGTAGGTTTAGACGAGTACATTGACAAGATCAAAGGAGGCTGGACCGACGTAGATGTGATCATTACCATGCCTAGTGTAATGGGTAAAATTGGTCCTTTAGGTCGTGTTTTAGGTCCACGTGGTTTGATGCCTAACCCTAAGACCGGTACTGTAACAATGGACGTTGCAAAAGCGGTTAACGAGGTGAAAGCTGGTAAGATCGACTTTAAAGTAGATCGTTACGGAATCATCCACGCTGGTATTGGTAAAGCGTCTTTCGAGGCTGACAAGATCAGAGAAAATGCTGAAGAGCTGATCAAAACTTTGATCCGTATGAAGCCTACCGCAGCTAAAGGTACTTATGTGAAGAGCATTACTCTGAGCAGTACTATGAGCCCAGGTATCAGTATTGATGCAAAGTCCGTTTCCTAATTCCTAATTTTTGAGAAATGACTCGCGAAGAAAAGAATAAAGAAATTGAAGTATTATTAGAGCGTCTCGAGAACTCTGATGTACTTTATATTACTGATATCGAAGGATTAAATGCTGAGCAAACCAGCACCCTTCGTCGTACTTGCTACAAAGCAGGTATCAGTTTAAATGTGGTTAAGAACACCTTGCTTAAGAAGGCAATGGAGCGTAGCTCTAAAGATTTCGAAGCATTGTATCCAACTTTGAAAGGTTCCACCAGTATCATGTTCGCCGAAGCCGGTAATGCACCTGCACGGATGATCAAAGATCTGCGAAAAAAGAAACTGAATAAACCAGTTATTAAAGGAGCCTTCATCCAAGAAGCGGTATTTATTGGAGATGATCAATTAGAAGTACTGAGCTCACTCAAGAGCAAAGACGAATTGGTTGCCGATATCATCGCTCTCCTGCAATCTCCTGCCAAGAATGTTATCAGCGGCCTGAATGGTGCCGGTGGCAAATTGGCTGGTCTGTTAAAGACCTTAGAGGAGCGCGCAGCTTAATGAGTACGCACTCAGCTTCCATATATTAAGTGTTGTAATTAAATTTTTTAAAGATTCTAAAAATGGCAGACATTAAAGAATTAGGAGATCAGTTAGTAAATCTTACCGTTAAAGAAGTAAGCGAATTAGCTGACTACCTGAAAGAAGAATACGGTATCGAGCCTGCTGCTGCAGCTGTAGCTGTAGCTGGTCCTGCTGCTGGTGGTGACGAAGGCGGTGCTGAAGAAAAATCCGAATTCGACGTAATCCTTAAAGCTGCTGGTGGTTCTAAATTAGCCGTTGTAAAATTGGTTAAAGAATTAACCGGATTAGGACTTAAAGAAGCTAAAGCTCTCGTAGACGAAGCTCCTAAGCCTTTGAAAGAAGGTGTTGCTAAAGACGAAGCCGAAGCTTTGAAGTCTCAGCTTGAAGAAGCTGGTGCTGAGGTAGAAATCAAGTAAGCACCCTATAGCCCCCGAGGCTAAATTATTAAGGTTAAGGTCTTTGGGAAAGCCCCAATAGACCTTAACCCTTTTGTGTTTGTATAATTTATATCCGCATTTTGAGTAACCCGGTACCCGCAATAGGAATGGAAAGAGTCAATTTTGCATCCATCAAGAATCATTTCGATTACCCCGATTTTCTGGCTATTCAGATTCAGTCTTTTAAAGACTTCTTCCAGTTGGAAACCAAGGCGGCCGATCGAGCTGATGAAGGTTTATTCCGAACCTTTTCTGAAAATTTTCCGATTACCGACTCGCGTAATCAATTCGTACTGGAGTTTATCGATTACTTTATCGATCCTCCCCGCTACTCTGAAGAAGAGTGTATAGAGCGCGGACTTACTTTCAGTGTTCCACTGAAGGCTCGTCTGAAACTGTACTGTACAGATCCTGAGCACGAGGATTTCGAAACTATCGTGCAGGACGTTTACTTAGGAACAATCCCTTATATGACCCCTCGTGGTACCTTCGTTGTGAATGGTGCGGAGCGGGTAATTGTTTCTCAGTTACACCGTTCTCCTGGCGTATTCTTTGGTCAGAGCTATCATGCTAATGGTACCAAATTATACTCGGCCCGTGTAATTCCTTTCAAAGGATCATGGATCGAATTCGCCACCGATATCAACTCGGTGATGTATGCCTACATTGATCGTAAAAAGAAATTACCGCTTACTACCCTCTTGCGTGCAATTGGCTATGAGCGTGATAAAGATATTCTAGAAATCTTCGACCTTGCTGAAGAAGTAAAGGTTACCAAAACTGGTTTGAAGAAAGTTACTGGTCGCAAATTAGCGGCTCGTGTGCTTAAAACTTGGATTGAAGATTTCGTAGATGAGGATACGGGTGAAGTAGTATCTATCGAGCGTAACGAAGTGGTGCTCGATCGTGATACCATCCTTGAAAAAGAGCATATCGAAGAAATTCTCGATGCTGATGTGCAAACTATTCTATTGCACAAAGAAGACATCGAAGCTTCTGAATATGCTATTATCCATAATACCTTACAAAAAGACCCCACTAACTCTGAGAAAGAAGCAGTGGAGCACATCTATCGTCAACTGCGGAATGCGGAGCCGCCAGACGAGGAGACTGCCCGTGGTATTATCGATAAGCTCTTCTTCTCTGAGCAGCGTTATAGCTTAGGTGAAGTTGGGCGTTACCGAATTAATAAGAAGTTAGGCCTCGAAATCGAAAGTGATGTTCAGGTTTTAACTAAAGAAGATATTCTCAGTATTGTAAAATACTTGATCGAATTGATCAACTCTAAAGCAGAGATTGATGATATCGATCACTTGAGTAACCGTCGTGTACGTACTGTAGGTGAGCAAATGTCTAACCAGTTTGGTGTAGGTCTTGCTCGTATGGCTCGTACTATTAAAGAACGGATGAACGTTCGTGATAACGAGGTATTTACGCCGATTGATTTGATTAATGCGAAGACCCTTTCTTCAGTAATTAACTCATTCTTCGGTACCAACCAGTTGTCTCAGTTCATGGACCAAACCAACCCTCTGGCAGAGGTTACGCATAAGCGTCGTCTTTCTGCATTAGGACCTGGTGGTCTTTCTCGTGAGCGTGCCGGTTTTGAGGTTCGAGATGTACACTACACCCACTATGGTCGATTGTGTCCGATTGAAACTCCGGAAGGACCAAACATTGGTTTGATCTCTTCTATGTCGGTTTACGCCAAGGTGAACAAAATGGGCTTCCTGGAAACTCCTTACCGTGAAGTTAAAGAAGGTAAGATTGATTTCGGTCAGGATCCTATTTACTTAAGTGCTGAAGAAGAAGAACAGAAAGTAATTGCTCAGGCGAATGCACCTGTTAAGGACAGCGGTGAGTTTGTAAACGACCGGGTTAAGGTTCGTGATGAAGCTGACTATCCTTTGGTAGAGCCTGAGAAAGTGGACTATATGGATGTGGCTCCTAATCAGATTGCCTCCATTTCCGCTTCTTTGATTCCTTTCTTGGAGCATGATGACGCGAACCGTGCCTTGATGGGATCAAACATGATGCGTCAGGCTGTTCCATTACTTCGTCCCGAGGCTCCTATCGTAGGAACCGGTCTTGAGAAGCGCGTGGCTCGCGATAGCCGTGTTCTTGTTAATGCAGAAGGTGACGGTGTAGTAGAGTATGTTGATGCTCAAAAGATTATTATCAATTACGATCGTACGGAAGAAGAGCGCTTGGTGAGCTTTGAAGATGACTTCAAAACTTACAACCTGGTGAAATTCCGTAAGACAAACCAAAGTACTTGTATCAATATCCAACCTATCGTTAAGAAAGGTGAGCGGGTATCTGAAGGCCAGGTATTATGTGAGGGTTATGCCACCGAAAGCGGTGAATTAGCACTTGGACGTAATATGTTGGTAGCCTTCATGCCTTGGAAAGGTTACAACTTTGAGGATGCGATTGTAATTTCAGAGCGCGTTGCCCGCGATGATATCTTCACCTCTTTGCATATCGACGAATACACCTTAGATGTTCGTGATACCAAATTGGGAGTTGAAGAATTAACCGCCGATATTCCTAACGTAAGTGAGGAGGCTACTAAAGATCTTGATGAGAACGGTTTGATCCGCATCGGAGCAGAAGTGAAGCCTGGCGATATTCTGATCGGTAAGATTACTCCTAAAGGAGAGTCTGATCCTACTCCAGAAGAAAAATTATTGCGTGCGATCTTCGGTGATAAAGCCGGTGATGTTAAGGATGCCTCTTTGAAAGCTTCACCTTCATTGAATGGTGTGGTTATCGACAAGAAGCTCTTTGCCTTAGCGCGTAAAGACAAAAAGACTCGTTTACAAGACAAGGAAGAGATCGAGAAATTGGATCAGGAATTCAATATGCAAGTTGAAGTACTGCGTCAGAAATTCCTCGAAAAACTTTCGATCCTGGTTGCTGGTAAAACCAGTCAGGGTGTTGAAAACGATTTGAATGAAGTAGTAATTCCTAAAGGAACCAAGTTTACTCAGAAGATTCTGAACGGAATTGATGACTACACCCGTGTAACTGGTGGAGTTTGGACTACTGATTCTGATAAAAATGAGTTGATCGCAACCTTGTTGCACAACTTTAAAATTAAGTACAACGATTACCTGGGTGCTTACAAGCGTCAGAAGTTTACCATTAGCGTGGGAGACGAATTACCTTCAGGTATCGTGAAAATGGCCAAAGTTTATATCGCTAAGAAGCGTAAGCTGAAAGTAGGTGATAAGATGGCAGGTCGTCACGGTAACAAGGGTATTGTAGCACGTATTGTACGTCAAGAGGATATGCCGTTCCTCGAAGACGGTACTCCGGTAGATATCGTACTGAATCCATTGGGTGTACCTTCACGGATGAACATCGGTCAGATTTATGAGACCGTATTAGGATGGGCCGGAAAACGCTTGGGTCGCAAATTTGCCACTCCGATTTTCGATGGTGCTAGCTTAGACGAGATCAATAAATACACTGATGAGGCTGGAGTACCACGCTTCGGACATACCCACCTTTATGATGGTGGTACCGGAGAGCGTTTCCACCAGGCTGCTACCGTAGGGGTGATCTATATGATCAAATTAGGTCACATGATCGACGACAAAATGCACGCTCGTTCTATTGGACCTTACTCCCTCATTACACAACAGCCATTGGGTGGTAAAGCTCAGTTTGGAGGTCAGCGTTTCGGAGAAATGGAGGTTTGGGCACTTGAGGCCTTCGGTGCTTCCAATATCCTGCGCGAGATCCTAACTGTTAAGTCGGACGACGTTGTTGGACGTGCCAAGACTTACGAAACCATCGTTCGTGGTGATGCAATGCCAGAGCCCGGAATTCCGGAGTCTTTCAATGTATTGTTGCATGAACTGAATGGATTGGGACTGAAAGTTACCCTCGATTAATTAGTACGAATTTAATTCCTGGAAGATGTCATTGAGGAAAAACGATAAAAGCACATTCAACTCCGCCTTTAAGAGCATTACCATCAGCTTGGCTTCGCCCGAGTACTTGTTGGAGCGTTCTTTCGGGGAGGTGCTCAAACCTGAAACCATTAACTATCGTACGCACAAACCAGAGCGCGATGGTCTTTTCTGTGAGCGTATTTTCGGTCCGGTAAAAGATTATGAATGTGCTTGTGGTAAGTACAAGCGTATTCGATATAAAGGAATCGTTTGTGATCGTTGCGGTGTGGAAGTTACCGAGAAAAAGGTACGTCGCGAGCGCGTAGGTCACATCAATTTGGTAGTACCGGTAGCACATATCTGGTACTTCAAATCATTACCTAACAAAATCGGTTATCTCCTCGGCTTGCCTACCAAGAAGTTGGAGATGATCATCTACTACGAGCGTTATGTAGTTATCCAAGCTGGTAACGCCACTAAGGAAGATGGTAGCCCCATGACTTACATGGAATTCCTTACTGAAGAGGAATACCTGGATGCATTGGAGCGTCTTCCGGTAGAAAACCAATATTTGGAAGATAGTGATCCCAATAAATTCATCGCCAAAATGGGTGGTGAAGCCTTGATCGACTTATTAAGTCGTTTGGATTTGGATTCACTTTCATACCAATTACGGAATAAAGCTAATACTGAAACTTCTCAGCAACGTAAGCAAGAAGCTTTAAAACGTCTGGTAGTTGTAGAAGCTTTCCGTGATGCCAATACCCGTATTGAGAACCGTCCAGAGTGGATGGTAGTGAAAGTGGTTCCGGTAATTCCACCAGAATTACGTCCATTAGTTCCATTGGATGGTGGTCGTTTCGCTACTTCGGACTTGAACGACTTATACCGTCGGGTAATTATCCGTAACAACCGTTTGAAGCGCTTGATGGAGATTAAAGCTCCTGAAGTGATTCTTCGTAATGAGAAACGGATGTTGCAAGAGGCTGTAGATTCACTTTTCGACAACACGCGTAAAGCATCTGCAGTTAAAACGGATAACAACCGTGCCTTGAAATCTCTTTCGGATTCATTAAAAGGTAAGCAAGGTCGTTTCCGTCAGAACTTACTTGGTAAACGTGTGGATTACTCCGCTCGTTCGGTTATCGTTGTAGGTCCTGAAATGAAATTGCATGAATGTGGTCTTCCAAAAGATATGGCCGCAGAACTGTATAAGCCATTTATCGTTCGTAAGCTGATTGAGCGCGGTATTGTAAAAACTGTAAAATCAGCCAAGAAGATCATCGACAAGCGCGAGCCAGTTGTATGGGATATTTTGGAGAACGTAATGAAAGGTCATCCGGTATTATTAAACCGGGCCCCAACTCTTCACCGTCTAGGTATCCAGGCTTTCCAGCCTAAGATGATTGAGGGTAAGGCTATTCAATTACACCCCTTAGCCTGTACCGCATTTAACGCGGATTTCGATGGTGACCAGATGGCAGTTCACTTACCTTTAGGTTCAGCAGCTGTTTTGGAAGCGCAAATGTTAATGCTGGCTTCTCACAACATCTTGAACCCGGCAAACGGATCTCCGATTACCGTACCTTCTCAAGACATGGTTTTGGGTCTGTACTATATGACCAAGATGCGTGTAAGTGATGAAACCCTTAAGGTTAAAGGTGAAGGTCTAACTTTCTACTCGGCTGAAGAAGCGGAAATCGCTTTCAACGAAGGTCGCGTAGAATTGAACGCTAAGGTTCGCGTTCGTGCTCGTGTAGAAGAGGACGGCGAATTGAAATACAAAGTGATTGAAACCTCTTTCGGTCGTATCCTTTTCAATAAAGTGGTACCTGAAAATGTAGGTTACATCAACGAAGTATTAACCAAGAAAGCTTTACGCGGAATTATTTCCGATATCCTGAAAGCAACTGACGTGCCTACCACAGCAGACTTCCTGGATAACATTAAGCAACTTGGATTTATGACTGCCTTCCGTGGTGGTTTGTCCTTCTCCTTAGGTGATATCATTATCCCACAAGAGAAAGACGAGCTGGTTAGCAATGCAGAATCTCAGATTGAAGAGATCTTAGGATCTTATAATATGGGTCTTATTACCAACAACGAACGTTACAATCAGGTAATTGACGTATGGACCAACACCAATGCTCGTTTAACTGAGCGTGCCATGCACTACCTGTCTTCGGATCGTCAAGGTTTTAACCCAATCTACATGATGCTCGACTCCGGTGCACGGGGATCTAAAGAGCAGATTCGTCAGCTTTCTGGAATGCGTGGCCTGATGGCTAAACCTCAGAAATCCGGTTCCTCAGGTGGTGAGATTATCGAGAACCCGATTATTGCGAACTTTAAAGAAGGTTTGTCAATTCTCGAATACTTTATCTCTACTCACGGTGCTCGTAAAGGTTTGGCGGATACCGCATTGAAAACTGCGGATGCAGGTTACTTAACTCGTCGTTTGGTAGACGTAGCTCAGGACGTGATTATCACTGAAGAGGATTGCGAAACCTTACGAGGATTGGAAGTAACTGCCTTGAAGAAAAACGAAGAGGTTGTAGAACCATTATTCGATCGTATCATCGGTCGTACTTCATTACACGATGTGGTAGATCCTATCAGCAACGAAGTGTATGTGAAGTCTGGTGACATGATTTCGGAAGATGAAGCTCGTCGTATCGAAGAGTCTCCAATTCAAATGGTAGAAGTACGTTCTGCACTTACTTGTGAGAGCAAGCGCGGTATTTGTGCCAAATGTTATGGTAGAAACTTAGCGACCGGTAAGAAAGTTCAAATGGGTGAGGCTGTAGGTGTAATTGCTGCGCAGTCTATTGGAGAACCAGGAACACAGCTTACTCTGCGTACTTTCCACGTAGGGGGTACTGCGGGTAACGTTTCGGAGGAATCTTCAATCAAAGCCAAATTTGATGGTACTGTAGTTCTGGAAGATGTTCGTACTGTAAAAGGTGAGGACAACGAAGGAAACCCTGTGGATATCGTAATTGGTCGTACCGGTGAATTCCGCTTGGTAGACAATAAAACTGGTATCAACTTGATGACAAGTAATGTGCCTTACGGCTCATTCTTGTACAGACAAGACGGAGATAAATTAAGCAAGGGCGATGTGGTATGCCAATGGGATCCATTTAACGCGGTTATTATCTCTGAGATGTCGGGTACTATTAAGTTCGCTGACATTGAACAAGGCTTTACTTACCGAGTAGAGATCGATGAGCAAACTGGTTTCATGGAGAAAGTAATCTCCGAAACCCGTAATAAGAAAATGATTCCAACTATTGCCATTCTTGACAAAGAAGGTAAAGAGTTGAAGCATTATACCCTACCTGTAGGAGCCCACATTATTGTGGAAGATGGCGATAGCATCAAATCGGGTAAAACCTTGGTTAAGATTCCACGTAAATCTGCAAAAGCAGGTGATATTACCGGTGGTCTGCCACGTGTAACCGAGTTGTTCGAAGCACGTAACCCATCTAACCCTGCAGTGGTATCTGAGATTGATGGTGTGGTATCTTATGGTAAAATCAAGCGTGGTAACCGCGAGATTATCGTAGAGAGCCGTACTGGTGAATTGAAGAAGTATCTGATCAACTTAAGTAAGCAGATTCTGGTACAGGAGAATGATTATGTTCGTGCGGGTATGCCACTTTCAGAAGGGGCAATTACTCCGGCCGACATCCTCGCTATCCAGGGACCAAATCGTGTTCAGGAATACCTGGTGAATGAAATTCAAGAGGTATACCGCTTACAGGGTGTGAAGATTAACGATAAACACTTCGAAACTATCGTTCGTCAGATGATGCGTAAGGTGGATATCCAAGATCCGGGTGATACCCTGTTCTTGGAGAAAAGCCTGGTACACAAGAATGACTTTATCGAGCAAAACGACTGGATCTTCGATAAGAAGGTAGTAGTTGAAGCGGGTGATTCTGAAACCTTACAAGCAGGTCAGATTATTACCGCTCGTCGTTTACGTGATGAGAACTCATTATTGCGTCGTGCCGACAAGCAATTGGTAGAAGCGCGTGATGCTAATCCAGCTACCGCTAAACCCGTATTGCAAGGTATTACCCGTGCGTCTCTGCAAACGAAGAGCTTTATCTCTGCTGCTTCCTTCCAGGAAACCACTAAGGTTCTGAATGAAGCTGCAGTGAACGGTAAGCGTGACTTCCTTGAAGGTCTGAAGGAAAATGTGATCGTAGGTCATAAGATTCCTGCCGGTACCGGTATGAAGGAGTACGAGCGTATTATCGTAGGCTCTAAAGAAGAGTATGAGAAATTGAAGTCCATCCAGGATTTGAACGTAGAAGAAAAGGTTTAAATCATGGCTGAGGATTCTAATAAAGCTTCAATGCAAGCTCAAGCCCAGGAAGGGCAAATTAATGTGGAATTGAGTGAAGAGATCGCGGAAGGACAGTATTCCAACCTGGCGATTATAAATCACTCGCCCAGTGAGTTCGTAGTAGATTTTATCCGGGTTATGCCTGGTGTGCCTAAAGCAAAAGTGAAGTCGCGGGTAGTACTAACTCCCCAACATGCAAAGCGATTATTACGTGCCTTAGGCGATAATATCGCGCGCTACGAAGCCCAACACGGAGAAATTCGTGATATGGAATCACAGGCTTTCCCCATGAATTTTGGAGGACCTCAAGGACAAGCCTAGTTCGGATTAACCGAAACAGGAATAGAACTAAAAAGCCCGACCAACAGGTCGGGCTTTTTTGATTGTAAGATGTTAAGACATCCGGTTCATTTCAATTTCAACTGAATAGGAATGATCATTTTTAAGCGTACAGCCTCCTGATCTTTTTTAGCCGGGGCGGTAAAGCTTGGAATACTTGCCACCAGAGATTTAGCTTGTGTTTCAGCTTGTTCTCGAGCGGTTTCTTCAGCTTCGGAACTGGTGCTTAGGCTACGTACGATCTCTACTTCGCTGATGCTTCCATTTTTCTCAATAACAAAGGCTACATAAATATTGCCTTCTAAGCCTTCCGATTTGGCTAATTCAGGGTAACTGAAGTTGTTAATGATATGCTCGGAAATACTTTGAAAAACGCAGGCTTTGCGATCTTCAGCACTGGAGGCTTCACTACAGCTGCCAGCGATGGGCAATTCATCAACCTCGGCCAGGTCTAAACTCTTTTCTTCTACTTTGGTAACTACTGCGGTGTTGGAGTCATCGGTTTTATTACAAGCGAAAAGACTCATACTAATGGCCATAGGGATAAGGAGCGTGTATAAAGCTTTACGCCAGGGCTGACTTTGATTTGAATACATCATGGTAATTCGGGATTTAATTAAGGATGAATTAAAAAAGGGACTGGGAGCGAGGGCCTTTTCCGGAAATTTAAGGTCGGCACCCAGGGTGCTGCGGAGCAGCGTATGCGCATAATCTTCAATATTTTGATTTTGAATGAGGTTGGCATCCACTTCATATTCATGCACCTGGCGCAGTTCTCGGGCCATAGCATGCAAAAAGGGGTCGAACCACAAAAGGGTATTAAGGATTTTGTAGTAGATACGGTCCCAAACATGGGCCATCTTCTGATGTCGGATTTCATGTTCGATAAGCAAATGCAAGTCCTCTCGATCTTTAAAGGAGAGCGGAAGAAAAATATAAGGACCAAAGCAAAAGGCAGAGGAAATGGCGGAAGTCCAATACAGTTTATAGGATTCTTTATGCTGCACTTCAGAGGCTTTTAAGATGCGCCGTAATTGGAATAAGCCCGAGGCAAAATAGACCAGAGATAAACTGATACCTAAAATATATATGAGGGTCCAGGTGGGAGGGATTTGGATTTGCGCTGCTTCTTGAAGATTTATCCTCTGACCTTCAATTTGGATTTCGGGTAACTGCCAAACCGGAAGATTTTCCGGACTCAGGTTCAAACTGAAATTTGGGGCAATTAAGGCGATTGCCAAGGCGGTTATTGGGAGGACCAGCAATAAGATTCGATTAAGCCGGTGAAAGCTTAAGCGGGCAAAAAGCAGTCGATAGAGGAGGTAAAAAAGACCACTAAAGAGCAGGTAATATAGAATGCTGAGAATCATGATTGCTTGCGATTTTTCTCAATGATCTTGAGAATATCATCCAGTTCATTGGTGTCCAGCTTCTCCTTTTCCACAAAGAAGCTTACCATTTTACTGAGGCTTCCGCCGAAATAGGACTTCATGAGTTTATTCATGGAGAACTTTTGATATTCTTCCTTACTGATTAGAGGGAAGTATTGATAGCCTCTGCCTTGGGGGCGATGGTCTACAAAGCCTTTTTGCTCCAGAATGCGCACGATGGTAGATACAGTATTGACAGCGGGTTTGGGTATATCCATTTCTGCAATGATTTCCTTTACGCTGGCGGCTTCGAGTTGCCATAAGAAATGCATGATTTCTTCTTCCGCTTTAGTTAGTTCTTTTAAAGTCATGCTCACAATTTGATACAAATAAACTAAAAATATAGTTGAAACTAAAACTTTAGTTGAAAAAAGATGATTTTGCGGCCGGGATAGGAGCGAAAAACCCGGAGGGCAGGGGCTGTAGCAGACGCGGGATGAGGAGCCGTACAGAGGGAGGCCCCGCAAGACCTGGCGGATGCCAGCAAGGGACCGAGGATTTGGAGTAAATAGCCCACAAGCCGCCCCAAAAAAAAGCCACCCCTAAGGATGGCTTATAAATAGGATTAATAAGACTTAATCATCACCCCCTAAAAAGGAGAGGTAATAGGCCAATTGAGTAATTGAAGCCAAGGCTCCCACCACATAGGTGTTGGCAGCAGAGTTTAAGGCATCTTTCGCCATGGCATGTTCTCCATGACCGGTTATTCCTTTTTGCTGCATCCAGGCCAAAGCTCGATTGCTGGCGTCGTATTCTACCGGTAAGGTTACTACACTAAATAAGGTGATAGTGGCTTGCAGGGCAATCATGGTGTAGATAACATATTCGAAGGGGAACATATTAACCACAAAGGCTCCCAGGAGCATAGCAAGGAATATGTATTGCATAATTCGAGAGCTGAAGCTAACAATGGGAACCATGGCAGATCGAAAGCTTAACCAGCTGTATGCTTTTGCATGTTGAACGGCATGGCCAACCTCATGAGCCGCTACCGCTGCAGCTGCCACTGAGCGTTGATCGTAAACCCAATCACTAAGATTTACCGTTTTGTTTTTGGGATTGTAATGGTCGGATAGCTGACCGGGGGTGGAGATCACCTGAACATCATAGATGCCGTGATCATGGAGCATTTTTTCAGCGATTTCTTTACCACTGAGGCCATTGTGTAAGCTGATTTGGCTGTATTTCTGAAATTTAGCTTTGAGGCGGTTTTGCACCAGAAAGCCGATAAACATGAAGCCAATTATTATAATCCAGTACATTTTAGTTCAATTTATAGGAGCTTAATGAGCAAAGCCTATGCCCGGTTTAATGAATAGTAATAGCTTTGGGTATAATTTGAAGAAATGGCAGAAAAACCCTTGATTCTGGTATGTAATGACGACGGAATTACGGCTCCCGGTATACGCAATTTGATTAAGGTCATGAATGACTTGGGGGATGTAGTAGTGGTGGCACCTGATAGTCCTCAAAGCGGAATGGGGCATGCAATAACTATTACCGGAATTTTACGCTGCGATCCGATTCGAATTGATGAAGGCCCTCAAAGTGAATACAGCTGCAGTGGTACACCGGTAGACTGCGTCAAGTTGGCAGTGAATGTGGTCCTGGACCGCAAACCCAACCTGATTGTAAGTGGAATTAATCATGGTAGTAATGCCTCTATCAATGTAATTTACAGCGGAACCATGTCGGCAGCGATGGAAGGTTGTTTGGAGGGGATTCCTTCCATTGGCTTTTCCCTTTGCGATTTTGCCTGGGACGCCGACTTTAAGCCGGCCTTACCCTATATCAAGAAAATTGCAGCTAAGGTTTTAGTAGAAGGCTTACCTCAAGATGTGGTTTTAAATGTGAACATTCCAAAATATACGGGGGAGCCTTATAAGGGGATAAAAATGACCCGTCAATCGCGTGGTAATTGGGAAGAAGAATTTGATTCGCGCAAAGATCCACGTGATCGCAGTTATTATTGGTTAACCGGAAAGTTTGTGAATTATGATGCCGCCAAGGATCATGATGAGCAGGCCTTGGCCGACTATTATATTAGTGTGGTGCCGGTAAAAAGTGATTTAACCGCTCATGAGCATTTAAATCGCTTGACTTCCTGGGATCTTTAATACTGATCTGCGAAAAACACGTTTTAGTAGTATGAAATCTAAAGGGACTTTGATTGCCGGCTTTATTACGGGTTTGCTGGTACCTCTTTTAAGTATGTATTTGATCGCCCAGTTCAGACCGGAGCTCATGGCGATTCAACGATTTGATTTTAGTGAGGTTAGGCATTTGAATATGCAATTGATGACCATCACCATGTTGCCGAATGCCGCTTTGTTTTTTGTAGCGCTTCGTTTTGAAAATGAGGATTTTGGCCGCGGTTTAATAAGCGCCACCTTATTGCTCTTAGCCGCAGTGTTTATCTACAGATTCTTGTTGTAAAGTTTTCTGAACTCTTTGAAAGTCAGTTTAAGGGATGCGTAATTTTGAGGCTAAATTGAGCTTTACTTGAAGTATTATATCATAGCCGGAGAGGCCAGTGGCGATCTCCACGGAAGTAACTTAATCAAAGCCTTATTTAAGAAGGATCCGCAGGCAGAGATTCGCGCCTGGGGTGGAGATCTTATGCAGGCTCAGGGCGCACATTTGGTAAAGCACTATCGTGATTTGGCCTTTATGGGCTTCGTGGAGGTGTTATTGAATCTCCGTACGATTTTACGAAACTTACGATTCTGCAAAGCGGATATAGACAACTATAAACCGGATGTATTAGTACTTATCGATTATCCGGGCTTCAATATGCGCATTGCTGAATATGCCAGGCAGAAAGGCATGAAGGTGGTTTATTATATATCCCCTCAAATCTGGGCCTGGAAGCAAAGTAGAGTTCATAAGATTAAAAGGGACGTAGGTTTAATGCTTACAATCTTGCCCTTCGAGCAAGAATTTTACCGGCGTTTTGATATGGAAGTTTCCTTTGTAGGGCATCCTTTATTGGATGCTATTCAGAATCGACCTGAATTTGACGTCAATGAAAGAAGAGCCAGCTTGGGTTTAGGCGCAGCTCCGCTTATTGCATTATTACCCGGCAGTCGAAAACAAGAAATTCGAGCGATGCTTCCTTTGATGATCAAGACGGTTGAGTCTATGGGCTTAAATTGGGTTGTAGCCGGTGCTCCTTCTCAGGACCTGTCTTTTTATGAAGAGGTGAGTACACGCAAGAATTTGCCTATAATCTTCGGTCAAACCTATGAGATACTGGAGATTGCGGATGCGGCCCTGGTAACTTCCGGAACGGCCACGCTGGAAACAGCTTTATTTGAAGTGCCCGAAGTGGTTTGCTACAAGGGATCACGCATTAGCTACGAGATTGCTAAGCGCCTGGTGAAGATTGATTATATCTCACTGGTTAATCTGGTAATGAATCGTGAAGTTGTTACCGAATTGATTCAACATGATTTTAGGGAAGATCGTTTAAAAGCTGAATTGCAGAATTGTTTAAGGGAAGATACTCGTTCAGCTATTTTAGCAGATTATAAGGAATTAAAGGAAAAGCTCGGGGGAGCTGGCGCCTCAGAAAGAGCGGCGGAGGAAGTAGTAGAGTATGCGAGTGCATAAATTTTTTGTTTGGGTACTGCTAATGCTGGCCTTAACTAAGGTTGAGGCATTAGACTTAAAAGTGCGATTGTATTCTGATCAAGCGATTCAACGCTTTCTGATTACTCCGGATAGTGCAAAATTCAAATTGTTGGCCTTGCATTCGGATGGTTCAGTATTGGATACGATTTACGATATCTATCCTAAGGATCCTTCTCGAACTTTTGTGATTTCAGTAAAAGGGAAGAGGCTGCAGTTAAAGCTAGGCGATGAAAGTTTAGGTGAGTATGAAGGTCTTTATTTCGAAGGACTGGATAGCTTGCATCAATTCAGAATAACCGCTAATAAGCGCAATCGCAGCTATTTTGGTGGGGTAAGAGCTTTGGTTCGCGGAGGTCAGATTCAGATTGTTAACATTGTTGACTTAGAGCATTATGTAGCTGGAGTGGTAGAAAGTGAAGCAGGCCATGTTCCAGAACTGGAATTCTTTAAAGCTCAGGCGGTTTTAGCCAGAACTTTTGCCTTACGAAATCTGGGAAAGCATGAAGCTGAGGGCTATAATCTAAAGGATGATGTAAGTTCTCAGGTGTACTTTTCCAAAGCACATTATACCCATAGGGATTTGATTCTTAAAGCGGTTGCCGCCACACGAGATACGATATTGGTCAACAAAGATTGCAGTTTGATCCTTAGCGTGTTTCATGCTAATAGCGGTGGAATGACCGTCAATTCCGAAGATGTTTGGTTAAAGCCAGTTCCCGAGCTAAAGTCGAAAATCGACAGTTTCAGTATTGGCGTTGGCTCTTATTCCTGGGAGAAGAGAATTAATTCACAGCGTTTCTTTTCCTATTTCGCTCGAATGTTTGGTGTTAAAAACGACGCCGACTTACAAAAGGCATTGTTGAACTTTGAACAGAAAGAAAGGCAAAAGAACTTTAGCTATAAAGGGAAGAGTTTAAAGCTTACAACGGTTAGACATGATTTTAAGCTCCGTTCCACGTATTTCACCATTGAATTAGACGGAGATGAAGTGCTTTTAAAAGGTAAGGGTTTTGGACATGGGGTAGGTTTATCCCAAGATGGGGCAATCGAAATGAGCAAAAGGGGATATAGTTATAAATCTATTTTGAACCACTATTTTTTTGAGGTGGAACTGGAGAACAAAGACTATGTTTTATCCTATTGATTAGTAAATTTGCTCGCAAAACCAAAAACCTTGGGTAGTCAAAAATTGACTGTCAAAATCGCTGCAGTTAAGCTTGTTTTAAGTTTTCAGAGCTAAGGATTGTATTAGTGTGAATTATTCTGAATCAAGCTTTGAACCAAGGAGAAGCTTATTTTTTTTCCTACCTTTGACCGTGGTTGGGGGAAAGGAGATTAGAAATTAACGGCCAAGCCTATGATTAGGAAATTTATCCTACGGAATTCGGATCGGTTTCTCTCCAGATGGATAGTTCTTGTCTTCGATTTATTTATTGTCATTGGTACCTATGTAGCCTCTGTCATTCTCCGTTTCAACTTTGAGTATCTCGATATTCCAAAAGGAATTATCGGCGATAAGATTCCCGTAATTACCTGCGCTTATCTTATTGGATTTGCAATAGCCAGATCACATGTGGGCGTAATTCGCCATACCGGGGTTAGCGATGCATGGAATATTTTCAAAGGCTCTTTTATCGCAGTTATTATTCTCGGGGCTCTGTCCACCTTAAGCTTAAATTTCTTTCAGCCACTTAGCGATTTCTTGGCTGTATCTAATTCCATTTTGTTAATCCACTTTTTACTGAATGTGGTGATTCTGATTGGAACGCGATTTTTAGTCAAATTACTCTATGCTCGATTTCAAACTTCCCATGAAATTAAGGCTACACGGGTAATGATTTATGGTGCCGGTGCATCTGGTATTATCACTAAGAATACTTTATTCCACGACACCAGTCGGGAATACCAGATTGTGAATTTCATTGATGATAACCCCAGTAAGGTGGGTAAGTCGATTGAAGGAATTCCAATCATTTCAAACGAAAAGGCCTTCTCTATTGGGCATTTAGAAAAAAACCTGGTCGATCAGGTTATTATCTCAATTCAGTCAGCGCTTCCCAATGCACGTCGAAATCAAATTGTAGATCAGTGCCTGCAACAAAACTTGCAGGTTAAGGTGGTTCCACCTGTAAGCAGTTGGATTCAGGGGGAATTAAGCACTAAGCAGATTAAACCCGTACGTATTGAAGATCTTCTGGAACGCGATCCCATTGTTCTGGATAGTGAAAATATTAGCCGCGAATTAAGAGGCAAACGAATTTTAGTGTCCGGAGCTGCCGGTTCTATTGGAAGTGAAATAGTTCGCCAGTGTTTACACTACCAACCGGAGCAAGTTGTTCTTCTCGATCAGGCAGAATCCGCCTTATATGAGCTGGAACTGGAGCTGAAAGGTAAATTCAAGAATTTTGCGGATATAGCGAATTGTGTAATTGGTGATGTTCGAGATTTTAGCCGAATGCGCAGGATCTTTGATGTCTTCAAGCCTAATATCGTATTCCATGCTGCTGCCTATAAGCATGTGCCCTTAATGGAAGATAATCCTTATGAAGCGGTAGGGGTAAATATTTTGGGTACTAAGAACGTGGCTGATTTGGCTGTTGAGTTCAATGCCGAAAAGTTTGTGATGGTTAGTACGGATAAAGCGGTAAACCCCACCAATGTGATGGGGGCAACCAAGCGTACTGCCGAATTATATACTCAAAGCCTTGGGAAGAAGGTAGAGGGTAAAGGAACCCAATTCATTACAACCCGTTTTGGAAATGTACTCGGTTCTAATGGATCGGTTATTCCGGTATTCCGCCGTCAACTTGCCAAAGGAGGGCCTATTACGGTTACCCATAGAGAAATAACCCGTTATTTCATGACCATCCCCGAAGCCTGTAATTTAGTTTTGGAGGCTGGCTGTATGGGCCGTGGAGGCGAGATATTTGTATTTGATATGGTCGAGTCGGTAAAAATCTTTGATCTCGCCAAAAAGATGGTTAAGCTTTCTGGATTGGAGCTAGGCAAAGACATTGAAATAGTAGAAGTTGGTTTAAGACCAGGAGAGAAGTTATATGAGGAGCTTCTTACAGGTAAAGAAAACACTTTGCCAACCCACCATAAGAAGATAATGATTGCCCAAACCCAAACCTTGAATTATTCACAACTGCTTCTTGCTTTGGATCGATTAGGAGCCGCGCATAAGAGTAGTGATAACCTTGAATTGGTGCGTGCTTTAAAATCAGTAGTTCCAGAATACATTAGTAAAAACTCAGTATTCGAAAGTCTTGACCTCAAGACCGCATTAAAATGAGAATTGCCCTTAGGCTGCTTTTAGTATGGGCTTTTCCAAGCCTGCTTTCAGCGCAATACCAGTTCCGTCATCTCAACAATTTTAATTACCTAAGCGAAGATAGTCGCCTTTATGCGGAGGACTCTGTATTTCATACCGGAATACGTCCTTTCAATAGGATTCAAATGGGGCTTTCAAATGAAGCCAATGAAGCCCATAAGGGAAAGGGGTGGTGGAATCGAAAACTCTGGCATGAAAGATTAATTACCGTTAGTGATCAAGATTATTCTTTTAGTATAGATCCCTTAGTGAATTTCCAATATGGCTATGAGGAGAATGCTGATTATCGTTTCATCAATACCCGTGGTTTCATACTCGAAGGTCGAATAGGTCAGAAATTCAGTTTCTATTCAACGTTTTTGGAGAATCAAGGGCGTTTTCCGCAATACATTTCTAATTATGCCCGATTAAGAAGGGTCATACCAGGTCAGGGTTCTTTAATTCGACCTTTCGGAGAAGGAGGCTATGATTATAGCTTTTTTACCGGTGAGTTATCTTATCATGCAAATCAGTATTTCACTATTACGGCTGGACAGGGACGAAACTTTTTTGGGGAAGGCTATCGATCTATGCTTTTATCAGATGCCAGTTTTAGCTATCCTTTTTTCAGAATTGAGACCAATGTTTGGAAGTTTCGCTATGTAAATTTGTGGGCTCAACTGTATGATACGCGCAAGGTAGCTCAGGTAAATGAAGGTATTTTGGCTAAAAAGTTCTTGAGCAGTCATTTGCTGAGTATCGCTATCAATGATCGTTGGAATCTGGGCCTGTTTGAATCCATTATTTATGGGGACACAAATCAGTTACAGGGATTGGATGCCAGTTTCTTCAATCCTATTGTTTTTTATCGTCCTGTTGAGTTTGCTGTGGGGTCCAGAGGTGGAAATGCGCTAATGGGTTTACAGAGCTCCTACAAGTTTGATAAGGCCAGAATGGTTTATGGTCAGTTTGTACTGGATGAATTTCAGTTATCGTCCATTACCGCCGGCGAAGGGAGCTGGGTGAACAAATACGGTTGGCAGCTGGGTATTAAAGATTATGATGCCTGGGGAATTAAGGGGCTTTTTCAAAGACTGGAATACAATGCAGCCAGGCCTTATACCTATTCGCATCGAGTGGTACTCACAAATTATGCGCATTATGGAAGTCCTCTGGCACATCCCTGGGGAGCGAATTTTCACGAGTTGGTATTCCAGAATATTTATAAAGTAGACCGATGGGAAGGGGAGCTTCATATGAGTTATGGCATTCGCGGTAATGATCCCAATGGAGAAAACTGGGGTTCTGATGTCTACCTCAGTTATGAAAGTCGTATTCAGGATCTTGGAAACAAAATTGGCCAGGGAGCGAAAGGAGATTATTTTTTCCTCAATTTCAGAGTGGCCTACGTGGTTAATCCAGCCAGTGGTTTAAAGCTTGAAACCGGTTTTAGGTATCGCAGTTTGAATACTGAACTTGGCAATACAGTTTCTCCAACGCTGGAAGGCCAGAGTTTACTATTTATCTTTGGCTTAAGAACCGATTTGTATAATTCCTACTACGATCTCTAATGTGGAAGGAGTTTAAACCCACCATTTTATTCCTGATCAAGTTTATCAGTATTTATCTTGTGGGGAGTGGTATGTACGGCTACTATATTTCCAATTACGATTTACAGGAAAAGCTCGATCCCATTACTCGATGGGTTACCTATCAATGTGCCGGAACAACTGGAATCTTTGGTTATGATTCAGAGGTTGTGCAGAACGATCACCTGGCAAGGGAAGAGAATGCCGAGCAAACCTATGATAGCTTATGGCTAGACAGGACTTATGCAATCTCGGTTGAGGAAGGCTGTAATGGGATTAATATCATGATTCTCTTTGTCGCTTTTGTAATAGGCTTTGGAGGTAAGTTCTTGAATACGATACTGTTTATTCCGGCCGGACTACTTTTTATTCACTTTGCAAATTTGGGAAGACTCATGCTGCTGAGTGTACTGAATGTAGATTTTGAAGGAAGGGGCTTTCACTTTTTTCATAAGTACGGCTTCACGGCAGTATTGTATTTGGCGATCTTAATTCTCTGGTATTTCTGGGTGATGCATTGGAATGGTAAAAGCAAAAGCCTGGCTAAGAAAAAAGAGAATCATGCTTAAGCAGATCCTTAGGAATCCAAAAAGGATTTTACTCTTGTTAATAGGGTGCTTAGGATTATTCCTGGTTTATTTCTTTCAGCATTACCTGGATTTCTATCACTTGCTTCAAGGCAAGCCGCCTCAGGAATTAAACTATAGCAGTGATTTTATTGAGGTCGACCCTTGGGTGTTTTCCGTCAATAAGGTAATTCGATACTTGTTGAACGATCTTTTTGCAATGGCTCTCATCAGCGCGCTCTTTCCGGAAGGACGCTACCTACGTTTTGCATTATTTGTGCTGATGTTTGGTTTGTTTATCCTGGTCCCAATTTATATAGGTTTGTATTTGGCCCAACCTACAGGCTTTAGTTCATTAATTGGCCATTTGCATCGTTTAGTGATGAATCCGGTTTTAATGATGCTTCTTATCCCGGCATTTTTCTATCAAAAGCGCTTGATTCAAGAGCAAGAGCAGCAACACTGAAAAATTTTTTCAAAAATGAACAAGCTAGCTATTGCTAGGTTATTTCTCTATTGTACTTTTGTTCAGTGTTTAAACATCAATTCCAAAAAAAGATCAAAAATGAAAATCGCTAAACAAATCTTTGCATTAAGCTTAGCAGCAGGTATGGTGGCTTGTAATAATGCTCCAGAAGCCAATGTTCAAGCTGAGGACGCAAAACAAGTAGATGAATCTAAATCTGCTGAAGCTGTTGCTTATGCTGCTTTAACCGACGCCGATGAAATCAACTGGAGAGGTTACAAAACTTACTCTAACAGTGAGCACACTGGTGTAATTCAAGTAAGTGAAGGTGAGTTTAAAGTTAAAGAAGGTCAATTAGTGGGTGGTGAGTTCACTATCGACATGAATTCTATCCAGAATTTGGATGTAGAAAGTGATGAGTACCGTGCTAAGTTGGAAGGTCACTTAAAGAGTCCTGACTTCTTCCATGTAGATTCCTTCCCTACTGCTACTTTCGTTATTACTGAAGTAAGTCCTGCTGAGGCTGGTGCCGAATCCGGAGCTACTCATAACATTACCGGAAACCTTACCTTACGTGGTATTACCAAGAGCATTACCTTCGGAGCCAAAGTAAGCGTAGATGATAACAATGTTAGCCTTTCAGCACCTAAAGTGATTATCGATCGTAGTCAATGGAACGTACGTTTCCGTTCTACTTCTTTCGCGCAATTTGCAGATATTGCTAAAGAAGAGGCTATCGATAACAGCATTGAGTTGAACCTGAACATTCAGGGAGCAAAGAGCTAAAAAGCATTTCTTAAGTATACAAGGCCCCTGTTATCGCAGGGGCCTTTTTTATTTTCGGGCAAAAGTTATGGGCAGTGCTATATATGGTCGAGCTATTAAGGATTGGTCGGAAGATGATCAGCCTCGCGCTAAAATGATCAATAAAGGCCCCTCGGTACTTAGTGATGCCGAGCTGCTCAGTATTTTAATGGGCAGTGGAAAGGCCGGTCAATCGGCCCTAGATATATCGCGCCATATTCTAGATTCTGTGAGCCATAATTTATTGGAGTTTTCCCGTCTGAGTATTACTGATCTAGAAGGCTTCGAAGGAGTAGGACCAGCTAAAGCGGTGCGATTGCAAGCAGCTATCGAATTAGGACGACGGCGCGAATTGGCAGGAGCCCTGCAACGAAAAATAGTCTCTTCCAGTGCCGAAGCTTATTCAATCCTTAAATCGAAATTATCGGATTTAAGGCATGAAGAATTTTGGGTCCTATTTCTCAATAACCGCAATCAAGTATTAGCTCAACATCGTATAAGTAAAGGAGGCTTAAGTGGTACTACTGCAGATCCTCGTGAGGTGTTTCAAATTGCTTTACGATTACAAAGTACCGGAATCATTCTGGCCCACAATCATCCCAGTGGAGCACTGCGCCCCAGCGTTTCAGATGATCGCTTAACTCAACAAATGAAAGCCGCCGGTGACTTATTGGTTATAAAAGTTTTGGATCACTTGATCATTACCGAATCGGGATATTTCAGTTATAGTGATGAGGGGGAGCTTTAATCCATAATCACCTCCTTATCTTTGTTGCATGATCCTCTTGTACACCACCGCAATGAGTCCGCGTATACGCTATGTAGCGCGACTTGTATTCCAGAATTTACTGGGCCTTGAGTTGCGATTTACGCATGACAAAGAGGAATACCTTTTATCCACCTTACCCAAAATCAACTACTCTAGGGATTTCTTACAGAGCGGAATCTATTTGCAATGTGCTCATCTTCTGTTTGAAACCGATATATCGGAACAGGAATTAAAACCAGGACAGTACAAAGGAGTTCCTACCTTGTTTCAAAGCTCACAGCAATCGCATTTACCTTTTGATCCACTGGCGGCGTCATTTTATCTGGTAAGCCGCTATGAGGAGTATATGCCATTTATTCCTGACGAGCATCTGCGTTTCCCTGCTCAGGAATCCATTCTTTATAAAATGGAGGCCTTATCCATTCCATTGGTAAATGCCTGGGCAGAAATTATTGCAGATTTACTCAAGGAACAAAATCCAAATATTGAGTTTAAGAAACCACAGTATCAATTTTACAATTCGGTAGATATAGATAATGCTGCAGCCTTTCTGGGGAAAGGTATTTTCAGGGCTTTGGGAGGATACCTACAAGACTTTGTTTCTTTGAATTTTAGAAGAGTGCTGGCGCGCAGTCGCTGTATTTTTATGGGGGAGAAAGATCCTTTCGATACTTTCGACTTTGTGCTTTCTCTGCAGGAGAAATACAAGTTCCAAACCATTTATTTCGCCTTGTTTGGACGGATGGGGCAGTATGATCGAAGTCTTACCCGCTACAGCACACGATTACAACGTTATTTGAAGGGAATTGCGGATTTCTGTGAAATGGGAATACATCCTTCCTACCGCTCTAATGACAATTTCGATTGGCTTGAGGAGGAAATCACCGCCCTGCAAAGAGTGCTTAAGAAGGACATCACAAAGAGTCGCCAACATTTCCTGAAGCTCAAATTTCCAAGCACCTATCGGAATCTACTGCAATTAGAGCTTACGGATGATTATTCTATGGGCTATGCCTCGGAGCATGGCTTTAGAGCAGGAATTTGTACTCCTTTTCGGTTCTATGATTTGGAGCAGGAAGTTGAAACCCCCTTACTAATTCACCCTTTCCCTTTTATGGATGGGACTTTTATTTATTATCTCAAGCAAAAGCCAGCCGAAGCCTGGCCAATTATTGAATATTATATCGAAACCTATCGTAAATACGGAGGGGAGTTTATTCCCATTTGGCACAATCGCATTTACAGTGAAAAGGAAGCGGAATGGGAAGGCTGGAATGAGGTTTTTGAAAAAATGGTGAAGGCGGCAGTATGATACAGTTGCTTTCACAAAATCACCTCGATTTAAAGAAGTACGATAGCTGCGTGCAAAGAGACGTCACCAGTTTACCCTATGCACACTCCTGGTATCTCAATTCGGTTTGTGAGCAGTGGGAATGCTTGGTTTTAGATGATTACGAAGCCGTTTGGCCCTTGCCTTATCGCCGTAAATGGGGCCAGAAGTACTATTTTCGTCCCTATGGTGTCCAACAACTGGGGATTTACAGTAAGAAGGAATTAAGTGATGAGGTCATTGCCTCTTTTTTGGCGGAGCTTTCACGACAAGTACGATTCGCAGATATCTACCTCAATGAAGGCCAGAAATTGGAAATCAACTCCAAAACCAGCTGGCAATTTCAAGGTCAGCCCAATTTGCTATTGGAAATGGGGCGCTCCTATGAAAAGATCTACCAAGGCTTTAATACCAATCTTCGGCGTAAGCTCAAGAAAAGCTCCAAAGAGAATTTTGAATTATTTGAGAATGACGGGCCAGAGGTTTTACTCAAACTTTTCCGTGAAAATCAAGGTGAGGAATTAAAGTTACCAGAGGCTTTTTACCGCGACTTTAAAAAACTGCTCTTTCAATTAATGCATAAGGGATTGGCCCAGATTTACACCCTCTATGGTGGTCCTAATCAATTAGTAGCCGGAGCATTTTTCTTGCAGTATCGCGAGCGAAGCATTTTCCTTTTTTCGGCGACTTCAGACTATGGGAAAAACACCAATGCCATGGCGCATTTGATTAATGAGTATATAATCTTCCATTCTGAGAAATTTAAAGTCCTGGATTTCGAAGGATCCAAACAAGCTGGATTGGCGCGTTTTTATGCCTCTTTTGGTGCGCAGGAAATACAATATCCCCGCTTGTATTTAAATCGTTTACCCTGGCCACTTTCTAGCTTTCGCCGATGAAAAGTAAATACCAACATCTGTTTTTTGACTTAGATCATACCCTGTGGGATTTTGAAACCAATTCGCAAGAAGCACTCCTGGATTTATACCAGCGCTATGATTTGGAGCATCAGCTCAATGCTCCGGTCCAGGACTTCTTAAAGGCCTATTATCAAATTAATGATGCCTTGTGGAAATTGTATCGTGAAGGAAAGGTGACCAAAGCGAATTTGCGCCATCAACGTTTCCAAAAGGCCTTTCACAGTTTTGGTCCATTGGAAGAGGAGGTCATTGCTAAATTCGAAGAGGAGTATATGAGTCTGGCTCCGCAAAAAACCGCATTAATGCCGGGTACCCTGGAGATGTTAAGTAATTTGAAAGGGCATTTCAACATGCATATCATTACCAATGGATTTGAAGAAACCCAGAAGGTGAAATTGCAAGGCAGTGGCCTGGCACCATTTTTCGAGGTATTAATGTGTAGCGATACTTTAGGAATCAATAAACCTGAGTCCAAGATTTTTGTGAGTGCCCTTAAAGAAGCCGGCGCCCATCGGAAGAATTCCTTGATGATTGGCGATAATCTGCAAGTAGATATTTTAGGGGCCCGTAATACCGGGATTGATCAGGTTTATTACAATCCTCAGGGAGAAAGCCATACTGAGAAACCTACTTTGGAGATTCGTCATTGGTCAGAGCTTCCTGCCTATTTGCTGCAGGCCTAAGCCGAGATCGGTTTTTATAATGATAAGCGGTGTATTGATAGCTGCCATTTAAGGGGCTACGCTTTACACTGATCCGAACGCTAATTTCATCGCCTGCACCAACACCTGGAAAGGTGGCCAAATCACTTTTAATAGCCTGGGTACTCCAATAAAAGGTGAACAAAAGCGTATCACCAATTTCAATTCCATAAGGGTTTGGATCTACCTTTTCTACTCTTAAAACCGCACGATCGTCGGTGCCTTGCAAGGTGAACAGAACCTTAGCATTTATTGGAAAGGTTTCAATAGGAATTACCTGTCTTTCTTGCCCTTTTAGGCCTAAACCCAGGAGAAGAAAGGCTAAAAGCCAAACGCGCATGCCTCGAATTTTTCTCAAAGGTAGCAGGGAACTCAAGAATAGCAAGCACTCATGAGCAAAAGCGATGTTTCAATAAGTATGGTGCTGCTCCCCCTTGCTTTATTAAATTTGCGCTACTCAAAAAATGCGCTATGCAAGACATTGCTCCATATACTCCTAAAAACAAAGTTCGCATTGTTACTGCGGCCTCTTTATTCGATGGTCACGATGCAGCTATCAATATTATGCGAAGGATTATTCAAGCTACGGGCTGTGAAGTAATCCATTTGGGCCACGATCGCTCAGTAGAAGAAGTGGTAAATACCGCCATTCAAGAAGATGCTCAGGCTATCGCTATGACTTCCTACCAGGGAGGTCATATCGAATACTTTAAATATATGCACGATCTCTTAAAGGAGAAAGGTGCTCCTCACATCAAAATTTTTGGTGGTGGCGGTGGAGTAATTCTGCCCGAAGAAATCAAGGAATTACAGGATTACGGGATTGATCGTATCTATTCTCCGGATGATGGTCGCGCTATGGGATTACAAGGCATGATCAATGATATGATCCAGCAAAGTGATTTCCCAACTGGAACTAAGCTCAATGGCGAATTAAAACATTTAAAGACTAAGTCTAAGCCAGATATTGCGCGTCTCATTTCCGCAGCTGAAAACAATATGGATCTGCATCGCGATGTTTTGGATCAGGTAGATAAATTGGCGGCAGAATCGAAAAGTCCGGTATTGGGAATTACCGGAACCGGAGGTGCTGGTAAGAGCTCCCTGGTTGATGAATTGGTTCGTCGCTTTTTAATGGACCATCCGGAGAAAACCATGGCCATTGTATCGGTAGACCCTTCCAAACGTAAAACAGGCGGAGCCTTATTAGGTGACCGTATTCGAATGAATGCCATTCGCAATGACCGCGTTTATATGCGCTCCCTGGCTACTCGTCAAAGTAATTTGGCTTTGAGTAAACATGTACAGGAGGCTATCAATATCCTTAAGGCGGCCGAGTATGATTTAATTGTATTGGAGACCTCTGGTATTGGACAGAGCGATACTGAAATTTTAGAGCACAGCGATGTCTCTTTATATGTGATGACACCAGAATATGGTGCTGCAACGCAGTTGGAGAAAATCGATATGCTCGACTTCGCCGATCTGATTGCCCTTAATAAATTCGATAAACGAGGTGCTCTCGATGCTTTGCGCGATGTTAAGAAGCAGTACCAACGCAATCATAATCTTTGGGATAAAAACCCGGATGATATGCCGGTATTTGGCAGTATTGCCAGCCAGTTTAACGATCCTGGAACCAATGCTCTCTATCGTGCCATTATGGATGCATTGGTAGAAAAAGCAGGTGCAAAGCACTTAAAAAGTGACTTTAAGAGTAGTGGTGAAATGAGTGAGAAGATTTACATCATCCCACCCAATCGCACGCGATATTTATCTGAAATCTCGGAGAACAACCGCAGCTACGACCAAAAGGTGCAGAAGGAAGCGGAAGTAGCTCAGAAGCTTTATGGTTTATACCAGGCCATACTCAGCTTTGGCGGTCCCAATTTGCTGGCAGATGAACATGCTACAGTAGATACAGAGGGCACCTTAAAGGAGCTAGTGGATAAATTTCAGGAGATCAAGAAGGATTTGGATCCCCATAATTGGGATATCATTAAGGCCTGGGAATCCAAAGTGAAACGCTATAAAGATGAGGTGTACTCTTTTAGCGTACGTGGAAAGGAAATCCGCATTGAAACTCATACCGAGTCTCTTTCTCATAATATGATTCCAAAGGTTTCGCTGCCACGCTATCAGGCATGGGGTGACCTATTAAGCTGGAATCTTCAGGAAAATGTTCCCGGAGAATTCCCCTATACCGCGGGCATCTATCCTTTCAAAAGAACCGGAGAGGACCCTACCCGAATGTTTGCAGGGGAAGGTGGTCCTGAGCGTACTAACCGTCGTTTCCACTACGTGAGTCAGGATATGCCGGCCGCTCGATTAAGTACGGCATTTGACTCGGTTACTCTCTATGGTAATGATCCAGATTACCGCCCCGATATTTACGGGAAGATTGGTAATTCAGGGGTAAGCATCTGTAATTTATCGGATGCCAAGAAATTATATTCCGGTTTTAATTTAAGTGAGCCCACTACTTCCGTAAGTATGACCATTAATGGTCCGGCGCCCATGCTTTTGGCTTTCTTTATGAATGCTGCCGTTGACCAACAATGTGAAATTTACATTCGCGAGAATGGCTTGGAAGCTCAGGTAGAAGCCAAGTTTAAGGAGCTTTATGATGATCAGGGAATTAGCCGACCATTCTATGAGGGGCTGCCTAAAAACAGTCCCAAGGATCGTATTGAAGAAAATGTTCTTTCTGGGGTAGCGGTAAAGGGCCATCTCCCCAAAGGTAATAATGGCTTAGGCTTAATGCTTTTAGGCCTTACGGGCGATCAGGTATTAGATCCTGAGGTGTATGCCGGCATTCGTGCCAAGACCTTATCGGTAGTGCGCGGTACGGTTCAGGCGGATATCTTGAAAGAAGATCAGGCGCAAAACACCTGCATATTCTCTACTGAGTTTGCCTTAAGGCTGATGGGGGATGTGCAGGAGAGCTTTATTAATAATAAGGTTCGAAACTTCTATTCTGTATCCATCTCAGGCTACCACATTGCAGAGGCCGGTGCTAACCCGATAACCCAATTGGCCTTTACCCTGGCCAATGGCTTTACCTATGTAGAGTATTATTTAAGTCGGGGTATGGACATTAATGATTTCGGTCCAAACCTGAGTTTCTTCTTCAGTAATGGTATTGATCCTGAATATGCCGTGATTGGGCGAGCTGCCCGTCGGATTTGGTCTAAGGCTTTAAAACATAAGTACGGAGCGAATGCAAGGGCTCAAATGTTGAAGTATCACATTCAGACTTCAGGTAGATCGCTCCATGCTCAGGAAATACAGTTTAATGACATCCGTACCACCTTACAGGCCTTGTACGCGATTTATGATAACTGTAATTCACTGCATACCAATGCTTATGATGAGGCGATTACCACCCCAACTGAGGAAAGTGTGCGCCGAGCCATGGCCATTCAGCTGATCATCAATAAAGAATTGGGATTGGCGAAAAACGAAAATCCGATCCAGGGAAGCTTTATTATTGAAGATTTAACGGATCTGGTGGAAGAAGCCGTATTAAGCGAATTTGATCGTATCACCGAAAGGGGAGGCGTATTAGGAGCCATGGAAACCATGTATCAACGTGGCAAAATTCAGGAAGAAAGCTTGTATTATGAAACCTTGAAGCATAATGGCGAAATGCCAATAATCGGGGTGAATACTTTCTTGAGTTCTGAAGGATCTCCTACCACCACTCCAGGTGAGGTAATTCGCGCCACCAAGGAAGAGAAGGAGCAGCAAATCCAAAACCTGAATGAATTGCATGAGCGCAATGCAGATCAGGCGAAAATATGGTTGTCAAAATTGCAGCAAGCGGCTATCAATAATGAGAATATGTTCGAGGTATTGATGGAAGCTACTAAGTTCTGTAGTCTGGGACAGATTACTACCGCCTTATTTGAGGTAGGTGGACAGTACCGCAGAAATATGTAATAAAGGATTATCGACTTTTTACCTAAAGCCCGCATTAGCGGGCTTTTTTTTGTTTGCTAATCTCCAGTTTTAGTAAGGTGTCATTTCGAGATTCAAAATGAATCATATCATTTCCCAATGGAAGGTCATTGTAAAGTGTACCTATACAATCCATCGTTTCTTGTGAATTGCGATAGGGGAATTTTCGATACAATTTATCTAGGCTTTGCCCCGGCTTTAAATGCAAGAGTTCCTTGAGGAAAATTTCTCTCTGTATTTTATTGGGCATATAAATGAATGCCGCCTCTGGACTGATGCGAGGAAAAGCCCAGTAGTATAAAAAGCAGAATAGCAAAGGAGCCAAAGGGGCGGTAAAACGCAGTTGGGGAGAGCTAATTAATAAGTCTTGTAAAGCTTTCCATTCCAATAGACCTTTAAAAATGAAACCTGTGAACAGACCGCCAACTAAAGAGGAATAGAAGAGATCGAAATTGCCGGACTCGAAAATAAAAGCCCCGAAGAAGCTAAAGCCAATGAGGGTCGCATGCAAGAGTGAATACCAAAGCACATTCCATTTATGATAAAAACCAGATTTTGTAGGAATCAGATGAAGGGGCCAGGAAACGGAAATAAGCCAGATAAAAATCACAAAGGCTCCCCCAATTAGAGGGAAATAGGCAATCAGGATTTCCTGCTTATCTGCAAATAGGAAGCGGTTTAGAATTGCAGTGACAAAGGTAGAAAGGCTCATAGCTACAAAGGAAAGGGCGACCCGAAATCTTCGGGCCAACCTTTCATTCTGAGAATCAGGGCTAATCATGGTTTATACTTGAGGCTTAAACTGCTGCTGACGTTCGCGGATCTCACGATTAATTCGAGCCGCCTTTTTTCCTCTGAAGAAAAGGAAGAGATTGAGGAAGAGAACTACCCCCAGATAAATGCTAAAGCCACCCACCTTTTGACTTAGAGATTCCACTAAATCGCGGGTAGAATCGAGATAATGCATTTCCAGAATCCAGAGCGCAAAGCCAATATTGAGGAGGTAAAAACCAGTTTCAAATAGGCGATTGGTGCTTAGGGCCAATTCTTCTCGACCCTGAAAAATATCGCGCATGTAAACCAATCCATTTTTAAAGAGCTTGCGAGAAACATAAATGGTAAGGGCTACAGTAACCGGAATGTAAATGCCATAGGCCCAAAGGGTATAGAAGTCGGGGTTTTCGATAATAGGAGTCATGATTGTGGATTTTGAGATGATAAACTTGAGTTGGAAATAGCGTAGAGAACGATCAGATTAGAATAGTGGATGCTACCTAGGATCAGGCAGAGAAGGCCAATATTTTCGGCCCAGAGCCTGATGAGGTCGGTCCAGTTTTCCAGGTTTTCATTTTGAACGAGATTGTATACGGCAAAGCCTAAGTTTAATAGGTAATAGCCGGTTAGGAGCATGCGATTAATAAAGCGGTCCAAATCTTTTTCAGGGTAGAGGGTCTTTAAAAAGGGCGCTCCATTTCTAAAGAGGTGGCTGCCTACCGCGAAGATGATCCATACCGCGGCCAGGAGATAGAGGAAGATGTAAATCCATTGCCAGTTCATTTTATTGTTTTTAAACTTTCAAAAAATATTGAAACATATATTGAAAAAAATATCAGCTAATAAGTTTGATTAACTTTTTGAAGAACCAATTGCGATCGCTCTGTTGGAAACGATCCATAACATTGGTAAGGGTAGCGGTAAATTCATGCATATCCTTTAAAAGAGCAGTAAACTCTGGATCACTTTGATCTTCGGTTTCTTTAAGGCGACCAATCACCTCCAAAACCGGACTTAGTTCTCTACGTTTACGTTCGGAAGCAATTTGACGAGCGATTTCCCAGATGTCTTTCCCTGCTTCAAAGAACTCTTTCCTTTCGCCAGGAATAAAGCGTTTTTTTACTAAGCCCCAATCGATCAATGCCCGAATGTTCATATTGGCATTGCCCCTTGAAATTTGGAGCTCTTCCATAATCTCTTCGGTGCTTAATGCCTTGGGGCTACTCATAAGCAAAGCGTGAATGGAAGACATGGTGCGGTTGATTCCCCAGCTACTGCCAAGGCTGCCCCATGCCTGAATAAATTCCTTTTTCGCTTCATTACTTTTCATAGTTCAAATGTATATAATAAATATCAGAACTTTCAATATATATTGAAAATAATATTTTCCGATTTTGAAATGCTTCTAAATGGCTGGCTCCTTCAGGATGTTTTAAATTGCCGGAAATCTGAGAATTTACCGTGGATCCCGCTCAAATAGCCCAGCAGTTTTTAAATTATAGTTCCCGTAATGTTTTTCTCACCGGAAAGGCGGGTACCGGTAAAACCACTTTTTTAAGAGAATTGGCAGAACATTGCCACAAGAGTTTTATCGTTGTGGCTCCTACTGGAGTTGCGGCTCTTAATGCAGGAGGGGTCACCATTCATTCCCAGTTCTTATTTCCACTGGGCTCATTTCTACCAGAGGGCTCAGCCGCGCAATATCCCAATCAGAATTTTTTTGATCGCTCAGCCCTAAGTCGCAGACATCCGCTAAATGCTGCTAGAAAACAAGTATTACAAGGCATAGATCTTTTGGTTATTGATGAGGTTAGTATGTGTCGTGCGGATTTATTGGATGCCATTGATCAAAGATTGAGACAGGCCAGGCGTAAGAATAAAGCCTTTGGAGGAGTTCAAATACTAATGATTGGGGATTTATACCAACTTCCACCGATAGTATCAGACAGTGAATGGGCAGTGCTAGGGACTTTATATAAAGGCATGCATTTTTTCCATTCCCGAGCCTTGGCGGCATCTGGATTTGTGCAGGTAGAATTGCAAAAGGTTTACCGACAGCAGGATGATACTTTTGTAAGCTTGCTAAATAAAATTCGACACGATCGAATCGAAGAGGAGGACTTGGCGAAGCTTAATGAACGTTGTTTAAATGATGTTCCGGAAGATGCCATTCATTTAGTTACGCATCGGCATCAAGCTCAAAAGATTAATCAATCTCGATTGGAGGATTTACCGGGCCAAGTCTATACCTATTCAGCCAAAATTCAGGGTGATTTTCCCGAGCGGAATTATCCTACTTCCGATGAGCTGAAGTTGAAAGTGGGTGCCCGAGTGATGTTTCTTAAAAACGATAGTGAGGAAGGCGCTTATTACAATGGCAAGCTGGCGGAGGTAACAGAATTGGACAAGGAGGCCATTTGGGTTCAAATGGAAGAAGAGGATCATTTTAAAGTGCCTCTAGATACCTGGAAAAACTCGCGCTATAAGCTGGATGAGGAAAAGCAGAATTTAGAGGAAGAGGTACTGGGTCAATATACCCAGTTTCCTTTGCGACTAGCCTGGGCCATTACCATCCATAAAAGTCAGGGCTTGAGTTTTGATCAGGCCGTCATCGATTTGGGTAAGGCCTTCGCCCCAGGGCAGGCCTATGTAGCCTTAACACGTTTACGAAGTTTGGAGGGTTTGTATTTAAGCAGCCCCTTGCAGCGATCGGCCCTCTTAATTTCTCGTGAAGCTCAAGAGTTTAGTCGTTTAAATGAGGGTTTAGATACCTTAGCCAAGCTAGATCAGGCTCGAAGTGAATATCAGCTGAATTATTTACTCGAATGCTTTGATTGGCAAGATTGGTATTATTCTTACCGTGATTTTTTTCAAGATAATTATGAAAAACTCAAACTAAAGGAAACGGGATTTAGCGCTCGATTTGAGCAATTGGAAAAGGATCTTGAGGTCTTAATGAAACATGCCCGCAAGTTTCAGAAACAGATATATGATTTGATGAATTCAGATCAAAGTCAGGAATTAGAAGAAAGACTAGCCAAAGCAAGGGCCTATTTCCTCCCACATATGCAAGATTGGTTAGTAGAGGTTTTAAGTCTAAAAGGTGAATACGGTCAATTGAAGCGAACCAAGCAATTACTGGAAGCCATGGATCTACTCCCGCAAAAAGCCTTTCAGTATTATTTGAGAGTATTTCAGCTAAATGAGCAATTGCAATTCTTGAAAGGCAATGGTGAATTGCAAACTGAAGATATTAGCCTAAGTAAATCGCGTTTATGGGAAGAAATAAAAGCTAAAGTTCCCGAACCTAAATTGCCTAAAGCCAAAGGAGCTAAGAATAAGAAAGGGGAGACCTACAAACAAACCTATCGATTAATAGAAGCGGGATTATCACCGGAAGCAATTGCAGAAGAACGCAGTTTAACGGTTTCTACAATTTATCGTCATTGTCAAAAAGCCTTGAAAGAAGGCGTCTTGAAGATAGAAGAAATCCTAAGTGAAGAAAGTCTGGAAAGCCTTGAAGCCTTGTATGATCCCAGTCTGGATCGCAATGCTTATCAGTGGAGTCAAGCCCATCCACAGCTTCATCAAGACCTTTGGCGCTTGTTTCTAGCTTCGCGTTCTAAATAGGCTCTTCATATAAAGCAGCCTTTAGTTTCATGTTAAATAATTTGGAATCTGGGGTCCAGTCTAAGTTTCTGGATATGAACATCTTGTTAGTATTAACGCTCTTTTAACATTTATTGGATTTTAGTAATTCATGCTTAAAATATTCTCAACCTCGTGGGAATATGGCCCATCTACATTTGCTCGAAATGCTAAACAATCCAATCATGTTTAAAACTATTAAGACAATCTTGATGATGCTTCTGTTTGCTGGCGTGGCCAGTGCACAGAGTTTTGTTTCGGGTACCGTGGTAGACGGAGCCGATGGTAGCCCTTTACCAGGGGCGAATGTGGTGATTTCTGGAACTACCCAGGGTACTCAAACCGATGCTGAGGGTAAATTTAAATTGCGTATTCCTCAGCACAATTTCACCATTCAGATCAGCTTTATTGGTTATCAGGCCATCAGCAAAACCTTAAAGGCAGATGGCGACTTGGAAATGGGAACCATCAAAATGATGGCGGGTTCCAATGAATTGAGCGCTGTTGAAATTGTTGCTTCTCGTACAACTGCAGAGTCTCCTTTCGTATTCCAGGAATTAGACAAAAAGGAAATTGTACAAAACTTAGGTTCTCGTGACTTACCTAATGTATTGAATGTAACCCCATCCGTTTACTCTACCAATCAAGGTGGTGGTGCTGGAGATTCTCGAATCAATGTTCGTGGATTTGATCAACGTAATGTGGCCGTAATGATTAACGGGGTTCCCGTTAATGATATGGAGAATGGCTGGGTATATTGGTCTAACTGGGATGGTTTAGGAGATGCTTCTTCTTCTATTCAAGTACAACGTGGTATTAGCCCCGTAAACATTTCGGTACCTTCTGTTGGCGGTACCATCAACATTATTACCGATCCAGCTGGTCAGGCTCAATCTACTTCCTTCCGTCAGGAGATGGGTAGCTTCGGTTTCCGTAAATCTACTTTCGGATACAATTCAGGTATGCTTAATGAAAAGTTCGCCTTCTCTTTAAACTTGGTTCGTAAGCAGGGTGATGGCTTCTATCAAGGAACATTTACAGATGCCTGGGCGTACTATTTCGGAGCTTCTTATCAATTGGATGACAATGACAAATTCGAGATTTACGCTGTAGGTGCTCCTCAGCGTCACGGTCAGAACTTATATGCTCAAAACATTGCTCGTTACAGTCACGACTATGCCAGCGACCTGGATGACTATGATCAAGCTGCATTCCAACGTTACCGCGAAGCTGGTCGTGACTTTAACCAAAACTACGGTGGGGTAAGTTCATCTTACACGGGTCGTCAGTACTATGCTATGTACAATTCTAGCATTGGTCAGCGCTATGCTTCAGATTACCTTATGGAGCGTGAGAACTACTACCACAAGCCACAAATTAACTTAAACTGGTATCATACCTTCAACAAAGATTTGCGTTGGAGCAATGTTGTTTATTGGTCAGGTGGTGCTGGTGGTGGTACTGGTACTTATGGTTCTGTTAGCACAGATTACAGTTATCAGGGAATGGGAGTTATTCAATGGGATAAGGAAATTGCTCAGAACTCTGATAATATCGACCAAACCTATCACAGCGCATTAAATGCTTCTACCGGTATCATCCGTAACTCTGTAAATAAGCAACAGACCTGGGGAGCTATTTCTAAATTGATGTACAATGTGAACAGCAATTTGAATATCCAGGCTGGTGTTGATTACCGTTGGGCTTCCATTGATCACTACCGTGAAGTACGCGACCTTTTAGGTGGAGATTATTTCGCTTATACCGGTAATGATTTCGAATCTACCAATGCTCAGTTTATGAAAGGTTTAGGGGATAAAATTGCTTATGATAATACCAATCAGGTAAGCTGGTTAGGTGGATACGCTCAAGCCGTTTATGATACCAAAAAATTGAACTTATTCGGTATGGCTGGATATACTGTGGTTTCGTATGATTATACCGATCATTTTCAAAATGACGGAACCGGTAATGCTTTAAATCTTGCTACTGATAATCTTCCAGGATTTCAGGTGAAGGCCGGTGCTGCTTATAAAGTAAACCGCAGCTTCAACTTCTTTGTAAATGGCGGATACATCAGCCGTAACCCTATTTTCGATTATGCTATCAATGATGGTGCAGGGGTAGTTTATGACAATCCTGAGAATGAGAAAGTAAGCATCTTCGAAGCAGGAGCCAGCTATTATATTGGTAACAAATTCGGTTTAACCGTAAACTATTACAATACTACCTGGACGGATCGTACCATTACCCAGAATGTACGTTTAATGAATGGAGATGAAGACTTTATCTTCTTAGGCGGATTAGGTCAGAACCATAGTGGTGTTGAATTAGCCGGTTCTTATCAGCCAATTGATGGACTGCGTTTCGACTTCGGTTCTTCTATCGGAAACTGGGAATATACCAGTGATGTAAATGCTACTTATACCACCTACGAAAACGGTTCTGCGGTTGAAAATACTTTCAACTTATATGTGAATGGTCTTAAAGTAGGTGATGCTCCCCAAACTCAAGCTTATATCTCAGGTTCTGTGGATATCACCGAAGGCTTAACTGCTAAAGTTGACTATCGCTATTACACTTCTTTCTATTCTAACTTCAACCCTATGGATCGCACGGATGAAGGAGATCGTACTCAGTCCTGGCAAGTACCTGACTATGGTGTAGTTGATCTTCACTTATACTACGACCTGCCATTAAATACTGAAGATTACAGTGTTAGTGTATTTGCTCACGTATTTAATGCCTTAAATACTATCTACATTCAAGATGCTACTGATAACAGTCAGTACAACTCTTTCGATGGAGATCATGATGCTGATGATGCTGAGGTATTCTTTGGAATTCCAAGAAACTTTAATGCCGGATTTACCATCCGCTTCTAAGCTTCTTTAAAAAATACAAAGCCCCATCTGCTTGCAGATTGGGGCTTTTTTTATTGGCTATCCTGAAACCTCTTGCTCCTTCTAATATACTAAAATTAAAGTGCAATATAATAGGCTGGTTTTGAGGTAAATTAATAGTCTTTAATGGAATTCATCGAATACTATTCAATAATGCAGGTGGATTCAAGGTTTAGCGTCATCCGAGCTTTAATCGTTATTAATTCTGGTTCCACTCACTTATTTTTTCACAACTCATTAGGTGATTCCTAATGGGAATAAAAAAAGCCCGATACCAAAGTACCGGGCTTATTGAATTTGTTAAATCTGGATTTTATTTCACACTCAATCTGCGGTGTGCTTTCAAGTCTCCGGATTGGATTTCGATCATATAGATTCCTGAAGCAAGCTGGCTTACATCCAGTTCACGCTTAAACTCTCCACCGGCAGCGCGTTC
>Ga0189275_100155_pt1 | contig 86509 bp, 79 predicted proteins | sample N19A6minimetaG_FD_130329 | JGI IMG/M metagenome (GOLD analysis project Ga0189275, IMG submission 130329) | Marine microbial communities from the Costa Rica Dome - N19 A6 mini metaG | ecosystem: Environmental > Aquatic > Marine > Oceanic > Photic zone | place: Costa Rica: the Eastern Pacific...
AGGAATAGGAGCCGTCCTCGGCATAGTCGAGCAGCGCCCTGAAGAACGGCGGCTGAATGCCTTCCAGATAGCTCTTGGCTTCGCGGATGAGATGGCGCGCCACGAATTCCGGCGTGTCCTCGAACATGTGGATGAAGCCGTGTAGTTCGCGCAGGATGTCGTTCGGAATATGGCGGCTGGTCTTGGTCTCACCATAGATATAGATGGGCACGTCGGAATTCTTCCAGCGCACCTCCTCGATGAAATTACGCAGGTTCAGAACCGCCGGATCGAGATCCGGGCCGGGGGTGAATTCCTCGTCATCGATGGACAGGACAAAGGCGCTGGCCCGTGACTGCTGTTGCGCGAATTGCGACAGATCGCCGTAACTCGTCACACCGAGCACCTCGAAATCTTCATTTTCGATGGCCTGTGCGATGGCGCGAATGCCCAGTCCCGAGGAATTCTCGGAGCGAAAGTCTTCATCGATAATGACGATGGGAAAGCGGAATTTCATGAGCATGTCCTAACGGGAAGTACGTGTGAGGAGAAAGGCAGGGTCTGCCGCGTTTCATCCTTTTCCGCCGTGTTTGCACGACATTGCGAAAGTCACTTCGTTTCAGGTCCCGGGGCTGGATTGTATACCCGGCAGACCGTGCCTGTCTGCCGTTGGTCACTACAAGCGGAAACAAGAAACCGATCAATTTCCGAAGGTTTGCCGTTCGCTCAATTTACACATTCGCATATCCGGCTCGCGGGTTATCGTCGACCACTTTCGGCGACAAAAGGCAACCGTTTCATGATCCCTCGGCGCAGGCGGGCGCGGTCACTCGGTCAGCCGTACGACGGCCTCGATCGTATGTGTCGCCCTGCCCCCGTCGTCGGAACACGGCAACTCAAGAAACTCCGCCTGCTTGAATTCCTGATTTTTCATGTTGAGCGGCCCCTTCGTGTGACCGAGCAACAGGTTCGTGCACGTTATTTCGCAGAACTCTACCGCACTGTCGAAATCGACGGCGATCTCATTCCGCTCCTGCCGTGTCATTCCCTTCAAAGGCCGTTCAAACAACTCGTCGACCTGCGTGCCGGACAATCGCAGCACCCAGTCGAATGGGTCGTAACTGACATCATAGACCGCGATGTAACCGTGCCATCCTTTGAAATCATAGAAATCGAAGTCCCGCCATGCCGGCACCCGCCGCCCTTGACGTTTTTCCTGCCACGTCGAAATCAACCCGGAAAAATGCTCCAGGCGGTTCGGGTCCATATCCGGGTCGTAATGTGTATATGTCCATTTCCCAACGGACTTCCAAACCCGCATTGCGGACTCGTTCGGTTGCGTACCCGTCATGGCTTTCTGACTTCAGTTCCCTATCCTCACACGTCTCTCTCAAATATTAGATATTTGCAACATAAAGGTCGACTGCTGAGCCTCCGTCGCCCTGAATGTCAGGTCGTCCCCTCAACCGCTCAATGGAACATGTCGGGTTGGGTTACGGACAATTGATCGTAGATCGGCTGAAAATGAAGCCAGCCGATATAGTCGCTGCCGACATGCTCGCGGCTGTACCGGGCCGATTCCTCCGGCACAAAGGTCGGCTTGATACCTGTCTGTTCGATCATCAGCTGCTGTTGGCAACAGCGTTCCAACGCCATGAACCAAAAGGCCGCCGAGTCGATGCTGTGTCGGCTTGCGGTCAACAGGCCATGGTTCTGATGGATCGCGGCCTTGACGCCGGTGAAGGCTTTCGCGACCTGCGGTCCGGCACCCTCTTCCACGGCGACATGACCGGCCTCTTCAACAATCACGGCATGGTCTTCGAAGAAAGCACAGGCATCCTGGCTGATCGGGTCCAGTGGTCTGCCAAGTGAGGCGAAAGCCGTGCCGTACAAAGTATGCGCATGGCACATCGCCAGGATGTCGGGATGTTCTTCATGCACGGCGCCGTGCAGAACGAAGCCGGCCTGGTTCACCGCATAGTCGCCTTCGATGACCTTGCCCTTGTGATCCACCAGGATCAAATTCGACAGCTTGACCTGATCGAAATGCACGGCCATCGGGTTTGTCCAATACAGTTCCGGATGTTCCGGATCGCGGATAGTCAAATGGCCGGCAAAACCGTAGTCGAACTTCTGCTGGGCGAAAGCCCGACACGCGGCGACAAGGCGTTTCTTACGGTCGAGCCGAATTTCCTCGTTCGAGTTCAGTTTGGGTTCTTCCGGAAATTTCAGCCCTTCCTGTTCGGGCTGATACACGGAAATTCTGTTTCCAAGGTCAAGCATGGCGATCTCCCCGTCGGGTATTGTTGGTTTCACATATCCGATTGCCGATGATGGAATTCGACCCGGCATCGGCAGCAATTGTCGAAATCTCAAGCCGGCGAAAATGTCTCCAAAAGCATCTCCGTCGCCAAACGCACATGTTCCAGCGCGCGGTCCTCGGCCAGGCTGGGCTCTCCGGAAACAACGGCATCAAGAATGTCTGCGTGTTGCTGCCATATGGACTCAGGCTGTGGCGTTTCGCGCAACCTGTCGCCGATCGCCCTGCGCAGATAGCGCCAATGCGGCTCCGCGCTTTTTGTCATGAGCGGATTGCCGGACATCTCATAGATAAAGAAATGAAAGGCGGTTTCTTCCTGGATCTGGTTGGGAACGCTGCCGCCATGGACAGCCTTGAACCCGCGGAGGATTATTTTCCGGCCCCGCGCTTCGATTTCCGCCGCCAAGGCCGGGTCGGCCGCCGCCCGCTTTGCCGCCAGCTTCGCGGCCAAGGCATCCAAGGCCCCGCGAAGTTGATAATGCGCACGCATCATGGCGAGGTCGAGCGCCGCGACTTGCATCCCGCGTGTGCCGATCTCTTCAATCAGACCGTCTGCTTTGAGCAGGGCGATAGCCTGTTGAACCGGCTGGCGGGAAACACCGAAACGTTCCGCGAGCCGCTCCTGCACCAAATGCGAACCGGCAGGCAGAATGCCGTCGCAAATTTCATCGACAACCAGTTGATAAACCTGATCCGTCAAATTCGGCACGGAACGAATGCTGCTCATTTGGCGCTTTCACCCGAAAACTGCGTTCTGAATTCTGAATTCAATATCAATGGCGGAAGGGGCGGTCAAGAATTCACGCGCCCCCCTGCCGGAGAAATCGCGCCCGGGTAGAAGCCCGGGCATCCGACTTGCCTTCGGCGCTGCCCAACAACAAACTGGGGCAAAGAACAATGAATAACGCGACGGGGAAGCCTCATGGCCTTCAACGGGAAACAATACCGGTCGGACCCCACCCGCTTTGTCGGCGACGTCCGCCAGGAAAGCGGCCCCACACTGACGACGACCGTTTTCGTCTTTACGTCATGACCAGACCCGAGTCCGTCATTCCCCTTCCCCCCAAACGTATGTCTCGCGAGGAAAAGGCGAGGCAGACATATACGCTTCTTCTGGAAGCGGCCGCCGAGATTGTGGGCAATGACGGTTATGCCGAGGCGTCGATCGCGAAAATCACCCAACTCGCCGGCGTCGCGCAGGGAACATTCTACAACTATTTCGACTCGCGGCAGGACATCCTCGACAAACTGTTGCCCTATATGGGTCGCGAAATGTTGGAACATATCGCGGTATCCCTGCCGCGCGGCCTTGCTGGTCCGGCGCGGGAGGAAGCGCGGCTGGAAGCCTTCTTTGCCTATCTCGACCGGCATCCGGGATTCTACCGGATTCTGTACGAGGCTGAGGTTTTCGCCCCCAAGGCGCATGCGGAACATTTCCGGGTCCTGGTCGAAGGATACCGGAACGCCCTCAACCGCGCCGTCGAGCGCGGCGAAATAGAAGGCTTCGACGAGGACGAGTTGGAAGCGGTGATCTATATGTTGCTGGCCGCCCGGTCCTACATCGCCATGCGCTATGCACGGGATGAAAACGGCCATGCCGGACCGGTGCCCGGCCATGTCATCAAGGCCTATATGAAAGTCCTCACGAAGGGGCTTTTTGCCTGACTTTCCTATCGCGGCCGCACGCCGCCATAGGGATGCCACGACCCGGCGCAGAAGAAGCCGGCGTCCACCGGCAAAGCAATTCCGGTAATGGCCGAGGCTTCGTCGGAAGCCAGGAACGCGACCGCCTTGGCGATTTCTTCCGGCTCCACCATCCGGCCCAGGGTCGAATTCGCTTCCAGCAGCGACGGATCGCGGTTGCCCCTATCGATCTGATCCTGCAAGGCGGGCGTTCTTGTATAGCCGGGTTCCACCGTATTCACCCGAATGCCGGCGCGGCCCCATTCGGCGGCCAGACCGGCGGTCAAATTCGTTACTCCCGCTTTGGTCGGCGCATAGGCATGCAAGGGGACCGAACGCTCGGCGGTGACTGAGCTGATCGTCACAATGGACCCGCGCCGCCGCTTCACCATGAAAGCGCCGAAGGCCTTGGCGGTCAGGTAGGTCCCGCGAAGGTTCACCGCGATAATGTTGTCATAGACGTCCAGGGGCAGATCTTCCGGGGGCAAAGGCGCCTGCACGACGCCGGCGGAGGTAACCAGAATATCGGCAGGGCCCACTTCCCGCTCGCTCCATTCCGCCAGGGCGTCCACCGCCTCCGCGTCCCGAACATCGATGGCGTAACCGACACCGCCGAGCTCCGCCGCGACCGCCATGGCGCCCGCCTCGTTCATATCCGCCACGACGAGCTTTGCGCCGCGCGCCGCCAAAAGCCGCGCGCAGGCCGCACCGATGCCGCTGGCGCCGCCGGTAACCACGGCCACACGGCCATCCAGACGTCCAATCCCTGACATATCGTTTCGCTTTTCTTGGCTATTGCGCGGCGTGCAGGCCGCTTCGCCCCGCGCCACCGCTTGAGAACATGAAGCCTCGATACCCATCGGCCGCGACCTCGTCACAAATCTTACGGAACCGCGCCATGCCGCCGGCATAGGGCATGAAGACGCGCGGCTTGCCCGGCACGTTGGCGCCGAGATACCAGGAATGGCCCGCTTGAGGCAGCAGCGTGGCGTTGGCCGCCTCGTTCACATGGTCGACCCAGCCGGCCACCGCTTCCTCGGTCGGTTCGATTCTGTCGATACCGTTCTTCTCCATATGCGCGATACAATCGGCCACCCATTCCACATGCTGCTCGATCGCGACCGGCATGTTGCTCAACACGGACGGACTGCCCGGACCGGTGATGGTGAACATGTTCGGGAAACCCGCGACCTGCAGGCCCAGATATGTCCGCGGCCCGGCTTCCCAAGCCTTCGAGAGCGACAACCCGTCCCGCCCGACGATGCCGAGTTTCAAAAGCGAACCCGTCATTGCATCGAAACCGGTCGCAAAGACGATGATGTCCAGTTCGTATTCCTTGTCCGCGGTCCGGACCCCCTTTTCGGTGATCTCGACGATCGGCGTCTTACGCAAATCGACAATGCTGACATTGTCGCGGTTATACGCCTCGAAATATCCGGTATCGATGGGCGGGCGCTTGGTTGCAAAAGGATGGTCGATGGTGGCCAGCGTCTCCGCTTTTTCGGGATCTTTGACAATCTCGCGGATCTTGCTCTTCAGAAACTCCGCAGCGGTATCGTTCGCCGCCTTGTCGATCAGCAGGTCCTGGAACGTCGCGCGGAACCGCAGGCCGCCGACCTCCCAGGCTTTCTCATAAATCGCTTGGCGTTCCGCGTCGGAAACATCGGATGTGTTCCGTTCCGCGATCAGGAAAGGATGCCCGTTTGTGGAGGCATGCATGGTCTGCCGGATCTCATCCGTATTCGCCTTCGCCCATTGCTTGAACGCGTCGGAAAGCGGCCCGTTCTTGGCGGGGATGCTGTAATTGGCGGTGCGTTGAAAGACGGTCAAATGTTCCGCGGTTTCCGCGATAACGGGGACGGCCTGGATGCCGGTCGATCCCGTACCGATCTGCCCCACCCGCTTGCCGGTGAAATCGACGCCTTCATGCGGCCATTGACCGGTATGGTACCAGTCGCCCTTGAAACTGTCGCGGCCCGGGATGTCGGGCACATTCGCGGAGGAAAGACAGCCGACGCCGGTGATGAAATACTTCGCGGTGAAGACCTCTCCTGCCTCGGTTTCCACATGCCAGAGGTTCGCCGCTTCGTCATAACGGGCCGCGGTCACGTTCGCACCGAACTGGATATCCCGCTTCAGGTCCAGCTTGTCGGCGACGAAATTCAGGTAACGAACGATTTCCGGCTGCTGTGGATACCGTTCCGACCACTCCCATTCCTGCAGAATCTCGTCGTCGAAATAATAGCAATAGGAATGGCTTTCGGAATCGCAGCGCGCCCCGGGATAACGGTTCCAGTACCAGGTCCCGCCGACGCCGTCGCCGCGCTCGAGCACCTTGACCTTCAAACCCAGCCTGCCGCGCAGCAAGTGAAGCTGATAGAGGCCCGAGAACCCTGCCCCGATGACGATCGCGTCAAAATGCGTGCTCGAATCCTGGGCGGTACCGGCGGTGCCGTTGGAAATAGATGCGCTGCTCATGGTCGCCCCTTCGCGTCTGCTGGTCAGACTGAATAATGAACGACGATTCATTTTGTGGCAAACAGCCTGGGACTAAACAAACCCGTTCCATGGGATCAAGAAAAGCGAATTGGAGGCGACGCGCGGATGGGCTAGGGATGGGGATGAAACCGCAAGGGACACGCCATGCCGAGCAGTATCGAGATTTTGGACAAGCTGATCGCCTTCGACACGGTCAGCCGGACGCCGAACAGGGGCTTGATCGACTATATCCGCACCCTGCTGGACGAAGCCGGAATCGACAGCATGCTGGTTGAAGACCCGGACGGGCATTGCGCCAACCTCTATGCCACGGTCGGCCCCGATGATAAGGGCGGCGTGATGTTGTCCGGCCATACGGATGTGGTGCCGGTCGCCGGCCAAGCCTGGACCGTGGATCCCTTCACGATGACCGAACGCGGCGGCCGCCTTTACGGACGCGGCACGACGGATATGAAAGGCTTCGTGGCCTGCGCCATCCATGCCGCCATCGCTGCGGCGAAGCGGCCGCTGTCGACGCCATTGCATCTGGCGTTTTCCTATGATGAGGAAATCGGCTGCGTTGGCGTCCGCCGCCTGTTGGACATATTGGAAACCGCCCCGGTCAAACCGGCCATGTGCATCGTCGGCGAGCCGACCGAACTGGTCGTCGCCAACGGACACAAGGGCAAGACGGCCGCGCGAGCGGCCTGCACCGGAAAATCGGTACATTCCGCTTTGGCCCCCACCGGCGTCAACGCGATCCAGGTGGCGGCGGCTTTCATCGCAATGCTGCAGGAAATGCAGGCTGAAATCGCGACATCGGCCACGCGCGACGATGCTTATGACATCCCCTATACCACGATCCATCCCGGCATTATCGCGGGCGGCACGGCGCTGAACATCGTGCCCAACGAATGCTTGGTCGATTTCGAAGTCCGCAATATCCAATCCGACGACCCGGACACCATATTCCGGCAGATCAAGGAAGCAGCCGATAAGATCGCCGTATCCTTCGGCGAAGATGCCGGTATCGGGATCGAAATCGTCAACAGCTATCCCGGTTTGGATACCCCCTTGGATGCCGATGTCGTCCGCTTCGTCCAATCGCTGACCGGGGCGAACAGCACGACCAAACTCGCATTCGGTACGGAAGGCGGTTTGTTCAGCACGCAAGTCGGCATTCCCACCGTGGTCTGCGGGCCAGGCTCCATGGCGCAGGGGCACAAGCCGGATGAATTCATCACAGTGGATCAAATGGCGAAATGCGACGGCATGCTGTCTGCGCTGTTGGACCGGCTAGCCGCCTAGCAACTCAAAGCAACGCCATGCCGGGGGCGGATTTTACCGAAATTTGCGCACGGCAATGCTCAGCGAAGGCCTTCAGGACCCGCGATGTCCTTTCGGAAGCCATCGTCGCAAGGCCGAGCTTCACGGGCCTGACATCCCCCCGGATCGGCACATAGCAAAGCGGTTTCCCGTCGGGTGCGTCGGCATTCATGCTGGGCACGTTCAACAAGCCGTAGCCGAAGCCGTTCGCCACCATCGAACGCAACATCGAAACATGGCCGGTGCGTTCCCTTATGTCGGGCCGCAACCCCTCGGCCTGAAACAGCGACATGAAGTAATCGCTGCTGAACGGCAGGTCGAGCAGGATGAACGGCAAGGGCGCCAGGGCTTTCAGGGTGACGGATTTCTTCTTGGCAATCGGATGGTCCGGATGGACCAGGGCGTGCGGCGCCAAGGTCAATAGCGGCTCGAACGTCACGTCCTGGGGGATTTCCAAATCGTAGGTCAGCGCGATGTCGATGTCGGCACGGCGCAACATGCGGATCAAGTCGCCCTGATGCGCCTCCTGCTGGCGAAACTCCACTTCCGGGTTTGCATCCTCGAACCCTTTCCGGATTTCCGGCAGGACGAAAGGCGCAACCGTGACAAGGCATCCCACATGGATCGGGCCGCGCACCTGTTCCGAGATTTCGCTGGCGATGTCGTGAAGCGCCGCGCCGCTTTCCAGCACGGCCTTCGCCGCCATGAAGAAACGCCGCCCACCCGGTGTGAGGGACAGGCCCTGGGCATGCTGGCGTACGAAGAGCTGCACGCCGAACGCGGCCTCGAGCTGGGAGATCGCGGTCGACAGGGATGGGGAGGATACGTTGACGCGCTCAGCCGCCGCGGCGATGCTGCCGACTTCCCCGACAGCCACGAAATACTCCAATTGGCGAAGCGTGAACTTAAGCGCCATGGTTATCGGCGGCCCCTTCCGGTAATCCTAAGTGCTGCCGGCCTTGCGCCGCGCATAGGCGTCATAGACGGTATAGCTGCCCTGTTTGAAGATGTGATCCGCCAGGTATTTGGCGTCGTGCCAAACCCCGTAGATGAAGGACGATCCCCGCTTCTGCAGCCAGGGTAGGCCCAGGAAGTAGATGCCCGGCTCGACCGACACCCCACGCTGGTGCCTCGGCTTACCCTTCTCGTCAAACACATCCGCTTTCAGCCAGCCGAAATCGAGCGCATAGCCCGTCGCCCACAGGATTGTCGTGACGCCGGCCTCGGCCAGGTTCAATTCCAGGATGGGATCGGTAACGCAATCGGGGTCGGGGCCGATCACACGCGCCTCCGGTTCCTCCGGCAAGTCGAGGCCGTAACGCTTCGCGTAGGCATCCGCCTCGTCCAGGACCGACAGGTAGTTGCGGTCGCCATGGGCGATATTCCCGGCCAGGTCGTTCGCGAAAGTCAGGACACCGTCGTTATACGCCTGCGTCACGCCGACCAGCTTGATCCCCTGGTCAGCGAGGTTCCGGAAATCGACCGTGTGGCCGCCGCGCGCGCCGCTGACGGCGATGGTGACATGCTCGCTGCCGGCTTTCGGCACTTCAAGGTCCCACAGCCCCAGCACACCGAGCCACCAGACATAGTCGCGGCCGCGATAACTGCGCGGCGGGCGGTCATGCGGCCCGGCGGACAAATAGACCGTCCTGCCGGCGCGGTTGAGTTCATCGGCGATCTGCACGCCGGACGACCCGGCCCCGACGACGAGCACCGCGCCGTCCGGCAACTGGTCCGGGTTTCGGTAGGCGCTTGAATGGATCTGCGACACGCCTGCCGTTTCCGGGACGATCGTCGGGATAACGGGCTTCTGGAAAGGTCCCGTCGCGGCCACGACGTTGTTGGCTTCGATCACCCCGTCCGAGGTTTCGACCCGGAACTCTGCCCGGCCCGAAATGCGTTCCACGCTTGTCACTTCGACGCCTGTGCGGATCGGGGCGTTGATCTTTCCCGCATAGGCGGCAAGGTAATCCGCGACCATTTCCTTTGGCGCAAAGGCGTCCGGGTCGATATCGGCGAATTCCATGCCGGGAAACCGATCGTGCCAGGCGGGTCCGTTGGCGACCAGCGAATCCCACCGTTCCGATCGCCAGCGTTCGGCGATCCGATGCCGCTCCAGGACGACATGGGAAATGCCGCAGGCGCTCAAATGCTCGCTCATGGCCAACCCGGCCTGACCGCCGCCCACAACCACCGTGTCCACTTTTTCGATCGGCATCTCGGAACCCTCTCTCACAGTCAAAGATCAACAGCGGGAATGACGGCCAGACTAGAGTATAGGGTAAATTAAGGAAAATACGAACTCGATACTCATTGATTAGTTTTTATCTAACCCATGATGAACAACTCCGTTCTTTAGCTCCGGCGCTCGGTTGTGGAATAGTATCCCCGCTACGTGAGCATGAATTCAAATCCGACCAGACGGAGACCAAGATGGTCCATACCCGCATTCGAACCTTCAATACCCAGGACACGTATCCGGAGCAGAACCTGGACAACGACCTGTGCCAGGCCGTCGTCACCACCGGCGGCAAGACCGTCTGGATGCGCGGGCAATGCCCTCAAAACCTGGACGATGCGGTGAATATCGACAGCCATGACCCGGTCGAACAGACCCACAAGGTCATGCAGAACATAAAACAGTTGATAGAGGAATGCGGCGGCAGCATGGAACATCTGGTGAAGGTCGTCGTCTACATCACCGACGTGCGCCACCGCGAAGCGGTCTACCGGACGATGGGCGAGTATATCAAGGGCGTGCACCCCGTCTCGACCGGACTGGTCGTCCAGGCCCTGGCCCGGCCCGACTGGCTGGTCGAAATCGACGCCACCGCCGTCATTCCGGACTAAGGAAGCCTGCACCATGACTTTCTCCCTCGTCGCCCGCTGCGCGGAAACCGGCATGTTCGGTGTCGCGATCTCTTCCTCCTCCCCCGCCGTCGCCGCGCGCTGTTCCTACGCCCGTGCGGGTGTCGGCGCGGTCGCGTCCCAGAACGTGACCGATCCGAGCTTGGGGCCGCTCACTCTCGACCTGATGGAAAATGGGGCAAGCGCCGCAGACGCCATCGCGGAAGTTCAGAAGCGCGGAAAGTTCATCGAATACCGACAGGTGCTTGCCGTCGACACGGCGGGGCGGACGGCCATTCATTCCGGTCCCAACTCTCTCGGCATCTGGACCCAGGCCAGTGCGGAGAATGTCGCGTCAGGCGGCAATATGTTGGCCAATGACGGCGTCCCGCAGGCCATCGTCGACACCTTTCTGGCATCGTCCGGTCATCTGGGCGACCGATTGCTCGCGGCGATGCGCGCCGGTCTGGCGGCGGGCGGAGAGGCCGGCCCCGTCCACTCAGCCGGCTTGAAGCTTGTCGACAAAGTCAGTTGGCCGGTCGCCGACCTGCGCTGCGATTGGACCGAGGACTGCCCGATCGAGGCCGTCGCCATGGCCTGGGAGGTCTACAAGCCGCAACTGGACGCCTATGTCCAACGCGCCCTGGACCCGCGTGAGGCCCCGTCCTACGGCGTGCCCGGCGACGAATAACATCGCATCAGTCTTGACTGTCCGGCGATAACCCGGCGGACGCCGCACGCGCGGAACGTTCGACGCGGGCATGAAGACTTCGGGAGTCGGATGTGTTCTCAACCAGGGTAACGACCTCCGCCGGGTGACGGGACGGTTCCGCCTCTCCTTCGCGCCAAAGCCAATAGTGGTTTCCCTCGTCGCCGTTCACCGCGACGACGCAATGACCGCCCATCCTATCGATGGCGTGGATGGTCACACGCCCTATCAGGCCGCCCTTCAAGCCGCGCATATCGTCGACCGCTTCGTGAACCGCCTGCGATACGGTCATGCCGGTTTTCATGTAAAGCACCACCGAGCGCGCGGTGCCGCAGCGTATCGTCATTTCACCGACACCGGTGCAGGCACACGCGCCATATCGGCTGTCCGCATAGGAACCGGCCCCGATGATCGGGCTGTCGCCCAAACGGCCGGGATACTTCCACCCCCAACCCGACGTGCTGGTCGCCGCGCCGATACTGTCGAAACGGTCCTGCCCCAGGAACACTGTCGTGTCCCTGCCGATTTCCGGATCCATCGATTGCCAACAGAGATGAGAAAGCCGTGCATTGGGCCAAGCGGCGCGCTGATCCTCTGTCAAATCCTCCCTGTACCAGGTATCCCAGGCCCGGCGGGCATGATCCATCAGCAGATCGCCCTTCTCGGCCCCGACCTCAGCACCGAAACGCATGGCGCCATCGCCAACCAGGATCTCGTGCGGCAATTCCTCAAGGACATGCCGGGCAATTGAGACGGGATGCAGAAAGCCGCGAACGGAGCCGACTGCACCGGTCCTAAGGCTGTCGCCGTCCATCACGGATGCGTCGAGTTCCACATCGCCCAGCAGGTTGGGCCAGCCGCCGCGGCCGACGGTCCAAACATCCGGATCGGCCTCGACCGCGCGAACGCCTGTTTCCAACGCATCCAGGATCGCACCGCCATCCGTCAATATCGCAGCGGATATACCGACGCCGCTAGCCCCTTCATTGTTGGTCAGAACGATGCGCATAGTCGGCACTCCCATCCGTTGCCTGCACGGTATTCTCGAATGATACGGCGATTGCGCGCAAACCACCTGTGGGAAAAGGTATCGTTCGCCCAACCCGTCGAACCGGCGACCAAGGTCAATTTACATTGACTGCCGACGGCGCTACAGATTTTCGACGCGCTTCGTCTTCCAAGCAGCCCAATCGGTTTTCCGACAACCCGCGATGCCCCGGATATCCGGCACTCATCGCCTGTAACGGTGGCAATTGAATGGCGTTCCCAATTTCCCGCCCGGCATTGCCGGAGGACGACAACATTCCGCGCGGCATATTCCTGATGCTGACGACGACGCTGTTTTTCGTCCTGATCGACACGTGCGCCAAACACCTCTCGCAGTCTCTGCCGGTGATGGAAGTCGTCTGGGCGAGGTTCATCTTTCACTTGGCCCTGGTTTTGGTTCTGCTGCGGGGCCGCGTATTCATATTCGCCCGCACCAACCGCCCCGGCCTTCAGCTGTTCCGCTCGACCATGCTGATGACAACCACGTATCTGTTCTTTACCGGCGTTCAGAAAATCGACCTCGCCATGGCGAGTTCCATCATGTTCCTGAGCCCTATTCTGATTACCGTCCTGTCCGTCCCGGTGCTGGGAGAGCGCATTGGCCTGCGCCGCGTTCTGGGGGTCCTGGCCGGGTTGACCGGCGCCTTGATCATTGTCCGGCCCGGATTGGGGGAGGTTCCCATCGCGGCCTTCTATTTCATCGCGGCCGCCTGCACCAATGCGCTGTACCAACTGACGACACGGATGCTGCGGCAATGGGACGACGCCTATACGACACTGTTCTATACCGGGCTGGTCGGCACCGTCGTTTCCAGCGCCGCAGCACCGGTCGTCTGGGTCGCGCCGTCCTTGACGGAATGGGGGTTCATGGCGGCAATGGGGACCTTCGGTGCGCTCGGCCATTTCACGCTGATCCGCGCGTTTCAATCCGCGCCGCCCTCCGCCTTGATGCCGTTTGCCTATTCCGGTCTGGTTTGGGCGACGCTGTTCGGCTACTTCGTATTTTCCAACCTGCCCGACGGTTACACCGTCGTCGGCGCAGCCATAATCACGGCGAGCGGCGTTTACATTTTCCATCGCGAGCAACGCGCGGCCAAAGCCGCCGCAGGCGGGCAAGATCGAAGCGGTTGAAGACCGAGTCAGTCGCCAACCGCGGCACCCATGATCCGGGTCATGAACCGCCGGTCGGCATATAGCCGTATCGGCGGAAAATCTCCGCCAATTCACCTGTTTGGCGCAGGCGCGCCAATTCCATGTTGAAATAATCGACCAGGGATTTCCACTTCGGGGCGAACATGATGCGGTATCCGAAATCGGTCACCGCCCGGTGGGACAGTATGAATTCATCCTCCAATCCATTCTGACTGATCAACCACATGGCAACGGCGTCGTTCATGATTGCTCCGTCGCCTCGGCCCGATCGAACCATTTTCAGCATCGACAGCCCACTCGTCCCATCGACGCGCCTGATTTGGCCCGAATTGAAATATCCGCTCAAGGGCGGATAAACGAAGCCCAGATGTGTCACCAGCCGTTTGCCGACGAGGTCATCGAAATCATTGAAACGCCAATCCGACGTTTTCTTCGTGATGACAACATTCCGGATGTTGAGAACAGGGTCCGTAAACACAAACGCATCGGCGTTCGATATCCATTCCCGTGCGGTCGCATGAGCGTCGAGATTGCCTGCTTCCAAGTAGCGCAATTCGCGATTCTTCGGAACAGCCAGAGTATGAACGGAAATGTCGCGCTTATTCAGAATCAGGCGAAGAACATCCAATATGATCCCACCGGCCGGTTTTCCCCCGACGGCGGGTATCATGAACGGGGCATACCCCCTATCCGTCATGTTGAACACCACCGCCCCGCCTGCCGGAACTGCGTCGCCTTCCGCGCGTACGGGCTGGAAAATCAGACCGCTGATGAGAACCGCAAGCGCCAAAATGCCGGCGTTGCTAAGTGTTCCCTTCTTCATCCTTCACCACACTTAAGGGTAATGAACGGTCATACTGACGTGAATGATTTACGAAGGATATGATTTTCTTGCTGAATTTTTTAACAAAACCGGCCGCGGAAGTTAGAATATCCTGCTTCAGTCCCCATTAAACCGGGCCCGGAGCAACTTCCGACACCGTTTCGGAAAAGTTATCGGAAGCAGGGCCATCTGCAATGGGCAACGAAATCAAGACTACGGTCCCAACGCCTCTCGACGAGGAGACCTCGATGTCTCCGCCATTGCGTTCCTTTACAATGTGATGGGCGATTGTCAGGCCTTGCCCGATCCCGCGACCGACATCGCGCGTCGTGAAGAAGGGATCGAAGGCCTTGTTTAAAGTCTCCTGATCCATGCCCACGCCGTCGTCCGCAATCTCAATTTTCGCTGATCCGGAATCCGCCCAAGCTGAGATGGTGATCGAGCCGCACTCCTTCTCAGCCTCCCGGATGGCCCAAACCGCATTGTCGATGATGTATTTCAAGGCCCGGCCCAATTCCGCCTTTTCGCCCATCAAGTGAATCGGCGCGGCCTCGACCTGACAGCCCAGTTCGATGCCTTCCGCACAGTTCCGGCGAAGGCTCGCCACTTCTTCCGCGATGAAAGTATTCAGGTCGAACAGGCTGGTTTCGCCTTCCTGGCGCCGCGTGAAGTCACGCATCGCCTTGACGACCAGCGAGATATGGGAAACGCCTTGTTTGGATTCCTCTATTGCCTTCGGCGCATCGTCCAGGATGTAGTCTATATTCAGTTTCTTGGCGTTTTGATGCGCGGACCGCAAGGCTTCCAACGCCACGCTTTTGTCCGTTTCTTCCGGCACGATTTGACCGTAGCGCTCGACAATGTTGCCCATATCGGACACGCAGGACTGGAGAAAATCCAGATTGGAGGAAAGCGTCTGAATCGGGCTGTTCATCTCGTGAGCGATTCCGAAGGCAAAGGTCCCGACGGCCTCCAACTTTGAGACCCGCGCCAGTTTCGCATTGGCTTCTTGCAGCATCTCTTGTTGTTCCTGAACGCGGGCCAATTGCTGCGTCAGTTCATCGTTGACCGAACGCAAGTCACGCAGTGCGCTGTTCTGGATCGATATATCGTGCATCTGCGCCATAAGATGCTTGCGTTGTTTTCCATCGAGGGACGCAACGGTCATCTCAACATCGCAAACGGTTCCGTCAGACCGCAGCATACGCACCGGCAGCGGCGTCTTTTCGTCGCAAAGGCTTTCCAGTTCCGAGGCGACGAGGTCCCGGTATTCGCCATGAAAGAGCGTGCTGAAATCCTTCCCCGAATAAACGTGCCAATCGACCACCCTGAGCAAGGCCTGACCGGCCGGGTTGATATCCACGATCATTCCGTCCCGGATCTCGCAGGTCATTCCGGTATTGCCGGACAGAATTGTCCGATAGCGCGCCTCGCCTTGCTGCAGGTCTTTGCCGTTCCTGATCTTGGCGGTGATGTCGTTGCCGTAAAGGACGTACATGTCCTTCGGAACCCGGTCGGCCATCACGCAAAACAGCTCCAGATCGCTCACCTCGCTAAGATCGGGCGCAAGCTTGACCTGCAAGCCATTGGTTTCCTCACCCACCATGTCCAGGATTTCCGCGCCGAAGGCCTGATAATCGCTGGACAGGAACGAGACGAACGGCCGCCCGACGATTTGGTCCTGGGGCAGGTTCCCGAACGCTTTTCGGGCATGCTTGTTGACGGCGACCACGTCGCCCTTGAAGCAAATACAAACGAATGCCGGCAAGGTGATCAACAACTCGATCGGATCGAGAATGCCGGCCCCCGCCTTGATCGGGACGTTCATCTGTTCCTCAATATAGCTACCGAAACCGTTCGGCCATTGTGCCGCAACAAGGTTCTGGCCCAATCAGGTCCGTGAACAAATCCCCATCTGGGGGCAATTCCGGCATATGCACCGGACAAAGTTCCCCCGTATCAGACTTTGGTATTTAGGATGCCGAGAGAAATTCAAGGAGAGCTTCGCTGGTCTCCACCGGACGCTCTTCAGGAAGCCAGTGATTGCATTTCGCAATACCGCCACCGGTTACGTTAACCGCAAATTCCTGCATCATGGCGACGATTTCCGGTCCCCAGCGCAGATCCCCGCCAAGCGCCAGAACCGGCATCTGCAACGGATCCTTTTTCCATTCCAGCGCATCCGCATGATCCTTCGGGAAGGCCCGGTACCATTCCAACCCGCCCCGCGTGCGGCCCGGTTGCGCGAAGGCATCGGCGAACACTTTCACATCCGCGACGTCATGCGCCCCATGGTCGTATGCCCGGTCGAAGATGAAGGTGGAGACATAGTCGTATTCGCGGTTGTAAAGCAGTCGTTCCGGCAGATTTGCCTTCATGTGGAACGCGAAATGCCAAACCCGCGGGTCCGAGAAAATCGCCTCCCAACGGCTCCAGCCCGGAACCGGGACATCGAGTATGGCGAAATGCGTGACCGCATCGCGGAACAGGGCCGCCTGGGCCAGACCGACCATCCCGCCGATGTCATGGCCGCAAACGGCGTATGTGGGATATCCCAGCGCTTCCATGACCGCATGCGCGTCGGCCGCAAGCTGGGCTTTGTCATATCCCCCTTGCGGGCAGTCGGATTGCCCCGCCCCGCGCATGTCGATCGCCACCACCCTGTGATGCTGCGCCAGGATCGGCATCATTTTACGCCATTCCCACCAAGTCTGCGGGAATCCGTGCAGCAAAACCAAGGGAGATCCCTGCCCGCCGACAACCGCATGAATGTTCACCTCGCCGGCTTTCACCATGCACTGTTCGAATCCGTCCAACGTCATCATCGTCCTCCCTGCAGATTGTCTTGCACCGCCTTGACCACGCCTCGATACAAAGCGTCGATCTGGCCTTTCAGCATGTCCATGCCGCCGATGGTTCCAAGGCCCCGTTCCGCCGCCGCTGCCCGCAAGCGCGTCCGTTCAGGTTCCGCGATCACGTCGCCCAGGAAAGCCGACGGTCCCGCCGTCGCGGGATCGAAAGGCAATGGGTCGTCTTCCTTCAATCCCAAAGGGGTCGCATTGATCAGCAGGTCGTATCCGGCAAACTCGCCCGGCGGTTCGGCAAGGCGGGTGATGCCAAGGGCTTCTTCAAGGCGCTTCGTCTTTTCCTGGTCCGGATCGTAAATGTCCATCGACGCCAAACCGGCGAGAATCAATGCCGCCGCGATACCGCTTCCCGCACCACCCGCGCCGGCCATGTACGCCTTCCGCCCGATCGGATCGAAGCCGGCCAGCTTCAAGGCAGCGAGGAATCCGTCGCCATCGGCCATTGAGCCTGTCCAGGAACCGTTACTGGCGCGCATCATCAAGTTAACGGCGCCCGCCAATTCCGCACTTCGGCCCAAGGTTTCGCAGAACTTTACGGCCGGCACCTTGAACGGGACGGTGATCACCGTGGCGACGACGCCGGGAAAGGCGAGCAAACCGGCATAGATGTCATCAAAACCTTCGACCGGTAGTTCGACCGAGACCATTCGAACCGGCAGCCCCTCTCTCTCAAACCGGGGGTTAAGCATGGCCGGGGCCTTCACTTGCGCGATCGGATTCCCCACCATTGCCGCCAGCAGGGGGGTGTCGACGCCGCACGCCTTCATGTCCTGCCGAACGCTTTCCAACTTATCGGCAACCGCTTTATGCGATACCAGGGACAGGTCAAATCCATTCATTCTGTTTTCCCTCCCCCGACGGCGTACACCGTTCAAACGATCTTTTTTGACTGATCAGTCATTATTTATTTTTTGACTGACCTGTCAATTTTTCATATCGACATGGGTTCATGTTAAGGTTCGGGTGTAAGTGAGGGCGGATAGCATTGATGAGACCCGTTGGCAGGCCGAATATCGTATCGCGCGACGAGGCGCTGACTCGCGCCTTGGAGGTCTTTTGGTCACTCGGTTATCAGCGTGCCTCCCTGCCGGTACTGGAACAGGCCACCGGGCTGCGTCGAGGCAGTCTTTACCAACTCTTCCATGACAAGCAGACGCTTTTTTGCGAAGTGCTCGACCTTTACGGATCGGAAGCCCTGGCCACCATGGACAGGATGATGCCGCCCGGGGCCGTCCGGTCGGACATCGTCGCTTGGGTCCGACACCATGCGACCCGCGCCCATGGAAAGGCAGGTCATCGCGGTTGCCTTTTGGTCGAGACCACAATGGAGATGGGCCCGCACGCCCCGATCATCGCGGAAACATCCGACCGGATATTTTCCGCCATGCTGGCGCGGCTGGAAAAAGCCATCGCTCAGGCACCGGATATAGCACCCGATGTCGGCGGTAGCGGCCCGAAGGAAATGGCGCGCACAGTGTTGGCCTTTCTGGAAGGGCTGCGCGTGCTCGGCAAGACCGGTCAGACCAAGGCGCAGGTCGCACGCTCGGTTGAGTGCATGACGGCAAACCTCCTCCCACAACAGCACCGAAACTGACCCCCAGTCACATTTTCATATGCATTTGTTTGCATGTGTCGTTATGTTGGGACACCCTTGTGATGGAGGAAGTGTTCCATGCTGGAAGAATGGCTGGCCAGTGACGTCATATCGGACCCGGCCAAGGCATGTCTTGGTGGGCTTGCGATCGGTCTGGCGTTCGGCGTGTTCGCGCAATCGAGCCGTTTCTGCCTGCGCAGCGCCTGCCTTGAATTCTGGAAAATGAATCTTGGCCGGTCGGTGGTCGTTTGGTTGATGGTATTCGGTGCGGCGCTGACAGGCGCGCAACTGCTATTCCTCGGCGGGTTGATCGATGCCTCCGAGATCCGTCAACTCAGCACGACAGGGACCCTTTCCGGCGCCATCATCGGGGGATTGATGTTCGGCATCGGCATGATTATGGCGCGCGGCTGCGCCAGCCGCCTGCTTGTTCTTTCCGGAACGGGCAACATGCGCGCCCTGGTGACCGGGTTGATCGTCACCGTCATCGCCCAGGCCGCCTTGAGCGGAGTCTTATCGCCGATGCGGACCGCCTTGTCCGGGCTGTGGAGCGTCGGGCCGGACGCCAGAAACCTGATGCTGCACATGCCGGAACAGTCGGGCCTCATCCTCGGCGTCGCCACCTTGGCCCTGGCCGGTTGGCTCGCGATCAGGGAAAAATTGAACCCCGGCTCCGCCCTACTCGCCATGGCGCTCGGCGCGACCGTCGCCCTGGGCTGGGGCTTCACCGCGGGCCTGTCGCGAATTTCCTTCAGCCCCGTTCCGGTCAACAGCGTCAGTTTCACCGGGCCGTCGGCGGATACGCTGATGGCGCTGATCACGTCCCCTGCCATGACCCTCGAATTCAGCTTGGGATTGGTGCCCGGCGTCTTCGCCGGGTCTCTCATTTCCGCACTCGTCCGGCGTGAATTCGCGTTGCAGGTCTTCGACGCCCAAACCGGCATGCTGCGTTATCTGGCCGGCGCGGTTCTGATGGGTTTCGGCGGCATGCTGGCCGGCGGCTGCGCCGTCGGCGCCGGGGTCACCGGCGGATCGGTGATGTCGCTTACCGCCTGGGTCGCGCTTTTCTGCATGTGGATCGGGGCGGGCCTGGCGATAGGGTTGGACTCCCTGAAACAGCCAGTCAGTGCAACGGCATGAAACCCCGGCAAAGACCGGATCACACCAACAAAACAAACATGAGGAGGAACGCCACCATGAAGAAAACGTTACTGGCCGCCTGTCTTGCCGCCACTTTTGGCCTCAGCACCGCCGCCGCCGCGGAAGACATCATCAAGGTCCGCCTGATGGGATCCGACCTTGCCGCTGATATCGCGCGAGGTGCGGTTCAGACCTGTCGCGAGATGGGGTATCAGGTCGCCGCCGTTGTCCTGGACCGCGCGGGCGATACGATGGCCTCTCAGCGGGACACCTTCGCCCGCCGCCATACATTGGAAATCGCCGCCCGCAAGGCGGGGCTTTCGATCATGTCCGGCGTTCCATCGGTCGAGATGCGTGACGGGCGGGAAGACATCCGCGCCGAGTTGAATCACATGACCGGCATCATCGTCATGGAAGGCGGCATCCCGATCCGCGCCGCGGGTTCCCTGGTCGGCGCCGTCGGCGTGTCGGGTGCGCCGGGCGGGGATATCGACGCCGACTGCGCCAATGCCGGGATCGAAGCGGTGCAGGACAGGATCGATTTCGCGGACTGAGCCGGGGATCCGGGACGTCCGGAAACCGTCACAACATCGAAAATCTGTTTGCGCTCCGACAAGACTCCCATAACGCTTCCCTAATAAAACAAATATCGTGTTAAAGGGGAGTATCGTCGTGAACACCGGCCTATCCGTCCACTACCTTCGCGCTTCCGTGCTATATGCTCTGGCCGGCATGGCGCTCGGCATACATATGGCGGCAAGCCACGACCACAGCCAATTGCCGACCCATGCGCATTTGATGTTGTTCGGTTGGGTCGGCATGACGATCTATGCCGTGGTCTACAAGCTGTGGCCCGGGCCTGTTGCCGACGCTGCACATGGTGGCCGCGCATTTGGCATTGATCGGATTGGTCGCCGGTTTGTATCTGATTTACGATGGAAATATCGAAACCGGCGATCCCGTCGCCGCGATCGCCTCCATCGTTCTGATTGCGAACATGGCGCTTTTTGCCTGGATCGTGTGGCGAAAAATTCGCTAGACGATCCAGGCCGGTCCGCTGCCGATCGTTACGGCCTGTAGTCTTCAAGCCGTGAAGCGTCGGATTACGTTCTCCATGATACGGCTGATATTGTTGTCGCCGCCGTTCCAGGGCAGAGAACCGCAGAAAGTGATGGAACCGACGGAGAAGACGGCGCCGCCGCCAGGCACGTCGAAATAGCTCATATCCGCCCGGATCAGCTCTTCCATCGGCTGGTTCGCCCATGTGGTTATGTGGGTCAACAGTTCTTCCGGCACGAGGACGAAGGACTTCGGATGGTTTTCCGAAATGGCGAGAATCCGGACATTCTCCGGCGATCCCAGGCGGACGTCGACGCGGTCCAACTCATAGCCGGCCGCACCGCCGCCGGAAAACCCGAAATCACCGACGATGTCGTCCTCCACCCCTTCAAAGACCCAGGCCATGTCCGGTGACCGGCTGTCTTCCGTTCGACGATAGTAGGTGCCTTCGAACTGCCCCTGGCTGGTAAAGCCGACACCCGCCAAATGCTGAGGCGGACGCCCATTGCGGCGCCACAACCCGCCATAGCCGCCATCGAACGCCATGAAATATTCGCCGGGCTCCGCCGCCCAGGCGCGAATACCGCCTTCCGCACGGCGAATTTCAATGATGCCCTCTTCCACGGGATGAACGGCCACGCGCCAATAAAACCCATTCCCGCCAAGATACATGAACTTGCCGCCGCTGTTCCGGTAGTCGAGCAAGGCATCGAGCGTTTGCGGGGTGTGGTATTCGGGATGACTTCCCGTCGTGACCGCCTTGTAGCCTTTCACGGCATCGACGCCTTCGTCATGCAATTCCCGGTCGGTGACGATGTCGAAGGGGATGCCCTTCTCATGCAGCCACCAGATCAAATGGCTGTCCGCCTGGAAATGCCGCAACCCGGAACTGTCCCCGTAACCCATCGTGATATAGCCGGGCCGCGTATTGAGAAGCGGCCGCAAATGGGAGCAATGGCAAACCCCGGAACCGTCCTGGTGGAAATTGTATGTGGAACAGCCCAGTTCCTCATATTCCGCCGGATTCCAAGGATACCCGTTCCAGCGATCGAACTTTTCCTTCCATTCCGGTTTGAAATCGGGCCGCGAATGGTTGCCGTAGATCGTGTAGGTGAAAGTGGAAACCAGAACACAGAGGTCGGCGGTTTGCTTGCCTTTGGGCGGGCAGACGAAAAACGGAATAGCGTCCTCGTATTCGCCTTGGGTGACCCGCAGGACATAGATGCCGGACGGCAGATCGTCGGGTACGGTCCATTCGATATCGGTTTCCCAGCCGAAATCGTAAATGTCGTCGCGATGAAAATGGATGGCGCCGTAATGGTCCGGCTTGTGCCGCCAGTTCATTTCCGACCCGTCCCAGTCATACCCGGTCATTGCGCGCGCCGGGTGATTGACCAGGCGCCCATGAAGCCCGTGCGGTCCGACATCTTCGATCCGAAGCGAGGATGTCGCCTTGGCAAAATCCCATCGCGCCGCCAATTTGCGCGGATCCGCACTGTCGGCGGCGTAAACGGCGGGCGATTCGATCTTGCCGTCGAAATGCCGTCCAGCCTGGCCGTCCCGCATGGCGGCGCCGATCACCATCGGTCCGCCCAGTATCGGTTCGAACCCGGCCGCATTCCCTTCCCTGACGGCCGGTTCGCCCCACAGGTCCTTGGGCGCTTCCTCTACGATCAGCTTGCCGGTCGAACAGTCGTAGGAAAGCCGTGCGGCATACCATTTGCGGGGTGAAAGCTTACGCCCCGTCGTCACCACGGTATCGCCAGCCCGCCCGGCCAATGCGCCAGCCTCATCCAGGAACAACTCAACCCCGCTGAGGCTCATGATGACCTGTTCCCCGGCGCCTGGAAGCGTCGGCCAGATCTTCACCGTAAAGGTCACATCATCGGGAATCGCGGGGCCGGTTTTGACAATCCCGTAAGAACCGGGATTGAAGCCCTGCCGCCGGGCCGGGTAATCCGCGTTGATCGAGGCTTCGACCTCTTCCTCGACGATGCCGGGCCCGGCCGGATTCGGGTCGGCGCAAATCGACCGCATCAGGCGGGCCGAAAAGACCCCTTCGCCGGAAGCGGAAACCTTGAATGACACGGTCCCGCCGGCCCGGACGGACAAGGGGTCGCAATAGCCGATTATCGGGATACGGGGAAACTGATGGGTCATTTTCAAATACTCGCGGGAAGTGACGACGGGGCGGGAATGATACTGCGCCGATCCTAGGCGAAGGCGGCCGGGATTGGAAACACCCGCTGCGGAAACAACGCTTTTCACCCAGCCCCTATTTTCACCCAGCCCCTGAAAACGGCGATCCGTTATCAATTCCTTAACCGGAATAGGGTTCAATGGTCCATGATACGGAGTCGGCAGACGTGCCGGGACTACAGTTGGTGCTGGAATTAGAAATGCCATTATTTTCAAATACAAGACCGCTTATATTCGCGGTTGCGGTTTCCGCATTCTGGATGGCGGCCCTGTGCGGAATGCCACGTGACGCGCGTGCCGCGTTGGACCCGCCTGCCGGCGAGGTGATCCTCGTCGTAGCCGGAAAGATCAGTGAGACGAATGTTGGCGACGAAGCGCATTTCGACCGGGAAATGCTGGCCGCACTCGGCATGGAAACACTTGAAACAACGACACCTTTCGAAGAAGGCCCACAAGTGTTTCAGGGCCCCCGATTGGCGGCGCTGCTGAAAGCAGTCGGTGCCGACGGCCAAGTGATTATCGCGACCGCCCTGGACGGCTATACCGTGGAGATCCCCGCGCAGGACATGCTGGACTACCCCGTGCTTTTGGCGATGATTTGGAACGGCAAGGAAATGGGCATAAGGAACAAGGGACCGACCTGGATCGTGTATCCGCTGGATCAATATCCGGAATTGGTGGGGGAAAAGTTCAGCGCCAGAAGCATCTGGCAGTTAAGCAGTATCAGAATACGGTGAAGGCGACCGTGCCCCAATGGCCCGGCGACGCGAACGGAAAATGATAAACAGACATCTGTCACTGATTTTCAGCATCCTGACCGCACTCTTCCTGACGTTGAGTGCGGCATCCATCGTGTATTCGCTGACCACGTTGAAACAGGTGTCGTCGAAAAACTACGATTCCAGCGGTTTGGCGGCGATCCAGTTGCGCATGCACTTCAATCTTCTTTTGGCTGAGCTTCGCGCCCACGAAGAAGGAACGGTACCCGGTGCCGGACGCGACGCGATGCTGCAATATGACATCGTCTATCAACGCCTCCAGAGCCTTCCGAATCGTCCTCCCTACACCGAAATTCTGACCGAGGAAGAGTTGTCCCTGATCGCGATCATCTTTGACCGTGTGAAGGCCGAGGCCGCGCTATTCGATGGCGCCGCAATGAAGAGCACCCCCCTGCCGAAGGGTATCCACGGCCGCCTTCAAGGCTTCGTCAAGGATATGAACTTCCTGGTCGGACGAATTGTTCAATTGGCGCAGCAGTACCGGGAAAACAAGCGGTTGGAGGTTATAAAGTCGACCAAGCTTCTGATTGCATCCACCGCGGGCCTCGCGATAACCGGGGCCATCTTCGCCTATCTGCTTTGGCGAAGCCGCCTGCGCCTGCATGTCCAAAAACTGGCCATTGAAGAAAGCCGGGACATGTTGATGCAGGCCAGTGATTCCAAATCGCAATTCCTGGCGCATATGAGCCATGAGTTCCGGACCCCGTTGAATGCGATTCTAGGTTATTCGGAAATCATCAAGCTGCGCGTATTCGGCGGGAACGTCGACAGCCGGTATCTCGAATATGCGGGTTTGATCAAGCAGGCCGGCGATCACCTGCTTGAAATCGTCAACGACGTCCTGGACCTGTCCAAGGTCGAGGCCGGAAAATACGAACTGAACCCGACATTCTTTCCGCTTGCCGATGTGATTCAGGAATGTTCGCTGATGGCCGGTTCCAACCAAGCCGCAAGCGACGACATCGTCTCGATCGAAATTCCCGGCAATTGCGCCCAGCTCCATGCCGACCTGCAGGCATTCCGGCAAATCATGGTCAACCTGATCCACAACGCGGTCAAATATTCGAACAATGGCGGGAAAGTCATCGTTTCCGCGCGAAAGGACGCCGCCGGCGAGACCGTTATCGTGGTACAGGACAACGGACCGGGTATCCCATCCAACGAACTCGCCAAGGTGATGGAACCGTTCCAGCAGGGCGAAAACCATATGGTAACGGCCAAAAAAGGCACCGGCCTGGGCCTGTCGCTTTCGAAGAAATTGATGGAACTGCACCACGGCGATTTGAAAATCGACAGCGTGCTCGGGCAAGGCACGACTGTCACACTCTGTTTTCCTGAAAGCGCCTGACCTCTCGGGACACGTCGTTGTATGAGAGCGCACTAGGTCGCGGCGCTTATCCGCCGTTTCCAAGTCGCACGGCCACATGACGCGCCGACCCGTTCTCAAAGACCGATACCGGCGCCGCGAATGTTCTTTCAAGAATATCTTCACGGACGACATCCGCCGGCCGGCCGTCGATGACCAAACGACCGTCACCCAGCAGCAAGACCCGATCCGCGATCGCCGAGGCGAGATTGAGGTCGTGAAGAACGACGACAACGCCAAGCCCCTGGTCGGCGAAAGCCCGGGCCTGATTCAGGATCAAGGCCTGGTAGGCCATGTCCAGGCTGGCTGTCGGCTCGTCCAGGAAGAGATAACGCGCGCAATCCATGTGATCCGACGAGCGTATTTGCGCAACGGCCCTGGCGAAGGAGACACGCTGCCGCTCTCCTCCCGACAATCGCGTCACCTGCCGGTCCCCGAATGCGGTCATATCCGTCTCGCGCAGCGCGCGGTCGACCAAGGCTGGTTTATGGCGCTCAGCAACATGATCCAACACCCCCATCTCGACAACATCGCGGACAAGAAAGGCGAAGGACATATCGAAGGACTGCCGCATCACGGTTCGCATCAAGGCGCGTTCCTTCGGGGCGATCGTGTTGAATTCGCGGCCGTTGAAGAATATCTGGCCCCTATTCGGCGGGACATCGCCGGCCAAAGCGCCGAGCAGGGTGGATTTTCCGGCCCCGTTCGGACCGACAAGGGCCGTCACCTGCCCCGGAAGGATCGTCAGGTCCATGCCGTGCAGAACCTGCCGGCCCGCCAAACTGACGCATACCTGATTGAGGCTGATCGTCATAGGACCCGCCATTTCCTGGCAACCAGAAGCCACAGGAAAAACGGCCCGCCGATCGCCCCCAGGACGAGACCGATGGGAATATCCTCAGGCATCGCCGCGGTCCTGGCGACCAAATCCGCCATCACCATGACAATGGCGCCGCCCAGTATCGAGCCCGGCACGACAATTCGATTGTCCGGCCCGGCCAGCAACCGGACCAGATGCGGCACGACCAGGCCAACGAAACCGATCGCCCCGGCAAAGGAAACCGCCGTCCCAACGGAAAGAGCGACCGACAGCACAACGAGCCTTTTCAAACGGCGGACATCCACCCCCAGATGCGCGGCTTCGATATCCCCCAGCAAAAGCCGGTTCAGCGACCGACCGTTAACCGCGAGCAGACCGACAGGCACCAGGATCGCGACCGCAATGGCCGGCAACGCATCCCAGCCGGCGATGGCAAGGCTTCCCAAGGTCCAGAAGGTCAATGTTCGCAATTGCTGGTCATCCGCCAGAAACATCATCGCCCCGACACCGGATTGCGCGATGGCGTTTATCGCGATACCCGCCAGCAACATCATGGCGACGTCGACCCGGCCGTTCGCCTGCCCGATCGCCACGATCAGCAGCGTGGCGCCCGCCGCGCCGGCGAATGCCATGGCCGGAATTGCGTAGTAACTGGCCCAGGCCATGAAACCGGGCGCAAGAGTTCCACCGACCACGATGGCCGATACCGCGCCGAGGGCGGCGCCGGAAGAAATGCCGATCAAACTGGGGTCGGCCAGCGGGTTTCGGAACATGACCTGCAGGGCCGCCCCGCTGCCGCCAAGTGCCGCACCGACCAACAGCCCGAAAACGACTCGCGGCAAGCGAACCTGGGCAATGACTAACCCTGCCCGGTCCACATCATCGGTCAAGAGAGAGTGCAAGACACGAACAATGTTGACCGGATACGCACCGAAGGACAGCGCGACCAAACCGGCCAACACCATCACGGCAAACAATGTGCCGAGAACCAGCGACCGCTTGGATATCCCGACCCGGGCCGGCAATGCTTCAGCGATACTCATTCCGCCCGCAACGGCTCGAGTATGTCCGGCACGGCCTCCTCACCGTGCAGGCGCCGCGCCAGGACTTGAACCGCATCCGGCGTTCGTGGCCCGAACCCCAGCAACAAAAGCCCGTCCATGGCGACGACCCGCCCCTCCTGCGCCGCCCGAAGATGCGCCAGAGCCGGCAATTGTGCGACGGCGTCTTCCCCGCCCAGTCGGTGACCGACATGCTGCATCAACAGGATGACGTCCGGATCGGCATGCTGAACCGCCTCCGCGGTGACAGGCTTGAATCCTTCGAATTCGTCGAAGACCAGCCGCCCGCCCGCAAGCGCGACGATGGCCTCGACGGAGGTGTTCCTGCCGGCGGTCATCAGGGCGCCGTCCTTGACATCCAGAAGGAACAACACGGTCGGTCGGGACTGCACCGCTGCAACCGCTTTGCCGACTGCCTCGCCCCGGTCGGCAACAGTTTGCGCCAGCGCGTCCCCTTCGCTTTCCGCGCCAACCAGGCGCGCAATTCGCTTGATCTTCGCAACGACGTCCGCGACGGATCGGGCCTCGGCCACTGTTTCCATGCGCACGCCAACGGATGACAAACTGTCCAGCGCCACCGGCGGACCGGCCCCTTCTTCCAGGACAATCATCGTCGGTTCCAGCGATAGTACGCCTTCCACCGACAGATTGCGCATGTAACCGACCTTGGGCAGTTTTTTGGCAGCCTCCGGATAGCTAGACGTGGAATCCGAACCGACAAGAAGACGGTCTCTGCCCAGGAAGTAGATCGTTTCCGTGACCGAACCGCCGACGGAAACGATCCTTTGATTCCCAGCACCGGTGGCCAGGCGTGGCATCATGACCGCTGTCGCGGCCATTCCGGCCAGGACCTGACGGCGTCTCAGGCGGGTGATCGGCATGTCACGCTCCCTTCAAGAAGAAATCTGTCAACATCAGGCTGCCGGAACCGCGGCGGCAACCTCTGAGGCGAGGTTGCGCCATGCCTCCAGTTCCTGGTTGCCGGGCTTGCGCAGGCCGAAGACGGTCACGATCAATTCGTTGTCCGCGTCGTAGATTTCCAATGACGTGATCGTACCGTCGTCGGACGGTTTGCGGACGATGAAGGCATCGGTAATCCGGTCCTCCCGCAGATGAAGATTGAAGTCGGGATCCAGCACGTTCAGCCAGTCGCCCATCTTCTTGATGTTCTCCACAAGGCCGGAATGGATCTGAATGCATCCCCGGTTGGCGACGAAAACCATGATCGGAATTTTTCGGCTGGCGGCGAGATGCAAAACGTCAGACATCGCTGTCAGCGGCGCGCGTTCCGTGAAACGACCTTCCGCGAGTCGCATTGCCTGATGCCGCCCGACGCCATGGTTCGACAACACCTTCCGGAAGTCGTGCGGGTCCTTCAAGTCGCTCCATTCCGCCAGCATGGCGGCGCGATCGATTGCCGAATCCGGTTTGTCCGCTTTATTTTCCGGGTACGGCACGGTTTTCGGCAAACCGGGTGTCTGGTCCGCGCTGACGAAAGTTTCGACCAGACTATCGAAGGCGTCTCGCTTGCTTCCATCGACAAGATAGATCTTGTGAACCGCGTCGCCGGCGCGATCGAAGAACTGAAGGCTGGTGCGCATGCCGCTGCGCACCGCTTCCTCGACGCGGAAACCGAATGCCCAGTGTTTGATGAAAATGCGCAGGTCCACCGTCTCGTTCAGGACGATGCCAACATGACTGTTGAATCCGATCTTGCCGAACTCGCCATGACGTTCATGGACGACATGCTCGTTGCGCGTCAGTACCATGACGCGCCCGACCGCCGGCATGCCCTGTATCAGGGCTTTGAAGTCACCGGCCAAACGCGTCACCCCGGAACCACAGCGAATAGCCAACAAGGCGCACTCACTGACGCCCAGTTCGGCCGCAGCGTCCCTGGCCCGCATGCCCGGGTTGGCCGCCTTCAGGCTATCCAAGCGTTGCGCCAAATCGGCCGCGCCTGCGTCGATTGTTTCGATCGTCATGATACTCGTCCTTCCCTCTATCCACGGCCGACAGGCGGTCCCGTTCTATTTCGTCAAAATCAACTTTCCCTGCCGCGTGTGCCGCAGGCGGTACAGATCACCGTTGTGTTCGATCATCACCTCAAGGCGGCCAGCCAGCAGGTCTTCGCTTGAAATGACCGAAACTGCCCTCTCGGACTCACGCCGCGAGTTCGGTTCCGTATCTCGGTTATCGTCGGCAAATTGGCCCGTCAAAACGCCTATCCTCAAAACTTGTAACTAAGTGAAAGTTTTGCGTTGCGGCCTGCTTCCCGCAGTTCCGACAGGAATCGCTGGTAATCCTTGTCGAAAAGGTTATCGACGCCGAAGTCCACGCGAAGACCTTCCAAATCCTTGTCCTTCGGGGTCCAGGAAACGAAAATGTCGTGGATGAACTTTTCGCCGCTTACCGCTTCCGTACCCGCGGGAACGCGTTCCTGGCCGCTGTAATAGATGGTGCGCCACCCGGCCCGCACACCGTGCGACGGCCATTTGTATCCGATGGTCGCCGTTGCCTTGTCCTCGGGAATATCGCCGAGCGGATCGCCTTGAACCAGATCGTCGCCCCGCAAGCGGGAATAGGTCGCCGCCCCGAACAGCGTGTCGGATTCATAGCCGGCCTCAAGCTCGACCCCTTCGATACGCGCATCCGTAACGTTCACATTCGTACTGGTTCCGAAGATGCCGCCGACGACCTGAAGTTCGATCAGATCTTCGACATCGTTCCGGAATACCGATCCCTTGACGCGCAGCGCATCACCTGGCGCAAGCACATCGTCGAAAGAGGTCGCGAGGCCCAGTTCCTTATTCCGCGCAAATTCCGGCCGCAGGTCGGGGTTCGCGACGAAAGTGTTGAAGACGAAATGGGTGCCGCCGACGAACAGTTCGGTAAGGGACGGCGCCCGGAATGCTTCCGCGTAGGACCCGAAGGCGGTCAGCCAGGGAGCGACGCGGTAGGACACGGCCAGCTGCTTGGAGAACTCCCCTTCCTCATTATCGGACTGCCCGATTGCGTTCAGACTGTAATAATCGTAGCGGGCCGAAGGCGTGACGGTGAGATCCTCAAAAAGCACGAACTCGGTTTGCAGGAAGTATCCCTGTGTGTTGCGTTCCGCGGTTGGGAATTCCGCCCGCAAGGTTCCATTGGTCGTACCGACCTGACGGTCCTGAAACACCTCCAAACCCGCCGTGACGTTCAAGTTCGCCCAGTCTGACAGGTCAAAGCGGCTGGTATTGGCGCCGTCCAAACCGACGGTCTGCAATTCCGTCGTCTGGTGACGCCGGTCGGACAGTCTGATTTCGCGAATGTCCGTCCGTGAGAAGTAAGTGGTGGCGCGGGCATCCAACCAATCCCCCATCCCTTCGAACGTATAGGTCAGCGCGGCCGACTTTTCGTTCGTCACACGATCAGCGAAATCTTCCGAATCCGTATTTGCGGCGGTCGGAATGATGTGATCGTCCTTGAAACTGTTGAGCGTCACCTCCACCCCATGCCCATCGACGACCAGGCTGCCTTTCGCAAGCCCGGCGAGAATGCTGTCGCCGGATCCGGGAATTTTGTCGCCGCCGCCATCGGTATAGTTTCCCGCCGAAGAACGGGTCAGGCTGACAAGCACGTCGGTATTTTCGGTTGGCGCGCCATAGCCCGTCGTTGTCACGAACCGGTTTGAGTTGTTGGTGTGAAATCCTGTCCTCACCATGGCGCCGACGGTTTGCCCTGGCTTTAGAAGATCGACCGCGTCGACCGTTTCGATCGACAGAACGCCGCCGATGGCGCCGCTGCCATACAAGGTGGAATTCGGGCCGCGCAGGACATCCACCTGCTTCAGCAGGCCGGGGTCCATGAAAATGCGGCCACGATGCCCCGCTTCGAAATTCTTTCTGACGCCGTCGACGCGTATGACCACCCGTTCGCCCGAGAAGCCCCGGATGTTCGGTTGCTCCGCGGTGTCACGCGGACCGCCCCCCATTTCCAGGCCGGGAACCGTTTCAAGGATGTCATCGAGGCTTTTCGCTTGGCTCGCTTCGATTGACTCCCGGTCCACGACGCTAATCGCGGCCGGCACCTCAATCGCCGCCTTTTCCGTGCGTGTTCCCGTGACGGTGATCGAATCCAACGTCGTCGCCTGCACGATTTCGACACCCTGCGCCGCCGCAAAGGCGGCCGCCATATTCGACGCCCCCAATAGTGTCGCCGCCGCCACGCCCCGGCTTGCCCAACGATTACCCCCAAAAACTTTCATTTCACGCTCCAGCCAATTCAAAACGATGTCCCGGATGTCCGGTCCCGCGCTTGGCTGGCTAACGCCCGAGGAGGGGTAGCTGGCTTAGCATACTACGCGACTGCAAATCATTCGCACTCGCATGAAAGTAATTGCCTTTTGCCGTCCCCGCTGTCAAGCGATCTCGTTTCGCCGGAGAGACCGGGGCGGATCCGTGGGAGCAAAAGGCTGATGCCACGGAATGAAGCCGTTGTTTCAATTGACACTATTGGGCTTTCTTGCTCATCTTCTTGGCATAAAAAAAGTAATGCCCTTTGCGGGACTGGGAGGTTGAAATGCGGTTTTCCGGCGTGCTTGGCTTTGCCAAGCGATTAACTGTGTTTGTGGCCCTTTGGGTCGGTCTATCCGGGACGGCCCTGGCGGAAGACGGTTTAAACTCGGGCGATACCGCCTGGATCATTACCGCGACAGCCCTCGTTCTTTTCATGACACTGCCGGGATTGGCCTTGTTTTACGGCGGGCTCGTGCGATCGAAAAATGTGCTGTCCGTTTTCATGCATTGTTTCGCCATCACTTGCCTGGCGTCCATCCTGTGGCTGGTCGGCGTGTACAGCCTTTCCTTCGGCGACGGCGGCGCTGCAAACGCCTTGATTGGGGGATTGTCCTCGGCGCTGCTCTTGAACATGGGAACCGATACGATGTCCGGGTCGATTCCCGAAGATGTCTTCTTCATGTTCCAAGCGACCTTCGCCATCATCACACCGGCCCTGATGGTCGGCGCTTATGTGGAACGCATCCGTTTTTCCGCCGTTTTGATCATCACCGCGTTGTGGATGGTTCTGGTCTATGCGCCGGTTTGCCATTGGGTCTGGGGCGGCGGCTGGCTTGCCGAATTGGGGGTGATGGACTTCGCGGGCGGCCTTGTCGTCCATGCCACCGCCGGCATTTCATCGCTTGTCATCGTCAAGATACTGGGTCCGCGTTCGGGTTTCCCGGGCGAAGTCCTGCCACCGCACAACCCGGGCATGGTCATGATGGGGGCCGCGATGCTTTGGGTCGGCTGGTTCGGATTCAATGCCGGGTCGGCCCTGGCCGCGGATGGTTCGGCGGGCATGGCCATGCTCGTGACTCACATTTCCGCCGCCACCGCGTCGCTGGTATGGATGGCGATCGAATGGATCAAATATGGCCGCCCCTCTTTGGTCGGCCTGGTCACCGGCACCATCGCGGGTTTGGCAACAATCACGCCGGCCTCCGGATTCGTCGGCCCGATCGGCGCCCTGATCATCGGCGCGGCTGCCGGATGGGTCTGCTTCCAAATGGTGCAGATCGTCAAACAAGCCTGGAAACTGGACGACTCGCTGGACGTTTTCGCAGTCCATGGCGTTGGGGGGTCACTGGGCACCTTGATGGTCGGCGTTCTCGCCTCCGAAAGCCTCGGCGGGTTGGGCCTGGCGGAGGGTGTGGGGATCGGTCAGGCGCTGGGTATCCAGGCCTTGGGACTTGCCGTGACCTGCATATGGTCGGGCATCTTCACATACATCATCGTCAAGATCACCGCGGCCATCACCGGCGGCATCCGTGTCGAGCGCGATTCTGAAATTGAAGGGCTCGATCTGACCGTTCACGGTGAACGTGCGTACCACCTCGACTGAACCAGGATTGAAGGAAGTATCCAATGAAATACATCATCGCGGTGCTGAAGCCGCACAAACTCGACGCAGTGCGGGACGCCCTTTCGAATATCGGCGTGAACGGGATGACCGTGTCCGAGGTCAAGGGATACGGGCGGCAGCGCGGACAGGCTGAGATCTATCGCGGCACGGAGTATCAGGTACATTTCGTGCCCAAGGCGAAGATCGAGGTCGCCGTCGCGGATGCACAGCTGGAGGCAACGGTGGAAGCGATTCAGACGGCCGCGGAAACCGGCAAGATCGGCGATGGAAAAATCTTCGTTCTGGAACTGACGAACAGCGTTCGGATCAGAACCGGCGAACAAGGAGAGGATGCCCTTTAATCGCCCGACGAACAGTTCTGACGGCCCTAATCCAAGGCCAGATCCGTGAGTCCTTCCGGCACGGCGAAAGTCGCATCCTCAAGCCGTTCCTCCTTGCCCGCAATCGGCGTGAAGAAGGCCAAAGCGACAAAGGCATATTGATCCGCGCCCAATTTATAGGGCGCAATGACGCGGTAGACCCGGCGAACATAGTTGACCCGGCCGATATAGGCGCTTGTCGAAAATACCGGCCGGCCGCTTTGGATCGTCCTGGCAAATTCACGTGCCATCAGGCTCTTGTTCTTTAACGGTAAAACGTCCAGGTAACGCTTGTTCGCGCTGAACCCGTTATGTCTTTCGATAGCGTCGCCGACCAATTCATAAAACAGACGGCGCCGCGGGCCGACGGTCTTCACCAGAATCAGATGTGCCCACAAAGACGGAAGGACATCCAGGACGTCGAATTTCTGGAAATCCGGTATTCCCCCGTTAGACTGGGAAAACCATAAATCGACAAGCGGCTGAAATTCGCGGATCGGACAATCGGCCGGTACCGTCAAAACCGCATGATGCGACCCGAAGACGCCTTCGCTCAGAGCCAATCCAGTGACGATGGGTACTTTGCCCCGCAAGCTTGGCACCCCTTTCTGGTTACGCATTCTTCGAGATACGAAAAAGACTAAAGATTATTTATTGCTAACATATTAACCGGTCGGTGGCGCACCAGTAACGAGGTAATCGATGCAGCACCTTTGTTCAGGATCAATTCGTTGACCCGCGACTATGATATTGTGCCGCCACTTTTCTCATTTCTTCGAGGGGTAAATGGAAATCGTCCTGAGCGCGGCCGGCGGATTGGCGCTTTTTCTGCTGGCAATGGGCATGATGACCGACGGCCTGAAGGTGTTCGGCGGGGAAAGCCTGAAACGCCTGCTGCATAGTTGGACTTCTTCCATCTTTCGCGGCGTGTTGAGCGGTGCCTTGCTGACGGCCATCGTTCAATCTTCCAGCGCGGTTACCCTGGCGACGATCGGTTTCGTGAATGCCGGCGCATTGTCCATGCATCACGCATTGGGCGTGATCTATGGCGCGAATGTCGGCATCACGATGACAGGTTGGCTTGTCAGCCTGGTCGGTATCGGGTTCAAGATCGAGCCGCTCGCCCTGCCGATCCTTGCGGTCGGTGTTGCCATCCGCCTGCTCAGCCCCGGCAAACGGGGCCGGGGATTGGGCGACACGCTGGCCGGTTTCGCCCTGTTCTTCCTTGGGCTCGGCATATTGAAAGATGCGCTTTCCGGCATGACGTCGGAATTCGGCACAGGCATGTTCGCCATGCCGGAAGGTTATGCGGGTCTTGCAATCGCAATGGCCGTCGGAACCGCAACCACGGTGTTGACGCAGTCCTCGAGTGCCGCGATCGCCGTTATCATCACGGCTGCATCGCAATCGATTGTCGGGCTGGACATCGCCGCCGCCGCGGTCATTGGTGCGAATATCGGCACCACCGCGACCGCGCTGCTTGCCGTCATAGGCGCGGCGCCATCGGCGAAACGCGTCGCCATCGGCCATGTAATATTCAACCTGGTGACCGCGTTGGTCGCGGTCGCAATCTTGCCGCTACTCCTCATCGGGTTGGAGATGGCCGGCGACTGGGCGGGCATCGGCAATCAACCGGCCGCGCTCCTGGCCCTATTCCACACCTTCTTCAATATCCTGGGGGTCCTCTTGATGATCCCGCTGACCGGGCGGCTCGCCCGCCTTTTGGAAAAGATGTTCCGCTCATCGGAAGAGGATATGAGCCGCCCGCAACATCTGGACGCCTATGTCCTCTCGACACCGGTCTTCGCCATGGAGGCTCTGCACCGCGAACTGAGCAGGCTGTTCGATATGACGTCCGATCTGTGCCGCCACGCACTTGGCAACAATCCGCACGAACGCAAGATCGAGGCGGAGTCCACGGCCATATTGTCCTTGTGTGAGAAAATCGCCGCATTTGCCACGTCGATACAGATGGAAGTCCTTCCCCGTTCCGTGGCGGAGGGTCTGCCACATGCCCTGAGGATCGCGCGCTACCTGGAGGAAGCCGCAAGCTTGGCCCCGCAGGTTGCGGCCCTGCGCATGCGGCTTTGGCGGATTCACGGTGTGGAGGCCAGATCTGCGGTCGAGCATGCAATGTACACTGCGCTCAAATTCCTCGAGACGACAAAAGAACGCAGAAACGTCGAGGCGCCGTTGCCGGGCGAAGGCATTGAACAACGCCAACAGTCGGACTTTCTGGCCGCCTATGAAGACGCAAAGTCGACGTTGTTGGGAACCGCCGCCGCGCGCAAGGCAGACATCATGTCGATAGATCCAATCCTCGATTCATTAAGCGATATGCGCAGAATCATCGATCAGATGGCCAAGGCGGAAAAGATGCTGCAGACCCGCTCGGTCGAAGGTCTTGTGTTGGAGGAAGGCGCTGAGAGTCAAGGCAAGCCGGCGGCCCCCTCGGAACAGTCGGAGCCCGAACATAATGCCCCCTCCTCCATGCCCGCGCCAATCCCCGTCGACTCCCGCGAATATCCCACGCCGGGGAGCGGCCGGTTGAAGACAGACGATCCGATGTGATTTCATCCGGGTCGACTCCGCCTACGCCGCCATGAATGGAACCGCAACCAGGAAGACAGGATTTCAATGGTCGAAACCCGCCGCTCCCTCCCCCAACTGACGGCACATCTGGGGACCTTGATTCGACAACGCCTCTGGCTGCAGGTCCTTGTCGGCATGTTTCTGGGCGTCGCGGTCGGCATCCTGATCGGGCCGACAAGCGGCTATGTAAATGCGGAAATCTCCGGATTGGCGGGGAATTGGATTTCATTGCCCGGCCGCCTTTTCCTGATCTCCATCCAATTCGTCGTCGTGCCCTTGGTCGTCGCCTCGGTGATCCGCGGCATCGCGGCCGGTGAAGGCGGTGAAGGCCTGGGCGTACTCGGCTCCAGGACCGTGATCTTCTTCCTGACGACCACGGTCCTGGCCGTCGGCATCGGAATACTTGTCGCGACCGTGATCCAGCCCGGGCAATATCTGGACGGCGTCGCCATGCAGAACGCCATGCAGAACGAGGCCGCAAAGGCCGAAGCCATTGCCGGGGCCGCCCCCGTCAGCGCGCCGAAGGTGGGCGAGATACCCGATATCATCGTCGGCCTGTTCCCCAAGGATCCCCTGAGCACCTTCGTCAGCGGCAACATGTTACAGATTGTCATAGCGGCGGCGATCATCGGTGTCGCCTTGACCATGACTCCGGGCGACCAGCGCAAACCCTTGCTCGACCTGCTGGCCTCCGTTCAGGCGGCCTGTATGGTCATCGTCGGTTGGGTCATGCGCTTTGCGCCCTTGGCGGTCTTCGGGCTGTTGGCCCATATCACCTCACGCGTCGGTCTATCGGCACTGATCGGCACCAGCGTTTATGTCGCAACCGTGCTTGTCGGGCTGTTGCTGTTGCTGCTGTCCTATCTGGCAATCGCCTGGTTTGTCGCCGGACGCACCCCGCGCCGGTTTCTCGGCGCCGCTAAGGATGTGATGCTGCTCGCCTTTTCGACGTCCAGTTCCGCATCGGTCATGCCGCTGTCCTTGTCGACCACCGAAGAGAAACTGGGTGTCCGTCCCGCGGTCGCCCGCTTCGTCATTCCGCTCGGAACAACCATCAACATGGGGGGAACCGCGTTATATCAGGGGGTGGCCACCTTGTTCCTGGCCCAAGTCTTCGGGATCGAATTGGGCGTGTCCGGCATCTTGCTCGTCACTGCCATGGCCACCGGCGCGGCGATCGGGTCGCCCGGTACGCCGGGCGTTGGCATCGTGGTCTTGGCCACGATCCTGACCAGCGTCGGCATTCCGCCGTCCGGCATCGCCATCATACTCGGTGTCGACCGGCTGTTGGACATGTGCCGGACCGTGGTGAACGTCACCGGCGACATGACAGCCTGCGTCACCATCGACCATCTGTTGCTGAAATCGGCAGGCGTTGAGGAACCGCATCTGGGCAAGGTGGCGACACCGGCCATGCATGCGCCGGAACCGGCCGGCACGGCAACGCCCTCCGACCCGTCCAATCCATCGAAACCCGGCTGACGCCTCAGTATATCTCCTTGACGTAGAGTTCCTCGGGCAGAACTTTTCGTTCATAGTCCGGGTTGAACACACGGTCGGGCAAGTGGACGGCCTCATGCGGCACGTCCTCATAGGGGATCTGATCCAGCAGGTTGTGGATACAGTTCAACCGGGCGCGCTTCTTGTCATTGCCTTCGACGATCCACCAGGGCGCTTCGGGAATATTGGTCCGCTCCAGCATTTCTTCCTTCACCCGCGTGTATTGTTCCCAGCGGACGCGGGATTCCAGGTCCATGGGGCTCAACTTCCATTGTTTCATGGGGTCATGAATGCGCATCAGAAAGCGCAGCTGCTGTTCCTGATCGGTAATGGAGAACCAATATTTGATGAGCTTGATGCCGGATCGCTCCAACATGCGTTCGAATTCCGGCACGTCGTTGAAGAACTGGCCGACCTGGTCCTCAGTGGCGAAATTCATCACCCGTTCCACACCGGCGCGATTGTACCAGGAACGGTCGAAAAGCACGATTTCGCCGGCTGCCGGGAGGTGCGGCACATAGCGTTGAAAATACCATTGGGTCTTTTCACGCTCGGTTGGCGCGGGAAGGGCGACCACGCGGCAGGTCCGCGGATTCAGGCGTTGGACGACCCGCTTGATGACGCCGCCCTTGCCGGCCGCGTCCCGGCCTTCGAAAATCACCACCAGCTTGTAGCCGGTATGCATCACCCAATCCTGCATCCGCACCAATTCGGATTGCAGGCGGAGCAGTTCGCGAAAATAGGTTCGCCGGTCGAGCGCCGACATGTGCTTCTGATCCGTGATCGTCTTCAGCTCGCGCACGACCCGCAAGTCGTCGATTTCCATCTCAAGCTCTTCGTCGAAGCTGTCCTCCAGCTCCGCGTCGACCCAGCTCTTTTCCGTGCCGTGTTCGCGACCGTCATTCATCTTTTCCGTCCTCGACCTTTGCAAACGAATACCGAAACCAAAACCCCGTCAATCTATAGGCGAAGTCTGACAGTTTCATTGCGGTGCGCGCAAAAGGCGGGCCTTCCCGAAAGGGAGCCTAGCGGAAAATATAGACCGGGCTGGACCAGGTGAAGTGCCCGTCTTCATGGGTGACACGCACGTAAAGCGCATTGTCCCGGTCGTCTTTCAAGGCGATACGGCGGTCGATTACGACTGATCGATGCGGGTTTTCGTCAGGCATTCGGAAGATGCGGATACGGCGATCGATCCCGCCATTGGCGAAGATCATTTCGTCCCGGCCGATATCGGCGATGGCGATTTCCTGCTTCACCAGTTCCGTGTCGATCTTGATAGTCCCTGCCTTGGGATCGGTCAGGACCGCGTCGAAACCGCCGAAGCCGCCGGTCGTAAGCGCTGTCCATTCCACCCGGCCCGGTCCGGTCTGGTCGAAACGTTTGTCGAGGTTGTAGCGGTTTATGGGCGACAAGGAATCGAAGGTATTCCCGGTCAATTCCGCAAACCCGTCCCAGATCGTCTCCCGTCCACGCCCTCGGTATTCCGACCCTTCCCAAAGGACGCGAATGCGCCTTCCCAAATCCGCCTCTTCATAGGGCCGGAAAATCTCGACGGTTTCCAATCCGTTGCGAATGTCGATCCGCTCGATCGGCGACGCGCTATGCACATCGATCCGGAAGGTAACCTCCCGGTCCTCAGATCTCAAAATGTCGCCCATCATGGCGCTGGTGACCGAATGCTGCGGCGTATCGCCCAAATCCGGATTGTCCTCGAACAGGGTCGCTTCGGTTTCGAAATCGACCCGCGTATCGAGAATCACTCGGCTGCCGGTTGTGCCGTAGTGGTGCCGGCGCTTCAGCCCTTCCATGATGCCGGCGCGTGTAAAGCTGGGCGCCAGGACGCAGGTCAGCCCGCCATAGGCGCCGAATTTCGTCGCCCCCGGATGGGACGCTCCCGGACGCCCCTTATGTCCGTCTGAATTGGACATGATCCCGACGCGGTATCCCTGTTCCAGCGCGTCGTCCATCAGCCATTCGAATGTGCCCCAGGCGGAATGAACCTCGACCGACCGTTCGAACCGCTCATCATGGGCAATCTTGATATCCGCATAGCGCCCGCCGATATGGGCGAAGACCGTGCAATCCTCACCCTTCAAGGCATCGAACAAATCGGCGGCTGAGGTCGCGTCGGTATCGACATCCGACAGGTCGTCCACAAGCGCATGGGAAGACCGGTGAATCTGCCGGCCTTCCTGCATATGCAGCACGTTGCGGTCCCCGCCCAACCCCGTATTCCCGGACCATTCCCAGCCGGGGAAGACGATGAAACGATCGTCCTCGGTAAATTCCTTGGACAATTCGTTCAGCCATTGCCAGAAGGGCTCCGTGATCTGGAAGTCATTGCCCTGATGGACACAGATATCCAGAAAGGCCTTGTCGCGGGCGAATTCATAAAAGTCGCGTGCGGAGTTCGTGCCGATGGTCTCTTCCGACTGACCATGAAGGTCGCCCCAATAGGGCAGCAAGGCGGCATCGCCGGTGAACCGGCAGGGATTGCTGGTGGCTTGGATGCTTCCCTCGGAATCCAATAGCTCTACCGTAAGGTCGCCGCTGTCGGATACTCTCAGATCTTCGAGGATCAGGCCGAACCTACCCTTTTCGAACGTCACTTCGTCCGGCAAACCATCGACCGGCATGCTGGCGCGCAGCCGGAAAGTTTCCTCGCACAGATCGGACGGATTGCCCCAACGGTCCTCCCCTTTAAGGCACAGCCGAAACGGCTCGTCCGTACGCCGCAATGTGGGCAGGATCGCCTTGTAGCGGGCCGGCGGACCCGGAACGATCTCGATGATCGGCTGTTCGGGCAGTTCCACGTAGTTGTAGGTCGCGATGGCATCGACAAGAACACGGAATTCGAAGGTTTCCTCGCAGAAAGTTTGAAGCCGAATTCCGGGACTGCCCTGGCGGCGGTCGCCGAAGCGGATGATGATCTGGTCGCCTTCGCGCAGGAACCCGCGCACCACTTTGATATAGAGCGTCTTGTCCCAGGGCCGAATGTTCCGCTTCATGTCGTATTCGACATGCAGGATCGCCCCATTCGTCGCTTCCACCGTCGTATAATTCGGGGCGGAGGGGTCGTCGAATTGCGGACGGCCCATATCCGATGCGAACCGGTGAACGACCTTGATCGACCCAGTATCGTCTATCCCGAAATAGCCGGCGGTATAGGTAACCGTGAATTCCTGAAACGATCCCGCCTCGAAGCGCCCGGTGGGAGATACGGTCGCGCTTCCCATTCGTTCGGGCATATACGTTGAATGCGGCATCCGATCCTCCCCGGTTCTGTAAAAGACGCTTGTTCTTGAAGGCGGCCGGCGAGGGGCCGACCAAGCGCATTTTCACACGAAAGGTTGGGAAGGACACCCAAAATCAGGGTGGCTGCAGGGTCGGCCGCTAGGTCGCCCGGCCCGCACGCATCGCTGCGACCTCGTCCAAAGCTTCTTCGCGGGAGGAATGGATCGTGGGATCATCGGCCGCGGCGCGCGCCCACGGATCGTTGTCGGAAACGTCCACATAGCGGACGGTCCCGAGCGAGAACGACACGTTTATCTTCTTCGCCCGATGGGCGAAAGCGATCCATGCTTCCGGCCAAATTCGGCAGGCATAGTTCACGGCGAAATACCAGTCCGTGCCGGTATCCTCGATGATCTGGTCCACCGTATCGAAGAACTCATTGACCATCTCGGGACTGGAAAATTGAATGCCGCTCAAGTCCAGATCGATCAACCTGTCTTCATAGTTCACATGCACGCGTTTGGCATGTTCGGAAGGGTTCGGCTTGGCCTTAACCGCGGCATCCTTGTCGGCGTAGAGAACGTCGCCAAGGTGCCGAACGCTTGCCTCCAGCCGGACGCAGCCGCGCAAGGCCTTCTCGACGAAACGGCTCCTCTCCTCCTCCGCCAGTTCCGGATAATCCCGAAGGATTTCCAGCGCGCCGCGCATCGCGGTCAGCGGCGCAACGAAGTCTTCTTCGAGCTTCGTGTTCAGCGCGATGGTTTCTGCGCGCGGCGGCTGTTTTTCGGTCATCCGCGGGCACTCCGTGCCAGGCTAGATCAAGATTGGGTCAGATAGCCAAGTATTGCTGACGCAGATCGGCGTTATCCAGGACTTCCTGCGCCTTGCCGTCGAAAACGACCTGTCCCATATCCAGGATGATAGCACGATCCGCGAGATGCAATGCGGCGATCGCATTCTGTTCCACGATGATCGTCGTCATGCCGAGATTCTTGATCTGCTCCAACGTCCGTTCGATTTCCTGAACGATGACCGGGGCCAAGCCTTCATAAGGCTCGTCAAGCAGAAGCAGTTTGACGTCACGGGCCAAGGTCCGGCCGATGGCGAGCATTTGCTGCTCCCCGCCCGACAGCGTCGTGCCTTCCTGCATACGCCGCTCGCCCAAACGCGGGAACAGCTCGTAGATCCGCTCAATCGACCAACCGATCGGCGGCGCGATCTGCGCCAGCTTCAGGTTTTCCTCGACGGTTAGGCCCTGAATGATGCGCCGGTCTTCCGGAACCAGGCCGATGCCGATCTGGGCCGCCTGATGCGCGCGCATTTCGTGCAACGGTTGATGATCCAACCAGATTTCACCATGCTTCAAGGCGGGATCGTCGACCCGGGCGATGGCCCGCAGCGTCGACGTCTTACCGGCCCCGTTCCGGCCGAGAAGCGCAACGATCTCCCCTTCCCGGATATCGAAGCTGACCCCTTGGACGATGTAACTCTCGCCGTAATAGGCGTGGATGTCCCAGCAGGAAAAATAAGCTGCCTGCCCACCTTGCGAATAGACCGGTTTCTTGCTGGGCGCGCGCCCCGTATACGCCTCTTCGTTGATGAGGTTGCGGGGTTTCGTTTCTGAATCCATTTTCGTCTCCACCTATCCAAGCGCGCCTAGAGATGAGCGCCGCCCAGATATGCTTCCTGCACCCTGGGATCGCCTTTGATGTTTTCCGGCAAGTCTTCAACGATGACGGTACCCTGCGCCAAAACGCTGATCTTGTCGGCCAGCGAGAACACGACATGCATATCGTGTTCGATAACCACCATGGTAACACCGCGTTCCGCGATCCGCTTCATCAGATCGATGGTGTTATTGGTGTCGGCCCGCGCCATGCCCGCCGTCGGTTCGTCCAACAACAGCAGTTTCGGTTGTTGAACCAAGCACATCGCCAATTCCAGGCGTCGCTTGTCACCGCGTGACAATTGCCCCGCGATATCCGTTGACTTCTCGGCCAGTCCCACATCCGCAAGCATGTCCATGGCCATGTCCCGCAAGTCGGCTTCACTCGATACCGACATCCAGGCATTCATGGTGAACGATCCGTCGCGCTTGGCGAAGGCCGGGATCATGACATTCTCAAGCAGGGACAGATTGCCGAAGATTTCCGGCGTCTGGAACACCCGGCTGACGCCAAGCTGGTTGATCTGGTGCGGCTGAATGCCAAGCAGCGAACTTCCGTCGAACATCACCGAACCGGTATCCGGTTCCAATCTGCCGACGAAGCAGTTCAGCAATGTCGATTTCCCTGCGCCGTTCGGTCCGATGATGGCATGAACGGTCCCCGCGTCGACCTGCAGATTGACGTTGTCCAACGCTTTCAAACCGCCGAAGCGCTTGTTCACATTCTCGACTGATAGAATAGCCATAGCGCCCTCCCCCTATTCCGCGGCGGCGGGTGTAGCCGCCCCGTCGCTTCCACCGCCGGTGCGGTTCGTTATCAAAGTCTTGATTCGGTTGAACCCTTCCATCAGGCCGCCCGGCAGGAAGATAACGATGAGCATGAACAAAGCGCCCAGCGTCAGATGCCACCCTTCACCAACGAAGAGACCGGTAATGCTGACCATGATGTGCTGCAGGGTTTCCGGCAGGAAGTCGTATATGCCCATCAGAATGCCTTCGTTGAAGGCCGAGAAAATGTTCTCGAAATACTTGATGGCGCCCGCCCCGATAACCGGCCCCAGCAGGGTTCCCGCCCCGCCCAGAATGGTCATCAGAACCACTTCACCCGACGCGGTCCATTGCATGCGCTCCGCCCCGGCGAGCGGATCGGTGACGGCCATGAGACCGCCGGCAAGACCGGCATACATGCCGGAAATAACGAAGGCCGCCAGCGTATAGGGACGCGTGTTGAAACCGGTATAGTTCATCCGGTTCTGGTTGGACTTGATCGCGCGCAGCATCATGCCGAAGGGCGAACGGAAAATCCGCATCGAAATGAAGAAGCAGACGATCAGCACAACGCCGCAGAAATAAAAGCCCGGATATCCCGTCATATCCAAACCGAACAGGTCGGAGGACGGCAAAACCGCGCCATAATCGCGCCCGAACATCACATCGAGGGCGCGCGGGTCCGATTGAGTAAGCTGCAGCCCGGTTTCGCCGTTCGTGATCGGCGTCAGCACGGAATAGGCCAGGTTGTAGCTCATCTGCGCGAAAGCCAAGGTCAGGATCGAGAAGTAGATCCCAGAACGGCGCAGCGAAACAAATCCGATAAGCGCGGCAAAAAGCCCGCCCATGACGGTCGCGAAAATGACCGCCGGGATCGGATTCATGCTGAGCAGTTTGAATGTCCAGACCGCGGTGTACGACCCCATACCCAGGAACGCCGCGTGACCGAAGGAAAGATACCCGGTCAGACCGAACAGGATATTGAAGCCCAGTGCGAAGATCCCGAAGATCGCGAACTTCTGCAACAGGTCGGGATACCCCGCTCCGAACGGTTCCAGAATGACCGGCCCCGTCAGCACGGCGGCGGAGAAGCAGAGCAGAAGAAGGAGGTCCTTCTTATCCATTGAGAAGAGTTTCATGGCTTAGTGCTCCATCACGCCTTTACGACCCATCAAACCGCGCGGACGTACCAACAGGATGACGACGGCGATGAGGTAGATAATGATCTGGTCGATGCCCGGAAGGATGTCCTTCACTTCGTTCATGGACGCGAAGCTTTGCAGAATTCCCAGCAGGAAGCCTGCGGAGACCGCACCCGTGAGGGAGCCCATTCCGCCGACAACGACGACAACGAAGCTAAGCACCAGGAAGTCCATGCCCATGTGGTAGTCAGGGCTGAGGATCGGCGTGTACATGGCACCGGCAAGCCCGGCCACGACCGCGGCAATTCCGAACACAATGGTGAAGCGCCGATCGATATCGATGCCAAGCAGCCCCACCGTCTCTCGGTCGGCCATCCCTGCCCGAACAACCATTCCGAATGTCGTGAATTGCAGGAACGCGAAGACGGCTCCAATCACGGCGGCGGAGAAAAGGAAGTAAATCAGGCGCCAGGCCGGATAGACGACATTGCCCGCCTCTATACCCACCAGAATACCGAAATCGATCATTCCGCTTGCGGCTTCCGGCGCGGGTTGCGGGATCGGATTCGCCCCGAACTGCGCCTTGACGATTTCCTGCAACACAATGGCCAACCCGAAAGTCACCAGGATCTGATCCGCATGCGCCCGCTTATAGAAAAAGCGGACCAAGCCTCGCTCCATGGCAACGCCGATCAAAAGCATGACCGGTATCGCGATGAGGATGGAGACAGGAACGGAATAGTCCAGAATGGTCGACCCGAAATCTCCGAACCAGACTTCCACATAAGGCGTCCGAATTTCCATCGGGGTGCCCCAGGCCGTCATCTGAGTTGGGTCTTCCTTGACCACTTCAAGGCTCAAGATCGCCTTGACCGAGACAGCACAGAAAGCGCCCAGCATGAACAAGGCGCCATGCGCGAAGTTCACCACGCCGAGCGTGCCGAAGATGATCGTAAGACCCAGAGCAATGAGGGCGTAGGCCCCGCCTTTGTCCAGGCCGTTCAAAATTTGGAGCAGGATCGCGTCCATGGGTTAAGACCTCCCCAGGAATGGATGGTCGCCCCCAAGGCAGTGGGGACGACCATCATCAACAAGGCGGAAAGTTTAGGCGCCGTTGTTATACGGGCCCAATTCGCCACCCAGCATGTCGGCCGGATACTCGACCTGAGCACGCGGCGTAACTTCGACAACTTCGAGAACGTCGAACTTGGAGCTCGGGTTTTCTTTACCCTTCACGACCAAGACGTCCTTGAAGCACTGGTGATCGGCCGCACGATATTCGGTCGGACCGTTGCCCAGGCCGTCGAATTCGAAGCCTTCCAGGGCCGCGCCGACGCCGGACGGCATGAAGGTGCCCGCGCGCTGGCAAGCATCGGCATACAGCAATGCCTGGCAATAGCAGGTATGCGCCGCCTGGCTGGGCGGGAAACCGTATTTCTGACCGAAGGACTTAACGAAGGCTTTGGAACCCTCATCCTGCAGCGACCAGTGCCAGTTGGTGGACCCGAAGATGCCTTTGACGTTTTCGCCGGCACCCTGAGCCATCAGACGGCTATACAGCGGAACGACGATTGCGAAGTCCTTGCCGTTGACCTGCTTGTCGCGCAGACCGAACTGAACGGCCTGGGTCAGCGAGTTCACCATGTCACGGCCGTAGTGGTTCAGGACCAGCACGTCGGCACCGGAATTCAAAACCGGCGTGATGTACTGCGAGAAGTCACCGGCACCGAGCGGCGTGCGAACCGCGGCAGCGGTCTTCCAGCCGAGAGCTTCGGTATACTTCTTGATCGAACCTTCCTGCGACCAACCCCAGGTGTAATCGGCGGTCAGGTGATAGGCGGTGCGATCGGAACCGTAGTTGTTCTTCAGCACCGGCGCGAGTGCCGCACCGGACATTTCCGTGTTGAAGAAATGACGGAAACCGTTGGCGCGCTTGTCCTTGCCGGTCGTGTCGTTGGAGTGGGTCAGACCGGCCATGAAGATGACGCCGGCATCCTGGCACAGGCCCTGAACCGCGATCGCGACACCCGACGAGGAACCGCCGGTGATCATGATGGCGCCGTCCTTTTCGATCATCCGCTTCGCACTGGCGCGGGCGGCGTCGGACTTGGTCTGCGTGTCACCGGTAACGAACACGACCTTCTTGCCGTTGACGCCATTGCCTTGCAGCGCCTTGGACGAGAACGTGTTCAGCATGCCGCCATCGCCTTCACCGTTGATGTGCTCAACGGCCAATTCGTAAGCGCGCAACTCATCCGCGCCTTCATCGGCATAGGCGCCGGTCTGCGGAACGTTGAAGCCGAACGTAACGGTGCTGCCTTTCGGCTCGTTCAAATAACCGGCAGACCACGCGCTGCTGGTGAACATGGTCGGCAGCGCCAACCCCGCGCCAGCAGCTGCCGAGCCTTTCAGCAGCTTACGGCGGTTAATTTCAAACTTGCTCATTTAGAGGATCTCCCTTTGTGCGTTTCCCCGTACTTCTTGCCGAAGACGGGATCCGTTCGAAGCGGTCCGCATCCGGCTCGGGTGCTCAACCACCCGCCCGCACATTGCCCTCGCAATGTAAAAATTACAATAAATTGTTGACCTATAACGATTTTTTTGTAAATTATTTATTGTGCAGCTGCACAAATCTGTAAATCATTGACTGCGCAATTCGGATAACCCCATATCGAATAAGGAAAACCTGAAGATGGTCGACACCATCATCGGCACGCGAATTCGGCAGCGTCGGCGTGAAATTGGGATCACGCAGGCGGAATTGGCGCGCCGCATCGGCATCTCCGCCTCCTATCTGAACCTGATCGAATGGAACAAACGCCGCATCGCCGGCACGTTGCTACGTAATATTGCCGAGAGCTTGAACCTCGCCATTGAGGAATTGGACGGCGCGTCGGAACACCGGCTGCACGAAACCCTGGTGGAAATCGCGCATCTGCCAGCATTGCAGGGCCTGAACATCGAAAGCCAGCGGACGAGCGAATTGATCGGGCGTTTCCCGGGATGGGCCAGATCGTTGGCCGCCCTCGCCCGTTCGGAACACGAGGCATCGGCCAGGGCGCAAACGCTTTCCGAACGGCTGTCCAACGACCCGTTCCTGAACGAATCCGTCCACCGGATGTTGACCCGGATCGCTTCCATCCGGTCCGCCGCGGAAATCCTGACCGACTACCCGGACGCCCCGGAAGACCGAAAGGAGCGGTTCCATCAAATCATTTCCGAGGAAAGCCGATCCTTGTCCGATATCGGCGAGGCCTTGGCGGTCTACCTGGACAAGGCGGAGGAGGAGAACCGCATCCTGACGCCGATCGACGAGGTGGAAGCCTTGTTCACCGCGCGGGAGAACCACTTCGCCGAGATCGAAGAGTTCGCGGAACAGCTGGCGGCGCATTTGACCGGCCCCCACCCGGTATCGCGTCACGCCAAGGCGCTGGAACTGACGCGGGAGCATTTGAGCGGATTGATCAAGGAGCTGATCGGCAGCCATCCCGAAGTGGAAACCGCAGCAGCCCGGACCCGGGCGACCCAAGCGCTGACGGATTACGCGGTCGGCGCCATCCTGATGCCGATGAAGGCGTTCCAGGAGTTCTCCGTCGAATTGCGCTACGATATCGAAGCGCTGTCCGAGGTGTTTTCCACCGGGATCAACGCAGTCTGCCACCGGCTGACCGCCTTGCCGCGCGGCGGAAATGTCCCGCGGTTCGGTTATTTTCGCGCCAACGCCGCCGGCACCATCATCGAAATGTTGGGCCTTCCCGGACTCGCCATTCCACGGTACGCCGCCGCCTGTCCGCTCTGGGTGCTTTATCGCGCTCAGCAATCGCCGGAAACGGTTATCCGCCAGCGCGCCCTGTTCCCTAGCGGCGCGCGTTTCGTTTTCGTCGCCCGCGCCAGGAACACCGGGCCCACAGGTTTCGGGAAACCGCGCCACTATGTGACCGATATGCTCGCCACCAGCGAGGCGGATGCCCAACGCACGGTCTATGCCGCGGAGACCAATGCCCCGGTCGAGGAAGTCGGCCCCAGTTGCCGTCTATGCCCCAGGCGAAACTGCCTGCACCGTGTGGAAGACCCCTTGGCGGCGTAGACGCAACAGACGTCCTTGAAACGACGGGCGAATATCGTGGATTGCAGCGCGGCCAAAAGTGCCGATAATTAGGGGAAGGCCAGAAAAACCAGAACAAGGCCGAGGTTCGGGAGGATATTCTGGAATGACAAAGCGGGTCCTGTTGGCGGAGGACGAGCCCAACATCGTCGAATCGCTGACATTTCTTCTGGAAAGAGCCGGGTTCGAAGTGGGGGTGGAATCGGACGGTCGGCAAGCGCTTGAATCCGTCCTGGCGAATGTGCCCGATGTCCTCGTTCTCGACGTGATGCTGCCGGAACTGGACGGCTACGAAATACTGCGGCAGCTGCGCGCCGACCATCGTGCCGAATCCCTACCCGTGTTGATGCTGACCGCGAAAGGTCAGCGCGAGGACCGGGAAACCGCCCTGGAATGCGGCGCCGACCTTTTCATCACCAAACCCTTTGCCAATGCCGAACTGGTTGCCGCCGTGGAACGGCTTGCCGCACAGGGATCCGCCTGACGGGAACCGCATGCTGTGAGAGATAGGGCCGACCTTCAGCTTTCACGGCGCGAAACACGGGACCGGTCCATGGTCCTGTTGGTCGTCGGCGCGGTGCTGTTGATGCCGCCCGTGGCAAGCGTGTTCATATTGGACGGCACGGTCTTCGGCATCCCTATCCTTATTTTCTATATTTTTGCGGTTTGGTTGGCGCTGATCATAGGCGCGGCCATTCTAGCGAAGCCGCTCGGGCGTATGGACTACCGGGCGCACTCCGACACGTCGTCGGACCAGGATAGCTGATGCTTTCCACCGACATCCTTCTATTCGCCTGCCTTGGCTATGTCGCCCTTCTCTTCGCGGTCGCCTTTATCGTCGACCGCCGCACCCGGACCAATCCGATGCGGTGGCTGCAGTCACCCGTGGTCTACACCTTATCGATCTCAGTCTATTGCACCTCGTGGACATTCTACGGCGCCGTCGGATCGGCGGCGCGAAACGGGTTGGAGTTCATTACGATCTATTTGGGCCCCACCTTGGTTTTCGTCGGCTGGTGGTGGCTGCTGAGGAAGCTTGTCCGTATCGGGCGCGCCCACCGGGTCACCTCCATCGCCGACTTGATTTCATCCCGATACGGGAAGAGCCCGAGCCTGGCCGTCTTGGTGACCGTGATCGCGGTGATCGCGACCACGCCCTATATCGCGCTGCAACTTCAATCCGTGACGCGAAGCTACCAAGTCATCGCAGGAGAGGTGGATGAGGTCACCACCGCCTTCTGGGTCGCCGCCGGCATGGCGCTGTTCACAATTCTGTTCGGCACGCGAAATCTCGATGCCAACGAGCGGCATCATGGCGTCGTCTCCGCGATTGCCTTGGAAGCCATCGTGAAACTGCTGGCGCTGATCGCCGTCGGCATTTTCGCCGTCTACGGCGTATCCGACGGTTTCGGCGATATCTTCGCCGACGTACCGACCGAAGCCATACTCGGTCAAGACGGCGTATTCGGAGCGCGATGGGTGGCGACAACGTTTCTGTCGGCCACCGCCATCATTTGTCTGCCTCGCCAATTCCAGGTCACCGTGGTCGAGAATATCAAGGAAAGTCATCTGACCACGGCGTCATGGATGTTTCCGCTCTATCTTTTCGGGATGACGCTTTTCATCATGCCGATCGCGATTGTCGGCGCGAAGGTCATGCCTGCAGGGTCGAATCCTGACCTGTACGTCCTGACGATCCCGTTGGCGGAAAATCGTCACGAATTGGCTTTGTTCGCATTCCTGGGCGGGTTTTCCTCCGCCACCTCCATGGTCATCGTCGCCGCCATCGCGGTTTCCACCATGGTCTCCAACCATATCGTCATGCCGGTCGCCTTGCGTCTGCTGCCCGGGGATCACGCCGTCAGCGGCGACGTTCGCAATCTGTTGCTGGTGTCACGACGCTTCAGCATCGCCGCGATCCTGGGCCTGGGCTTCCTCTATTTCCAAGGCAGTGGGGGGTCCGACGCCCTGGCCGCCATCGGCCTCATCGCCTTCGTCGGCGTGGCTCAGTTCCTGCCCAGCCTGGTCGGCGGCATTTTCTGGCGCGGCGCGACACGCAAAGGCGCGCTTGTCGGCTTGGTGATCGGTTTTCTTTTATGGGCCTATACTTTTTTCCTGCCCAGTTTCGGCGGCGAATTGTTGTTGTCAAAATCGGCAATAGAATTCGGGCCGATGGGTATCGGCCTGCTGCGCCCCCAAGCCCTTTTCGGTCTGGCCGGGATGGACCCGCTGGTCCATGCGGTCTTCTGGAGTGTTGGCATGAACGCGCTGAGTTTCGTTCTGGTCTCCAGTCTGACACGGCCGAACGCCCTGGAACGGTTGCAAAGCGCCCTTTTCGTCGATGTCTACCGATCATCCGGTGGCGGTCCATCCCGCACCACGGTCGGGACGGCCGATTCCGAGGACCTTTTCGTCCTGGCTCAACGAATCCTGGGCACCGAACCGGCCCGCCGCCTGTTTGACGAGATGGCGGCCGGACAAGGCACCGATGCGGGGCTGCCGCACGCCACCGACGAAGTGATCGCCCGGCTGGAGCGGGAATTGGCCGGCTCCATCGGGGCCGCTTCCGCCCATGCCATGGTCACCCGCATTGCCGGTCAGGAATCGGTCGGCATTACCGAATTGATCGACATCGCGGACGAAACCCAGGAATTGATCGAAACGTCCCGCCAATTGGCCGAAAAGTCGGCGGAACTGGAACATGCGGCGCAACAACTGCGCAACGCCAACGAAAGGCTCAAGGCGCTGGATGCGCAGAAGGACGAGTTCCTGAGCCAGGTCAGCCACGAATTGCGGACGCCGATGACGTCCATACGATCCTTCTCGGACATTTTGGTCAGCGGCGAAGGCGTCTCGCAGGAAGACCGCGACAGATTCGTCGCCATTATTCAGAACGAAAGCCTGCGCCTGACCAGACTTCTGGACGAATTGCTGGATATGAGCCGGTTGGAAGCCGGGACGGTCAGCCTGGATTTGGAAAAGATAGAGGTGAACGAGGCAGTCGGCGGCGCCATCGACGCGGTCTCGGGCATGACGCGGAACAACGGTGTGGGAGTCAGGGTCGCACCGGTTCCGAGAGGCACCCTGATCCGTGCCAACGACGACCGCCTGCGTCAGGTGCTGATCAACCTTCTGTCGAACGCCGTCAAATATAACAGTGCGACGACACCGACGATCCGCATCGTTTCAACCGTCAAGAACGACAAGGTCTGGATCGACATCATCGACAATGGCGGTGGCGTCACGCGCGACGAATCCTCAATGATCTTCGAAAAATTCGCCCGTGGTTCAAGGGCGGACCGGGACCAGGGCGCCGGCCTGGGCCTGCCGATCAGCCGGGCAATCATGCGGGCCATGAACGGCGATCTGACGATTGAATTCGCCCGCGACGGCACGAGCTTTTTTCGCCTGACGCTCGCACGCGTCAAGTGAAGGCGTGGGGGCCGGATATCGCAATCCCGGCGCCCACGATCACAAAACTTGCCTAGTGATGGCCGATTTCGCCGTCGGTGAACAGATAGTCCCGCAGTTCATGTTCGAAATCCGAGTTGTTGCGGCGGATCCATTCCAGAACCATCGCCGCATGTTCCATTTCCTCCCGCATGTTGTGCAGCAGGATTTCCTTCAAGGCCGGATCGTCACAATCGTCGGCACGTTGGCGATACCAATCCACGGCTTCCAACTCTTCCATCAGCGAGACGATGGCGTGATGCAGGTGAATTGTATCCTTGGACAGGCGTTCCCGGGGGGCGTGAAGTGAGTCGCTGGCCATTGTGCCGTTCCCTTTCGTTAAGGTGTAAATGCTGATTGCACTGTGTTGTCAGACGAACGATAGCCGAAAGCCGAAGCACGGTTCAAACCGCAATCGCGCATCCTTTGTCGCACGCATCGTTACGACCGGTGTCAAAAGGCGGTTAATAGTCCCATTTGAAGTTCACGCCGGCATTTGAACTGGTTTGGCCGGATTCGGTCGTAACCGAGATATTGGGCGTCACCTCGACCTCGACCGTCACGCTGCTGGATCCCGGGGCGGCCCCTTGTTTTGCGCCAACAAAGACACCGTCCGCTACATAGGTTCCGGCCTTCACCGCGGCGGCATCACCCGATGTGTCGACTTCCAAAACGTCGACGCCGACGAAGTTGCGTATCGTGCCCAACACGTCAACGCCGGAGCCTCCACCGGCCAATTCCGAAGCTGATGCGGCGAGCTGCGCGGCTTCCAGCGGGCCCAGGCTGGATGCCGTCTTGCCGAACAGCAACCGGCTCAGCACCTCGTCCTCCGGCAAGGGAGGTTGCGATTCCAGTGTGATTTCCGGCTTGCTCGCCGGCCCTTCCAGCAAGGCAATAACGGTGATCTCGTCACCTTCGTGAACACCGCGGATCCCCAACATGGGGTCGATCGTCTCCCCGCCGAAAAATTGGATCTTGGAGTCGTCCAGCGTAAAGCCTTTGCCGATAACGTCGATCCGGCCACGGCGGGCCGAAAGCCCACCGGAAACAATCGGCTTTTTGGCGGTTCCGGTCACCTTCACCTTGCCTTCCCATTCGGACTCAAGGCCGCGGCCGCGGACAAAAATCTGACCAGGCGCATCAACAGTAATATCCAAGGCAATTCTGGACGGCTTGGCTTCCTCCTCGAGCTCGGCCGGCGTCTCGCTGCCATCCTCGACATCCAACGTCGAAATACTGGGGGGCAAGGCGACACCCAGGTTTACCTCAGCCCGGCGGATCACCGCGCCGCCTTTGACAAGCATGCCGTCGGCTTGTTGCCGCGTGTTGATATCCGCGTCGACATCGGCTTTCACGGCATCGCTGTTAACCACGCGCAACGTGTTCAGCTTCGTCGCGATATCGAAGGTCGGCGCGCCGCCGGCCAGGCTGCCCTTGCCGGCTATAGTGAAGCTGCCGCCGTAATCGTCCTGGCCGCTCAGTTCTTCAAGAACGAAGTCCTCGCCGGCAAAGCGCACGCGCCCCTGGATATTCCTGATCAATGTCCCATGCACCAGGTGCTCGTATTCCACATCCCGCAACGCTGCATCGCCTTGGATCGACGGATGGGCGAAGGTTCCGCCCAGACGCGCATCCACGGCCATCAGACCCGCCGCTCGATGTTCCGGCAAAGGCAAATACGGCCATATCTCCCGCAATTGGATTTCGGCTTTCACAAGCCCATCGAGCGGACCATCCGGATTCATCGCCGCACCCGGTTCCACCAGGGAAACGACGACCGGCAATTCGCCGCGAATGTCGATCTTCTCCAGGCCTGTCCCGGCGGTCTTCGCCTGGACTAGCACCCGGCCATCCGCGACATCGCCGCGGACCGTCACGCCGACACTGACATCCTTGTCCAGATCCTTGGTACGCAGCCCCGAGGCGGAGAGGGTGAACCCGCCGCCGGCCGGACCGTTATCCTGCCGCAAATCGGCTTTGGCATTCAAAAAGCCTTCAACGCCCATTTGGCCTTGCAGCTCCGCGAACGGCCCGACCGGGATATCCGACGCATCCAACGACAAGGACGCGGCCCCCCCGTTGCGGTCATAGCCGGCCTTCAGCGCACCGGACAAAATTGCCATGTCCAGCGCGGCTGAAAGCGCGCCATCGGGTCCGAAATAAGCATCGGCGCTGCCGGACGCCAATTGATCCAGATCGGCATAGTCGAACCGCAATTCCGTCAGATGGAATTCGCCGTGACCGCCTTGCTGCACACGCGCCGATACATTCGATGTCAGGGACAACGGTGTCGGATCGACACCCGTGACGGTCACATCGCCGTCCACCGCCTCACCCGTCCCCTGCAGCGCCGAGCCGATTTCCGATAGATGGAAACCGTCACCGACGACATTCTTGACCGCAACCGAAGCGTCGATATCGCGCAAGGCCAGCGCATCGCCGATATCCGCCGTCACGTCCAAGCGCTCGACAGTTATCGGTGGCGTTTCGCCATCCGCCGCCACGGCGATTTGATCGGCCGAGACCTTCGCATTGACCGCCTGCCCGCTTCCGCCCTCACCCGCCGCGAATTCCAGGTCCACATTCGCCCTGCCAGCCAAGACATGCAGCCCGGCCAGCGCCGAGAAAGGCGAGGCATCAGAGAGCACGAGCCGCGCGGACCCATCGGCCGGCAGAGTGAATTCCGGCAGGCGGGCGGCGGCCCAAGCATTCCAGCCCTCCCCCGTGACGGAGATGCCGGGCACGTCCAGACCGTCCGGTCGAATAGCCGCTCCGCCCTCGACTGAAGCACTCAACCCCATGGCAGAGCCGGCACCCTGGAAGGTCACGAACGGGGCGTCGTCCTGCCACCGTATCTGCGCCTCCATCGCTTGCACTTCTAGGTCCGTGCCCGAAACAGCCGCGGCAAAGGGCGTAATCACCACATCCAAATCAGGCTGGGCAATCGGGCCGGCAAAACGGGCAGCCAGTTCGATAACATCTCCGCCCACGCTCAATCCGATATCGGCGGGAAGGGCGGAGGCTATGGCCTTCGCATTTATCGATCCCGACAATTCCTCGAAATCGGGAGTAAGAAGGGCGACACCGCTCACCGCCCCGGCACGGGCACGAACATCGTGCAGGGTGACAGCCAGGCCATCCGCCTCGGACAACAATATGTCGCCTTTCGCGCTGGGGGACAGACCGACAAGTTCCGTGACCTGATCGTCGATGATCGACAATCCATTCGCGCCGACCTCGAAGACCGTGGAAACCGTTCCATCTTCCGAAACCGTCAACCCCGACAGCAGCAGCGAAGCCGAGCCGGCAACAGGTAAACCCAGGATCGGTTCCAACCGCGCCAAGTCGATCAAATCAGCCTGAACGGTATCGGCGACCAGGGTCGTGCCCTCGATTTTCAGGGCGGTTCGAAGCGTTGCGCCAAGCGGGTCCACCGTAACATCGATGGCATCGACGGCTTGGAAGGACGAATCCAGTTCGGCCCTTGCACCGACCTTGACCGTTTCGCCAAGCAACTGGCGCAAGGCTTCGTCGCTCCAACCGACACTGTTCGCCGTCACGTCGGCATTCAGCGAGATCCCTTGGTCAAGCGCACCGCTGGCGGACACCGCACCGTTCAGCGCCCCGACAGTGTTGCCGAAACCATCAATGTCCTGCGCCGTAAGCTTTACATCCGCTTTGACGGTCGGAAGGGTAGCGGAAGCTTGAAAGTCGATCTGCGCCGCTTGAAAGGCGATGGGCAGGCCGGCCAGCGACGCAGCGGCGGGATCGAGGGAAATGTTCCCATCGGCCGACAAATCGGTCGCATCCAGCTTCATACGCGCAGAGACCGTAATCACCGCCAGACCGTCCTTGGCGACCCGAATGCCGGAAGCGGCCAGGACATCGTCGACGATGGACAGGTCGGGTACCGCAATTGCATAGCTCCCCGCCAAACCGGGCGGCAGACCGAACAATTCGGGCGCCTCGAAATCAACCGTGCCGTCGAAGGAAGCATGGATAGCCGCATCGGTGACGCCCAGACCGACCTTGCCGCCAAGGCCGGCCAGCCCTTGGGCCGTCGTCTTCACCTCACCCGACCATTCACTCAGCAAGCCCGTTCCCGATACGGAAACAGAGAGTGGGCGCCGCAGCTCGGCAGGCAGATCGAGGATCGCATGAAGGACGCCATCGATCGGAATGTCCGCCGAAAGGTCCATGGACAGGACCGGCGCCTCGCCCGGGGTTACCGACGCCCTAAGCCCTACCCGGTCAACCGGCCTTCCGTCCAGGTCGGCGGCCACGTCGATCGTGGTTTGAATTTCACCCGTTTCGCTCGTGGCGACATCGCCCAGGACCGACGCCCGGTATTGCGACCCATCCGGAATGGATATCGCAACCGACGGGAAGGCCAACTGCCGTACAATAACCCGTATCGGCAGATGCGGGATGGCAAAAGCCACCGCTTCCTCCTCATCGGGCTCAATCGGGGGCGCGTTGTCCGGCAGCGATAGGGAAAGCTGTTCAGCCCCGACCGTATCCACAACCAACCGTCCGCCGAACAGAGCGCCCGGGCGCCAGGCGAGGCGTATATTCCGGCCATCCATCGCAAGACCGTCCGGCATGGTCAGTGTGAGCCGACCGATACGGGTTTCCGACCAAAGCGAACCCGACAGGTTCTCAACCGAGAATTCGCCCTCGATGAGTTCGGAAACAGGGCCTTCGGCGATTTGCAGTGCCAGACGCAAACCGGGCCCGGTAGCGGTCAGGAAAACCACCGCCGCCGAGACAATAACAACGACGGCAAGGGGCGGCAGGACCCACCGCTTCCAGGGACGGCGCCGACGCGTCGTTGGTTCGGGCTTGGATTGCGGCGTGTCGCTCATCTAGAACGCCTGCCCCAGGCTGACATAGAACTGGTAGTCGTCGTCGATATTCTCGCGCTTGTCGATCGGCACCGCGATGTCCAGGCGGACCGGACCGATGGCGGTGTAATACCGGAAGCCCAATCCCGCGCCCCATTGCAGATCCAGCTCGCCGAATTCGGGCAGTTCCTCCTCGTACACATTCCCGCCTTCGATGAAGGGCACGATGCCGAAGCTTTCCGTGATCCTGGCGCGGAATTCCAGACCGAGTTCGACAACGGAACGTCCGCCGATCGGATCGAGTTCCGCATCCAGCGGACCCAGCCGCTGGAACCCGAACGCGCGGACCGAGCCACCCCCGCCGGCGAAGAACAGGTTGGCCGCGGGCACTCTGGCCCGGTCGGCGCCAACGATGGTGCCGATCCGCGTACGTCCGGCGACGACGAAATCCCCGTCATCGTCTACCGACAAGTAGTGGGAACTGTGCAAGCTGGAGCTTAGGAAACTTTCATTGAACCCACCGAAATCGTGGTACGGGGACACATCGATCTGCAGCCTGCTGCCGCGCGTCGGGTCGAGAAAGTTGTCGGTATTGTCGAATTTGACCCCCGTTCGGAACCCGGCCAGGATCAAATCTTCCTCACCCGACTCCTCGGTATTCTGCGAAATCAGCTCCAGAGTCGGCCCTGCCGTGACGCTCCAGGACTGGGTCAACTGACGCTCCAAACCCACAAAACTGGAGGCACGGGTTTCATCGAAAGCATCGGTCGTCACGTCCTTGACGGAGCCTTCGGCAACCAGCGCCTGATCGTCGCGCAGGAACAACGGCTTCTTGAAGTTTCCGGTCAGCGCGCGCTCCACATCCGAGGCCTCGGTCGAAATCCGCAGGTTTTCGCCGTTACCGAACAGATTCCGGTGCTCCCAATAGGCATGCGCGCCGGGCCCCTCTTCCGTGGAGTAGGTGGCGCCGAACCCGATGGACCGGTGGTCTCTTTCAAGAATGGTTACGGTGATCGGAATGGCCAGCACTTGCGCCCCGCCCTGCACGGCGGCATCCGACCGAGCGGGCGCGACTGTGACGGAGTCGAACAAGCCCGTTCGGGCGAGTTTGCGCTGATATTCTTCAATCAGTTCGACATTGTAGACCGCGCCTGGGGTCCACGGAACATAGGCCCGTACAAAGTCTTCACTGACATCGCGCAGGCCTTCGACCTGTATGGCGCCGAACCGCGCCGGCGCGCCGGTTCGAACCGTGTAATGGACGGTCATCGTCTTGGTTTGTCGGTCGATCACAGTCCGCCTCTGCGTCACCGCCGCGAACGGAAAACTGTATGTCTTGTATTGCCGCGTGAGCAGGCCTTCCGCGTCGATGATGGAGTCCGCCGTCGCCGGTGCGCCTGGAACAAGGTTCAGATAGTCGAGCAAATCCGCGTCGGCGACGGCCCCTTGGGGAACGTCCGAACGAAGGATCGCCACTTCGCCAAGACGATAGACGGCCCCCGGATTGATCTTGAACGCCAGGGTAACCGGACCGCCGTCCTCTGCGGCAGGGCGTATCTCGGCCTCCACAACGGCGTCGTAATAGCCGTGGGAATGCAACGTATCCCCAAATCTTTCGACGTCCTGGTCCGCCCGCCGGCGAAGGCCGGCCTGTGTCGGCGGCGGCGATTGCAGCAATTGGTGGGAGAGGCTGACTTCACGAATTTGGTCGCCGATGGATGAGGCGAGCGCATCCAATCCTTCCACCGTCACGGCATAGGTCAGACCGGACGGCTCGGTTCCGTTTTCCTGCGCCTGCGCCGGCGCCTGCGACAACCCATACAGGCCCATCGCCAGAACAACGACAATGATGACGGATAACAGGGAAGACAGGCTATATCTCAAAGCTCTTGCGTCGTTGTAACGGGCCTGGATTCAAAACGCGTCCCATTAGAACGGTTACGCGCGATCCCGGTTGCCGGATCGCCGCACGCCCCAAAGTCGCACCCACTTATACATAAGGACATAGGGCCTTACACGCCGTTTCAACATCGGTCGCGATCGGCAATTGTCCAGCGGAATGCGGCGGAAGCACTCCAACAAAAAGGCTGCGCCGATTTTCGGCGCAGCCCTTTGCAGCGTTCGACCGCCTAAATGTCAGGCCAGATGTCAGGCCAGATAGTCATAGAGAACCCGACCGTAGGGAAGTGTCAGGTCGGCCACGAAATGCCGGCCGCCGACGACCTTCCGCACCGGCAGATCCGCTACCGGCGCGTTGACATGCGGGATGAGGTGCAGGCGTGCATCGCCCGTCCAACTTCCCTTCACGGACACTTCGGTAAGGTTATAGGCGATCAGCTGACAGATCGCCGGTTCGCCATCCGGACCGGGAATGAGCTTCAGATTGCACTGGGTCTTGCCAAGAGCCTGAATGGTCTTTTCCGGCGTACGGGCCAGGCTTTCATGCTTGTAGGCCATCGTTCCCGTCGCAACGCGCTGCCCGGCATAGTCCAGGGTCCCGGTCAGGGTGTCTTCGACGACTTCCATCTTCGGATGCGCCCATTTCTTCGGGAAGCCCCAAATTTCGCGCCCCGCCGCGATCGGCGGATCGTCGTCGAGATACATCTGGGCGGTGAAGTTGATCGGTTCGCCCTGATAACGGCAGGGAATGACGATCCCGGATTCGGTATAGTCGCCGAAGCCCGAACTGTCGGGCATTTTGATCCATTCATAGAAGACCAGATTGCCTTCTTCCGGCTCCAACGGTTCCGGCACGGCGTGGCGTACGGCTTCCGGGTCGCTTTCGTAAACGATGATCATGTATTCGCGGTTGATGAAACGGTACGGTCCCTTCGGATAACTCGGACCGGCAATCGGCATGGACGGTTTTTTCAGAATTTCGTCACGGTTCACGGCAGTGCCCTCCGGTTTCTTGGCCGTTGATCCTGTATCTTGCACTCGGCCCGGGCGTCGGGGCCCGGGCGGCTACATGAAAGTACCCAAATCGCAGGTGGACTCGTGGTTGACCTTGTCCCAGTTGTCATGGAGCCACTGCTCCGCCGTTTCCCGGCCGAGGCGCTTCAAGGTCAGAAGGAAGCCCAATTCCGCATTCAGTTTCGAGGAGGCGCCGAATTCCTGCAGTTCGCCGCTGGAGATCATGTGAATATGCAGCTTCACATATTCCTCCTCGCTCAGATTGCCTTGATCGATCAGATCGGAGACGAATTTGATCGCCCGCATTTCGCGCATCAGGGAGGAGTTGAAGCTGATCTCGTTTACCCGGTCGAGAATTTGCCGCGCCGAGCGAGGCAGTTCCTTGCGCTCCAACGGATTGATCTGGACCAGCATGATGTCAGGACTGGTGCAATAATAGATCAACGGATAAAGCGCTGGGTTCCCAGCGTATCCGCCATCCCAGTAATGCTCGCCGTCGATCTCGACCGCGTGGAACATGAACGGCAGACAGCCCGAGGCCAGGACCGCGTCTACCGACATGATGTCGTTCGTGAATTGCTTCAGCTTCCCCGTCCGCACATTGACCGCGTTCAGGAACACTTTAATTTTCGAATGTTCCCGCAGGTATTCGAAATCGACATGCTTGTTCAGGATTTCCCGCAGCGGATTGTCGCCGCCGGGATTGAGGTCATAGGGCGAAAACATCCGCCCGATCATGTCCATGATCTGATAGCCCGGCGAATTGTCGAGCGACCAATTGCCTTTCATCTTGTCCAGGAAGGTCGGTTTGTAGGGGCTGTACCGCGCCGCTTCGGCGACGCCGTGCCAAAAGGCGTCCAAGGCTTCCCGGGCACCTTCATTGCCGCCCTTGGCATGGCCGTAGGCAAGCACCGTGGCATTCATGGCGCCGGCGCTGGTCCCCGTGATCCCCTCGATCTCGAAGGCCGGTTCTTCCAGTAGCCGGTCGACGACACCCCAGGTGAAAGCGCCATGCGCCCCGCCGCCCTGGAAGGCCAGGTTGAGAACCTTTTTCCCATGCGGATCGAAAAGGCGCTTTTCGTGAAAACGGCCGTGTTTGTCATGGGTCGCGGGCTGTTCAGATTCGGTAACTACGGGCGCTTGGGCCGCGACGGCCTCCGCCACGGGCGCAGGTGTTTCCATCGCAGCGGGTGCCTTCCCGGCCTTAGCCGATTTCGCCGCTTTCGCGGACTTGGATTTGCTCGCAGCCTTGGGCTTGGCTGCTGACGCTTTCGCAGTTCTGGCTTTTGCCGTTTTGGCTTTCGCAGCGGTTGTTTTCTTGGACGCGGACACCGGCGGTGCGGCATCGGCCGTCGGATTTAACGCGCTCGGGCCTGAACCCTCATCACTGGTGTCCATGTCCGTCATCATGTCTTAATGCGCCGTCCAGCCGCCATCGACGGGGATGGAAACCCCGGTGATGGATTTGGCGCCCTCGGAACACAGGAAGACCGCCAGCGCGCCCAACTCGTCGGTTTCGACGAAGCGCTTGTTCGGCTGAGAAGCCAACAGGACGTCCCGGATGACCTCATCCCGGCTCATCCCGTGGGCCTTGGCCTGATCGTCGATCTGGCCTTCGACCAGCGGCGTCCGCACATAGCCGGGGCAAATCGCGTTGCAGGTGATGTTCGTTTCCGCCACTTCCATCGCGACCGTCTTGGTAAGACCGACCGCACCGTGCTTCGACATGACATAGGCGCTCTTGAACGGGGAGGCGACCAACCCGTGGGCGGAGGCGACATTGATGATCCGGCCCCAATTCCGCGCTTTCATACCGGGAAGCGCAGCCTTGATGGCGTGCCAGTTGGAGGACATGTTGATGGCGATAATCGCGTCGTACTTCCCTTCCGGAAATTCGTCGATCGGCGACACGAATTGGATGCCGGCGTTATTGACCAGGATGTCTACCTTGCCGAACGCGCTTTCGGCTTCCTTGACCATCCCGGCAACGCTTTCGGGCTTCGACATATCCGCGCCGCTATAAAGGACCTTAACGCCTGTCTTGGACTCGAGCTCGGAACGCGTCGCTTCAATTTCCGCCGCATCGCCGAATCCGTTCAACATGACGTCGCAGCCTGCTTCGGCAAGCGCTTCGGCAATGCCCAGCCCGATCCCGCTCGTGGACCCGGTGACGATGGCCGCCTTCCCCTTCAACATCTGACTTTCCTTTCTGAATCCCGGACTGACCCTCGTACGGTTTTGCGTACGATGATATGAGTTAAGCGCAATATTTGTTGCAACGCAACAAGATCATATTGCGGCGCACGTAGCGTCAAATGAAATTGGCGCACTATTGTTACATAACTGTTATACACGCCGGTTCTTGGAAAACTTTATACCTTCTGTTTCCATACAACAGGACCACCGTGATCACGGTGTGCATTTTGCGGCGCAATATAGAAATGCCGATTTCGGGTAACGTCGGCGGTCGGTTGCAAATTGTCGATGGGCCGGCTTGGTCAGTTTATGAGCCGACGACCCCTGTCACCGTTGTGTCGGAAAGAAAATATCAATACCCTCCATCTGAAATTGCAAACATTCTGCTGAGATGGGGTTTTAGGTGTACAGAATAGCGGCAACATTTTGCTGGGCGCTGCGTATTGACGCGCCCCCCGCTTCCTTCACAAAAGCGGCCACGGGCTTCAGATTTTTCTTGGTCGCGGCATGCTTTCTTTTCTCTGCTTCCTGCGACTCGGTAAACTCCGTTTACGACTCAGTTGTTGGCGCTGGTGACAAGCCCGTTCGACCCCCGCTTTTTTCGGCACCGGCTGGGCCTCTGCGCGACAAAACGAAGGTGAGTGAAATCAGTGTTACCGCGCCGCCGAAAGGGACGATCCTGGTGAAGGGAAATACCCAGTACGGCATCAGAAACTACGTGGCGACATACAGTCTGCAAGACAACGCCTCACCGGCGTTCCTGGATCTAGCCAATGCCATGTTTGAGTTCGACGACTTCTCCGCGACCCGTGTCACTGTAGACGCTGACATTGATTTCGAGGTGCATACTAGCAGCAGGTTCATGTGCAAAGTGACCTGGGAGACGACGGTTACCGTCACGATGACGGTGTCCGTGGACGAACCCGCCAAAGCGCTTTCGACCGATACTTTCACGGCATCGGTCGACGAAAGCCTTTGCGCCGCGGCCGGTGTTCAACTATTCCCGAGCAGCGAGGCGGTGGCCGAGGTTATGCAACGCGCCTTCGATGAAGTCGCCGCGAAGGCCTTGGTCGCCCGATAATGCCGACTGCAGAATTAGTCCAGCGCCCCCCGAATTAGGCTAAGAGAACCGAAACCGCGTCAATTGTTGATAGGTCTCACTTGGCAGCAGACGAACCTGATCCGCCCAGTCCTGGTTCGGCGCGTCCGGCCATGCCTGCGGTTCCAGGGCGATGCCGGAATACGCTTCATAGGGCTCCCCGTTCAGGCCCGGCAGGTCCCCTGTCTTCGCCTTGATCGTGGAACCGTCATAGAGCTGAAGGCCCGGTTCCGTCGTTTCGATGGTCATCTCGATGCCGGAGTCGGCCCCTTTCAACCGTGCCACGGGCCGGCAGGCGCAACGCTGCCTCGATAGACACAGGTTGTGGTCGTATTGAGCGTCCCCCAACAGGATCGGCCGTGAGGTGCGAAAGTCGAAAGGGGAACCGTCCACCGCCGCAACCTCGCCCGTCGGCACCAAGTCCCCGTCGATCGCCAGATAGTGATCGGCATGGGCCTGGAATTCCTGCCGACGCGCATCTCCGCCCCCATCGAGGTTGAAATAGCTGTGATGGGCGAAGTTGCAGAGCGTCTCTGCATCGGATTCAGCGGTAATTTCGATCTCCAACGCAGGACCCGATACGATCCGGTAAGTGGCCCGGACATCCATTGTCCCCGGAAACCCCATATGACCGTCTGGCAGGGTCAATGACAGCGTGACGAAGTCGTCCCCCGACGCCAAGATTTGCCAGAGCTGTTTACCCGCCCCTTCACTGCCGCCATGCAAGGTGTGCCGGTCAAGGACGTTTCTGTCGAACTGAAACGTATTGCCGCCGATCTCGGCGCGTCCGTTGCGAATCCGGTTCGCAACCCGTCCGACGATGGACCCGAAACTCGGGGAGCGGGTTGGGTAATGCTTGAATTCGGGAAAACCGAGCACCAACGAATGTGAAATGCCGTCCAGCCACAGGTCCTGGACCACCGCGCCCCAGCTGATCACATTGACGGACAACCCGTGTGCGGAAAGCCTCGCCCGCTCAACGGAGCGTCCGTCACCGAGCTGCCCGAACACGTCGATCATGGCTTATTTTCCCCAACGCAACGCCAGCGGATCGACCTCCCGTGCCAATTCAAGAAGCTGGTCACGGGTATCGGGATGCATGGGCCGTGTCGGATGTCGGACATGGTCCGATGCAATAACCCCACCTTCCTTCATGACGGTCTTACAGGACCGCCAGCCGCATTGACGGTTCTCGAAATTGATCAAGGGCAGCAGCCTTGCATAGATCTCTTTCGCTTCATCCCGGCGCCCGGCGAGATGCGCCGTAACCGCGGGACGGATAAGGTCCGGAAGCGTAGCGGAGGTCATCGAACCGGTCGCCCCCGCGTCCAGATCCGGGATCAAGGTGATCGCTTCCTCGCCGTCGAACGGCCCTTCGATGGCGTCGCCACCGGCCGCGATCAAGGCGCGCAGCTTGGCGGCCGCCTGCGGCGTCTCGATCTTGAACAGTTTTACCTGCTCTATCTCCCGCGCCATCCGGACCAGAAAGGGAATCGAAAGGGTGACACCGGACAGCGGCGCATCCTGAACCATGATCGGAATGCCGCCCGCTTCCGCCGCCATCTTGAAATGCTCGAAAATCCCTTCCTCGTCGGCGCGCAGCAGCGCGCCGTGATAGGGCGGCATCAACATGATCATGGCTGCGCCCATTGCGGCGGCTTCCCGTGCACGGGTCTCCACAATGGCCGTCGAAAAGTGCGAAGCGGTGACGATCACCGGAACCCGCCCGTCTGCCTGTTCCAGGCAAACCCTGGTCAGGGAGGCGCGCTCCTCATCCGAAAGCAGGAATTGTTCGGAGAAATTCGCCAAGATGCAGATTCCATCGACCCCCTGGTCAACCATGCAGTCGATAACCCGGCGCATACCGTCATAATCGACGGCCCCGGAATCGCTGAACGGTGTCGGTGCGACCGGCCAGACACCGGTATAGGGGGTGGCGTTCATCTTAATCCTCCAAAATGTTTTTATCGTTGAGGGACTGTGCCCCGCTTACCTGACAACCGTCAAACCACAGTCGCGCAGAACGGAATACCGATCGGCGCGATTTTCCATCTTGCTTTCGTCCAGGGGCATCGACAATGCGTCCCAAACCCGATTATACCATTCCGAGTAAGCTAATGATTCAAACGAATACAAGCATGTGTCGTGCGGTATAGAGAAAGAAGGGGTATGGTCACATGGATGACAATGCACGCGCCCTTTCTTCCACCAAGGCGGCGGAAAAAGCCGGCAATACAAGCATGAGCGAAGAGGCACGTCTGAAGGCGGAGCTGGAAGCGGCCCGTGCAGAGAACGCGGCCCTGCGCCGGCAATTGGAAGACACCGGTCAGCGGCGCGCCTATGCGGAGGCCTTCGACAACAGTTCCGAAGCGATCGTCATTTACGACAAGGATGGTCTGCTGGTCGCTTGTAACCGCAGTTTCCGGGAATTGTACGGCTATTCGGAAGAAGAAGCGCGCCCCGGCGTTCATTTCGCGGAACTGGGCCGAATCGATGTGGAACGCGGCAACGTGGTTGTCGGCGACGAATTCGGCGATGATGACGATTATCTGCGCCGTAAGGCGGAATTCCGCCAGAAATTGGAAGGCTCGTTCATCGTTCGCCTGAAAGACGGGCGTTGGATCAAGACGAGCGACCGTCCGTTCGGCGGCGGCGGCTTCGTCAGCATCCAGATCGACGTGACCGAAATCAAAAAGAACGAGGAAGAGCTCCGCGCGGCCAAGGAAGCGGCTGAGGAAGCCGTTCACTCGAAGTCGGAATTCCTGGCCAATATCAGCCATGACCTGAGGACGCCCCTGAACGCGATCATGGGGTTCTCCGACATGATCCTGAGCGAGGTCGGCGGCCCGCTCGAAAACGAGAAATACCGCGGCTATCTGCAAAACATCCACAAAAGCGGATCGTTGTTGTTGTCCATCGTCGACGACATCCTGGACACCGCAAGACTGGATAGCGGCAAATTCACGTTACGCCCGCAGGCTTTCGACCTTGTTGAATGTTCGAATGAAGTCATAGAGGGATTTGCGCCAATCGCGATGGAAAAGGACGTCGCGATCGACCTCGTCGTTCCCGAAGGGTGCCCACGGGACATTTTCATGGATCGTCGGTCGTTGATTCAGATCTTGAACAATCTGATCTCCAATTCCTGCAAACATACCGATCCGGGCGGATCGGTTACCGTCGAATGGCACATGCCGAAGGACGACCGCATAGCCGTATCCGTCATCGACAACGGCGCGGGGATGCCGCAGGAACTGGTCGACAAGATCGGCGAACCATTCCTGTCCGACGGAACATCCACAGCGCCCAGCAACGAGCGCGGCACCGGCTTGGGTATTTATATCTGCACGAAACTGACCGCGGCCTTGGGCGGCACGATGGACGTTTCCAGCGAATTGGGCGAAGGCACGACCTTCACCGTCAGTTGGCCCTATCAAAGACGGGCCGTCCCATCCGGCGCACCGCTTCATACATAGAGCAAACGAAGCGCCGGAGATCAGCCGGCAGCAGTCAAGTCCCGGAAACGTGTGACGAAGGCGCGGGCGTTGGACCCGACCGTCGCCGCTGTGTCGCCCGGCCTGTACAGGGCCGATCCCAAACCGAATCCCGTCGCGCCAACCTTGAAGTAAGGGGCCATCGTGTCCGGCGTGATACCGCCCACGGGGATGGTGCAGACCGCCTTCGGAAGGACCGCTTTCATCGCTTTCAAACCTATCGGCGGGACCAGTTCCGCCGGAAACAGCTTTAACGCCGTTGCTCCCAGTTCCAATGCCCGGAACGCCTCCGTTGGGGTCATGATACCGGGACAATAGACCATATCGAGCGCGCCCGATCGTTCCGCGACATATTCGCTCAAATTCGGGGCTACGATCAGCTTTCCCCCCGCATTTTTGACGTCGTCGACCTGGTCCGGCTTCAATACCGTGCCGCCGCCGACCGTCATACGGTTGCCGAATTCGGCCGACAAAAGTGAAATGCTTCGCAGCGGGTCAGGCGAGTTGAGCGGCACTTCGACCACCCGGAACCCCTCGTCGTACAACGCCTTGCCGATACCGACGACGTCGTCGGGCGGCACACCGCGCAGTATCGCGATGAGCGGCAGTTCGGCAAAATTATCGGCCCATGAAGTCATCCGCCCGCTTCCCTTTCCGGAAATTCCAAACCGCCTCTCAACCGCCGATCAATCCAGCCCGCCGAGCGATGGCCAAATGCCCCCGCGCGGCAGCCTCTTCAGGTGCCGCCGCGGCAGCAATGCCCGCTTTCGCAAGGGCCGCGAGGTATCGGTCCGTCAACGCCCCGCTGCCGACAATGGTCACGGGCGGGACCCCGCCGCCATCGGTCCCATATTCGCGCAACGCTGACCGAACTTCCTCCCCGATCAGCAGGCCCGATAGATAGTCTGCGATATCGGCCGGGTCCAGACGGTCGAAAAGCGCCAGCGTCCGGGCGCTGAAAATCTGTGTCAGCAGCGAGGCGTCGGCCTTCAACCGCGCCGAAACCCCGCGCGCGAATCCGGCGGTGGTGGGACCGCCGCCCGCTTCCATCAATCGCCCCAGGATCGAATGTTCCTTTAGGACGGCGAAGACCTCACCCGTCATATAGGTATCGAACCGATCCAGACGACCGTCGCGAACATTGACCCATTTGCTATGCGTGCCCGGCATGACGAACAAGCCGTCGCCGTCTCCCTGCAAAAGACGTCCCGGGGCAAGACATCCCGCGATCTGGGTTTCCTCCCCCCGCATGATATCCGGCGTGCCGCCCGGCGGGTCCTGCTTCATGCCGCAGACGAAATGGATTTTGCAGGAAGGCGATACGTCGAAGGGTACAAGGGATGATGCGAGTTCATCGATCCCGGCGGGAACAGGAATGTAGGGCGTCTCAACCCATCCGTTTCGGCTGGTGATCATGCCGGATGCAATCACAGGCAGCCCCGGCGACGCGTCGAGCCAATTGCCGACAACGCGCTGAAACGTATCCGAAAAGCCGCCCGCATGGTCAGCGAGTATCCCTTCCGCCGAGCTGCGCCGGTCGAGCACCCGGCCTTCGGAGTCGAGTAGATGCGCGCGAAGCGACGTCGTACCCCAATCCAACCCGATCAGGGCACCCGAAAGTCCGGTTGTCATGGTCCACCCTCAAACACGGAAATATCCGGCGCTATCTTGCGCCGGTCCGACACCGACGGGAAAGCCCCCTGATGATCAGAAGCAGCGGATCTCCGCCTCAGCTTGGGCACGGCGCAGATCGGCAACCACGGTATTGGTGAAATGCGCGTGCCGGAAAATCGCCATCTTCTCCCCCGATGACTGCCGCATCGACAACACCGTTTCGGCGGATACGTAGTCGTCATAAGGAAGAATGGTTGCGATAACGTCGATCGAGCAGGAACACCGGCTCAACATTTCTCGTGTCTGGCCGTTCGTCACCATACAGGCAAAGACATAGTCAGCCCGGACTTCCGTGGGATAATCGTTAAACCCGGTCGGAATCGGCGTGGCGTTCTGGGATTGGGCCGAGGCAACGCCCAGACCAAGCGCGAACGCCGGTACCAGGATTGCCAATTTCTTCCACATCTTCACTCTCCCATCATCGCGGTGCGGTAGGTGATCTGTTCGCGGAAAGCGACGGCGCCACTCGCGTTGGGCCTGGTTTCCGCGGAAAACAGAATAAAGCCCCCGGGTGCTTGATCGGAAAGGATGAACCGCAATTCAAGATCCGCGAATTCTCCCATCCGCTGCCGGTTCTGGTCATGCAGGAACGGAATGAAGGTGATCTGTTCCGCATCGACCGTCTTATCACCGATCGTCGCCTTCACAGGGGTCACCGTTCCGGTGTCGCGCAACGCCGCCTTCATCCGGTTGCGGATGTAAAACGGACTGCCGCCCGTGATATTGGCCATCGCCCGAAGGCTCGACTCCAAGAAGGTCAGCAGGATGGGATTCCCGATCGACACCGGCAACGGATTCATCCGGCGCTGGACCTTGCCGTCCGAAAGCATCGAAATCACCGCTTCCTTGGAACCGTCCTGGCTCTTTTGAAGCATGACATGCACTTCACCGTCATCGACCCAACGCACAAGTTCGCTTTCTTCGGCCCCTTCGCGGATATGGCCATAGACAAGCTCGGTCCCAGGCTCGATGGCCTTCAACACTCCTTCGGCGAAAAGCCGGTCGCTGGCAGGGCCCGCCGTCGCAGCGACAGGCAGAAGAAACACCGCAGCGACACCCAGAACGGTTTTCAACCCCTTAATCATCCGAAATCTCCATTAACATGAACCCTCTCCCTCTTACCGTTCTGATGTCGATGCCGAAATTCGACAAAGGTGCCAGTTTCCGCCGCAAATAGCCGATATAGACATCCACGACGTTCTCCGAGGATCCGCCGCCGCCGAGCCAGAGGGAGTCGAAAATGTCGCCGCGGCTGACGATATGGCCCGCATGGCGCATCAGATAGGCCAACAGATCCCCTTCCCGCTCGGTCAAGGCTATGGTTCGGCCATCCCCTTCCACCGAGCGGGTTTCGGCGTCGTATTTCAGGCCTGCAACGGTCAAGGCCTCGGTCGCCTCAGCCAAGCGCCGCCGTTCCTGCACCTTCAGCCTGGCAACCAGTTCCGAGAATTCGAACGGCTTCGCAACATAATCGTCAGCGCCGGCATCCAATCCATTCGTTCTTTCATCGACCCCTGAAAGGGCGCTGAGGATGATGATCGGCGCGCTCATCCCGCCCGCGCGCAATTTGCGGACAAGGTCCGTACCGCTGTGCTCCCCCAACATGACGTCGACGATTGCCGCATCGCACCCGTCATTGGCCAATTCCGTTGCCGAAAAAACGTCCAACGCGATGACCGGATCGTACCCTTCCCGCGCAAGGCCCCGCGACAGGGCGGACGCGATATCCTCGTCATCTTCGACAATCAAGACACGCCGCAGCGGTTCAACCATTGCTAACCTTTCTGGCTGGGGCGTCCGACTGCACCCCGGACTGGACCGGTAAACGGACGACAACCTGTGCCCCCCGGCCGCCAAGCGTCCCCCCCTGCGGGGGCCTGGGGGCCGGACTGTTGATCCCGATGCTTCCCGATTGCTGATCGACGACCCAGCGCGCCAAGGCCAAGCCGACGCCGAAGCCGGACCCCATAGCCTCACGCGCGCCGCGGGCGAACCGGCCGAACACGCGTTCCGCGTCCCCATCGGCCAGCCCTTCCCCTTCATCCAGCACGACAAGTTCCACCTCACCGTCGGTCACCCGCGTGGAAACTTCGATGACCGCGCCTTTCGGCGAATGCTTCACGGCATTTTCGATCAGGCCACAGATCACTTGCCGGCACCAATCGGCATCGCCCAAGGTAGGGGCGGCCTGAAAGTCGGTATGGATTTTCAAATCGTGACGCTTCGCCAAGGGGGCCATATCAGCCACGGCCTCCTCCGCCGCCTTGGCGATGTCGAAGGGTCGGGAATCCAATTCGACCTGCCCGGTTTCGGATCTGGCCACGCGCAACAGGTCATCAATGCGTCGGTTCAACCGAACCGCGCGGGACCGTATCACCGAGAGGGCGTCGACCGCCTCGGCCGGATTCACACCTTCCTTCAGCGCCAATTCGGATTCGGCGAGGATGACGGTAAGCGGCGTGCGTAATTCATGCCCGACATCGGCGAAGAAACGGCGCCGCTCGGAATCGATCATCGACAATCTGCCATTCGCTTCGGAAAGCTCCGCCGTTCGCGTGGCGATCGTATCGTTCAACTTGGCGCGGTCGCTATCGACGTCTGAACGACGCTGCCGCAAACGCTCGGCCATCGAATTGATGACACCGAAAAGAGTGCCCAATTCGTCACGCCGGGTAACCGGTAGGTCGATGTCGAAATCGCCGCTGCCGATATCGCTGGCCGCCACCGCCACGCGATTCAGATGATAGATCAGCGGCCGTATCAAAAGACGGTAGAACAGGATCACCAGGGCGATGGCGATCACGCCGGCGCCGACCGCCAGATAGATCATCAAGTCGTGCAGTTCCTCGACACTTTTCGAGGCCGCGTCGCGGTCGCGCCGCTCATCCGCAATGGCTTCGTTCAGCAACGGGGAGAATTGGGTGGCGAAACTATCCAGGTTCGCACGCAGATGCTTGCCGGAATCCGCCTCTTCCAACGACCGGCGCAAGGCATTGTACTGCGCCTTCATGCGCGCCAGGACCAAGCTGCGGGTCGCGCGGCGCATTTGTTCCGCTTCGCCCATCGCGCGCGACTCTTCCACCGCGCCGGCCAGCGCCTTTTCCATCCGCTCGAAAGCTTCTTCCACCAGAACGGCCTGGGACTGCAGCCGCGCATTGCGGACTTCCACGGGCACATTGGCGCCGTCGGCCTCAACCCCGACAACCGCGTAATCGCTGACCCGCGCAGATAGACTGGATAGGATTTCCATCCGGTGCTGCGCCGCCACGGATTGGCCAATTCGGTTTAAGGTTTCGGCCGCGCCATAGGCCGCGAGCAGACCGGTGAAGACCGCGACCAGCGCAATCATCAGGGCCCCCGCTACCAACCGGAAGCGAAGGCTGTTCAGCCCGTATCCCACCTTTTCCGTCATACGGTCGCCATGCCGCGCCAGGTGATAAGCGACCGCAGTTTCCGGGGCTCCACGGGCTTGGAAAGCACGTCGACGCCGATTTCACGCGCCGTCGCGGCCAATTGGGCGCTTCTGTCCGCGGTTACCAGAACGGCCGGAATATTCGCCCCCCAGGCCGAGCGCAATTCTCGTATGGAACGCAGCCCGGTATCGTCGCCATTCAGATGATAATCCGCAATGATGATGTCAGGCGGCAAGCCAAGTTCCGCGATCGCGGCACAGGCCTCGTCCGTGGAAAGTGCCGGGGCGACACTGGCGCCCCAACCTTCCAATGTCGTCGTCATCGCGTAGAGGACTTCCGGCTCGTTCTCTATCACCGCGGCAATCAGGTTCATGCCGGCCGACTGTTCCTGCGCAAGGTCGTCGGTCATTTCCGGCGCCGAAGCGATTATCGTCGGGGCGATCGGCGCGTCCACATAAAATACCGATCCACGCCCCGGTTCGGATCGCAGGCCAAGCGGCAAATCGAGCAAACGGCACGACCGCTTCACGATCGACAGGCCAAGGCCCATTCCCCTGTTCTCTATCGTATCGTCCAGGCGCTGGAATTCCTCGAAAATCCGCTCGTGATCTTCCTTCTTCATCCCCGGCCCGGTATCCCACACTTCGAAACGGACTGTATCCCCGCGCTGTCGGCAGCCGACTAGAATGGAGCCGGTGCGCGTATAGGTCACCGCATTCGCGACTAGGTTCTGGGCAATTCGCCGGAAGTAGCGTGGATCGGACCGGATATGCAGCTTGGACGGCCGCACCCGCAGCTTCAGCCCCTTCGCCGCGGCCAGGGGTTTGAACTCCTGCTCCAAGGGTTCCAAAAAGTTGCTGACCGGGAAATTGCTCACCGTGAACTCGGCGCCGCCCGCATCCAGCCGAGAGATTTCCAGCAAGGCATGAAGCAGGGTCTCGATGGATGTGAACGCGCCCGACAAACGTTTCAGCACCTCAGCCTGCGGCGCTTCCAGCGCCATTTCCCCCAATGTCGAGATGAAAAGTTTCGCCGCATTCATCGGCTGCAAAAGATCGTGGCTCGCCGCCGCCAGGAAGCGCGTCTTGGACATATTCGCCGCTTCGGCCGCTTCCTTCGCCTCCCGCAGGGCTTCGCCGATCTGTTCGCGTTCGGTATTCTCGCGTGTCAGGGCTTCGTTCGCCTCGGTCAGCGCCGCGGTTCGTTCCGCAACCCGCAGTTCCAGGGTTTCGTTCGCCTTGTGAAGCGCTTCCACCGCTTTCCGCTCGGCGGTGACATCGGTGAAACTGGCGACGAAACCGCCGCCCGGCATATCGCGCATCCGGATATCGATGATCATTCCGTCGATGCGGCGATATTCCGCATGGATCGGCGGGCGCGGCTGCCGACGGGCCACCCAGCGCCAAAGGCCGGCCGGCGTCAGGTCCGAATGCATCGTCCCGCCGGAATAAAGCGCGTCGACAATCCGCCGCAAACTGGTACCCGGTTTCACTATGTCATAGGACAGGTTCAGCAACGCCCGGAACCGCGTGTTGTAATCCGCAAGCCGCATGTCGGCGTCGAAGGTACAGACCCCTTGGCTCATGTGATCCAAGGTCGCGCGGGCAAGGCGTGCATGCCGATCCAGGATTTTGTCCCGCTCACGCCGTTCGCGCCGGACCATGTCGGTCACGTCGGTTTGCAGGATCGCCGTCGCCCCGTTTGCCGTGTGGCGTTCCGACACCTGAATCCAGCGGTCCCCCTTCAAGGCCACCGTAAAGGTCGCGTGCGGCTTGCCATGCATGCCGACACGGAATTTCAGCCAGTCTTCCGAGGTCTTGCCCGGGGCCAGGTCCAATTCGGCGCTTTCGGAAACGAGACGCACATACTGGTTGAAGCTCAAGCCCGGCTTCATGTGTTCGGATACATCCGGGCACAGCATCCGGAAACGCTGATTGCACAGCACCATGCTGTCGTCGGAATCGAACAGGCCGAAGCCTTCCTGCACCGCTTCGATCGCATCCGCCAGATTGCGCCGGGCCCGCACCGCTTCCGAATGCGCCTGTTCCAGGCGGGTATTCGACTCACTCAACTCGCTCAGCGCGGTCTGCAGATCATGCGTCCGCGTCCGAACCTCGTTCTCAAGTGAAATCGCCGTCTGGAACAACGCAAAAGCCGAACCGGAAATATCCGTCGACCGTTCGACCCGCGCCATCAAGGCGTCATTGATCTTACGGAGTTTGCGGATCTGCTCCAAAGGAGGATCTGAAACCGAGACCATGACTGCCTGCCCTTACTTCTCGAGTTCTCCGCCGGTTTCTTCTTCATTCTCCGGATCGAAAAAAGCCACCCCCACGAAAGTCTGATTTACGTGCATGCCGTGGAACTGTTCCCCGTATGTGGAGAATCCGATTACGCGGTTCTGCCGCAGCAGTTCCGATACGGCATTGTACTTCTTCAACAATTCGGATTCCAAACGACGCAGCATGCAGTCGAAACCCAATACCAATGTCGGTTGCCCATGTTTCGCTTTCAGGCCCGTGAATTCGCGATCGAGATGCGCGACGATGTCCTGCGCCTGACCGACGGTCATCACCAATCCTTCGTCGATCGCGCATAGAAAGCTCAACCCATCGTCCGGTTCGACCTTCTGGATCGAGCGGACATGGTACTTGCCCCCGACCCGAACCAAAGTCGGCCGCGTGGCAAAGACGAAGGGGGAGAGCTCATCAACCGAACATCCAACCGCGCGCGCATATTCGACCGCGGCCGGTTCAGCATTGATTTCCCGCACCAATCGGCGGCCCGGATCGGCATCGGTCACGACCATGCGCTGTTCTGTCGGCAGGAAGTGATCGAAGCGCAGTTCCGTGAACCGGAAATTGGTGGCCAGCAGCGTCAGCAAGGCCGCGTCGGAATGGAACCTGCCTTCATGAAGAACGAAAGTCTGCTTGAAATCCAACCCGTCGCCGGCGGACCCGCCCAGGATCGGGATCGGCGCCAGGCCGGGTTCCATCGCGGATAACAGGGCTTCCTCCTGCCGGCACATGCCGTCGGTCAGCAAGATCGCCAAACTGTTCCATCCGGGCGTCTCACCGAAATCCGAGACGAATTCCCGACAGAAGCGCAGGCCGTCATCGATGGAAAACCGCGACAGGTCGGTGATCAACCGCGACGAGAACCGGAAATGAAGCCTTGGAAACGCTACGCCGGTCAATGTCCCGGTCTCGTAACCCAAAGGCGTAATCTCACCGGCCGTGGTACACCCGATAACCGGTGTCGCGCCGAAGTTCTGGGTCAGCGCGCCGGCCAGTTTGTCCTTGTCGAAATGCGGCGATGCGAAGATCAGGACGACGGCCGCGTCGACATCCTTCAACTGCGCAGCAAGATCCACCACGGCTTCCGCCGCGTTCGTCTTGCGCGAAACCCCGCTGACAAGTTCGTTGCGCCGTTCGGCCGCAATCGTCCATAGACGTGAAAGCACGTTCATATCGACTGCTTTCTTTCCTCCCTTTAGACCCGGCCGTTGTCGATTTCTTTCGACTATTTTAACGCGCCGGGCTCACCCAATCGCCATTTTAAGACCGTCCCGCCCCGGCTCCCAAGGGAATACGTGCCTCGTTGGCGATCAAAACCGCTTGTGTCCGCGTGTGAACGCCCAGTTTCCGCAAGATTGCCGTCACATGCGCCTTGACCGTGGTTTCGGCGATGGACAATTCGTAGGCGATTTGCTTGTTCAACTTCCCTTCGCACAACAACTCCAGGATGCGAAGCTGTTGAGCGGTCAAGCTGGATAGCCGTTTGGCGGCCTCGTCCACCTGTTCGCCCGTGCCGTCTTCCCGCTGCGGCGGCGTATAGCCTTCCGGCGTATAGATATCGCCCGCCCAAATTCGCTTGAATGCATCGATAAGCATCTGCCGGGAGGCATCCTTGCGCACGAAACCGGCGGCCCCGGATGCCATGACAGCGGCAATCACCTTGTCTTCGCCGAAGGCGGATACGACGATCACCGGCGTATGCGGCGCCGTCGCCTTCAAGCGCAGCAATCCGCTGACGCCCTGCACATCCGGCAGGTTCAGGTCCAGGACAATCGCATCCGGTTCGAAGTCTTTCGACAACCGCTCCAGCGCACCTGTCAGGGTGCTGGCGGTGCGGATCGTCCGCAAGGGCAAGGCGGTCTGCAGCGTCGTCGCCAAAGCGTCCCGGAACAAGGGATGATCATCCACAACCAGGATGGATTTGATCTGATCGCCCGCGCATGTCACCGACGACTGTTCCAAGGGTCGGTTCCTCCCACTATGTTCTTTAGTATAATTGTTATCTGAAAGTACGCCGAAACATGGCCGTACTTGCAAGCATAACATGAACGCGGAAAACGGCTCGGACCGGCATGGCCGATGCTACCTATCCGATGGTTCTATTTCCTACCAGCCCGCCGTTTCCTATACTAAAGCCAAGAAAAAACGGGAGGAAACCATGCCGACTCGCTTTCGGCGAGCGACCGGCCTTTTGGCCGTCGTCTTATTGTACTTTAGTCCTATACACGCCGAAGGAGTGGCCGCCGGAGCCGACCCGATCCGTATCGCCGTCCTGAAATTCGGCACCGTGAATTGGGAATTGGACACCATCCTGCACAACGGCTTGGACAAGGCCAACGGCTTCACTCTAGACGTCAAACCCGTGGCCGGGTCAGCCGCCGCCAAGATCGCGTTTGAAGGCGGGGAAGCCGATATCCTGGTTTCCGACTGGATCTGGGTGGCGCGTCGACGCGCGGCCGGCGCGGACCTCGTCTTCCTTCCCTATTCGAAAGCGGTTGGGGGGGTGATGGTCGCCGGCGACTCGCCGGCCCGGAACCTTTCAGACCTCGCTCAATCGAAGATCGCCATCGCCGGCGGTCCCTTGGACAAGAGCTGGTTGATCCTGCAGGCCTATGGGCTGAAGAACGGACTGGACCTGAAAACGAGTACCGACCAGGTCTTTGGCGCCCCGCCGCTGCTGCATCAAAAGGCCCTGTCGGGGGAATTCGGCGGGATCGTCAATTTCTGGCACTATCTGGCACGGTTGGAAGCGAAAGGCTTCAGGACGCTTGTTTCCGTCAACGACGCGGCCCGCGACCTGGGGTTGGACCCGGACATCCCCTTGCTCGGCTATGTCATGAAAGGGGATCTTCTGCAAAACCATCCCGATACAGTGCGCGGGTTCGCCGCGGCGTCCCGCGCCGCCAAGAAGATCCTGTTGGAAGACGATGCGGCGTGGGAACGCCTACGCCCGATCATGAAAGCCGACGACGACGCGGAATTCGAAAGGCTGAAAGCGGGCTTCCGCGCAGGCATTCCGGCCGATCAAGCGGTCGACCCGGATGCGGCCGCGCGCTTCTTCAAGCTGATGGCCGATTTGGGCGGGGCGCCGTTGGTCGGCACCGCAACGACCTTGCCCGACGGCGTCTTCGTCGATGTCGGTGGATGGTAGACCTTGCCAAAATCTAACAACCCGGGCGGGGCTTCGATTTTTTCACGGATATCCCCCGCGGCATTTCTGTTTCCGTTCCTGTTCGTCGGGCTTTGGTATGTCGCGGCCGCCCTGGCCGACAACGAGACCACCTTTCCTTCGCCGCTTACCGTTGGGAAAATCATCGTGGCGGAAGCCCGGTCGGGCGCCCTGTTCATCCATGTCGGAGCCACCCTGGCGCGCGTCGCCGCCGCCTTCGTCATCGCCATGGCCGTTGGCTGCGCCATTGGCCTGTGGATGGGACGGAACAGGGGAATCAACCGGTGGGGCGATCCCTGGCTGGTTTTCTTTCTGAACATGCCGGCGCTGGTGACCATCGTCCTTTGCTATATCTGGATCGGCCTGACCGAAACGGCTGCCATTACCGCGGTCGCGATCAACAAGATCCCCATGGTCGCGGTGATGATGCGCGAAGGCGCGCGAACCTTGGATCCCGGCCTGAACGACATGGCGCGGGTTTTCCGGATGACACCCGGCGCAAGGCTTGCCCATGTCGTCATCCCCCAACTGGCCCCGCATTTTGCTTCCGCCGGCCGCGCCGGCATCGCGCTGATCTGGAAAATCGTCCTGGTGGTGGAACTGCTGGGCGCATCGACGGGCGTCGGTTTTCAGATCCACACCTACTTTCAGCTTTTCGACGTCGGCGCCGTCCTGGCCTATGCGCTGAGTTTCATCGCCGTCATGCTGGTTGTCGAATATCTGATCCTTCAGCCTTGGGAGCGGCATGCAAGCCGGTGGCGCAATGCGGGTTGAAGTAAGACACAAGAAACTCGGCGGCGCCCCGGTGCTGGACTGGATCGAGCTGGCCGTTGGCGAGGGCGAAATCGTCGCCCTGACCGGTCCGTCCGGAATCGGAAAGACGACATTGCTTAGGATCATCGCCGGGTTGGACTCCGATTTCGAAGGAGAGGTTGCCGATCCGGGCCGGATCGCCATGGTATTTCAATCCCCAACCCTGCTGCCCTGGCGCAGCGCCGCGGACAATCTAAGGCTGACGACCGGTGCGGAACGGGCCGCGATAGACCGGCTGCTCGAAGAGGTCGGATTGGAAGGCAAGGCGGAATTCTTTCCGGGTCAACTATCCCTCGGCCAGCAAAGACGCTTGGCGCTCGCCCGGGCGCTGGCCGCGAACCCGGCCACGCTATTGATGGATGAGCCTTTCATTTCACTCGATGAGGAAACAGCGGCACGAATGCGGCGGCTCACCATGAAGGTTCTGGAAGGCCGGCGCATCGCCACCTTGATCGTCACCCATGACTTGGTCGAGGCGGCAACCCTTGCGGACCGCGTCGTGATGCTTGGCGGCCATCCCGCCGGCGTCCAAACGATAGCACCGATCGCGGCCACGCGTGCAGAGCGTAACCCTGTAAAAGAGGCCGCCGCCCTCAGAGCCCTGATACCGGGTGGGGCGGAAAACGCTCACGGGAACCTTACTTGACCCCGCTTGGCGGCGGGATAGCCTGATAATGAGGGAACAACCCAGAATAGGACTAAGCCAATGACGAAGCTAATCAACATCGTATTGGCCGCAATGCTGCTGACCGCACCCGCTGCGGCGCAAAGCGTCATGCAGGGCGTGGACATGACCTCCCCGGCCATGACCGAAGCCACGATGACCCGGGCGGAGGTCGAAACCATCCTGGCCGACGCCAAGACAAAAGGTCAGCCCGCGGACCTGACGGGCGCACGCCTTAACGGATTGGACCTATCCGGTTTGGACTTTTCAGATGCAATCCTGCGCGCGGCGCGGTTGAACAAGGCTTCGCTTGTCGGCGCAAACCTGGACGGCGCGAATCTGGATCAAGCCTGGCTGCACAGCGCCACTCTTCGCGGCGCGTCGCTTAAAGCCGCGAACCTGTTCCAGACCCAATTGATCCGTGCCGATCTGAGCAATGCCGATTTAACCGGCGCCCGGGCGCCCGCCAATTTCACGCGGGCGGATTTGACCGGGGCGATATTCAGGAACGCCGACCTGTCGGCGGATATGAAAAATCAGTCCATGGGGCTGATGCGCGGCGACTTGACCAAGGCAACGCTGACCGGCGCCGACTTCGAAGGGGCGAACCTCGCCCGCGTGGTTTTCGACTTCGCGGTGCTGACCGACAGCCGCTTGGTCGGCGCCAACCTGATGGGCGCCAGTCTGTCCGGCGCGCGGCTCAACCAGACCGATGTGACCGGTGCGAATTTCAACGAAGCCGATGTCACCGGCACGCGGTTGAACGGTTTGATCGGCGAAGACAAATCGAGCCTTTCGAAGGCCAAGAACCTGGATCGCGCGATCCGCTAAACCTTATCCGCCACGCCGTTTCGCAATCAGACCTTTCGACGGGTCATAGGCGAAAATTGCCGCCCCCAGGAAGACGATCGTCACCCCGACGACGACAACCAGCGCCAATTCGTTCAATTGGCCGTACAAAGCGAAGCGGATCAATTCGACCGCATAGGTGAAAGGGTTCAACGAGCAGATGTCGTGCAGCAGGGTGCTGGATTCCGCCATCCGCCAAAGCGGGTAGAGGGCGGAGGACGCAAAGAACATCGGAAAGATCACGAAGTTCATGATCCCCGCGAAGTTTTCCAACTGACGGATCGTCGAAGACAGGAAAAGCCCGATCGCCCCCAGCATCATGCCCGACAGGATCAGCGCCGGCAGAACCATGATGTACCCCATGGGCGGCGGTTCCACCTCCCAGAACCAGGCAACGGCCAGGAAGGCGTAGACCTGCACGATGGAAACGGCCACGCCGGCCATCAACTTCGACGTCAGCAGGAACCAGCGCGGAAACGGGCTGACCAGCAAGGTCCGCATGGCGCCGGTTTCCCGGTCGTAGACCATACTGAGTGAGGACTGCATACCGTTGAACAATTGAATCATCGCGCACAGGCCCGGGGTGACATAGACCTCATACAGCACATAGGTCTCATAGGGCTCCGTGATCGAAAGCCCCAGCACCGACCGGAACCCGGCGGCGAAGATGAACAACCAGACAAGCGGCCGGACAAGCGCCGACACGAACCGTTCGCGCTGTTTGGCGAAGCGCAGCATTTCCCGCCAGACGACGCCGCGAAAGGCGGATACCCGCCCGCCCCAACCGAGGCGGCGATGTGCGTGTAGGGTTGTGTTGGGTTCTTCGGCGCTCATGCCGCGACCTCCCGCCCCGTGAGCGCAAGAAACGCATCGGACAAGGTTCCCTCACCCGAAATTTCCGCCGCCGGCGCATCTGCCAGCACCTTGCCCTTGTGCAGAACCGTCACATGGTCCTCCGGCCGGATTTCATCGAGCAGATGCGTCGCCCACAACACACCGACCCCTTCCTTGGAAACCAGATCCCGGACAAGTTCGACGACTTCCAGACGCGATTTGACGTCCAGCCCCACGGTCGGTTCGTCCAACAACAGAAGCCTGGGTCCGTGCATCAACGCTCGGGCGATTTCCGCCCGCCGGGCCTGGCCACCCGAAAGCGCCGCGATGCGGCTGTCCATCTTGTCGTTCAGGCGGACGAGTTCGACGACCGCCTCAGCGCGCGCACGCGCTTCCGACCGGCTCATCCCATGCAGAGCGGCGTGATAGGACAGGTTCTGCCAAACGCTCAAATCACGGTCCAGCGAACGGCTTTGGAACACGACCCCCAATTCCGCCAATGCGGGGCCGGGCTTTCGCCGCACATCGTATCCCCAAACCTTGATCGAGCCTGTCACGTTGTCATAGAGGCGTGTAATCAGGGAAAACAGGGTCGTCTTGCCCGCGCCGTTGATCCCAAGAAGGGCGGTGAACACGCCTTCGGGAACCCGCAGCGACACCTCATCCAGCGCCTTCAACGAGCCATAGGAATGACTGACGCCTTCCACATCCAGGGCCAAAGGCGACGCGTCGTTGGTGCGCGCTGCCATCACCATATTAACGCGCTACTCGGCGCGTTTCTCGACAACGGCGAAGTCGGTATCGAGTTTGATGTCGAACTGGCCTTCGGCACACAGCACGTCGTCCAAATCGAACCCATCGTCTTCCTTCTCGATGTCATCATCATCCATTTCACACTGCATCGCGCCCAATACGGCGTTGATACGTTCGACCTCTTCCTCCGTCAGGTCATCGGATGCCCAAACCGGGCCGACCGCCCCCAATAACAGACTTCCCGCAAGACATAGATAGCGCAACCTTTTCATGGCATCCCCCTGTTCGACAGGCCGTTTCCGAACACCCTTTGCCCGGAAACGCTGAATAGACCTACTGGATGGAAATCTCGACCCGCTGGGATTCGCCGGTGCTCCCGGGAATCTTCAACTCATACCGGCCGGGCTTGATCGCAATGAAAGACATATGGATCACCCCCTCGTCGTCGAATTCGAAACTGTCGAGGCCCAGCGGTCGGATTTCCAGATCGTTGATGACGACCTCGTTGACCCACACGGCCCGGAAGAATTCCGGCCCCGCAATGGCAAGTTCCGCCGATCCGTCGCTGATTATATCGATCTTGTAATAGGCGCCCGATTGAAGCTGCAGGGGCTTTTCCGCAAGCGGCTTTCCCGAAGCCAGGGTGATCGGCGGCAATGTTTCCCGATTGCACTTGGCGAGTAATCCCGCGAAACCGAATTTGTCGCATAACGGCGCCGATTGCGCCGGCATCGCGAAAGACAGGACGAGCAGCCCGATCATGAAAAGAATACGCATTATCTTCACCTCCCTGCCCGCAGCACCACAATGTGCGGCGGCCTATTGATTGCGCCGAAGCGTCAGTTCGGGGATACGGCGACACCCCAGGGCTGTTCCCCAACCTGTACCGATTTGATGACTTTCACCGACTCGACGTCGATGATCGAAACGTCGTTCGAATTGCCGTTTGTGGTGATCAGGAATTTCTCATCCGGCGTGAACGCCATTTGCCAGACCCGCTGACCCACCAGCAGGTATTCGACCACTTCATCCGTATCGCCATCGATCACCGCCACGCGGTTTGCCGGCCCCAGGGCCACAAAGACTTTCTTCCCGTCACTGGTCACCCTGACGCCGACCGGCTGCAACGCTTCCGGCGCCATACCGGGCACCTCGAAGCTGATCTTTTTCGTGATCGTCCCGGCGGCGGGGTCGATTACGGAGACGGTTCCGCCGATCTCGGCGCTGACATACAGTTTGGATCCGTCCGCCGTGAACTGGGCAAAGCGGGGCCGTTGATCGACCAAGACGTTCTGGAAGATTTCATAGGTTTCCGTGTTGATGAAATGCGCCATGTTCGTCGTTTCGGATGTGTTCACGACGACCTTTCCGTCCGGCGAAATACCCATCCCTTCGGGTTCGACCCCCACCGGCACTTCGGCAATCATGGTGTGCTTTTCCACATCGACGACCGTTACGATGTTGTCGTCTTCGTTGGCGATATAAAGCGGATTGCCGGATGGGTGCAGGATGAACAGTTCGGGGTCCGGTCCGGACGGCAGGGTATGCGTCTGCTTCAAGGTCGCGGTGTCGAAAACCCTGACCGTGTCGTCATCGGACGCACAGACGTAAAGCTCTTTGCCGTCATGACTGATGGTGATACCCCTGGGGCGTTGGCCGCCGGGAATGGTTGTGGTCACCTCCCAGGTTTCACTGTCCAGGACGGTGATCGTATTGCCTTTCTCGTTGGTGACATAGACCGTATAGGCGCCGGCCGTCTGGGCGCAGGCCAAGGCACCGAAGGCGATCAGGGCCGCACAGGTCGATCGGATCATCACTTGCACTTCCTTCCCTTGGGCAATTCGCCCGTCATTTATCGCACACAGGTGGATTCCGGTTCATCGAACCCCAGCGTATCCAGCCGCGATACCTTGTGGAGGTATTCCTTTTGCGGCGAGACTGAGACCAGAACCTTATCGCCGACCAGCAAAACCGGCTGCCGCAACTGGCCGTTCCAGGGGCGAAAGGTAACCTTCACGCCCTTGAAAGCCGCCAGTTCGAAATTCGGGCCGAGCAGATAGTCTCTCATCACGGCGGGGTCGTAGGAATTCGTGCGGGTCACGACCTCACCCAACACCCGCAAGGCAAGCCAGACCTGATAGTCGAGCGGCCGGGCATAGCGGTTGGATTCCTTTTCGAACCGGCGCTGAAACTGTGTCGCCCCCCAGGCTTCATGCGCCGGATGGAACGTCGTCGGCCGCAGCCCCGCCGACCCCGCGACCGGGCGCGGGTCCCAAGTCTGATAGGGTAGATAGGCGGCGAACACATCGGCTTCGTCCGCGGCAACGAGCACGTCGTAGTCGTCCATACGTTGCGTGAAGACCGGCATCTGTTTCTGGACCAGGACATGACCGGAATCCGTCCGGCGCGCGCCGCCCGTGTCTTCGAAGACACGTTCCTCGACGATCTTCGCGCCGAACTTTTTCGCCGCCCTGCGATAGGCCTCCGCCAACAACAGATCTTCCGGGTGCGATCCGTGGACCAACGCCCATTCCCGCCATTTCTTCCACATCAGGAATTGGGCGAGGGCATCGGTCACCATGGCGCGGCTGGGGGCGACATGCAGAACGTTCGCGCGGCAACCGTCATTGCGCAGGCGGTCGTCCATGGCCTGTGCATTAACAACGACCGCACTGTCCCCAACGGCATCGGCGACCGCAAGAAGCGTGTCCGCCTCGGCCGCCATGACGATATAATGGACCCCTTCTGCGACAAGGCGCTGTGCTTCGGCAACCGCTTGGTCCGATGCGACGGCCAGGTCGATTGTTTCGAAAGCCTGCCCGGTGAAGCGCCCGGTCGTCTGGTTATCCGCCGTGGCGAGTTGCCCGCCGACGAAGCCCAGATCGTCCGGCGGCAAGTCCAACCGTGAAATCGGTAGCGGTTTTTGCACATCGACGCGGATAACGGCGGCCTTGACCGCCAAGATGTCAGCCGACAGGGCCGGTCGCACCGAAGCGGACATGATTGCCACAGCCGCCAGTGCGAAGGCGCAAATTATCGTCTTTGCCGTCCCACGCATTTTTTCGCTCCCTAGTTTCAATTTCATCTAAGGGTCATGCGCAGGTCAAGCGAGGCGCCGGGGCTTTTTCCACATAAGGATTTAATAAGATCACACCCCTCCAAGCCCCTGCAATTAGACCTTAATCCAACTTGCGTCGGATTATGCCTCGACACACGATAAACCCATGATGAATGCGCCCCGTCCAGCTTATCCGGACTCGATCCTGCACGCCCAGATTGCTCCAATCGAAGCGGCGCGCCTGCGGCGACTGCACGCGAACCACAAAAAAAGAACAGGAAAACTTGGGAGGTCTATATGAGGTTTTCACTCTTCACCATTCTTGCACTATCCGTGACCCTTCTGGTCCAGCCGGCATCGGCGCACGGACCGACGCGGCAGAAGGTCACCGTCAAGACGACTGTCGCCGCCTCGCCGGACGAAGTATGGGCCGCGATCGGCAATTTTCAGGATATGAGCTGGCATCCCGCCGTTCATTCCTCTACCGGTGAAAACGGGAACGCCATCGACGCGACACGCGTCCTGACACTCGGTCAGGAAGGCGGCCCGACGATTTCGGAAGTGCTGTATAAGTATTCCGCCGAGAAGCGCAGCTATTCCTACCGGATCACGGATGTGAAGGTCGAAACCCTTCCTGTGACAAACTACTCGTCCCATCTGACCGTTCGGCCGTCCGGAAGCGGATCCGAGATCGAATGGCGCGGCGCCTTCTATCGCGGCTACCCGAACAACGACCCGCCGCCGGAATTGAATGACGAGGCTGCCGTTGCAGCTGTCACCGGCGTATATGAAGCCGGCTTGCAGGCCCTGCGGGAACGGTTCGGGGCGAATAATTGATTTTTGCCGCCTTCGGGAAGCCGTGGAACCGGGTTGCCTGCGCCCTTGCGGCGACGTTTCTGTTGTCCAGCGCGGTCCGGGCCGAAACCGCCTTCATAACAAATCAGTCCAGCGAGGACCTTTCCGTTGTCGACCTCGACAGCGGCGAGGTCCTGCGCACGACGGCGATCGGCGGAAAACCCGCCGGCATCGCCGTCGGCCGGCATTGGGGAAACGCTCCCCAAAGAATCTACGTTGTCAGCCCGGGCAGTAAGACGGTTTCCGTCCTGGACGGCGAAGGCCGCGCGGTCGCCGACCGGATAGAACTACCCGGCGGCCCGCTGGGTATCGCCGTTCATCCGTCCGGCAGCCCTATCTATGTCGCGGATTGGTACGGCGCGCGTCTATGGGCCGTCGACCCGGATGGCGGGGTCGTAGGGGAAATTTCCACGGGCGACTCACCGTCGGGCATTGCCGTAACACCGGACGGCGCGAAAGTGCTGAGTGCGGATCGCGACAGCAACCAGGTCACGATCGCCGATGCGCGAACATTAGCGGTCCTGGCGCGCGTGCCGGTAGGAATCCGCCCCTTCGGCATTACAATCGATCCCGCAGGCAGACACGCCTATACCGCGGATGTCGGGTCGAACACCGTCACGGTGATCGACATCGCGGCAGCCACCGCCATAGGGCAAGTCCCCACGGGTGAACGCCCTTATGCGGTCGCCTTGGCCGGCGGCAAAGGCTTCGTCACCGACCAATATGCGGACACCGTAACGGTTTTCGATCTGGCAACCCTTGCCCCGATCGACCGGATCGATGTCGGCGAATATCCGGAGGGAATCGACGTTTCCCAGGATGGGCGATCCGTCATCGTGGCCAATTGGTTTTCCAACACCCTGTCCGTCATCGATGTCGAAACGCTCGCAGTGACCCGGGAAATCGATGTCGGCGACGGTCCCCGGGCGTTCGGCCTCTTTATCGGCGATTGAGTTTTGCCGGTGCTGTCGACAGGCGTCAGGGGTGCGGTTCGACTTTTTCCGTAGCCCAGGAATTCGCCGTCCAGCCATCGGTCCCTGCCGGGTACCAGTAGATGGTTGTGTAGCCGTATCCCAAGGCCCGCTTCGCCGCGTTCCAAGACATCCAGCAGTCCGCAAGGCAGAAGAAGACGATTGCCCGGCGCTTGTCGCCGCCTGTCACTTCGGCGAGGCCGTCACGGAAATACCTGTCGGTTTCTTCCGCGATCGCGCCATAGCCGACATTCACCAACCACGTGGATCCGGGAATGCTGTGGCGGGGTTTGTCCCGCCATATCGTCCCCTCCGGAAGGTTTTTCGGTTTCGGCGGGCGGGGCAGAACATCAACGAATTTCGCCGATCCGCTCTCCCAAAGCGCCCGCGCCCCGTCATCGTCGAGAACGGTTGCCCCTTGGAGACTGTCGGGAACCGGGCCGCGATAACTTTCCATGCGGAAACCGTCCGGTTCGGGCGGTTGCCCGGCTTGAACCGCGCCGCAAACCAACAATGCGGCCAACAGTACGAAGACACGCAACCCCGTCATTTCTGGCCCGTCATTTCTGGCCCGTCATTTCTGGCCCGTCATTTCTGGCCCGTCATTTCTGGCCCGTCATTTCTGGCCCGTCATTTCTGGCCCG
>Ga0189275_100157_pt1 | contig 86142 bp, 73 predicted proteins | sample N19A6minimetaG_FD_130329 | JGI IMG/M metagenome (GOLD analysis project Ga0189275, IMG submission 130329) | Marine microbial communities from the Costa Rica Dome - N19 A6 mini metaG | ecosystem: Environmental > Aquatic > Marine > Oceanic > Photic zone | place: Costa Rica: the Eastern Pacific...
CTCTAGGCTGAGCTGATTGAATTTTTGCATGTCAACACTAATTTAATTATTCAGCCTAAGGAAGGAAGCCTAGGCTTCCTTCCTTAAACTATTAGTGTTGCAATTATTACTTGAATCTGGGAAATAATAAGTTGTGATAGAAAGTTGATTTTCTAAGTTTTGGATATGGAGTGAAACCAAATCTCCAAGGCTGTCATATTCTTGAACAGTTTTTTCTCGATATCCTCCATCAGGATTATATCCGATGGTTTCCTTTTTGATTATTCGGTTTGATAAATCGTAATACCGGATGATTTTCAGACTATCGCTTAACTCGGTGCTGATTTTCAAAAATGCGATGTTAACTGAATCTTCTGGGGCTATATTGATAAAATGCCGATTTAATGGCTCGATTGATCTTGTTTGGGCCTGAACAGCAGGAGCGATTATTAATAAGCTGCTTACTAGGAGAAAAGGCTGAAAATAAATAGAAATTTTAAAAAGCATGAGTAGATTTTGAATACTAAACATCTAAGTAAAGAGGTTTTTCTCTTGAAGCAAAATCCAAGCAGTTCTTTTCCTATCGAGGATAAATCTTAATTTTGTTCCTCATTCCTAAAAACCTATACATGAAGGCAATCAACCCAACCTCCACTTCAGCCTGGAGGAGACTACTTGACTTAGCTACCAAATACAAAACACTGCAGATCCAATCTCTTTTTGAGGAAAAGGGGCGCTTTGATAGATATAGTATTTCTTTGGAAGATATCCTTGTTGATTTTTCAAAAAACCGCGTAAATGACGAAATCAGAAACGCTTTATTGGAATTAGCCAAAGAAACTGAACTTCGTCAAGCTATTGAGGCAATGTTCGGAGGGCAATCTATAAATGAAACTGAAAACAGGGCTGTTTTACACACTGCCTTAAGAAACCGTTCCAATCGGGCTGTGACTGTAGATGGCAAAGATGTTATGCCAGATGTAAATGCTGTTCTGGAAAAAGTGAAATCCTTTGCTGATAAGGTGAATCAGGGCAAATGGCTAGGCTACACAGGTAAACCCATCACAAGCTTGATAAATATAGGTATCGGAGGATCTGATTTAGGTCCTGTGATGGTTACAGAGGCTTTAAAGCCATACCAAGCCGAAAACCTTGAAATCTTTTTTGTGTCCAATGTGGATGGAACTCACATTTCCGAGACTTTGAAGAAAGTTGATCCGGAAACTACCCTATTCTTCATCGCTTCCAAAACCTTCACTACTCAGGAAACCATGACCAATGCGCATTCTGCAAGGAATTGGTTTTTGGATCATGCAAAGGATGAGTCTGCTGTTGCTAAGCATTTTGTGGCTCTATCTACCAATCTCAAAGGAGTTGAGGCCTTCGGAATTGACCCCGCCAATATGTTTGAGTTTTGGGATTGGGTAGGAGGAAGGTACTCACTGTGGTCTGCAATAGGTCTGCCTATTGCCTGCGCTATTGGATTTGAAAATTTTGAAAAGTTACTTTCCGGAGCTTATGCCATGGATGAGCATTTCCGAACATCTGATTTTGATCAAAATATCCCGGTGCTTTTAGCCTTAATAGGCATTTGGAATACCAATTTTTTGGGAGCGGCATCCGAGGCTATTTTGCCTTATGATCAATATTTACATCGCTTTGCAGCGTACTTCCAGCAAGGCAATATGGAAAGCAATGGAAAATATGTGTCAAGATCAGGTGAGAAAGTAAATTATAGCACTGGTCCAATCATTTGGGGAGAGCCAGGAACCAACGGTCAGCATGCTTTCTATCAGCTCATTCATCAAGGAACTCAGTTGATCCCTTGTGACTTCATAGCTCCGGCTATATCGCATAATCCTCTTGGAGATCACCATCCAAAACTTCTGTCTAATTTCTTTGCTCAAACAGAAGCTTTGATGAAAGGGAAGTCTTTGGAAGAGGTAAGAAGTGAAATGAATAAGGCGGGGAAATCTGTGGAGGAAATTGATAAAATTGCCCCTCATAGAGTATTCGAAGGAAATAGGCCTACCAACTCTATCTTGGTTAAGCAAATCACTCCATATACCCTCGGAATGCTGATTGCCATGTACGAGCATAAGATCTTTGTTCAGGGGGCGATTTGGAACATTTTCAGTTTTGATCAATGGGGGGTTGAGCTTGGAAAAGTGCTGGCAAATGGAATTCTTCCGGAATTACAAAATGAAGAAGAAATCAACTCTCACGATGGATCAACCAATGGATTGATCAATGCCTATAAAAAAATGAGGAGTTAAAAAGAATGGCCTCCAGATGGAGGCCATTCTTATTTTAAAATTTTGATTCCTGCAGACTCAATCCCAGGTAAATTTTCCTGACGCATATATTGTAGCAAGACAATTGATTGTGTTCCTTCCTTCAATTGGAAAGGCATGGTGTCAAACTTGGTATAAGTGCTCCCAAATCCGGTTCCCAATGGTTCGCCTGACTTGGAATCAAATAGGGGGATATTGATCAGGCGATTTTCTGTAATCTGACCGGTAGAATCCTTGGAAATTACCCTCATATAAAAGTTAGAAAAAGGGTAGTTTTCTGTAAACCGGATTCCAATGATTGGTTTTTTGTCCTGAATAGGTAAATCACCGATCACAAAACTTAAGCTATCATATTGATTCCAGCCTGAAGTTTCATTGACAGAAATGTAATCTTCATATAGCCTGTCTCCAGAGCAGGAATATAGACAGAGGGATAAACCGAGAAAACAAAGAATTCGCAAGCTATTCATTACCCGAGTTGTTGTTTGGATTTTGATTTTTTCTAGGTGGAAAGCGTCTCTTATTTTCTTTTTTTGCAGGCCCTTGTCCAGTATTAGCTCCCTGATTATCCTGCTTAGCTTGTGGGTTAGCAGGATTTGGAGCCTGATTTTGTGGATTTCTAGGCTTCTTTCTATTCTTATTTCTTCTCTTTCTATTTTCTGGATCTCCTCCATCTTGCTTAGGACCAGCCTCAGGATTTCTAGGTCCTTTGTTCCTGTTCTCCCTGTTTTCCGGAGCTGGTCTTGGACTTGCTGCCTGGGGACTATTGGAAGTTTGCTGTTCTCTGCTTCTATTTCTAGGTTTTTTCTTCTTTTTCTTCTTAGCAAATTTCTTATCCAGCAACTCTAGCTCTCTGGTAGATTGAGCTGCCAAATCTTCCAAATCAGAGGATTCATTGTGTTGCAGGTTGAAAACCTTAACACCTTTCGCATTGAGTTCCTGAATTTCCTTTACCCTTTCACAAGTAATACTGTGCCAATCGTTATCATTGTTGTAACTGAACCACATCAACTTTCTGAAAATATCTGTTTTCTGAAGTTTGGCGATTCCGGCTTCAGTTTGAAGGGGTTTTTCTACCTCGGGGATATCCTTAATGGCATCCATATAGGTATCCAGTTCATAATTTAAGCAGCATTTCAATCTTCCACATTGGCCGCTTAATTTGCCTGGATTCAAAGAGAGATTTTGATATCTGGCAGCAGAGGTACTAACATTTTTGAAGTCAACAAGCCAAGTAGAGCAACAAAGTTCTCTACCACAAACTCCAATTCCTCCCAATCTGCCTGCCTCTTGTCTCAGACTGATCTGTCTCATTTCTACTCGGATTCTGAACTCACCCGCCAGAACCTTGATCAATTCACGGAAATCTACCCGTTCATCAGCGGAATAATAAAAGGTGGCCTTAGAATTATCTGCCTGATATTCTACATCAGACATTTTCATCTTGAGCCCAAGCTCCTCAACAATTTGTCTACATCGGTATAAGGTGGGAATTTCTCGGTTTTTGGCTTCCTCCCATTTTTCAATGTCCTTCTGGTTTGCAATCCGATAAATTCTCAGGATATTATCATCATCCCGAACTTTCCTTTTTTGCATTTGAAGGCGAACCAACTCTCCTTGCAGGGATACATACCCAATATGATGTCCGCTGGGCACATCTACTACCACAGGATCTCCTGTTGTTAAGCTTAAGTAGTCTACATTTCGAAAGTATTCCTTTCTACCGCCTTTAAACTTAACCTCAACAATATCAAAATTATCAACTTGAGGAATTCCCATATGGCTTAGCCAATCAAAGGAATTCATTTTATTACAATCGCTCGTTCCGCAGGTGCCGTTGTTTTGACAGCCTCCGGTACCTCCAGTTGAGGTGGAGCAGCTACTACATCCAGACATATATCTATAAGGGCTTTCGCCCTGAATTTTTGGGTTTATTTAATCAATTTGAGAATATCCTGACCAATATCCTTACGGTGGTAGGACTTATTCCACTTGATTTGATTAACGGCGGCATAAGAGTTTTTTAGAGCCGTTTCCAAATCTTTTCCTCTTCCAGTCACAGCTAATACTCTTCCTCCTTGATTTACTAATTTGCCTTCTGAGTTGCTGGAAGTTCCCGCATGAAAAATCGTAGCCCCTTTTACTGAAGCAGGAAGAGAAATTTCAAATCCTTTTTCGTAAGAACCCGGATATCCTCCGCTTACCATCACAACGGTTGTAGCATAATCAGGAGAAATAGAAAGCTCATAATCCTTCAGGTTACCCGTTCCAATGGCCCAAAGTAACTCAAGAAAATCGCTTTCAATTCGTGGTAAAACCGCTTCGGTCTCTGGGTCACCCATCCGCACATTGTATTCAATCACATATGGATTTCCATTATTATTCATCAAGCCAATGAATAAAAACCCTTTGTAAGGAATATCTTCTGCTGCAAGACCGGCGACAGTTGGCTGAACGATCAGCTCTTCCACCTTATCCATGAAAGCTTTATCTGCGAAAACAACAGGAGTAACAGCTCCCATGCCACCGGTATTCAAACCAGTATCGCCTTCCCCAATTCTCTTGTAATCTTTTGCCTCAGGTAAGATTTTATAACTTTTGCCATCCGTGGCAACAAATACTGAAAGCTCTATTCCTGTCAGGAATTCTTCAATCACTACTTTGGAAGAGGCTTCACCGAATTTTTGATCCTGAAGCATTTCCTTCAAAGAAGCCTTAGCATCTTCTAATGTCTCACAAATCAATACACCTTTACCGGCTGCTAGACCATCGGCTTTGAGTACGATCGGAAGACTTTGCTTTTCTAAATATGCTAAACCTTCTTCCAACTGATGAACGGAGAAGGTTTCATAGGCAGCTGTAGGGATATTATTCCGCTGCATAAAGCGCTTGGAAAAATCCTTACTACCTTCTAAAGTCGCACCTAATTGGGGAGGTCCGACTACAGGAATTGTTTTGGTCTCATCGAAAGAAAGAAGATAATCTACCAAACCCTCCACTAAAGGAGCTTCTGGCCCTACTACCACCAAGTCAATCTTTTTATCAAGGATAGCAGCCTTAATTGCTTCAAAGTCTGTAACGCCTATGGAAAGGTTGATTGCTATTTCAGAAGTCCCGGCATTACCCGGTGCAACATAAAGCTGACTGCATTTTGGGCTTTGTACTATTTTCCAAGCAAAGGCATGTTCGCGACCTCCGCTACCCAATAGAAGTATATTCATTGAATTAATTCAGTTTAATTGGCATGCTCTGAGATAAACTTGATTCGATAAACACGGAGTTCGTCCTCCGCAAAATCCTCATCTTCAAGTTCGTCAAGCGCTGCCTTTATACTATCGTTTTCCGCATTCATAAAGTAATCATGAAGAATATCTTCTCTTTCCTCATCCATGATGTGATGAATGTAGTAATCGATATTTAGTTTAGTTCCGCTGTAGATGATTTGCTCTATTTCCTGAAGCAACTCACCCATACTCATATTCAAATTTTCTGCGATTTCATCCAGATCAATCTTGCGGTCGATTTGCTGGATTATTGAAATCTTCACTTTTGATCTTGTGCCTGAAGATTTGACGACAACATCTGAAGCTGTTTCTATTTCATTTTCCTCCACATAGGAAGCGATCAATTTCAGAAAAGATGACCCAAATTTAGCCACTTTTCCCATTCCTACCCCGTTGATTTGAGCTAATTCCTCTCGGGTGGTTGGATAGACCGTTGCCATTTCCTCCAAAGATGGGTCTTGGAAAATCACATAAGGAGGGAGGTTTTTCTGTCGGGCTACTTTTTTTCGCTCGGCTTTGAGTAACTCAAATAGTTTTTCATCATAAGCTACTCCACCTGAGGAAACCTCAACCTCCGGTTGTTCATTTTCCAGCTCTTTTTCGAAATCGTGATCGTTATGCAGCTGTACTGAGTAAGGCTCATCCAGAAACGCCTGGCCTTTTTTGGTCAGTTTCAGAACACCGTAATTTTCGATGTCTTTTTCCAGTAGATTCATGACCAAAGCCTGACGGAAAACAGATGTCCAAAGCTTTTCTGTTTGGTCTTGTCCTTTTGCGAAGACTTCTAATTTGTCGTGCTTATAGCTTGTGACATAATCTGTTTTTTCGCCTATCAGGACCTTTACCAAGTGCTCCAAACCAAATCGCTGATTGGTAAGCTTGGTAGTTTGTAAGGCCAGGGTTAGAAAATCCATTCCCTCGAAAGTTTCTCTAACGCGCTTACAGTTATCGCAGAAACCACAGTCTTCCTCCATGGTTTCTCCAAAGTAGTTGAGGATAAATTTTCTGCGACAAACTCCCGTTTCTGCATAGGCTGCCATCTCCTGAAGTAGGACTTTGGCATTTTCTCTTTCTGTAACGGCTTTATCTTTATTGAACTTATCCAGTTTCAGGATGTCCTCATATCGGTAAAACATGAGACAATGTCCTTCCAAACCATCTCTACCTGCACGGCCGGTTTCCTGATAATATCCCTCAAGAGACTTCGGTACATCGTAGTGGATAACGTATCGCACATCCGGTTTATCAATACCCATCCCAAAAGCGATTGTAGCTACAATTACATCTAGTTCCTCATTGAGAAAGTCATCCTGATTTTTGATTCTTACTGAAGAATCCAAACCGGCATGATAAGGAGCTGCATTGATTTGATTTACTTTTAGGAGATCAGCTATTTCCTCCACCTTTTTTCGGCTGAGACAATAAATGATACCTGATTTCCCCTTGTGGGATTTGATAAACTTGATTAGCTGTTTTTTGGACTCATTCTTTACTTTTGGCCTAACCTCATAAAATAGGTTGGTCCGGTTGAATGAGGACTTAAACAAATCCGCCTCTTCCATCTGTAAATTTCGCTGAATGTCCTGCTGAACTTTAGGTGTAGCAGTGGCAGTCAATGCGATAATTGGCAGATTAGGAGCAATCTGAGCGACAATAGATTTGATTTTTCTGTATTCCGGGCGGAAATCATGTCCCCACTCAGAAATACAATGCGCCTCATCTATTGCTACAAAACTCAGATGCGCTTCCTTCAAAAAGGCTATGTTCTCTTCTTTGGTCAGTGACTCGGGAGCCACGTAAAGAAGTTTAGTATTTTTCTTTAGTACTTCGGACTTAACCCGATTAGACTCAGACTTACTGAGCGTTGAATTCAGAAAATAGGCATTGATTCCAATTGCATTCAATTGGTCAACCTGATTTTTCATCAAGGCAATCAGAGGAGAAATGACTATCGCGGTTCCTTCCTTCACCACGGCCGGTAACTGGTAGCACAGCGATTTGCCGGCCCCAGTTGGCATGATGACAAAGGTGTTGCGCTGCTTGAGCAGGTTGTCAACTATGAGTTCCTGATTCCCTCGAAAATGACTGAATCCGAATATGTGCTTAAGATCTGCTTTTACTTTTTCTTCCACTTGAACAGGGGCTTTAAGGGTACGTAAAGCTGTAAACAGGAATGATTTATTACTTTTATACCTTTGTACAAAATTAGTGATTAACACAGGTAAAATTGAATTTAGCTAAAAATATTAAAAATACAGCGGCTAGGGTCCTGCAAAATGAATCAGAGGCTATTCTTAGGCTTGTTGATTATTTAGACGGGGATTTTGAGGCCTGTGTGGAAAGGATTCTGACAGGAAAAGGTCGCGTTGTCATCACTGGAATTGGTAAAAGCGCCATTATCGCCAATAAAATTGTAGCAACCTTAAATTCCACCGGAACTCCGGCAGTTTTCATGCATGCCGCAGATGCTATTCATGGGGATTTGGGCATGGTGCTGGAAGAAGATGTAGTCATCTGTATTTCCAAAAGTGGTAATACTCCGGAGATCAAAGTTTTGGTCCCCTTGTTGAAAAAGCTCGGCTCTGTGTTGGTCGCTTTGGTTAGCAATCCCAATAGTTATTTGGCAGATCATGCTGATTATGTGCTGAATGCTTCTATAGGAGAGGAGGCTTGTCCGCATAATCTTGCGCCGACTACGAGCACAACCGCTCATTTGGCTTTGGGAGATGCATTGGCTGTTTGTCTTTTGGAAGCCAGAGGATTCAGCTCCGATGATTTTGCAAAATATCATCCGGGAGGTTCCTTGGGTAAGCAGCTTTACCTGAGAGTTGATGACCTGCTTAGCTCGGAGCAGATTCCTAAAGTAAAAGAAGATGCAAGCCTAGCTGAAGTCATAGTAGAAATTTCTGGAAAAAGATTGGGAGCTACCGCTGTAACCGATCATCTGGATCAACTTTTAGGGATTATTACCGATGGAGATTTGAGAAGGATGCTTCAAAAAACCCTGGATATCCAAAATCTTCAGGCAAAAGATATTATGACTCGAAATCCAAAGACTATTTCAAAGGATGAATACGCCATTCGTGCCTTGAATATGATGCGTAATCATAATATTACTCAATTAGTGGCCATGGATGGGGAAAAAATCGCAGGATTTATCCATATTCATGAATTAATGAAAGAAGGTATAGTTTAACGAATTAATGCAGGAAAAACCCTACATCATCATCATGGCGGGGGGAATTGGCACCCGCTTTTGGCCTCATAGTAGAAGAAAGAGGCCGAAGCAATTTTTGGATATTCTCGGGACTGGGAGGTCACTTCTTCAAATGACCTATGATAGATTTTTGGAAGTTGCGGACAAGGATCGATTCTTCGTGATTACCTATAAAAAGTACGTCAACCTGGTAAAAGAGCAGTTGCCGGAATTGGAAGATCATCAAATCCTCAGTGAGCCGAATAGAAAAAATACAGCTACCTGCATCGCTTATGCATGCTACAAAGTAAACTCTATAGATCCAGGAGCCAGTATGATTGTAACCCCGGCTGATCATTTGATTTTGCAGGAGGGAAAATTCGTTAAAACCATTCAGAAAGCATTAAAAGCAGCGACTATTGAAGGAAGGCTTATTACAGTAGGAATTAAGCCTAACAGACCGGAAACTGGATATGGATATATCCAATATCTGGAATCCAAAAACTCTGAAGAGGCCCTGAAGGTCAAAACCTTTACGGAAAAACCTAATAGCAAACTGGCAAAGACATTTATTGAAAGTGGAGATTTCGTCTGGAACTCCGGAATTTTTGTCTGGAAATGCAGCAGTCTACTGAGTTCATTTCAAAAGCATATGCCTGACGTGGCAGAAATTTTTGACGAAGGTAAAGAGTTCTTCGGCAAGGATGCAGAACCTGATTTTGTGAGCAAGGCATACTTACAGGTGAAAAATATTTCCATTGATTACGGCCTGATGGAAAAATCCAGTGATGTCTATGTGATTTTGGGCGATTTCGGATGGTCAGATCTCGGGTCCTGGTACAGCCTACATGAGTTGAGAGATAAGGATGAGCACAACAATGTGGTGGAGGCCAATGCTATGTTGTATGACACTGAAAACAGCTTTATCAAAGTGGACAGTGAAAAATTGGTTGTAGTGGAAGGACTCAAAAATTACCTAATCAATGAAACAGAGAATGTTCTTTTGATTTGTCCTTTGGATGGGGAGAAGAAGTTTAGGGACTTTGTTTCCAATGCCCGGAAAAAAGGAGAGGACTTCATTTGAAGTCCTCTTTTTTTTATGCTTTTCTCTGTCTTATTGCTTCGTAAATTGCTACACCGGCAGATACTGAGACATTTAAACTTTCAATGTTTCCTGCCATAGGGATTTTGACTTTGTCATCTACAATTCCGAAAATTTCCTGAGAGATTCCATCTTCTTCTGAACCCATTACCATAGCTACAGGGCTTGAAAAATCTGCTTCATACATGGATTTTTCGGTCTTTTCGGTGATGGCGATGAGACTTAAGCCCATTTTTTGTAAATCCCTGCAGGTGTAAAATAGATTTCTTACCCTCACTACGGGAAGGAAGTTTAAAGCTCCAGCAGATGTTTTGATGGCATCTGAGTTGATCTGCGCACTTCCCTTTTCAGGGATAACTATTGCATCTACTCCCGCACATTCTGCTGTTCTGGCGATGGCTCCGAAGTTTCTCACATCAGTGATATGATCCAAGACCAAAATCAGGGGAGACTTTCCAACTGCATAGCAATTGTCAATCACATGGTCCAAAGAAGCATACGCGATGGCAGAGGTTTGTGCTATGACTCCCTGATGATTTTTGCGGGTGATGCGGTTCAATTTAGCTTCAGGAACCCTCACCACAGGTAGGCCTGAGCCTTTGCATAGCTGAAGTAATTCCTTGATCAGGTCATTGTTCAGTTCCTTCTGAACCAATACCTTATCCAGTTCTTTGCCAGCATGGATAGCCTCCATGACTGCACGTGTTCCAAAAATAAAATCTTTGTCTTGAGCTCCTTTTTCTATTAGAAAGCCATCTTTCCGCTTCTCCATTGGGATATGTTTTTAAACCAGATCGGCTGATAGGCCCTGGATCGGTTTAAGGTGTAATAATGTGGGTTGAGAATATTTTTTACGCGGGCAAAGGTAAATCTAATTTTCGAACTCTCGTCCAATCCTTGATAGCTCCACACTTCACGGTCTAGATAAAAGTTGACTTCTTGCGGTGGCCCCATGACTATATACACCATCCCTTTGTCTGTTTTCCAACCTTCTTTGAAGTCTGTGAACAAAATATTGGCAAACTCAACTTGTCTAAAATACTCCCGAATGAGTTCTTTGGCGATCTCTGGGTTTCGGGTCAAATTCAACCAATATTGATCCAGGGCTCTTTTCTTATCCTCCGCTATCAGTAGGGATTCATGCTCTCTTCTAGTAGAAATATATGTCACCATGTCCACCATTTCATCCCAATCTTTCACTTTAGGATAAGCATCATGGGTAGTTCGGATCAAAAGCCCAGTGGACTTACTCGTATCCTGCTGGAAAAAGTAATATCCCTTTTCATCAAGTTCATGAGGAACATTGGATAGAAAATCCCCTTTGTCTTTGACTTCTAATTCCCTTGGAACCGGTGCCGGTTTGGTTTCCATGGGAGGATAAGGTATTTCAAAATCCATAGGATAAAAGAAATTATGGATGCTAGGCCCTGCTAAGCTTTTAAATAACAACGCTTCACCAGCGGGTAGATAGTTTTGATCAAAAGGAACTCCATTTGCATAATATGCGCCAAAACTGGGATGATCAAAAACAAATGGGCTTTTGAGATCTATATGATAATTATATTCATCTCCCTGCCGGGTGTCTAAGGCGGTGAAAAGCAAAATGGCCTGTTCTTGACTCTCAGGAATCTGAATTTCTTTCTCAAATACCCAATGCCTGTCGGTGTCATATTTCAAATCTTCAGCAATCAGGATATTTACTTCCTCAGGTTTGATTGCTGTTTGATAGCCATCAGCCAAGGCATATGAAAAGCTGTAAGTGTTAAAATTCGGCTGATCTTCGATTTTCTCTACTACCAGCTGAGCCAAAAAAGTGGAGGAACTCTTTTTTTGAGGGATGATTTTCAAAGCCAACCTAGAATATCTGGAATATCGAAGCGCTTGATTATAATCAGCTAATCTTTTCTGGGAAAATGAGGGTATGGCACAAAGAAATGCCAGCGCGAAAAAAATTGAAAGTTGAATGGTCTTTTGCTTCATCGGGTGTTATCTCTGGTTTTAAAAATTAACCTTACTTTTGCCAAAATAGTAAAATTTTACATGGCTACCTATACAACGGAAATCGCCTCGGACAAGTTGGTTAGCGATAATCCTATTCACCAACGATTATTGAAGGCATACATTGCAGCAAAACCCTGGATCAGTGGAAATCTCCTAGAAATAGGCTGTGGAGAGGGCAGAGGGGTAGAGACTTTATTGCCTTTGGCGGACAGTTATGTAGGCTTGGACAAGATAGGTGAAGTGATCGCAGACTTGCAAAAGAAATTTCCGGGGGTTGATTTTAGGCAGGCAGTAATTCCCCCTTTCCAAGGTTTTGAGGATGAGTCCTTTGATACGATTGTAAGCTTTCAGGTGATAGAGCATATCCAGAATGACCGATTGTTTTTGCAGGAAATCTACCGAATGCTAAAGTCTGGAGGTAAAGCCATTATTTCAACTCCAAATAATACCCATACACTTTCCAGAAATCCATGGCATATCAGAGAATATGTGCCTCAACAATTGATTGATTTAAGTGCTGGAATATTTGATAAAGTGGAGGCAAAAGGAATTGGTGGCAATGAGAAAGTTTGGACCTATCACGAAGCCAACCGTCAATCTGTACAGAAAATCATGCGTTTTGATATTTTTGACCTTCAATACAAATTACCTGCATGGATACTCCGAATGCCTTATGAAATCCTCAATAGGATGAATCGGAACAAATTGCATCAACAACAAGGTGATTCAGTAGTGCAAATCACTCATGAGGATTATCCTCTGGTAGATGATCCTAAAAAAGGGCTGGATCTCTTCTATATTCTTTGGAAAAAATAAAAATGGCCGGGTTTTTTAAAGATCCCGGCCATTTTTATTTAATCTCTTCGCTGCAGTCTGCTAGGACCTTGACTTTCACTCCCTAGCAATGAATTTAGTCTTTGACTCAATTCTTGAGCTTTTTCCTGATAGCCTCTTTCCTCCAATAAAGGAATAAAGTACTTGACCATTTCAATAGAGATCATCATCTCTCTATCGTAATCTCTATTTTCCGCAGTGTAGTATTCTATCATGTCTAGAGATCGGTTGGATATGTTATCGATAATATCCAGAGCTTTCTCTTCTTCTCCTACTTCAAAGAACAAAGGTACAGACTGCCCACTGGACAGATCATAAGGAATAGCTTCATTTGGCATGACTTCCAATCCATAATTCAGAAGATTAGCAGCTTTTTCCATATCATCCTGATCCAATAAGGCCATGACAATACTGTTGATGGCACTTCTATGGTTGGAGGCAAATCTTCTATATTCTTCATCCAAATAAGCATCTGGATTATTCATACCACGGAAGGCAAACTCGTTCATATAATTTTCATAAGCCAAATCAGCGTTAACCAATTCCTCTCTTACATAGCCAGGCTTGCGTATAGGTAGTAGACGATAGGTCAAACCTTCCATCACCACATGCTCTTCCAAGTTAACTCCAATTGTAGCCAAGGAGGTATTGTTGAAATAAATCGGGCGTTCCCAATTATTGGTAACGATCAAATCAATCAACATCATGGTTCCTTTGGTCACATAGTTTCCTTTGACCTGAAGATTAATCTGCGGAGCGAATAAAGGTTCGAATTGCTCTGGAATGATATCCTTGCTGAATACTGAGGCACTATCCACTTCCAAAATCAAATTTCTGGATGGAACCATGTTGACTTGGCTTTTTCCGCCTGTCTTCATTTTCAGAAGGTCAGAACCTGAGTTCAAAAGTTTGAGATATTCTCTCGCGCTGATAGCATCCAGTCCATCTCTTTCCATGACAAATAGCACATCATTGGTTCCTTTTTGGTATCGCTCTGGAGCGAGTGAGAAAGGTAGCGCATCAGACTCATTGACCGGACGGTTCATTTGGTCCACATACCAGTCAGTATCGAAGTAACTCAATACGATGACTCTGACATCAGTTCTAAAGCCTTCCACTTCCTGCACATACCAAAGCGGGAAGGTGTCATTATCTCCCCCGGTGAATAAAATCGCGTTTGGAGCACAGGAAGCCAAGAAGTTTCTTGCTGCATCCACAGAGAAATAACGTCCTTGTCTGTTATGGTCATCCCAGTTTTCTACAGCCATCAAGCCCGCAATCGGCAGGGTAATCAAGGTTGCGATTATTCCGGCAGTTGCCAGATTTTTGGTGAATTTACCGATTCCATGAGCAATGGCTAATACTCCCATTCCAGCCCAAATAGCAAAAGCATAAAAGCTACCCACATAGATATAATCTCTTTCACGAGGCTCTACTGGTGGGGAATTCAGGTAGAGTACCAATACTACCCCCATCATCAGGAATAGCATAAGATTGACATAGAAGGATTTAGGGTCCGCTTTTGCTTGGAAAAATAATCCTATGATTCCCAGTAAGAGCGGGAGCATCAAGTAATTATTATGTGCTTTGTTTTCTGTGATGTATTCCGGGAATTTATCAGAAAATGCATCAGTGATCCCTATCCAAGGAGCATCTGTAAAGTCACTTTCTCTTCCGGAAAAATTCCACATGAAATAACGGAAATACATATGTCCCAGCTGATGGCTGAGCATAAAGTAAATATTGTCTCCGAATGTAGGTTGTTGACCTTCTCTAAGCCCAAGTTTTTGTCTATAAATTCTTTTGTGGTTTTCCTGAGTAGAGTAAATCCTAGGCAGAATGGTTGTCTTTTCAGGGTTATAAGTGTTTTTCAACTCATAATCAGCTATCTCATATTTATCCTTTCCTTTTCTATAGACGGGAGCTCCTTCTTCCTGATCGATTAGCTCAGCAGTAAAATATTGTCCGTGAATCAAAGGTCTATAGCCGTATTGCTCTCGCTTGAGGTAAGAAACGTAGCTAATAATATCTTTTGGAGCATTTTCATTAATCACTGGATCCTGATTAGCCCGGATTACAATCAAAGCATAGGAACTATAGCCAATGAGGATAAATATCAATGATAGCAAAATAGTGTTTAACCCTGCTAGAGCCTTGTTTCGAGAGTATCGATAAGCCACAAAAAGGATGGCAAAGAAGGCTAAGGAAAAGAAAATGATTCCTGAACCGAAAGGAAGACCTAGGCTATTGACAAAAAAGATCTCAGTGGAACCTGCCAAGCTAGGAAGCCCGGGAATGATAAAATTATTGATTACTACCAAAGCTACACCGCCGAAAAAGAACGCAATCACCGCACCTTTTAAGTTGGGCTTTTCGTACTTTTTGAAATAGTAAATCAATGCCAAAGCCGGTAGTGTCACCAAGTTAAGCAAGTGGACCCCGATTGAAAGACCCACTAGATAGGCGATCAAAATCATCCATTTGTTCTCCTCACGAGGATCTTTGACCACATCCCACTTCAATACAGCCCAAATTACAATCGCCGTGAAAAAGGATGACATGGCATAAACTTCTGCTTCTACCGCTGAAAACCAGAAACTGTCCGAAAATGTGTAAATGAGTGACCCTACGATGCCTGCACCCATCAAGCTGATGGTTTCCCCTTTAGACTCTTGACCTTCCTGTATTTTGAAAAGTTTTCTTCCAAATAGCGTAATAGACCAAAACAAGAATAAAATGGTGAAACCTGAGAATACAGCACTTCCCACATTCATCCAGTAAGCAATTTCCAGTTCGTTACCGAATGCCAAAAAGCTGAACATTCTATAAACCAGAAGGAAAAAAGGAGCTCCTGGAGGATGGGGAACCTGAAGCTTGTAGGATACAGCTATAAATTCTCCCGGATCCCAAAAACTTGCCGTCTCCTCGACGGTCAACACGTAGACCAAAGTGGCTACCAAAAAAACCACCCAGCCGGTGACATTATTGATTTGCTTGAAATTGAGCATTAATAAGGTAATTTTGACGGACGAAAATATAAAATTTATTCCCAAGTCAGGGTTTTTTAGCACTTTTTAAAAGTCTGACCTGTTTCTTCTAAGTGATAAACATTACCGACTTTGACAAAGCGGTCATTTTATCTTTGTTTAGAAATTTAAAATAGCGCTGATATGACAAGCAAACCAAAGACATTTCAGGAATTAATCAATGGAGAAACTCCTGTTTTAGTGGATTTTTTCGCTACTTGGTGTGGTCCTTGTAAAATGATGCAACCCATCTTAGAAGATACAGCCAAGCAAGTGGGAGAAAAAGTGAAAATAATCAAAGTAGATGTGGACAAAAATCCTCTTGCAGCCAGTTCTTATCAGGTAAGAGGTGTTCCCACTTTGATCCTATTCCAAAAAGGCCAAATCCTTTGGAGGGAATCTGGAGTAGTTCCTGCCCACCAATTGACTCAAATTATTGAAAAAAATGTCACAAAAACTGCCTAAGCCAGTGTGACAAAAGTCATTTTAAACCCATGATTGGATCTCTAATTTTGATCCATCATTTGAAAAAAGAACAAAAATAAAATTATGAAAATAGAACAGATTTATACCGGATGTCTAGCCCAAGGGGCTTACTATATCGAATCTGATGGTGAAGCAGCTGTGATAGATCCATTGAGAGAAGTTCAGCCCTATATCGAAAAAGCCGAGCGCAGAAATGCTAAAATCAAATATGTTTTCGAAACACACTTTCATGCTGATTTTGTGTCGGGACATAAGGATTTAGCTGCTAAAACAGGAGCCAAAATCGTCTATGGTCCAACGCCTATGAAAATGGGTTTTGAAGCTATTATTGCGGAAGACAATCAGGAATTTCAGATTGGGAAGGCAAAAATTAAAGTTATTCATACTCCGGGTCATACAATGGAGTCCTCCTGCTATTTACTATTCAACGAGGAAGGTAAGCCGGAAGCTATTTTTACAGGAGATACCTTATTCATTGGTGACGTAGGAAGACCTGATCTCGCTCAAAAGGTTGTGGAGGATTTAACTCAGGACAAGCTGGCAGGACACCTTTATGAATCTTTGAGAAATAAAATCATGCCACTACCGGATGATTTGATTGTTTATCCCGCTCATGGGGCCGGATCTGCTTGTGGCAAGAATATGAGTAAAGAAACATCTGATACCTTGGGAAATCAAAAGAAGACCAATTATGCGCTTCAAGAAATGACCAAAGAGGAATTTATCAAAGAGGTTATTACTGGCTTGACTCCGCCGCCTGCCTATTTCCCTCAAAATGTGATGTTGAATATACAGGGCTACGACAGTATTGATGAGGTATTGGAAAGAGGTGTTAAGCCACTTTCTCCAGAGGAGTTTGAGACTGTGGCAAACGAGACAGGAGCATTGATTTTGGATACAAGAGCTCCACAGGTGTTTAACAAAGGATTTATCCCCAACTCAATTAATATTGGAATAGATGGTTCATTCGCTGTATGGGTTGGTGCCATGATTCCTGATGTTAAACAGGAGATCCTGGTAGTTGCGGAAGAGGGTAGAGAAGAAGAAGTAATCACTAGACTGGCAAGAGTAGGCTATGATTATTCTTTAGGATACTTAAATGGCGGATTTGCCAGCTGGAAAAAATCCGGTAAAGAAATAGATAGCATCACTTCCATCAGCGCAGCTGAATTGGCAAAAATCCAAGAAGCTGACCCTAATGTCCCTATTCTGGATGTGAGAAAGAATTCCGAATTCCTTTCAGAGCATATCAAAGGTGCTGAAAATGCTCCTTTAGATTATATCAATGAGAGCATGCTGAAAGTAGATAAGAATAAAACCTATTACGTGCACTGCGCAGGAGGTTATAGATCTATGGTATTCAACTCTATTTTGAGAGCTAGAGGGTATGATAATCTGATTGATGTGGATGGTGGTTTTAAAGCTATCAAGGAATCAGGAAAATTTGAAGTAACAGACTATGTTTGCCCAACTACCTTGTTGTAAACCAGTCTTTCTTCCAAAGAAAATGGCAAGCCTTCGAGCTTGCCATTTTTCATTTAAGGGAAACCCATGTGATCAAAGTCACTGATATATGTTAAGGTTACTTACCACATTTGTACTGGTTTTATTCTTGGGTCTTCATGCATTTGAGTTAAAGGCTCAACATGAAACTCCATCGGTTGAAACTGAAAAAACAGATCAAAAGCTATTTGGGCAAATCCTGAAGAGTGGCTCTTTTGAATTTCATTTGAGGTCTTTTTACATGACCACAATCAATCAAGGGGCATTGACAGACTATTCAACCTGGGGTACAGGAGCTGGGCTGGGTTATTTCTCGCCTCGATGGAAAGGATTTGGAATTGGATTTAGTGGGTTTTTCGTCTTTAGACATTTCGAAAATAATATCATTGCCAAGGACCCACTAACTGGAAAGTCAAATCGATATGAACTGCTCCTCTTTGATGTGCACCATCCAGAAAACCACAAGGATATGGATAGATTGGAAGAGTTCTACCTTTCTTTCGAAAAAGAAAATATCTCTGCATGGTTTGGGAGACATCACTTTGAAAGTCCATTATTAAATGCTTCAGATAATAGAATGAGACCCAATTTGTTCAGTGGGCTTTCAGTGGATTGGAAAGTAAATAATTGGAAAGTCAGTGGAGCTTGGTTCTCTCATGTGATATCGAGAGGATCTTTGGAATGGCTGCCAGTAGAAGAGTCCTTTGGATTTTTCGATTCAGGTAGGCATCCATTGGAGTCTGTGAAAGAGTATGACCAAGAGGTGGATTCAAAAGGAATTGGCGTTTTGGGGGTTGAATATGAGGGAAGAACCTGGTCCGTAGAGTCTTGGAATTATCTTTCTGAGAATGTGTTTGGGCTCACTATGTTACAATTGAATGGTAAATCACCATCCCATCATGGATGGAACTGGATTTGGGGTGTTCAAGCCTTTTATCAGGAATCGATCAATGATGGGGGGAATCCTGATCCCGATCTTACATACATATTGCCAAATGAAAATTCTTCAGGATTTGGGGCGAGAGCGGGAATGAATTGGCCAAATACAAGTGTTTCCATTAATTATCTGGGAATCTCTAATTCTGGAAGATTTCTTTTCCCTAGAGAATGGGGGAGGGAACAATTCTTTGTTACACTTCAAAGAGAAAGATTTGAAGGCCTCGGAGGTGCAAATGCAGTAATGTTACAGCTTGATCAGGAAGTGGTAAAAGATAAATTTAAAATGAGCTTTGGGGCATCACATGTCAAAACTCCTGGGATTGACAACCTTGCTTTAAACAAATATGGAATCCCAAATTACATCCATTTCACAGGCTTATTGGACTATAAGTTTGACGGCTTCTTTCAAGGTTTGGACTTACAGTTTCTAGTTGCTTTGAAGAAGGAAAATTCTGAAAAGGAAATCCCCTTAGAATATGTGATCAATCGGATTAATATGGCGAATTTGAACTTGATTTTGGATTATAGGTTTTAATAAAAAATAGATAAAATGAATGAATTTATAGAATGGGTTTCACAACCTTGGCCTTGGTACGTGGCAGGTCCTTTAATAGGATTGACAGTGCCCGCCTTACTTATTTTGGGGAATAAAACCTTTGGGATTTCTTCCTCATTGCGTCACGTCTGTGCAATGTGTGTACCTGCGGGAATTCCCTTCTTTACCTACAATTGGAAGAAAGAAATCTGGAATCTACTCTTTGTGATTGGGATATTAATAGGAGGCTTTGTAGCCACTTCTTATTTATCCAATCCGGAAATCATCAAAATCTCTGAAGCTACACAGTCAGACTTGGCTGCTTTGGGTATTACAGATTATTCCAGCCTCTTGCCTGTGGAGATCTTTTCTTGGGAGAATCTCTTTACGGCCAAAGGCTTGGTGTTCTTTGTTATTGGAGGGTTTCTAGTAGGTTTTGGAACTCGCTATGCGGGTGGATGCACCTCCGGACATGCAATTATGGGAATCAGTTCCCTGCAATGGCCTTCATTGGTAGCTACTATTTTCTTTATGATTGGTGGATTTTTTATGACTCATTTATTACTGGAGCCATTGATGAAAATTGTAGGATTTTAATTGAAAAAAGACATGAAATGCCATGAGGAAAAATCTCACACAACTTGTCCCGTCCGCCGCGGCGGATAGGGAGGGGGATGCCCCGATAAATCGGGGTAGGGCATTCCATCTTACCTTTAAAAAACAAAAAATAAACAGATGAAATCGAGCACGAGGGAAAACCTCACACACAGGCATGCCCCGATGTATCGGGGAACCGGTGCGACCTGCCTGCAGCAGGCAGGGATTCCATCTGGCCACTGAAAAACTAATTATAAACAGATGAAAGTTATAGATAAGAAAACTGTAGTAGAGGATCCCAATTGTGTAGCACCAAATCTACGAGAGGATCATGATAAGGGGTTAGAATTACTGAAATATGTGATTTTAGGAGTGTTATTTGGGATTGTTTTTGTCAAGGCTGAAATCATTTCTTGGTTTAGAATTCAGGAAATGTTTAGGCTTCAGTCCTTTCATATGTATGGAGTGATTGGCTCAGCGATTGTTACTGGAATCATATCTATCCAGCTTATCAAGCGATTTGGGATCAAAACCATTCATGGAGAAAAAATCAATATTCCAACCAAGGAGTTTAGAAAAGGGCAAATTATCGGAGGTTTTATCTTCGGTTTAGGCTGGGCTATTACAGGAGCATGTCCAGGGCCTTTATTCGCACAGATTGGTAGTGGATTTACAGTAGTAGGTATTACCCTGATTTCGGCAATTGCAGGAACTTGGGTTTATGGAAAGTTTGCTGATAAGCTACCTAACTAAGCCCTATATAAATATTAAAAGCCGTGGGAACTGATGTCTCCACGGCTTTTTTATGTCCTATAAATTTCAAATAGTTCTCTCTATAAGACCTTTAATAACTTTATGTTTTAGACTAATATATTTCTGATAGCCGGCGAAATTTTCAATCGAATACTTTTTTAATAATAAACCGAATCATCAATATTATACAGGCTAGGATCGATCCCACTATTACAAATTCCATACAACAGATTTTCACTTTAAACCAAGCAAGTCCTAAATAGTTTTTCCGCTTCTAGGGTTTCCACAAGTTTATTTCTTTGAAACTTCTTTACTTTGGGATGCCTATTCAACTTATTTCAACTCATGAACCCATTGGTTAAACGTAGAATCGCCCTGGGAAGCCTTTTCTTTTTTATAGGGCTTTGCTTTGCTAGTTGGGCGGCAAGGATTCCCGACATCCAAGCAAAATTTGATCTTTCTGAAGGACAGTTAGGGACTTTGTTGTTGTTTTTGCCCATAGGTTCCATTTTGGGATTACCCATTGCTGGATGGTCAGTCCATGAGTTTGGAAGCAGAAGAGTGATTTTAACCGGAAGTTTTATTTACGCTATTTCTCTTCCATTAATAGGATTAAGTCCCACCACTTGGATTTTAGTAATTGTTTTGATTCTGTTTGGTCTAATGGGAAATATCATGAATATAGCTTTGAATACTCAGGCTTTAGACTTGGAAGATCAGATGGGAAAAAGTATCCTGGCTTCTTTTCATGGACTTTGGAGCTTGGCTGGATTTACCGGTGCAGGAATTGGAGCTGCCATGATATTTCTTGATTTCAATCCTACTCAACATTACCTGCTGGTAATGATTCTATCATTTGTCATCATTTTCTTGGCTCATAGTTATGTGGTCAAAGAGAAAAAACGGGATGATTCAGGCGGATTAGTTTTAAAAAAGCCAGATAATCTACTATTAAGAATTGGCTTGATAGCCTTCCTCGGTATGATGACCGAGGGTTGTATGTTTGACTGGAGCGGAGTTTATTTCAAAAAAGTATTGATCGCGGATCCGAGTTTGGTGAGCTTGGGATATGTGGCTTTTATGGGGACTATGGCCTCTGGTAGATTTATTTCAGATAGGCTGGTTCAACGCTTTGGAAAAGTGCCTGTAATTAGGGTTAGTGGCTTGTTGATATTTCTAGGTCTCCTACTTTCCGTCTTGATCCCGACATTGCCTTTTGCTACGCTTGGATTCTTTATAGTTGGATTCGGAGTTTCCTCTATCATTCCGGTTTCCTATAGCATAGCAGGAAGGTCCAAGCAGTTTGCTCCCAGTGTCGCTTTGGCCTTGGTTTCTACGATTTCGTTTTTTGGATTTTTGATAGGGCCTCCTATGATTGGATTTATTGCGGATTTATTCAGCCTGAAAATCTCATTTGCTCTTATAGCAATGAATGGATTAGGAATCGCACTCTTGGCATCCATTAGAAAAGAGGTTTTTTACCCTTCTCAAGTAAACTAGACGTTATGAGTTACCCCGAGAATTTCCAATTCAGAAAGATATTTGAAATCAACTCCTTCATGGTCAGCCCCAATGGTACGCTTCGTGTTAAATCCTTGGCAGACTTACTTCAGGAGATTGCTTGGAAGCACGCTGATTCTGAAGATTTTGGCAGGAATCTCATGGAGAGTCAGCAAATGTGGGCCTTATCCAGGTTTGAATTTAAAATTTTCAAGCTTCCTAAGTGGGGAGATGAAATTGAAGTATTCACAGGTGGAAGAGGGGTTGAAAAGTTTTTTGCCTTTCGGGAATTCTTAGTAAGAGATAAATCCGGGAATATTTTGGTTCGAGCTATGAGTTCCTGGCTGCTTTTAGATCTGCAAACCAAAAGGATACAAAGACCCGATCAGGTTTTGCCAGCTAAAGTATTTGATCCGCAGTTAAAGCCGGATTGGCAGCCTCCAAAAATACTGGTGGAAGGAGAGGAGATTTTCTCTTGCTCTCTTCAGGTAAAGCACTCTGATTTAGACTTATACAATCATGTGAATAATACCAGCTATATCCGTTGGGTGGAGGATTGTTGTCTGGAATTAGGGATGCAAATTATCGAGGAACTTAGCATCAATTATCAATCGGAGTGTAAACTTGGGGACCAGTTGAATCTCATGGTTTACGAATTTTCAGGAGAGTTTTTATTGAAAGCCGTGCTAGAAGATAAAGTCTGTTTCACTGCGAAGTGTAAGGGAAAGAGAAAATGAGAGGTGTTTTTCATTTCCTTTGCTTAACTTGATTTGGATGTGATGCAAGTCACAGGAATTCAGTGTATAAATCCTGCATTTTTGTAAAGAATCGAGCATCTTATGAATCATTTAGGAAAACCTTTTTTACAAATCATTTCGCTGTTGTTAGGCTTATTGGTACTGGCTACTGCTTTGGTAGGAATGATTGGAGGCGTCGTTTTAATTTCCTCATCAGGGATTCAACTACCATCTTTGAAAGACTATAATTCCGAAACCGAAACGACGATTGAAGTTACTGAAGTCAAACCCAAGTATTTAGAAGATCCAGCAGGAATGTGGATGGCTCCTGATTGGTCTAAGGTAGAATTAGAGCCAAATGCTGAAGAAATCAAATATGGCAGGGATTTGATCGCAAATACTGCCGAGTATTTAGGGCCCAACGGGAAGGTGAGAAAAATGTCCAATGGACTCAATTGTCAAAACTGCCACCTACAGGCTGGTACGGTTCCTTTAGGAAATAACTATTCAGCCGTGGCATCTACCTATCCAAAAGTCAGATCACGCTCCGGGAAATCAGAGGATATTCCCAAGAGGATCAATGATTGTTTTGAGCGCAGTTTGAATGGAGGCATATTGGAATCAGACTCCAGGGAAATGGTTGCTATGGTAGCATATATGAATTGGGTAGGGAAGGATGTTCCAAAAGGTGAGAAGCCCAAAGGGGTTGGTTTGTATGAGGTTCCTTTGTTGGACAGAGCAGCAGATCCGGAAAAAGGGAAAAGTATTTACATCAATCAATGTCAAAGCTGCCACGGCCCAGAGGGTCAAGGTTTGGCTAAGCAAGATGGCAGTGGATTTATCTATCCTCCTTTATGGGGTTCGAATAGCTACAATCAGGGAGCAGGATTATTTCGACTTTCTAGGTTTGCGGGTTATGTCAGAGCCAATATGCCCTTGGGAGCAACTTTTGAAAACCCGCTTATATCAGATGAAGAAGCCTGGGATGTGGCAGCCTATGTCAATAGCATGGAAAGGCCATCCAAAGATTTAAGTCAAGATTGGCCTGATATTTCCAAAAAACCTATGGATCATCCATTTGGGCCATATAGTGACAGTTTCCCTGAAGTGCAACATAAATTTGGCCCGTTCAAACCTATCACTGAAGCAAAGTCCAAGTCGGAATGAAACTGACCACATTGGTTTTATTTTGGATTCTTCCATTAGGACTGAATGCGCAAGATTCTGCCCAAAAGCTGAGTTTTCAGCCAACTATTCATGCTCGAAGTTTTTGGATGAGTACTTCTTACCAAAAAGACTTTAAAGATGATTTTGCATGGGGTAATTCTCTGAGTCTGGGCCTAAAGTCCAATTATCTTCAAAAATGGTATTTCCGGGCATCTATCAGAGGTTTTTTGAATACATGGAGCTCGGATATAAATGCCAATGATCCCTTGACCAATAGAGATAACCGATACGAAACAGGATTATTTGATTTATTAAATAGGGGAGATAAAGCCTTTTTATCTTTTGAAAATCTATCCTTAGCTTATAAGTCTACCAAATGGGAGATTGAAATCGGAAGGATGGGAGTCAATACTCCATGGATCAACCCTCAAGATGGTCGATTGGCACCTACTCTGATGGAAGGTTTAAGGCTTGGTTTCAATCCAAGTTCTGATTGGAAAGTTTCTGGCTGGTTTATTCATAGATTGAGAGTTCGTGGAACTAAGGACTGGTTAAGGCCGGGAGAAACTGTCGGTATTTTCCCAGTTGCCCGAGATGTGAATGGTCTTCCGTCTCAATATTTCAATAACACGGAGAGCCGGTCTATACTCATCTCAGAGGTAGAAAAAGAATCCGATTGGGGTGCTTTTAATTTTTCCAATACCTGGGCTGCTCATTTATTCTCTACATATTGGTTCCAATGGGAAAGGGATTGGAATCGAGAGGAAAAGACTTCCTTTTTTTTTACAGGCTTACAGCTAGGTTTCCAACATGGAATCCGAAATGGGGGGAAAGATAATCCCTTATTGGCATTCAAAGATCCTTCTGACCAAAATTGGGTTGTTTCCACAAGATTCGGATGGAAGAATCCTAAAATAGAAACCCATCTGAGCGCAACCATTCTTAGAGGCAAAGGCCGTTGGCTTAGTCCAAGAGAGTGGGGGAAGGATGCTTGGTATACTTTTATTCCAAGAGAAAGGAATGAGGGCTATGAAAGCTTGGAGGCACTGACAGCTTACTTTTCATTTCAATATCGAAGAAATATCCAACTATTTGGCCATATGGGCTTTCACTGGCTTCCAGATATTGGTGATCCATTAGCTAATAAATACGCTTTTCCTTCCTATAGGCAAGTGAACTTGGGAGTCAAATTCCATCCTAAAAATTACCAAAAATTGGATTTCCAGATATTGGTCATGAATAAAGAAGCTTTGGGGTTACAAAACCTCAGCCCGACCCAACGCTATAATAAAGTTGAAATGATTCACCTGAATATCATAGCAAATTGGAGTTTAAACTGAATTAAGGTCGGTTCCAGTCAAAAAAACAGAATATCAATATTTTGGATGATTCTACCCAATTGGATGTTTTTCTAATAAATTAGGAAATACCGAAACTTCTCCTCACCTTTGATGCGGATTCAAAAAAGGGACAAGCCCTTTAGAATTCGAGAAAATAATTTAGCGTTGATATTCAACCTGCTTAAGTAGCAAATTTCAGAGTTCCTCCTTTGCATAGGTTTTAATTCTCTTCTTTCTACTTTTTTAATGGACAGCTTTAGGGCTGGTAAATTAAAACCTGCAGCGAAATTCCCCCGGGAACAACTTTACCTTCTTAATTAACAGTTTATTAAAACAGTAAGATTCTCAGAGTCAGTTTTATCTGAATTCTCCAAAACCCTTCGAAAAAGAGTTTATAACCATTTTGAAACTACCCAGCAGTCCAAATACGGAAATGCTGAGATGGTATTTAAAACCGTTTTTTTACTCTCTCTCTACATTGTGCCCATCGCATTAGTGATTTTGGGCATTGCTCAAACCACCTTTCAACTTTACGCTTGCTTTGTTTTAGCAGGATTAGGGATGGCAGGTGTAGGAATGGGAGTGATGCATGATGCCAATCATGGTTCTTATTCCAAAAACCCTACTGTCAATAAATGGGTAGGTTATACTTTAAACTTGGTAGGAGCTAGCTCCACAGTTTGGAAAATTCAGCATAATGTTTTGCATCATAGCTTTACCAATATTGACGAGCATGATGACGACATTAATGCACCCTTTTTCCTAAGGTTTTCTCCAAGCGCGAAGAAAAATTTCCTGCATAAATTCCAGCATTTGTATGCTTGGATCTTTTATTCTCTTTCCACCATATCTTGGGTTACCGCCAAAGATTTCATTAGACTGACTCGTTATCACAAAATGGGATTGGTTAAGGGAGAGAATGCGTATAGAAACAATATATTCAAATTGATCGCCTGGAAATTGGGCTATTTCATTGTAGCCTTGGGATTACCCTTGCTATTTGCTCCGTTCTCTGCAGGTCAAATCATATTAGCATACATCGTAATGCACGCTGTAACAGGTTTTGTAATTACCATGGTATTTCAAACTGCTCACATTGTGCCTGAAGTTGAATTCCCTCTTCCTAATAGTGAAGGAATCGTGGAAGGTGAGCGTATGCTACATCAATTGGCTACTACCTGTAATTTCGCCCCAAATTCCAGAGTTTTGGAATGGTTTATAGGTGGACTCAATTATCAAGTCGAACATCATTTATTCCCTGATATCTGCCATGTGCATTATCGGGATATTTCAAAAATTGTAAAAGCAACGGCTGAGGAATACCAGATTCCTTACTATTCAAAGCCTAATTTTTTTGGGGCAGTATATGATCATTTTAGAATGCTTTATCTCTTGGGGAATAGCCCTGAGTTAGAGCCAGTAAAAGCCTAACATTATGAATCCGAATAACAGACCAAAACCAAATAGGGACAAGAGCAGAAATGCACGTCCCGTCGGTAGAACATCGCCTAAACAAGGCAAGCAGGCCAAAGTGTCCAAATTGGATCCAAGGCTATTGGTGAAGACAGCTTCACCGAGCAGTAAAACAGATTTTAAATCTGAAACCACTTTCTCTGATCTACCTATCGGTGCTCAGTTGAAGAAAAACCTGACCTTGAAAGGGTATACAACCTTGACAAAAATTCAGGATCAGTCTCTACTTCCACTTTTGGAAAAAAGAGATTTGATGGGAATATCTAATACAGGGTCAGGTAAAACCTGCGCTTTCTTAATACCTATCATTGAGCATGCTTTAGCAAACCCTCATGATTTCAAGGCATTGATCGTGACTCCGACTAGAGAGTTGGCGCTTCAGATTGAGGAAGAGTTTAAGAGCCTGACCAAAGGCATGAATTTGAGATCTGCCACCTTCATTGGAGGCACAAATATTAATTCTGACGAAAAATCCTTGCATAGACATCCGCAGATTATTGTGGGTACTCCTGGAAGATTGTTGGATTTATATGGTAGAAGATTACTCAAACTCAACATGGTCAAAACACTCGTCTTGGATGAGTTTGACAGAATGTTGGATATGGGTTTCGTAAACGATGTGAAGAAGTTGGTAGCGCCTATGAATCAAAGGAGCCAGACTATGCTTTTCAGTGCGACGCTAGACCCGGATCAATCAGTATTGATCAAAAGCCTTTTGAATAATCCAGTTGAAGTAAAAGTAAATAGTGGAGGCAACTCCAGCGAGAATGTAGATCAGGAGATTGTCCATTTGAAAGATGGTCAAGATAAGTTTACTGTTTTGCAAAATATGTTTCAAAGTGCAGAGTTGGAGCGGGTGATCATTTTCCCCGAAACCAAAAGATTGGCTGATAGACTGAGTAAAAAATTAAATCAGGCAGGGATTCAATCCGGTCTGATCCACGGCAATAAATCCCAGAACTTCCGCAATAGGACTATTGAGGAATTCAAAAACGGAACCACCAGAGTATTGGTAGCCACCGACGTGGCGGCCAGAGGTATAGACGTGGCTGATGTGACCCATGTGATCAATTATCAGCTTCCCATGTCTATGGATAGTTATATCCACAGAATAGGCCGGACAGGGCGCGCCGGAAAAGCCGGTCGTGCCATCACATTTGTCAACTAAAAATTCTATATGTCAAAAAATCAAAATGCATTCATCAAAAAACAAAAAGCAGAACTTAAAAGAAGAAAACAAAAAGAAAAATTAGAGAAAAAATTAGCCCGCAAAGAACAGCCTAAAAGCGGCGATTTAGAAGACATGATGGCTTATGTCGATGAGTTTGGAAACATATCCGAAACTCCTCCGGAACCGGAGCCACCAAAAAAAGAAAGACCTAAAAATCAATATTTCAATAACAAACAACAAAGTAAAAATTAGTAATCATGAATGAAGGAACAGTAAAATTCTTTAACACAACCAAAGGTTTTGGTTTCATTACACCAGCAGACAACAGTGAAGATGTATTCGTACACCACTCCGGTCTAGTACACGAAATCCGTGAAAATGACAAAGTTACTTTTGACGTAGTTCAAGGTAAAAAAGGTGTTAACGCAGTGAACGTTAAAGTAGTAGGTTAATTCCTCCTGCTTTCAAAATAGAATCCCTGGGGCTATGCTACAGGGATTTTTTTTTGGAAAAATCGATCAGAAAAGGAAACTGGGAGTTTACTTCAAAGCAATCTGATTGCCTAGCCTTTCTCCTTTTTCAAATTGAGTAATATTGTCTAGGGTAGTTTTGGCTATTTGTGCCAAAGCTTCATGAGTCAAGAAAGCCTGATGGCCTGTAATCAAGACATTGGGAAACGTCATCAACCTGGAGATTTGCTCATCTTCCAAAATTTGTTCAGAAAGATTTCTGAAAAATAAGTCTTCCTCCTGCTCATATACATCTATGCCCAAATAGCCTAGTTCCCGGGATTTTAAAGCCTGAATTACCGCCTTGGTTTCGATCAAAGCTCCTCTCGAGGTATTGATTAGCATGCAGTTGTTTTTCATCTGAGAGAGAGCAGCTTTGTTGATCAAGTGCTTTGTGTCCAGAGTTAAGGGGCAGTGAAGGGAAATGATATCAGACTGGGAGAATAAATCCTCTAAATTGACATAATTTACCCCTATGTCCTTCATTTCTTCATTTTTAAATACATCAAAGGCTACAACTTCACATCCAAAACCCAATGCTATCTTACAGAAAGCCCTACCAATGGCCCCGGTACCTATGACCCCGATAGTTTTTTGGTATAAATTAAATCCAGTGAGCCCCTCCAGAGAAAAGTTGGATTCCCTGATCCTGTTGTATGCTTTATGTGTCTTTCTACTTAGTGTCAGAATCAAGGCAAAGGAGTGTTCAGCAACTGCCTCAGGGCTATAGACTGGCACTCTGACTACAGGAAGGTCTAAAGAACTCGCAGCTTCTAAATCTACCTGATTGTAACCGGCACAACGAAGAGCTATTAACTGAACTCCATTTTCTTTGAGGAGAGTAAGAGTATTTTGATCCAAACTATCATTTACAAACGCACAGACAGCTTCATATCCTTTTGCTAAAGGAGCTGAAAATTGGTCAAGCTTCGTCTCAAAATAGGTGATCTCGTGATCATAGTTTGGCAAAATGGAGCCAAAGCTATCTTCATCATATGACTTAGTACTAAAAAATGCAATTTTCATGTGTTTATAATTTGTTTTCAAAGGTCACTACCTGTCCCGAAAATCGGGATGGAATCCCTGCCTGCGGCACATAGGTCGCACAGTTTCCCCGATATATTGGGGCATGCCAATGTGTTTCGTTCTCCTCGTGCTCGATTTCATGCTTTTATATTTTTACCTGATAAATTGAAAAACGCGTAACTTCTTCCTCAATTTCTGAATTTTCAGGCTCTTGAACCAAAAATTTTCCATTTCCCATTCCAAATAAAATAGTTCCGGGCACAGATGGAAGTTCTTGATTCAATTGCTTCTTATTTTTAATAAGGATCAATCTCTTCTCATTAAGGTCTGAAATAGGACTATAAAGAGGATCTTCCGCTTTTCGATTATCATATTCAGATGGTGTAATTCCCGTGAAATAAGAAATCAAATAAAGGTCCTCATCGATTTGAATCAGGGAGATATTCCTCCCAGCCATCATTCTAAGCTGGGTGATCCTTTCATCGTTTTGTGCAATTTCAATAGGGACCGAGTTATAAGTTAAAAACTCCTCATGTTTCAGGGGAATACTTCCTTTGTAATTCAAACCCGGAAGATCATAAACTTCAATTTCATCCTCTAGACCGTGTAAAACCAATAATTCGGAAGTCTTCCGATTAATTTGAAAGGATTTGGTCATCAATTCAGGATAAAAACCTTCCGTTTGTCTGTAAACAGATTGCGCTCTATATGGGACCACAGATTTCATCTCTCCCGACTCCAGATGCAGTTTGTAGAAATTCTTTAATGTATCCCTGCCTTCCTCGTTTCTGATCAGATAATGGGCAGATAAATAATTGCTGGGGCCCACTAAAAAAAAGGTACTGTCATTTGACTCGAAATATTGAGTTTTTCCGAGAGGACCGAATGCACGGATAGGTAATGGAGACTGGATTCGTTGCTGAAATTGGGTTTGATAAGTGGAATCAAAGGCAAATAATGCAAAGGGCAATTCAGCAATCCTTAATCCATCCGGACCAAAACTCATTCCGATAGGATTCCAATTACCATAATTACCCGGACCATCTCCTTTCTTTTTAGCTCTTTGAATAATATTTCCATCCAAATCTATTTCCAGAATTTCATCTTCTGCCGTTGCGTAGCCCAAATACGTTTTTTCCTGCTCGGAATAATCACTGATAATTACCCTTGTGAGATTGTTGACTTCAAAGGAGTCTATTTTCTCTATTTGAAAATCATTTTCTGAAGATTTTTCCTGTTGATTATCAGACGAACAAGCCTGCAAACCCAGTAAAACAAGAAAAATCCATAAGATGTATTTGGGAGATAGAGTGGGATATTTCATTATTTAAAATATAGTTTTTCTACTTATTTATCGTTGAATTTACAATCAATTCTTGACTTTCCCAGCTAATCTTCTTTTTTCCTAATTCTGTCAAGAGTTGCTAACTTAAGCATTCCAAACTCAATCCTAATTCTATGAGAAAAAATCTGCTGTTTTGCTTGTTTATCCTAGTGTTTTCCTGTACGGAAAAGAAAGAGGAAGTAAAAGAAATTGAAAAAGAAGTTTATAAAGAAATTACCATGGACCCTCAACCCGACTCTGTTTTAAGGCATGTTGTTTTGTTTGCTTTCAAGGAGAGTAGCAGTCCGGCCGATATCAATCAAATCATCGAGGCATTTGAAAACCTTCAGAATGAAATTCCTGAAATCAAGTCATTTGAATGGGGGCTCAACAATAGTCCGGAAAATTTGAATAAAGGCCTTACTCATGCCTTTTTTCTGACATTTCATTCAGAAGCAGACCGAGAGACCTACTTGCCTCATCCTGCCCATCAGAAATTCGGGGAATTGATCGGCCCTCATCTCAAAGATGTAACGGTGGTGGATTATTGGACCAAATAAGATAATCTTAATTGTAGGGGAGGCCGGATGAATTCCCCATCTTGCTTTCTCCTACAGTTAGAACCTCGGTAACCACAAAATTACTGGCTCCTCTCCAAGGGAGCATCCCATTATATTCTTTATAGCGTAGCTCCACAAATTTGCCTGAGGCTCTTTCCAATTTTTCAGCAACTTCGGGGTCAGTTACACTAAACCTAAACTCATTGCTTTGGAGTCCGCCTGCAGTTGGACTTTGGAATCCTTCCTGTACCACACGTCCTTCGTAGGTTTTAAACAGGACTCCCTTTTTCACAAAATAATTCAAAGAGCCAGCTTTTACACCTTCACCGAAGACAAATAAAAACTTGTACCAAAAGATAGCTCCTAATATGAGAACAAGGATTAATCCGAAAATCCACCCGAATTTTTTCATAATATTTAATTTTCAACTTCTAATATAAGCAGTGATTTTATCTAAAAAATAGAAAGACAAAATAAAACCTAGCAAGTGTTTTCGTGTTTTTAAATCATGCAGGAGGATTTATTTCAAAAAAGCGGACAAAATTTATTACCCTTTCAAGGTGAGGTAAGGTATTATCCTGACTTTATTCAATGGGAGAAGGCTTCTGAATTGTACCAGCGCTTGGAAAAAGAAATCGAATGGAAACAGGAGCCTATTCGCCTTTTTGGGAAAACAATCCTGCAACCAAGATTAACTGCCTTGTATGGAGATCCCGAAAAATCATATAGTTATTCTGGGATTACCATGAATCCGATTCCGTGGAACGATACCCTTCGTGAAATTAAGTTTCAGATTGAAAAATTAAGTATGGAATCTTTCACACATGTGCTGCTTAATTTTTATCGGGATGGAAAAGACAGCATGGGTTGGCATAGGGATAATGAGGGCAGTTTGGGACGAAATCCGACCATAGCCTCAATCAGTTTGGGGGAAACCAGAAATTTTCAGCTGAGGCATTACGAGGATAAAAAAATAAAATTGAATATCCCTTTAAATTCCGGAAGCTTATTGATCATGGGAGGGGAGAGTCAACATTTTTGGGAGCATCAAATTCCCAAAAGTAAAAAAGTAAGTAAAGGAAGAATTAACCTGACCTTTCGAAAATTAATTTAAAATATTACTTGTTCTTTCAACATGTTGAGATATTCAAACGGAAGTGGCTTTTCGATATAATCTATCACGCTTGAATATTCCATGGCTTTATTTTTATCAGCTACATTGACAGATGAGCTAATCAAAATCACCTTTATTTTTTCGGGAATATTTTTGTTTTCAATGAAATCCAAAACACCCCATCCATCAATTGTTTTCATGTAAATATCCAAGAACAGAAGGTGGTTTTTATCCATGTTCTCTTCCAAGAAACGGATTGCGTCATATCCATCTTCAAATTTCAAAGGAGTTTGATGGAAGTCGGATTTCTTTGCCAAGACATCATGGATGAACAAGAAATTAGGGTCGTCATCTACGATTATTAAGTTAAAATTGGCCATCAAATGGGTAAGTAGTGAAAGGTCGGAGTTGGGTTCCGTGGTGATATTAATAAGATTTATTTATTCAAATAATAAATTATGAAAAATAATTCCGAATTATTCATCAAAAATATAAAAAAAAAGCCCCGATTTGAACGGGGCTGAAGATTAATTAACTAGCCAAATAAACTCGCCGTATCCTTCTTTTTCCATTTGTGACTTGGGGATAAACTTCATCGCTGCAGAATTCATACAGTATCTCAATCCGGTAGGCTCTGGTCCATCATAGAAAACATGTCCTAAATGGCTATTGCCTAATTTGCTTCGAACTTCCACCCGAATCATTCCCAAGGTCTTATCAACTGGTTTATCTATTATCCTAGCATCGATTGGTTTGGTGAAACTTGGCCATCCTGAACCTGACTCATATTTGTCCTTAGAACTGAATAAAGGAGCTCCTGATACTATGCATACATAAATCCCAGCCTCCTTATTTCCATTGTACTCATTTTGGAAAGCATATTCAGTTGCATCTTCCATAGTCACCTCATACTGTAAATCAGTTAATGTAGCTTTCAGCTCTTCTTTTGATTTAGCTGGGTATTCTTCTTGGCTTAATTCTGGCCAATGCTTTTTGATAAAAGCATCCCTGCCACTTCCTGTTCTGTAGGAATAATAATCCTGAGGCTTTTTCTTATAATAATCTTGATGATATTCTTCTGCTTCGTAGAAGTTGGTGTATTTGATAATGGGAGTTGCGATAGGCTTGTCAAATTTCCCGGACTGATCCAACAGCTTTTTGGATTCTTCGGCTACCTTTTTTTGCTCAGCATCATGAAAGAAGATTGCAGACTCATATTGGGAGCCTCTATCATAAAAGGATCCACCTACATCTGTGGGGTCAAAAGTTTGCCAAAAAATATCAACCAACTCTGAGTAACTGATCACTTCCGGGTCAAAAGTAATTTGAACTGACTCACGGTGAGAGGTTTTTCCTGAACTTACCTCCCCGTAGGTTGGATTTTTTTCTTTTCCTCCAGCATATCCGGATACAACGGATAATACACCGTCAATTCCTTCAAATGGGGCTTCTACGCACCAGAAGCATCCTCCTGCAAAAGTTGCAAGCTCTGTTTTACCGGAGAATGAAGTGACTGGATCTGCCTGTTTTTCTGTTTCTTGGTTAGCTGAACCTTGCTCGGATGGAGCACTACAGGCCATCAGTAGGCCTAGTATAAAGCTGAACATAATTGTAAATGATTTTTTAGGTGAAGACATATTGGATGTTTTTTTCACAGCTAAGTGATTTTGGTCTCGTATTTGAAACTGATTTATAAACACTTCAGTTCGCGATCTGTTTGAGTTCCATTCCAATTACGTACTCAGATCCAAAAAAAGATGATTTGTGATTACAACTGAAGCGGCAGGATCGACCAAAACTTAAAAGAGAGAGTTATGAAAAGTTTTCAGCAGCTATTTTACCTGGGTTTTTTCTTTCTGATTTCTTACCCGATGGCTTTGGCACAACAGGGATCTGGTTTAGGAGTCAAGTTTGGAACAAATTATAATACCTCTGGCAAATATTTTAAAGATGCCGAATCAGTTTGGAAAGATCCATTAGGAGGTGTAGGGTATCATGCAGGGATATTTTACAAAATGAGCTCTTATGATATTTATCTTCGTCCTGAGCTGGTATTTACTGAAAGCAGGTTTCAAACCTCCTTTGGAGAGGCGAATGCACAAAGAATTGACGCTCCTATTTTGGGTGGAATACAGCTTTTCAAAATAATCAATGTCTTCGCAGGTCCTTCATTTCATTATACTCTCAATGATAATTATCTGACAGGAAGTTCTTCCGATTTCAATAAACGGCTTAGAATGGGTTACCAGTTCGGGATGGGAGTTTCTATCGGTCCATTGGGACTGGATCTCCGTTATGAACGAGAGTTCAATGATCAGAAATTCACGATGGATCGTGTGTTAGGAGGGAATCAGGATTTTCGCCATCAGCAGATTTTGCTAGCGCTTTCTTTGAGAATTTTCGGGCCCTAAAAAAAAATAATATAATAAAAATCTATTTTTCTAGTTAATTGAAAAATCAACTAGAACTATATGAAAAAGACACTTTTCATTTTTGGATTTTTATTTCTTAATTTTTTGACATTCGCGCAAGAAAAAACTGCATTTGAAATTTATACCGGTCCATCAAAAGCCATTTTGCCATTTGAGGTAATTCCTACAAATTTTAATATTTCTACATCGAATCCACTGAGCTATCACCTTGGATTGAGTTTTATAACTGAAATAGCCCCGACATGGCAACTCAGTACTCAGGTGGAATTTTTTAAGCGTCATCTAGGTACTTTTGCTTTTTCTTCTCAGGCGGACACTATTAGAATTACGGGGTATTCAACGGATGTTATCCCTTTAATTGCTCTGGGGATTCGCAAAAATTGGTTGGGTTTTTCTCACTCATATTATTTCCAGCCAAGTTTGAGTTTGATGAAAAGTCCTGCTTTCTTGGATGTATATGAACCTGAGCCTGGTGACGAATTTAATGGAATTCCTTTAGGTCTAGTTTCAGCTTCCAATTTAGGGTTAGGAATTAGGTTAGAAGGGGGAGTTAAGAGGTACCTAACGGGCGGAAATTACCTCACTTTAGGATTAAGATATCAGCAGGGGCTACGTTTAATGGATCAAATGAATGCACCTATTTTCTACAGAGGCAACCTTGAGCATGTCTTAGTTGCGAAAAGTAAAGGCAGTTATTTAGGAGCGTATATAGGGTTTGGAATAAGTGGTCAAAAATTCAAAAAATCTCCTAGTCATAGTAATAAACATATTCCTGATGAATTAAACCTCCAAAAGGAAAAAGCAGCAGGAGAAGACGGGGTTTATTTTTTTATGTTAGGAGGGATTAGGTTAAGAGAGCAACTTCTGCAAAACCCCTACACGTACTCCAATATTAGCGGTCAGTTCCAATTGGGTATTGGCTATTATTTCAAAGATTTTTCAATTGAAACTGGTTACGGAAATTATAGTTATAACAATAATTATCAATTGGACTGGGATGGTCAAAAAGCTGTTTTTATGACCTTTGAGCATTTTTCTGCAGGAGGTATCCCTCTAACTTTGAAGTATCATTTGCCTCTTGATGAAAGGAAAAATTGGAAAATCGGCCCTAGCTTTTCTGGTTTTTTGATTTTGTCTAACACGGCAGATAGCCCCTATTACTATGGAGGGGGGCAAAGAACAACTACAATAGGAGATCAAACTTATGAGGCGACTAGTTCATTTGAAGCTTTATCAACAAATTGGCGAAGTATGTTCAGTTACAGGGCTGGATTATTTACTGAACGAAGATTTTTGAATTCTTCCTTTTTGTCTCTTCAGTTTTCAAGGAATTTTGGTAGCCCGGTTTTATCCAGGTTAGTCGTTGATTATCAAATTGAGGGTCAAAATATAAATCAAATCCATGAAGGGGGATTGAATGGCTATAGTTTAGAATTATCGTTAAGGTTCCCGATTAAAGTTTTAATGGCAGTCAATTGATCAAAATCAATTTTTCATAAAAGGTCTAAATGCCCCAGACCAGAGTTTGTATCCTTCAGCATTGAGATGGAGTTGATCTTGGATATAGAGTTCTGGTCGAGGGTTTCCATTTTCGTCCAAGAGGACATCCCAAACAGACAAAAATTCCACTTGCTCTTTGCTTTGGGCATATTGCGCCATCATTTGATTTAAAATGACATAGTTTTCCTTTTTGGACCAGCGACTTGGGCTGGGTTTGGCACTGATCAATACCACCTCTGTATAAGGATTAATCACCTGAATTCTGGAAACAATATTGTCCAATGACTCCATGATTTGCGATACATTAACGTCTGCCCAGATATCATTATCACCTTCATAAATGAAGACTTTTTTGGGTTCAAAACGGATGACAAGAGGAAATAGATGTTTCTCCAAATCTGAAGCCTTAGATCCGCCAAATCCGGTATTGATGATGTTTCGATTTGGAAATTCCTCTTTTAAACTTTGCCAAAAACGAATACTGGAACTTCCGGTGAAAACAATTCCTCCCGGTTCCCAACCTGCATTGTCTATTCTTTCTGAGATTGCCTTTACTTCTTGCTCAAAAGGAACAACTTGGGCAAAAAGCACTTCGGCTTTTACAAAGAATACCAAAAAGAATAGGAAGAGAATCTGGCTAATTTTCATGGGTTTTAAAATTGTGGGTGGGAATGAATTGTGAAATCTTTCAAATCTGAAATAAACACCTCAAAATTGATCTTTTTTACAGAATAAACATACGGGGAAAATTCACATGCTCAAAACCGTTCACCAAGTGGACGATTCCGCACAGAGCGAACGAACCCGAGTTCTGTCCTGTAATTTTGTACAGAGGATTAAAATATGGCTTTCTATCCCATTTTAGGGGATTTCTGTCACAGGTAAGCCTTTGACCATCCCTGATTTTCCTATTCACTTACTTTTGGAGTGGTTTCTGCGTTTAAAAAGAGAACTCAAGCAATCATTCCTATCATGCAGCAACTCACCCGTTTTTTCTGGTTTTGTAGCGGAGCTAATTTCTCCATTCTCAAACGAACTCCCACTGAATCAAATAAATATGTAGGAATTGGCGCCACAGTCTTTTTTACAGGAGTGTTGGCGGCCTTGGCTGCAGGCTATGCTTTGTTCACGGTTTTTCAGTCCATTTGGCCTGCCATCGGGTTCGGATTCCTTTGGGGTTTGATGATTTTTAATTTGGATAGGTTTATCGTGTCCAGTATGCGTAAAAAACAAAATGCCTGGGCTGAATGGAAGTTGGCGATTCCCCGATTAGTATTAGCAGTATTATTGGCCTTAGTCATTTCCAAACCTCTTGAACTGAAGATGTTTGAAAGGGAAATAAACCGGAAATTGGATGAGAAAAAAACTGAGTTTATCGCTGAGTCCAAAGCCAATTTGGCTAAAGGTTTTCCGGAGATTCAGGAATTGGAAGCAAAAATTGATACATTAAAGTCTGAGGTTGCTTCAGCTGAGTCTTTTAGGGATCAGTTGCAAAAAGAGTACGATGCTGAGCGCTTTGGTGAAAAAACAAGCGGTACCAGTGGGATAGTAGGACTGGGAACCAATGCCAAGAAAAAAGAGCAGCAGTTGGATGCAGCCCAGGAGGCTTTAAATAGTTTGAGGGCAAGGAATCAAATTCGCATCGATACTATCGAAGCTCAAATTCGAGAATTTATGGCTTTGCGACAGCAGGAATTTGAAAAGCAACAACCTGGAATTGAGAATTTTGATGGTTTGGCTGCCCGAATGGATGCTTTATCCCAACTGACTGAAGAAAGTCAAGCCATGGCCACTGCCAATATCTTTATTATGCTATTGTTCATTGCAATCGAGACTGCTCCGATTTTTGTGAAATTGATTTCCAATAGAGGCCCATATGATGAAATTCTGGAATTGCACGAGGATAAGGTGATCCTGTTTAAAGGGGAGAAATGGACCTTTGCCAAAGGAGAATCAGATGCCAGAGTAGATTACTTTCAGGGCACTCATACCTTTGCAAATGAGTTAAGAAAAGAACAAACTAACAGGAAAAATAAAGCACTCCTGGATACTGATTGATTACGACTTAAAAGGCACTTCTACAGGAAAAACTTTTCCAACACATCCCCTACATAAAAAGCAACTACAGCTGCTAAAAGACCCAACGACAGGGTTTCGCTAATACTTCGCAAGGCTGATGTTTGATTCACTATGCCTTTTAACCAACCCACTATGACAAAGGCTAAGCCTGTCAAAATGCTGGTCCAGAGAAAGATGTCTTGATCTATGGGTATGAAAAAATCCCACAGATAAACCATCAATGGAATAAAACCCACCAGTATAAATGATAGTAGGGTAGCCAGACCTATTTTGAAAGGGCTTTTACTTTCTTTCATCATGCCCAGCTCATCTTTCATCATCTCTGCCACCCAAAGGTCTTTATCAGAGCAGATATGGTTCACAATTTTGTCCAAAAGCTCTCCTTTGAATCCTTTTTCCCGATAAATCTCAGCAATTTCCTCTCGTTCTAAATCAGGGAGATTTTCTATTTCCCAATATTCGATTTTCTCGTGTTTGTTAAAATTATCTCTCTCACTTTTCGCTGAGAGATAAGCGCCCACAGACATGGAAAAGCCGTCTGCAAACAAATTTGCGAAGCCAAGAATAATCAAGATTCCCGCATCCAAATTCGCTCCGTATCCACCGGCCACGACGGCAAAAGTGGTGACTGCACCATCGATTCCTCCGTAGACAAATTCCCTTAAATACTCCTGTAGTTTGCCGAATTTTCTGTTTTGATGATGGATTACTTTTTCCATATTATCTGAGATTCTTTAAGAAAAACTCTTTGACATTTTCGCCCATAACTGCCCTAATCTCAGTTTTGGTAAATCCTTCTTTCAACAGGCCCTCTACTATCAAGGGCAAGCCTGTAATATCAAAAGGAACCGCAACAGAACCATCATAATCAGAGCCTAAGGCCACATATTCAATGCCCACCAAATCTCTAATATGCTTGATAGAGGCAATAATATTAGGGAGCTCAGGCTCTCCAACTGCCATGTCAAAAAATGCAACGCCTATAATCCCTCCCTTTTCCGCTATTTTTTTGATTTGTTCGTCACTGAGATTTCGTTGTGAGTCTAAGACGGCCCGTACACCGGTGTGGGATACAATAACCGGCTGTGTGCTAATAGCCAATACGTCATCAACGATGGCAGGAGAGGAGTGAGCCAGATCGACAAATATTCCCAAGTCATTCATCCTTCTAACAGCCGCCTTTCCAAACTCGGTTAAACCGTCCCCGCTCTCACCGTGGGCAGAGCCTCCTAATTCATTGTCAAAGAAATGAGTTGGTCCTATCATGCGAACTCCTGCTTCAAATACCCGATCGATATTTAAAAGATCGCCTTCCAAAGCATGAGCCCCTTCTATCCCTAGCATGGCTCCAATGGTGTTTTTATCCTCAGCTCTAAGGGTTAAGAGTTTTTGTAAATCAGCTTTTGACTGGATGAAAATTGTCCTTCCGTCTTTACTGATAAAATCATTTAAATCACTGCTTTGAGATAAAGTCCTATTGATTAAGCTAAACCAATTGAATGGGCTTTCACCTTTGACAATGGTTAATGGAGTAATATTATCAAAAGTCTCAGCACTGTTTTGCTGCATATTTTGACCTGATGGGGATTTGGAGACTATAGTAAACATTTCGAAGGCCACATTAGCCTCTCGCATTCTTGGGAAATCCACGTGCCCTCTGTCGCCTCTTTCGGTAAGATCTCTTCCCCAAAGCAAAGCATCACAATGGAGGTCTGCGATGAAATCCAAGCTATCATAGAATGCCTGAGCTTCATCTGAAACTAGATAAGGCCCACTGGATTTTACCGGGTTTCTTTCATTTTCTATGTAGGAAGGGATAGTGGAGATTGCGATTACATACAGTAAAAAGAGAGCAAGTAGGGCGATCAGTATTTTTTTCATAGTTGTTGGGGAATCCTTTTTTTAAGATACTAAAAATTAATCCTTTGAAAGAAGCGAATGAAATCCATTAATTCTACTTTTCTTATTTCAATTCAAATTCATTTCAATTTTTCTTCACATGGGATCAGAAAAATAATTTATGGAGGAGCAACCAAGTATATTCAAAAAAAAAATGAAAAATTTTTTACTGATTTTGTGCCAAATATTTAAATTTTATTAAGTTTAAGAAATTTTGGTATTCATAAAAGTTACTCAACCCAGCTGTTTACCAAAGTTTATTTGGTTTTACTTAATCAACAATAGACCCTGATTGAGAGCTTGTTTTCGAACAAGCTCTCTTTTTTTTAACTAGTTCTAAACCACATTTTGTTGAGATTTAAAAAACAGGTTTAAAAATTAAGCTTAGCCTCTTGTTTTTTTGTAAAAGTTGAAAAAATCGGTTTCTCACCCTAAGGTTTCGTCAAGAAATATATTCTTTTGTTTTTGATCGGTTAAAAAGAAAAACCTTCTCAAATATTTCGAGAAGGTCTTTACATAGATAACCCTTTAATCCAATGAATTTTGAAAAATTCCTCTGAAGAGTTAAAAATCTCAATTCATTGTTGAATTTGTATAATCTTCAATTCACTATCAGTGATTCAAGTCATTAGAGTTTGTGTCAAATAAGGCCATGGTAAGGTTTTCTTGACGAAGTTGATAGCTGAAAAAATCTAGAATTCTTTTACGCGCAAGAATAGATTTTTCTTTCGGGTTTTCCAGCAAAAATTGAGAAAGTAAGTCTTGCAGTAAGGCTAAGTCTTTTTGGGGCAAAATCAAGCCCGTAGAATCAATAATTTCTGGAATTGCACCTACTGCGCTGCCTATAGGTATGCAGCCACATGCCATAGCTTCTCCCAGCGAGTTGGGAAATCCTTCCGAAGTGGATAATTGAAGGTAATATCGATGGGTGTTGAAGGCTTCTACCAGGTCTTGAGCTTTCATTTTGCCAAAGACTTTGATATTGGGCAATGAACTATTGTATTTTGAGTCTCCAATGAAAGTGAAGCTCCATTCTGGATGATTTTTGGCCAGTTTTTCTATCAAATCATAGCCTTTGACGATTGCTCGAGAAGGATTGGAAGTGCCTGTAGCTACTGAAATAAAACTCAGAGGTTTTCTTGTTTTCCCAAAGTCCTTCCAAAATTCGGTATTGAAACCATTCGGGATCACTTGAATGGGGGTCTGAAGGTCTGAAATCAGGTTCAGCAATCCTTGTTTGGGGCTAATTTTAGAATCATAGGAATAGTCTTGCCTAACCAATGCATCTGCCACTGGCAATATCAAGGAGCAGTTTTTAAAGGAATAAGTGGTAGCCTTTCTCAACCACTTTTTTCTAAAATTGCCATAACCTATTTCGGGCATGTTAATACAATCCATGCCTCCTGCCTGAATGATGCAACGTATCTTAAATATTTTTCCAAACCATACAGGTAGTACAGAATGATATCCTCCAAAAAAGCATAAATACTGACTGGTTTTAGGTAAAAACCATAACAATTGAAAAAACTGAATGAAGAAGTAGAAGGGGAGTTTAATTGGGCTTTGGGTAAACTCTAGGCTTTTGATATTTGCGACCGGGCGGATCATTTCCAGATCTCGGTCGGTAAATGCTGTGCGGATAGGGTAGGTAAAGAGGATCATTTTTCCTCCAAAAGTTTTTTGCCTTCTTTCTTTAAGATTGGAAAGTTCTCATTGATGACCTTGACTATAGTCTCATAAGTTATTGCTCCATATTCATGGGCAATATAATTTCTAGCACTGATTATTTTCCTTGTATCCGAAATGGCAATTGAAGGCGATGTTTTAATAAGTTTTTTCGTCGCTTCACCGATAATTTCCAACTCTCGCTCTACTGCGCGAATAGTTTTTATATCTTCTAACAAGGATTCTAAAGTCACTACTTTTCCTTCAAAAAATTGTTCTACCTCCTCAATATAAGTAAGAATGTCAAAAAGGTAGGTTTTTATTTTTCTATCCATAGATCAATTCTTTGGTTTCATCCACCTCATCTCTAAAATATGGATTACGGATAGCGTCATATTCAATTAAATCAACTTCTCTCCCAAGAAGGTCTTCTAATGCAAATTGCAATTCGAAATAGTTGCTGGCAAAATCCGAAATATCATGTCTTTCAAAGTCTACCAAAAAATCGACATCGCTTTCTTCATTGAAAACCGAATTAAGAGCCGAACCAAAAGCATAAAGCTTTGCTACTTTGTGTTTTTGACAAAGGTTTATAATGGCTTCGATATTTGCTTCTAAAAGCTCCATTAATCAAATATAGTCTTATTACATTTAAACAAAAAAAGACTCAAATTTAGATTTTGAGTCCTTTTATTTAGCGTTTATAGCGACTTAGATTACCAAATTCACAATCTTACCCGGTACAACAATGATCTTTTTCGGGGTTTTCCCTTCCAGCCATTTTTGAACTGTTTCATCTGCCAAAGCCTCTTTTTCAATAGCTTCTTTGCTAAGGTCTAAAGATAGGTTGATCTTGGCACGCATCTTTCCATTGATCATTACAGGATACTCAAAGCTGCTTTCAACCAAAAACTCCTCTTTAAACTCAGGGAATTTAGCTTCGGTAATCGATCCAACATGACCTAGTAATGACCAGAGTTCCTCGGCAATGTGAGGAGCGTACGGCGAAACCAAAATAGCCAAAGGTTCTAATATTTCACGCTTATTGCATTTCAGTGATGTCAATTCATTGACACAGATCATAAAGCTAGAAACGGAGGTGTTAAAAGAGAAATTAGCCATATCCTCTTCCATCTTCTTGATGGTTTTGTGCAAGGTTTTCAGCTCTTCCTTGCTTGCTTTTGCATCAGAAACTTCAAATTCTCCTTTTCCATTGTGGTAAAGGTTCCAGAGCTTTCTCAAAAACTTGAACACCCCGTCAATACCGTTGGTATTCCAAGGCTTGAACTGCTCCAAAGGCCCTAAGAACATCTCATACAGCCTTAAGGTATCAGCTCCATAACGCTCAATGATATCATCCGGATTGACTACATTGTACTTGGATTTAGACATTTTCTCTACTTCTGCTCCGCAGAGATATTTGCCGTCTTCCAGGATAAACTCAGCATCTGCCAAATCTGGTCTCCAGGCTTTGAATTTATCCAGGTTCAATTGGTCATTATGAACAATATTGACATCCACATGCATGGCTGATGTGTCATATTGATCTTTTAATCCATGAGAGACAAAGGTGTTGCTTCCTTTCAACCTGTAAACAAAATTGGATCTACCCTGAATCATCCCTTGATTGATCATTTTTTGGAAAGGCTCGTCAATACTCACCACTCCTAAATCATACAAGAATTTGGTCCAGAATCTGGAATATAATAGGTGTCCCGTGGCATGTTCTGACCCTCCTATATACAGGTCAACAGAACCCCAATAGTCAGTTTTGCTTTTATCAGCAAAAACTGCATCGTTTTTCGGATCCATGTATCGGAAAAAATACCAGCTCGAGCCCGCCCAACCAGGCATGGTAGAAAGCTCCAGCGGATATTCTCCATCTGCAGTTTTATAAGTCCAATCTTTGGCTCTTCCCAAAGGCGGCTCTCCATCTTCTGTTGGTAAATACTTATCTACTTCAGGCAGTACTAAAGGAAGGTCCTTTTCATCAATTAAGTAGGGAAGTCCGTCTTTGAAATAAACTGGAAGTGGCTCTCCCCAATAGCGTTGACGGGTAAAAATTGCATCCCGCATTCTGTATTGGATTTTTCCTTTTCCAATTCCTTTTTCTTCCAAAAAGGCGATGGCTTTTTCCATAGCATCTTTCATATACAATCCAGAAATGAATCCAGAATTGATAATCAAGCCTCCTTTTCCGGGGAAAGATCCGTTTTCCATGGAACCCTCAATTACTTGACGAATTTCCAAGCCAAAATGCTTAGCGAAGTTGTAATCTCGCTCATCATGAGCAGGTACTGCCATGACAGCGCCCGTTCCATAACCTGCCAAAACATAGTCCGCCACCCAAATTTGGATTTCTTCTCCATTGAAAGGGTTGATAGCGTAGGAACCCGTAAAGGCTCCGGATATAGTTTTGACATCACTCATTCGCTCTCGCTCGGAGCGATTTTTTGCTACTTGAATATAGGCTTCAGCAGTTTCGCGCTGATCTTCAGTAATCAGCTCAGCCGCCAAATCAGATTCAGGTGCCAAAGCCAAATAAGTTACCCCATAGATGGTGTCTACGCGGGTTGTAAAAACCTTGATTTGATGATCAGATCCTTTGACTTGAAAAAGCACTTCCGCACCGATGGATTTTCCAATCCAATTTCGTTGCATTTCTTTGATGGGTTCTGCCCAGTCTACTTTCTCCAATCCCTGCAATAACCTATCCGCATAAGCAGTGATTCGCATGGACCACTGCATCATCTTTTTTCGCTCTACGGGGTGACCGCCTCTTTCAGAAAAACCATCCTTCACTTCATCATTTGAAAGTACGGTTCCTAGAGCAGGACACCAGTTGACGGTAGTTTCTGCCAAGAATGTCAATCTATATTTAAGTAGAACTTCTTGTTTCTCTTTTTCTGAAAAACCTGCCCAATCGGAAGCTGAAAAAGTAGGAGTATCCTCATCGCATACAGCAGATATCCGGGTGTTTCCTTCTTTTTCAAATTGGGATACCAAAGAATCTATAGAAAGTGCTTTGTCAGCTTTCAGATCATAATAGCTATTGAATAGCTGCATAAAAATCCACTGAGTCCATTTGTAATAGGATGGATCAGAAGTACGAACTTCTCTTTCCCAGTCAAATGCAAAGCCTATGTTTTTTAGCTGCTCGGTGTAACGAGCGATGTTCTGCTCGGTTGTGATAGCCGGATGTTGTCCAGTCTGGATTGCATATTGTTCGGCTGGTAATCCGAAAGAATCATAGCCCATAGGATGCAGGACATTGAATCCTTTCAGTATCTTAAATCTGCTGACGATGTCTGAAGCGATATAACCCAGTGGATGGCCTACATGCAAGCCCGCACCTGAAGGGTAGGGAAACATGTCCAGAGAATAGAATTTGGGACGATTGGGATCGACTTCTGCATGAAAGGTTCCTTTTTCTTTCCAGAAGCCTTGCCACTTCTGCTCTATTTCCCTGAAATTATACTCCGCCATGATTAATTATTTCTTGATTTTTTAGCTAAACGCCTGCAAAAATAGAAAATTCAGGCGGGTTTGGTAATCAATTTTCTAATTCCTCTTGCACTTATCATTTTCCATCCGTCAATTTTTTGATAGAGAGTTTCCTGTTTTTATTAATTTCAGCAAGCTAACCATCAACCTTATGAAATGCACATGAGGAAAAATCTCACACAGGGAGATGATTATCCTGGGCATTCCATCTGACCTCTAAAAAACAAATTAAAAACAGATGAAAAGTAAATTATTGATAATGTCCGCTGCATTGATCTTTTGCAGCCAGATAACTTTTGCACAAAAGAAATATTCTCAAAAACAAATTGATGCCCTTAAAGCTGAAGTAAGCCAATTGGTACAGGAAAATCATAAAATGAGCCAAGTAATGGTGGATAAAATTTTCAGTTTTGCCGAATTAGGCTTTCATGAAGTGGAATCGTCCAAATACTTAACCAGTATTCTGGAAGAAAATGGATTTACCATAGAAAAAGGAGTGAGTGGGATACCTACTGCTTGGTTTGCAACATGGAAAAATGGGGAAGGCCCGGTTATCGCCTTGGGTTCAGACGTAGACTGTATTCCAAAAGCCTCTCAATACCCCGGAGTAGCTTATCATAAGCCCATGGTGGAGGGGGCTCCAGGCCATGGAGAGGGACACAATGCAGGAATTCCTTTAAATATTACTGCTGCTCTGGCGGTGAAGAAAATCATGGAGCGTGAAAAAATTGGAGGTACATTAATCTTATGGCCCGGAATTGCTGAAGAGTTGGTCGCAGCCAAAGCTTGGTATACGAGAGATGGCCTATTTGATAATGTTGACCTATGTATTTTCACACACGTTGGCAACAATCTTGGGGTAAGTTGGGGACAATCCTCAGGTACTGGATTAATCTCTGTGGAGTATACTTTTTCAGGTGAAGCAGCTCATTCTGCCGGCTCTCCTTGGAGAGGCAGAAGTGCCTTGGATGCAGCCGAATTGATGAATATTGGTTGGAATTACAAAAGAGAGCATTTACATCCTTTAAAAAGATCTCATTCCATTTTTACGGATGGAGGAGATCAACCTAATGTAGTGCCTTCCAAGGCTTCCATTTGGTATTATTTCCGCGATGTGACTTATGAAGGAATTATGGAAATGTATGAAACGGCTAACAAAATGGCTGAAGGTGCTGCATTGATGACTGAAACGGAAGTTAGCAGTAAAATACTGGGTACTGCTTGGCCGAGGCATTTCAATAAGGTGATTGCAGAACAGATGTACCAAAATATATTGAAAGTTGGATTGCCAGAGTGGTCAGAGGAGGATCAAATGCTGGCTAAAGCTGTTCAGGAAGAGGTAGGATCCTCCAGAGAAAATGGATTACCTACAAAACTGGATACATTGGGTTTACCTGTGACCCAACCTGTTTCTGGTGGTTCAGATGATATTGGGGATGTATCATGGGTCGTGCCTACTGTTACATTGAGATTTCCTTCTAATATCCCTGGGCTTCAAGGACATCATTGGAGTAATGCCATAGCTATGGCTACGCCGATTGCTCACAAAGGAGTAACTCAAGGAGCAAAAGCTGAGGCAATGACTATTTTGGATTTCCTTCTTAAGCCAGAGTTGGTGGACCAAGCTTGGGATTATTTTAAAAATGTTCAGACAAAGGAGACCCAATACAAGCCGATGATTATTGCTGATGATGCTCCTCCGATTTATTTAAATACCGACATCATGAATCGTTTTAAGCCTGAGTTGCAAAAGTTTTACTACGATGAGACCAAGTTTGATACTTATCTGGAACAATTAGGCGTAAAGTATCCAACAGTGAAGAAAGACTAGGAATTTCTTGTCTAAAGAAAAACAAATCAGAACCGTTAACTGAATCAATGTTTTGAAAAAATGCTAATTTAATAGTATGAATATCCGCTTTCTTATCAGTAAGAAGAAGAATATGGCTTAGTATTAACTGGAAGGGTCAGAACCCCGAAGCTTCGGACATCGGTCATCGGTCTTCCATTCGGCCAAGCAAAGAATATATGGTAACTGGCTAATTTGCGGATAATCAGATTTAAAAGTGTAATTAACTGATAATCAATGGATTCAGAACATCATTCAATAATAATTCGTGAGGCCTCATTGGAAGAGATTCTTTCGATTCATCGCGAGATACCAGAATTTCAAGGTGAGGTCTCATTGGATTTTTATAAAAACAGATTGGGTACTAAGTCTTATTTAGCCTTGGTAGCAGAATTGGAAGGCGAACTATTAGGGTTCAAAATTGGCTACGAGGGGGAGACTCCGAAAATATTTTATTCTTGGATGGGAGGAGTGAAGCCAGAGTTTAGAAAAATGAGAATTGCTGAATCTTTGGCAGATTATCAGGAAAAATGGGCTCTGGAAAAAGGGTTTGATACCGTGTATTTCAAAACAAGGAACCGCTTTTCAGACATGATTAATTTCGCTTTTAAAAGAGGTTTTCAGGTAGTAGATTTTTTTAGAAAAGGGGAAGTGGAAGATTTCAGGATTGTGATGATGAAAAAACTGGATGGTTCAAAGATTGAATTTTAGTAGTCTTCTCCATCATATTCAAAACTTAGCTTTACCTTTGTGAGATAATTCACCAGCGGTCGAATCACCCGCTTTACCAAAAATTCAAATGACTACACAAGAATTAGTGGCCTCAGGCCTACAGCTTCCAGTCATGGAAGCTTTCTATACTATCCAAGGAGAAGGACGATTTACAGGAACACCCGCATATTTTATCAGACTGGGAGGTTGTGATGTGGGCTGCGTTTGGTGTGATGTTAAGGAATCATGGGAAGCAGGGAAATGGCCTGTATTAGCTATTGAAGAAATAGTAGAAGAGGCAATAAAATATCCTGGCAGATTAGTGGTGATTACCGGAGGAGAGCCATTGATGTATGACTTGGCACCTTTGACCCGTCTTTTGAAAGAAAATGGCTTCACTACCAATATTGAGACATCAGGGGCGCATCCTTTTTCAGGAGACTTTGATTGGGTATGTTTTTCTCCAAAAAAATTCAAGAAGCCTCACGCGTCCATTTATTCAGAGGCTGATGAACTAAAAGTGGTAATTTTTCATCAAAGTGATTTCAAATTTGCAGAAGAGCATGCTGCATTGGTGAATAAAAGTTGCGAGTTAAGGCTACAACCAGAGTGGAGTAAGGCCGAAAAATTCACTTTTGAGATCATAAACTATGTGAAAAATCATCCAACTTGGAATATTTCCCTACAAACTCATAAATTTATGGATATTCCATAAGTTCATGCGCCCTGTTTTAGTAGGAATTCTTCTTTTGTTATTGACCTCCCATGCATTTGCACAGGATTTTTCCATTATTGATGGGCGGGCAATTCGTTTTTACAAAGAAGGAGAGCAGCTCATTTTGGAAAGAAGGTATGATGCTGCCTTAGAAAAATTCAAGGATGCGATCAATCGAGAGGCCTCTTTTTTGGAAGCCTACGTCAAAATGTCCCAGCTCTTGATTACTATGGGAAATTTGGAAGAGGCTGAAAGAGTAGCTGAGTCGGGAAGATCCAGGTTGAGTGGGAAAAATGCAACCCCTAAGCACAGCGCTGACATTGGGTGGGTTTTCTCCAACATTTATTTACAAAAAGGAGAATTCGAAAAAGCCTACAAGCAGTTTGAAGCCATAGATCCTCTATTGGATGATTCCTTTCGCTCTCATGTCTATTATAAAGAGATGAAAACTCAGATGGAATTTCTCAAAACCCAATTGGGAAAATCCATGTCCATAGAAAAGGAAAAACTAGAGGCTCCTCTAAACCAATTTCAATTGCAATACTTTCCTGTCTTAACTGCGGATGGGAAGCAGATTCTTTTTACCAAAAGAGATGGTACGGGCAATTATGACAAAGAAGACATTTTCACCTCCTTTTTGGATGAGTCAGACGAGTGGTCAGTACCGAGAAGCATTGCCTCTACCATTAACTCACAATACAATGAGGGCACTTGTTCGGTGACCGCAGACGGAAATATTCTAATTTATACTTCATGTGATGCACCTGATTCCGAAGGTAGCTGTGACTTATATGTAGCCTATAAGGTCAACGGAACTTGGCAGAGGCCCAGAAATATGGGTAAAAAGGTGAATTCAAGGTCCTGGGATTCCCAGCCATCCCTGTCGGCAGATGGTCGAATCCTGTTTTTCTCTTCCAATAGAAAAGGTGGATTTGGAGGGAATGACATATGGTATTCAGTCAGGTTGGCTGATGGGAGTTGGGCAGAAGCCAAAAATCTAGGAGAGATCGTCAATACACCAAAAGATGAGATTTCACCTTTTATGTTTTTCAACAATGAGATCTTGTTTTTTGCTTCAGACGGTCATCAGGGTTTTGGAGGGATGGATATCTTCCTGTCAAGGGTAAAGGACGGGAAGTTTACCAAGCCGGAAAATCTAGGCCTTCCTATCAATGATCAACTAGATCAGGTCGCCTTGTTTATCACAGCTCAAAAAGACTATGCATATTTTACGGAGTTAGCGAGTTCAGAAAATGGGAGAGACCGGTCCTTATTGTATAGATTCAAATTCCCGAAGGATATATATTTAGGAGAAAACCTGACTGTCACAGGCGGGAGAGTATTTAACTCTAAAACAGGGGATCCAATAGATGCGACCCTATCTTTAGTTTCTCTTACGAATGACAGCACACTTTATCAATTTAAAGCGGATGGTAAAACGGGTGAGTTTATGATGCTCTACCCTGAAAAGTCAATATCAGGTCTCTATGTGGAGAAGAAAGGGTACCTGCCAAAGATTTATAACGTAGAAAGAGACAAACTTCAGAATGTAAAGGATTTGGAGGTACAATTGACTCCGGTAGCTTCAGGTGAGGAGTTTGTGTTCGAAAATGTATTTTTTGATTTCGATAAATATAATCTGAAGCAAGAGTCCATGTCTTCTCTGAAGCGATTGGTGAAGTTTCTCAATGAAAACCCCAATGTAAACATCATGGTTACCGGTCATACAGATAACGTGGGTTCTTCAGCATACAATCAAACACTCAGCTTGCAAAGGGCTAAAAGTGTACAAGATTATTTGATCCAAAACGGTATGCATCCGGGTAGGGTTTTAGTGGAAGGAAAAGGAGATAAGGAACCGATGGTTCCAAATACAAATTCTCAAAATCAAGCTTTAAACAGGAGGATTACTATACGCGTTTTGTGATTTTTTGAAGCTTAGGGCCCTAAGTTGATTTGCTCGTAATTTCAGAATAAAATTCTGTATTAGAGAGAAAAAACAAATACTATTAATCAGCTAAAAAATACTGTATTAGGTATATTTTTCAATTATTATAATATGCAATTTTTAATATTCAATAAAGCTTATTTCATATCTAAATAATTTTGTAAAAATTTAAAAAAGGGCAATAAAAGTTGGAATTGTATTTTTTCTCTTAAATTTTTTAGACAAAATTAAGATTTAGTATTAAAAATTAACTTTTGTTAACATTGAGATAATGTGCCTAATTCAGAATAAAATATCATATATAGTATTTATTCCAAAATTAATTCTGAAAATATCTTTTTTATCAAATTTTGAACGTAGTTTTTCTTATAAACAATTCGAATTTTTATGGGTAGTGCTCTTGGGATATTCAAAGATATCGGATATCATTGAACTTATTTTAAACCATAATCAAACCAAATATGAGGAAAGTTTTACTTCTAGGACTCATGCTGTTTTTGGGAAGTGCGGTAGCATTTGCCCAAAATCGTGTGATTACTGGTACTGTTACCTCAACCGAGGATAACTTGGGAGTACCAGGAGCGACTGTTCTGGTAAAGGGAACTACGATTGGTACTGCCACCGACTTGGATGGTAATTATTCAATCAGCGTTCCAGCCGGAAGCAATGTTTTGGTCTTTAGCTTTGTAGGCTTAAGACAGCAGGAAGTGAGCATCGGAAACAGAACTACTATCAATGTAGCTTTGGAGCCAGATGTTCAAGCTCTTTCTGAATTCGTGATCACATCATACGGTGATCAGTCGAAAAGAGAAATTACAGGTGCGATTGCGTCTGTGAAAGGTGAGGTTTTCGAAAACCTGCCTGTTCAATCATTTGACCGTGCTATGCAAGGCCGTATTGCGGGTGTTCAGGTAACTTCAACTTCTGGTGCTCCAGGAGGTACTTTGAACGTTCGAATTCGAGGTGTAGGTTCGATCAACGCGGGAAATGATCCACTTTATATCGTTGACGGTGTGCAGGTGGCTTCAGGATCCTTGTCTGGTCAGGGACCTCAAAACGCATTAGCATCTATTAACCCAAATGACATCGAGTCAATTGAGGTATTGAAAGATGCGGCTGCTGCTTCCATCTATGGAGCTCAGGCAGCAAACGGTGTAGTTTTGATTACCACTAAAAAAGGTAAAAAAGGTACTACCAAAACAAAAATCACTGCTCAGGAAGGTATTGTTCAGCCTTTGAACTTGTACGAAGTGATGAATGCTACTCAGTTGGCAACCATCAAGCGTGACGCTTTTCTAAATGCAGGATTGAATCCAGCAAATGCAGCTGCTACTTATGGAAACCCTGAAGATCCAAACTTACAGTCTTATGACTGGGTAGACGAGTTGTATAGACAAGGTAGACTTTCTGTTTATGACGTTTCAGTTTCTGGAGGTGATGAAAAGACTAACTTCTATCTTTCTGGATCCTACACTAACCAAGAGGGTCAAATCATCCAGTCAAGTTATGAAAGAGCAACCGGTCGTTTGAATGTTACTCACAGACCAAACAAAAAGTTGACTGTAGCGGCTAACCTATCTTTGGCATACCAAAGAACTTTGGGAACTATTGCAAACGGTAACTTCGTAAACGGTCCGTTCTCTGCTGGTTTCACTATGAGACCAAATGTGCCTATTTACAATGAAGATGGTTCATTCAACGCTGATTATCCAGCTACCCATAACTTTGGTTACAACATCGTACAAGGTGTTTATGAAGAATTGAGAAGAGGTACTTCAGTTCAGACTGTTTCTAACTTACAAGCGAATTACCAGATCACTCCTTGGTTGAGCTGGACATCTTACTTTGGTTTGGACTTCTCTGACAACAGAGACGAAAACAACAGACCATCTACTATTCCAGTATTCTCCTCTTTTGGTGGTCAGTCTTTCTATGCTGATAGAAGAAATAATAACTTTAACACTAACCACAACTTGAATTTCAACAAGAAATTCGGTGATGTACATACCATTACTGGTTTGGCTGGTTATGAATACAAAGGATTCCAGTCTGAAGAAACTACAGCGACTGGTCGTGGATTTGCTAACCCAACTTTAAGATACCTTCAAAATGCAGCGACTCCTTTTGCAGTTGGAGGTTTCTTTACTGAATTCAAAAGAATCGGTGTTTTTGGAAACGTGAAGTATAACTACGATGACAGATACGATGCTGAATTCACAATCAGAAGAGACGGTCACTCTAGATTTGGTGCCCAAAACCAGTGGGGTACATTTGGTGCTGCTTCAGTAGGATGGAGAGTTTCTTCTGAGTCTTTCATGCAAGATTTGACTTGGTTGGACAACTTGAGAGTTAGAGCATCTTTCGGTATCACCGGTAACTCTGATATCTCAAACTTTGCATCTAGAACTCTAGTTGGAAACACTGGACAGTATTTAGGTTCAGGTTCATTAGGTCTTTCTCAGTTGGGTAACGATCTATTGACTTGGGAAGATTCCAAGACTATCAACTTGGGTGTTGATTGGACTATTTTCAATGGTAGATTGATCGGTACAGTTGACTTCTGGAGAAAAGATTCTGAATCATTGTTGTTCAACACTCCTCTTCCAATTGACTCAGGTTTCGGTGGTATCACTAGAAATACTGGTTCTGTAAGAAACCAAGGTATCGACATTGATTTACAGACTGTGAACGTAGTATCCGGTAAATTCCAGTGGAATACAGGGTTCAACATCACTTTCTTGGAGAATGAATTGACTGAATTATATGATGGATTGGATAGAATTGGAAACAGCTTAATCGTTGGAAGACCAATTTCATTCTGGTATACGAATCAATTCTTGGGCGTTAACCCTGCAAATGGTAGAGCCATGTATGATGATGCGAATGGTGGATATACTTACATCGTAGGTGAATCAACTCTTCAATACATTGGAAGTGGATTGCCAACTAGCTATGGTGGTTTATCAAATACCTTCTCTTATGGTCCGGTTTCTTTGGAAGTATTCTTCCAAGGTCAATTTGGAAACTTAGCTGGAAACCAGGATATGTTTAACCTTGAAGATTGGGGAGCATCTACCGGTAACTTAAGAACTAACCAGTTGAGCTATTGGAAGCAGCCAGGTGATATCACTACTGTAGGTCGTCCTTACGAAGGTGGTCAGGCTCCAGGAACATCAAACATTGATACTTTCTCAACTCGATTCTTGAGTGATGGTGGATATGTAAGATTGAAGCAAGTGACATTGAACTATGTACTTCCAAGTGCTACTGCACAGAAAATCGGTATGCAAGGTTTAAGTGCTTTCGTTCAAGGTTTGAACTTGGCCACATTTACTAAGTACACTGGTCAAGATCCAGAAGTTGTGGGTATTGCTGAATTTGTGTCAATTGGACGTTTCCCGAATGCAAGACAGTTCTCAGCAGGTTTAACCTTAACCTTCTAATTTGAATACAGCTATGAAAAATATATTTAGAATAATGGTATTTGGTGGTGCTCTAGTAGCAGCATCTTGTACTGATCTAGAAACACAACCAAGACAAAGCTTAACTCCAGAAGTTGCTTTCGCTGATGTGGACGGAATGGAAGCACTTGGCTTCACCACTTATGGTGTTGCAAGAGCGTTCAATCAATACGGACAGCAGATGATGATTGCACCGGAGATTATGGCTGATAACTTGAGAATTATTGCTAATACCGGTAGATATATCGGACAGGAGCAGAATGCTGATAGAGCTCATATGAACCTTTGGACCACTCAGTTTTGGTCCGGCATCAATACTGCAAACATCGTTTTGGCGCAGGTTGATGATGTTCCGGGTGATGCAACAAAGAAAAATAGAGTAAAAGGTGAAGCTCATTTTATGAGAGCCTTGTTCTATTTCGATTTGGCAAGAGTATATGGCTATGAGCCAGGTAAAGAAGTAAATGGTTGGGATAAAGCAGTTATTTTGAGAACTGAGCCTACCTTAGGTTTCTCCAATGCTGACTTCAGAGCTAGAGCAACTAACCGTCAGATTTATGATCAGATCATCTCTGATTTGCAGGCTGCTATCAACTTGTTGCCTACTGCGACAAAAGGTACTGCTGCGGTTTACAGAGCAAGTAGAGGTTCTGCTCAGGCTTTGTTAGCGAGAGTTTACCTATATGACTCTAAATTTGCTGAGGCTGCTGCTTCTGCATCAGCTGCAATGGCTTCTTTCGGAATCGCTGATGACGGAACAGGTCTTGCAACTCCAGCAAACTACATTGCAGGATTCTCAACTGCTCCAAATCCGGAGTCTTTGTTCGAAGTAGAGATTCGTTCCAATGACTGGTCTACTGTAGACGGCGTAAACAACTCTGTATGTTCTTTAACTGCTAATGTATTCGCCAGTGCTCAGTTTATTGCAACTGCGACTGACGAATTGATCGAATCTTATGAAGATGGGGATGTTAGAAGAAATGCTTGGGTTGCTACTACAAGATCAGGTGCTTCAGGTACTGTTTACAGATCTGCTAAGTGGTTAGGCCACAAAGGTGATTTCTTGGAAAATCTTCCAATCATCCGTGCTGCTGAACTGTTCTTGATTCGTGCTGAGGCAAGATACAGAACCAATGATGCTGCCGGTGCAAGAGCTGATTTGAATGCTTTAAGATCCAAAAGAGGATTGGGAGAAGTAGAAGCTGGACTTTCCGGTCAAGCTTTGTTCGACCAGATCATGCTGGAAAGAAGACAAGAATTTGCATTGGAAGGTCACAGATGGTTTGACTTGAAGAGAAATGGATTGCCAATTACTAAAGCAGACCGTTTCGAGGTTATTCCTTACAACGATTACAGACTTCTAGCTCCGCTACCTACTGCTGAACTTCAATTGAATGATCAGTTGGAGCAGAACCCTGGTTATAACTAAAAAACAGAAAACTAATTATGAAAAAGTTATATATCTTATTCGCAGTTGCATTCGCCTCTTTGGCAATGACTTCCTGCTTTGATGATCCGGGGCGCGAAGTGTTCTTTGACGGAAATGTTGTGGAATTCCAGGACGGAAATCTTCCTAACGGATTCACAACTACACAAGTCAGGAGAAACGCAACTCAAACTGATCAAGTTGATATTCAAGTAAATAGGGTGTCAACAAATGCAAGTGGTGCTATCACCATTAATATTGCTGTGGATCCGGCCTCAACCGCTGTTCAAGGCGTTCATGTAGACTTTACAGGAACTACTGTAACAATTCCTGCGGGACAGTTTGTTGCAACTTTCCCTGTAACTGTCCTTACTGGAAACATTGATCCATCTGAATCTCCTGTTTTGAAATTAGTGATGCAATCTGCTACAGGTGCTGAAATTTCAAGTAACTACGGGGATCTTGATTTGAATATCAATGTGATTTGTGAGTCTAAAATCTCTACTGCTGCTGACACTTGGACAGCAACTAGTAACTCAAGATTTGGAACATTTACAGCTGATGTTAAAGTGACTCCGGTTTCTGGTGCTGTTGGAGAATATGTAGTATCTGATATTTCTGCAGGCTTGTATGCAGCGTTCGGATATGGAACTACTCAGCAGGCTATTTATGGTGATAATTGTAATGTATTGACTTTCCTAAGACCTGGTCAAAGAGAGTTTAACATTTCTGCACCAAGAGTAGATCCTAAGTTAGGTTCTTTTGATCCTGCAACAAATACTCTTGTATTGTACTGGAGTGATCCTAATAACAACATTGATGGAAAGACTACATTAGTAAAAAAGTAATCAAATTTGATTCAGATTAAAAAAGGAGGGTTTCCCTCCTTTTTTTTGCTTTTATTTATATAAACGGGATTATTAATAGTTAGGCTTGAATTAAATTGAACCTAATTTGAATTATTTCCTGTTAAAATTTATAAACCCAAGCAGTTGTATAACAGTTTGTTGTTATAATGAGGCGCGATATGAGATTATTAGTAATAATTGCTTTTGTAATAATGGGGGGAACACTCCATGCACAAGAGACCGAGGACAAAAAAGGACTTTTAAGACAAGCAAGGATTGAAGTTAAATCCGATCTTCAAAAGCATTTGGATAAACTTAGTTTTTCAGGAAGTTTGTCCAATAAGAAATATGATTTTTTGAATTCCGAGGGCAAAATAAACCTAGAGGGTGGATTTCAGTCTAAGGTACAATACTTAGATGAATCAGGATTTCCTGTGTTTTATGCCCCGATGAACTTAAACGCAGCCAAGACAACAGGTGCAAATACACTTCAGCCTGGTGGGAGTTTGGGGCTAAATTTAACTGGGAAGGGATTAACTGTCGGGATTTTTGATCAAACCCGTCCAAAACCAGATCATGTTGAGTTTGGGAATAGACTTACTCAAATAGATGGATCTTCGGAGCAATTAAGCACACATGCTACACACGTTACTGGTACAGTGTTAGGTTCAGGTGTAAATGCTCAAGCAAAAGGCATGGCCTATGAAGCTACCGGATGGTCTTTTAACTGGGAATCTGATATTTCTAAAATGAATGCCAATGCTTATGATGCAGACACCAAGCCCAATGGCATGCTGATTTCTAACCATTCTTATGGAATTGTTCTAGGGTGGAGGTTTAGTAATGGTACTTGGACTTGGTTTGGTAACCCTAGTGTTGATCCCAAAAGAGATTGGAGATTTGGATTTTACTCTACCAAAAGCCAGGCTATAGATGAATTATTATTTACCAAACCTTACTACAGTGTGGTTTGGTCAGCGGGTAATGATAGAGATGACGTAGGGGACGGAACTAGGGATCCAGATGGACCTGACGATACAATTGGTCCGGAAGGTGTTGCAAAAAATAATTTTACCATAGGTGCTGTCGAGCAGGTTTTGAATTATACTGTTCCTGAAGATGTCAAAATGAGTAATTTTTCTTCTTGGGGTCCTGTTGACGATGGCCGAATCAAGCCGGACTTTGTAGCGATGGGCGTTAATGTATTTAGCGCTTCGATTAATTCAGGAGGACAAGATGGCTATGCCAGTCAAAGTGGGACTTCTATGGCGGCTCCTAATGCAACCGGCTCCATGTTTTTATTGCAGCAATTATACTCTAATAGAAATTCTGGTCGATTCATGCTTTCTTCTGCGCTGAAGGCTTTGACCATACACACTACCAAAGAAGCAGGCCCTGCTCCGGGACCAGATTATATGTACGGCTGGGGCTTGTTGGATGTGAATGCTGCTGCCAAAATAATTTTAAATGAAGACGGAAGTTCTTCTTTTATCAGAGAAGATATTTTGGGGAATAAAGAGGTTCAGGAATTTGAATTTGTTTCTGACGGTGTAACTCCTATTCGTGCGACTATTGCATGGACAGATCCCGCAGGTACACCACCAGGTACAGCTAATAATCCAACAAATCTGATGTTGGTCAATGATTTGGATTTGAGAATCTTCGATGAAGATGGAAAAGAATTTTTTCCATGGACATTAGATCCATCCCAAAGAGCAGGTGCAAGAGGGGATAGAACGAAAGATAATTTTCGGGACAATGTGGAGCAGGTGTATATTGAATCCCCACAAGCAAAGAAATATAGAGTGAGAATTTCTCATAAGGGAGATTTGAAATTCAATGTTCAGCAATATTCTCTAGTATTCACTGCTGGAGTAATTGATGGCTCTGATGAAACATTATACTGGATCGGTGGCACCTCAGGTGACTGGAACAACGGAGCAAATTGGTCCACTTCAGTAGATGGCCCAGCAGCAGGAAGGGCTCCAAAGGCATCTACCCGAGTAGTCTTTGAGGGTTCCAATTCGGGAAATACTACTGTCTCTTTGGATTCCAATGTAGATATCTTCAGTCTTAATTTCTTTGGAAATCAGATTGTAACTCTAGACTTAAAAGGAAATCAAATTGATGCTTCTGGAGGCCTGCGAATCAGTAATCAGATTACGACCATCAAAAATGGAGAAATTAACTTCTCTGCTGTCAACTCCAACTCTAAACTAGTTGAATTGAGTCAAGCTTCCTTTGAAAATGTTAAAATCAACTTCTTGGAAGGTAATTGGAAAGTGTTGTCCGGAGAGCTATTGGATGATATTATTATCGATAATGCAAAAGTGGAATTTGATTATAGTCAGGTTCGCGTGAATTCATTTGCAATCCTAGGTACAGGGGAGTTGAAAGGAAGCTTTGATACCTTTACTTTCAAAAAGGATTTCATTGTGGAAAGCTCCGGTACTATCAAGTCTGGTGTCAATGCGGTTTTCTCTGGAACCGATGGGATCTTCAATAATTTAGCAACTCAAGCTGTCAAATCTTTATTTGCAAGCTCCGGTAAACTGACTATCTCCAGCGGTGGGATAGAGGAACTAGGTGCTTCCAGTGCTGAAATAATTTTGAATAAAGATCAACTCACAATCGGTAAATTAAAAATAGGACCTGCATCTGTTATCCATTTAGGAGGTAGTTCAGAATTAACAATTACTGATAGTATATCATCTACCGCAACCCTGACCCAAAAAGCAAGAATTCAAGCTTCGAGTAAAGGGAAGGTAATTCACGATATCTATAGAAAATATTGCTTCGAACATATTTCTGTATCTAATGTCGATGTGTCAGGTGACGCAATTATTAATTTGGGAGTAGGAGCAGAGCTTACAAACTCCTCGGGATGGCTTCAGCAAAATTGTGGTGAGGTATTATTCGCGAACTTCAAATCAACTTTTCCTTGTGCCGGAGCAGCAGTCAATTTTGAAAATCTAAGTGAAGGTAATATTTCTACCTATTTATGGGATTTTGGCGGATTGGGAGAATCGAGTTTACTGAATCCGTTTTTCGTGTTTGATAATACAGGTGAATACCTAATCAAACTCACCGTTTCAAATGCGGAAGGCTCTACAACTTTCGAAAGAAGTATTCAAATAGGTGAAAATACCCTTCAAAAGCCTGTGATTGTAGTAAATGGAACAACGCTCACTTCACAAACACCTGGTAGCTCGTACCAGTGGTATTTGAACGGAGAAAAAATACCTGGAGCAACAAACCGATCATTGGAAGCTACAGGAGATGGATCCTATCAAGTGGCAATTTTCGGGGAGGCATGCAATAGAGTTTCTGACCCGGTAGTTATTTCCGCTATTCCAGACCAAGAAGTGGAGTTAAGCAGGTTTGGTATTTTCGTTGGCCCAATTCCATCTGAGGATCAGCTGAAAGTTACATTTACTAATAGCTATTCAGGACCAATTACCTTGTCAATATTGGATATGGCAGGTAGAGTCTTCAGAAGTATCGAAATAGGAAAAAACACAGAGTCCGTGCAGGTAGATATGAATCTTCCTGCTAACAACGGACTTTACATTCTAAGAATAAAAACCGACAATTTAACTTTACACAAAAAAGTAATTAAACAATGAAGAAGTTTTTCGTGGTAGTTGCACTACTCGTATCAAACCTGTCTTTTGGGCAGATTAGCAATGTGGATCTGAATGGCTCACCGGCACGTCTTTCCACTTATTCAGAAATAGATGGCTCTCCTTATTTATTTGAAGATTGGGCAAGAGCAGACATTTCACTTTCCAATGCAGGATTGAAGGAAAATGTAGCTTATAAGTTCAATATTTATGAAAATGAGCTAGAGGTGATCAATGAGGCTGGAAATAAAATTTATTTGAATAAAGCCTACATTGAATATGCTATGTTGGAACGTCCTTCCATTATCATCGCCAATGGAGGTAATGAAGGGATGCTTACCAAGCTACTGTTTAAAAAAGGGTATGGAATGATTAGCGGAGTTAAGGATACCGATTTAGTCAATGTTATTGCAGAAGGAAAGAAATATACCTTGGTCAGAAAGTTTCAGACAGATTTGGTAACACCGCCTAAGAATAGCTATTCTCCAACTCCAGGAAGAATGTTTGTGTTTGAGCAGAATTTCTATCTGATTGATTCTCAGAATGAGGTAAATTCTGTTAGAAACAGAACAAATAATATCGTAAAGTCTTTAGCTGATGATGACCAGGCTGAGGCTAAACAAATTATCAAGGATAATAAGTTGGATTTAAGCAGAGAAGATCATATGGTGATCTTTTTTCAGAAGCTGAACCAAGAGGCCTAAAAATACTTTAAAAGGAATTCAAACCCGGACGCAAGTCCGGGTTTTTTTGTTAGTAGTTGATTTGGCTTAAAAAACACAATAAATATTGGGGTATATGCCTTGAATTCCCGTTAGTCCAAATTGTAAAAATGGAAGTTTGATGAAATTATTTTTATTTCCATTCTGAGTCAAATTTTGATTCGATATTCTTTAATTACTTCAACTGTAACTGAGAAAAAGTTAATTAATTTTTTAGAGGTTTGGGTCAAAATAAAATTTTGGATAAAACTCATTTATTGAATTAATAATCTACAAGAGCTAGATTTAAGTCGATTTATATATTAGATGTATATATAAATCGGTATAAACTTTTTATATAATATATAAATAATGGCTCGTAAAATTGCTTTAAATAGTTCAATACATATAAATTAATTGTATTTTTTTTTAAAAAAAATTGAATTTTTCCTATGCTAATAATTTATAAAAAAAATACTGACTAGTATTTATTTTGTCCTAATTAATAAAAATGTTAAAAAAATTTAATTTGGATGTAAGTCAAAAAAGAATAGTAAAAATTTAATTAAGTGTATTAAAAATAATAAAAACAGAATAAAATTCTGAAAAATTAAATTATATATCAATATTATTGTATTTTAAACTTAAATGAATTTTATACCTTTTGTATTATACTGCTTTGTTAATTGAATATTTCGGAATATTATTGATATTAAATTAAACCAAATTCTAACTTAATATGAGGAAAGTTTTACTTCTAGGACTCATGCTATTTTTGGGAAGTGCTATTGCATTTGCCCAAAGTCGTGTGATCACAGGTACAGTTACTTCTGCCGAGGACGGTATGGGTGTACCAGGAGCGACAATTCTCGTGAAAGGTACTCAGATAGGTGTTGCCACTGATATTGATGGCAAATACTCAATCAACGTTCCTTCCGGGAATAATGTGCTCGTTTATAGTTTCGTGGGTCTGTTGACTCAGGAGGTTTCGATTGGTAACAAGAGCGTTATCGATGTTACTTTACAATCTGATGTAACTGCCTTGGGAGAGGTGATTGTTACAGGTTACGGTACTCAACCAAAAAGAGAGGTTACCGGTGCTGTTTCTTCTGTTAGAGGAGAGGCTATTCAAAATTTGCCTTTACAATCATTTGATCGGGCATTGCAGGGCCGTGCATCAGGTGTGCAGGTAAGGTCTTCAAATGGTCTTCCTGGTGGGGCTGTGAATATTCGTATTCGAGGTGTAGGTTCCATTAACGCTGGTAATGAGCCTCTTTTTATTGTTGATGGTGTTCAGTTGAACAATCAATCTAATGCAGCATTTACTCAATCTAACCCATTAGCATTCCTTAATCCAAATGATATTGAATCCATGGAAATCTTGAAGGATGCTGCTTCCGCTGCTATCTATGGCTCTCAAGCTGCCAATGGTGTGGTTATTATCACCACTAAAAAAGGTAAACAGGGAAAAGCTAGGTTTGAATTTAATGCTTTTGGGGGCCAGACTCAGCCCTTAAGGTACTTAGATGTTTTAGGGGGTGCTGAGTGGTATGAAATGAGAAGAGATGCCTATATCAATTCTGGAAATACACTTCCACAGGCGAATGCTTTGAACAACATGGGGCGCCTTCCATCTAATTGGCAACAGTTAACACCTCAAGATTTAGATCAAATTGGTTTGGATCTTCCAACTTTTGATTGGCAAAGAGCTGTTATGGGAACAGGGAACCTTCAAAATTACGAGTTATCTGTTTCAGGGGGAGATGAAAAAACAACTTTCTTCCTTTCTGGCTCTTATAACTATCAAGAATCTTCTTTTAAACCTGTGGATTTCGAAAGAGGAACTGTGAAAATTGCCTTATCGCATCAGGCAAATAGCAGATTGAATATTGAGACTAATGTCAATTTGTCTACTTTTCAGCAAAATATTCCTTTTGCAGTTTCAGGAGCTTTCCTAGGAAACCCGGCTTTCTCCGCTTCTGCGGTTTTGCCACACAATCCAATTTTCAATGAAGATGGTACGTTTAATACGTCTATCGGAGGTGTATTAGGACAGAACGTAGTTCAAGTAAATGAATTCAATTCAGGTCTTCAAAGAAATAACGCAGTGGTTGGGAATTTGGTAGGTACTTACAAAATCCTAAATAACCTTTCTTTCAGATCTCTTTATGGATTGGATTATAGATTACTTCAAGGCGAGTCTTACAGAGATCCACGTACTCCCGACGGAGCAGGTGTGAGAGGTAGAGCCTCTGTTCAGCAAGACTGGAGAACAAGATTTATTACTACTCAGACTTTGAATTGGAATAAATCCTTTAACGGAGTGCACAATGTGTCTGCAATTTTGGGATTTGAGTTTTTATCTGAAACCAGAGAAGGTCTATCGGGAGCTGGAATTGGTTTCCCTACTTTCCAATTTAGAACTATTCAGTCTGCTGCTACCCCAGAAAGTATCACAGGTTTTTGGACTGGATATAGAAGAATTTCTGGCTTTGCTTCAGCAAACTATGATTACAAGAAAAAGTATCTAGCAACAGTTACCGCTCGATATGACGGCTCTTCTAGGTTTGGAGCAAATAATAGATTTGGTGTGTTCCCCTCTATCCGAGTGGGTTGGAGTATGGTTGAAGAAGAATTCTTAAAAGAATCAACTGCAGTTTCTGAATTGAAGCTTAGGGCATCTTTTGGGGTTACAGGAAATGACCAGATTGGTAATTTTGCAGCAAGAGGTCTTTACGGAGGCGCTGGAAATTATTCGGGAAGTGCTGGTATTCGACCAAGCAGCTTGGCTAATTTAAACTTGGGTTGGGAAACTAACCAGACTCTAAACTTTGGTGTGGACTATGGATTCGTGAATAATAGAATCACTGGCTCCATAGATGTATTTGACAGAAGAACTAAGGATCTTTTGTTAGATCAGCCGATTCTTTGGACCAATGGTTTTGGTGACATAGCTAATAATGTTGGAGAATTGCAAAATAGAGGTATCGAGTTTGAGTTAAGTACTGTAAATATTGATAGAGGTGGATTTAGATGGAATACTACTTTCAATTTCACCACTATTGAGAATAAAGTAATAAGCCTTTATGACGGATTGGAAGCGTTACCGGCAAATCCCGGTATTGCGGTTGGCCAACCAGTTGGTAACCCTGCCGGTGTAGGTGATACTGCTCCTGGTTCTTGGTTTGTAGCCAAGTATGCGGGAGTAAATCCTGCGACTGGACGACCAATGTGGTTTGATATCAATGGCAACATTACTTATTTGCCACTAGCTGCTGATAGACAATATTTTGGGTCAAATTTGGCAACTATTTACGGAGGGTTAAACAATTCAATTTCATATAAAGGATTTGAGTTGACGGCATTTTTCACGTATGAATACGGTGCTATTGTATCTGATGGTCAGTACAATTTCTTAAGAGAAAATGGTACAAGATTAACCTTGAATGCATTAAGAGAAGTCAATGATAGAGCTTGGACAACTCCAGGACAGATCACTGACATTCCTAGAAACCTAACGACTAATGCTGGAAATGAAACAAGAGGTGCAGGAAGAAACTCTGGGTCTGCAAACTTATTGAAGGCAGACTTTATCAGACTGTCTCAGTTGACTTTAGGTTACACTTTCAAGTCATCTTTGGTGAGCCAGATTGGATTAACAAAAGCCAGAGTATATGTACAAGGCCTAAACCTTTGGACATACACAGATTATCCTGGTTATGATCCTGAATTCACTGGAGCTGGAACAGGTCAAATCCCTTTGACTAAAAACTATACCGTAGGTGTACAAATAGGCTTCTAATTACCTAAATCAATGAAAAAAATGAAATTTATAAATAAACTGGCTCTTTCAGTTGTCTTTTCAGGTTTATTCCTGTTAGGATCCTGTGAGTCTGCCTTAGAGATTGATCCTAGACAATCCATCGATGCTAACGGGGCTTTGAATACCCCTGATGCCGTTGATGCAGCGTTAAATTCAGTCTATGCTAGACTAAGATCTGTAAGAAATTACGGACGTGATCTATTAGCTCTTTCCGATGCATTGGCTGATGTGGGTCAAACCACAAGTAATTCTGGTCGATTAATTGGAGAAAATAACAACCAACCAAACGCTCACTTTCAGGCTGGATTTTGGCAAAATTCATATTTCGCTATCAACGAAGCAAATTTGATTTTGGCTGGTTTACAGGGAGTGGAAGGTGCTTCTCAAGCTCAAAGAGATCGCTGGGAAGGCGAAGCAAAGTTTTTGAGAGCTCTTTATTATTTTGACTTGGTAAAGGTTTACTCCTATATACCAACTGCAATATATCAGCCTGGTGTAATTGATCAGGGAGGTATTCCATTGGTTACAGAAGGAGTAATTACTTCAGATGCAGCTTTTAATAGAAGTCCTGCCAGAGCGACAATCGATGAAGTATACAATCAGATTTACGCGGATTTGGAAGATGCCAAAAGACTATTGACATCCAGAGGAGTTCAATATGGTTCTTCTGCGGCTGCTTCTGCACTTTTATCTAGAGTGGCTTTGTATAAAGGAGACTGGACTAAAGCAGTGGCGGAATCAACACTTGCTTTAGATAGCAACGTAGGAACTGTATTGTCAGGAGAGGCTTATATAAGTGGCTGGAGAGCCACAATCAACCCTGAATCTATGTTTGAAGTGAGATTCGCTTTGGCTGAAGAATCAATTGGAGTAAATGAATCATTACAATCCTCCTATACGGCTCTTTTGAATCTAGATAATAAAAATGCTCAAGGTGGATGGGGTGATTTCATTCCAAACGCGAGAGTTAGAGGATTCTTTGGACTTACTCAGATTCAAACTGGCAACCCGGCATCAAATAACAATAACTGGGATGTAACGCGAAATGATGATATCAGAGGCTTCTTGTATACCACAGGAAACACAGTAAGAAACGCTGGACGCCAAATTGAATGTATCAAATTCTTGGCGAAAAGTGGATTTGCTTATGCTGATAACGTTCCAGTAATTAGAAAATCTGAGATGCATCTGAATAGAGCAGAAGCTAATTACCATTTAGGAAATGTGGCAGAAGCTTTAGCAGAATTAAATGCGTTCAAAGATTTGAGAGGGTTATCTGAAGTTTCTTTGTCAGGTGCAGATCTTTTAGACGAAATTTTATTGGAAAGATTCAAAGAATTTGCGTTTGAAGGTCACCGTTTCTTCGATTTAAAAAGATATGGAAGAGCTATCGTTAAAACGACACCTAACGTGAATGTTCAATTTGAAGATTTTAGAATTTTACCTCCAATTCCTCAAAGAGAAGTAGATGGTAATACCAATCTTAACCAAAATAGAGGCTACTAAAATAGAAATTATGAAAAAGATATTATCATTATTATCCTTAGTCGTAGTTCTTGCCTTTAGCTCTTGTATTGATCAAGAATATCCTTTATGGGATGGTTCATTGGTAGAATTTCAAGATGCAGTAGTAAGAACTCCAGTAGCAGGACAAAACTATCCTAGGATTACTGTAAACAATAAAGTTGGCACAGTAAGTTTACAGGTCAACTTGGTAGCTCCGCAAAGAGCCAATGATGAGACAATCAACTATACTGTAGTACCTGAAGGAACTACAGCTGTGTCTGGAACAGATTATTCGGTGTCTGGCTCTCTTGTAATACCGGCTAATTCAAGTATGGGTACTCTAACCGTCAATGTAGTTGATACTGGTGCATTAGGTGGATCAGTAGATTTACTTCTAAGACTTGATGGAAATGCTTCAATTTCTCCGAGTGAGAATTATAAGCAGGTTCAAATAAGAATAACTAGATAATCTAGCGTAACTATAATTAAAAAGACCGGGAATAATCCCCGGTCTTTTTTTTCTTAAAATGTCGGAAACTATGAAAATAATCAAATTACTCACTTTTTGCTTTTTATTTCCTGGTTTGGCTTTGGCTCAATTATCAGTTTTGAGAGACTCTGGGACGGGGCAGCCTATCATTTCAAGTCCATACAAGGAAGTGAAAGGCACTCCCTACATAAATGAATTCAATGAAGGAACAATAATTCTATTGGGAGGTCAGGTTGTGGAAGGAATTCAGATTGCCCTAAACGGTTACGAACAAACTTTGGAGTACAAGTTGGATGGGAATTTATTTGCTTATTCTCCCGAAGACTTAAAGGGCTTCTTTTACCGTGATAAATCTGGGAATTTAGTTCAATTCACTTCAGATTTTGAAATACCCTCTCTTTCAAAAAAAAGGTTTTTGCAGGAACTGGAAACAGGTAAATATAACCTTTTAAAATATCCATATAAGATTATGGCAGATGATGTTACTGCTGCCTACGGTTCCCAGTCGCTTAAAGTATTTCAAATGGAAGAGGAGTTTCTGATTGGAATTAATGGCAAGGCTTTTATTTTGAAAAAAAATACCAAAAACTTTCAAGAAATTTTTGGAGATGAAGAGACTAAGGCCTTGAAAATTATAAAGGAGAATAAACTTTCTTTAAAATTAGAGTCAGACCTAAGAAATTTAGTACAATTCATGAATGAGAAATAAATACCGAATTGACTACTTCAGTCCCTAGATTTTCTATCAGGGACTTTTTTTATACTTTTGTGCTCACATAAGGAGGAGCATGATTTACGTTTGCCGAAAAGAACATTTCAACGCCGCACACAAGCTTTGGAATCCCAAATGGTCTGATGAGAAAAACTTTGAAGTTTTTGGTCCTTGTGCCAATGTGAATTGGCATGGGCATAACTTTGAGTTAATTGTGACTGTAAAAGGATTGCCTGACCCTGAAACCGGTTTTGTGGTTGATTTAAAGGAATTAAGTAACCTTATTAAAAAGTTGGTCATCGATAAAGTAGACCATAAAAACCTCAATATGGACGTGGACTTCATGGAAGGAAAGATGGCTAGCTGCGAAATTCTGGTAATGGAGTTCTGGAAAATCTTGGAGCCTGCTGTTAAAGAAATAACTCCTAATGGAGGCTTGCATAAGCTTACGCTTTATGAAACTCCAAGGAATTTTGTGGAGTATTTCGGGTAATCTTTTTCTCTACCACAGAGGACCCAGAGAATCTGAGATTTTTTAATTTTTCTAAATACACCTAATCATACCAGTTACAAAATTTCCTCGACTCGTAATAGACTGGATTCTTAGACTATGCTCAGCAAAGGCAAAAAAAGATACCTATCTACGGCAGGCTGGGTTGAACAAGACTTTCTTTAATTGAACTTAAGTCCATTTTTTGGGTCTATTTAAATGAAATTTGGAAAAATCTTAGAGCTATTCAAAAACCCAACTGATTACTTGTTTGAAATTAAGTGGATATAGAATAGGTTTATTGTTAAACTTCAATGTTTTGAAATTAGTCAACGGCTTATTTAGACTAAAAAATTGATAACCCCCTGTGTCTTTTGTAGTGAAAAATAAAAAAATTTATATCATTTCCGGTGAGCGGTCGGGCGATTTGCATGTCTCTAATTTGATTCAGGCTATGAAAGCTACCGATCCATCTATTCAGTTTAGAGGAATGGGTGGTTTTTATTCTAAAGAAGCTGGCCTGGATTTAGCCGTGGATTATTCAGAAGTGGCTTTGATGGGCTTTATTGAGGTGGTTTTGGGTTTTAGAAAAGTAATTAAATACCTCGACTTAGTTAAAAAAGATTTACTTAACTACAAGCCGGATATTTTAGTCTTGGTGGATTATGGTGGCTTCAACATGAAAATAGCCCAATTTGCAAAAGCCAATCAAATCCCTGTTCACTATTATATTCCACCAAAAGTATGGGCTTGGAATCAAAAAAGAGCGCTAAAACTGAAAGCCTTTACTGATAAGGTTTATAGTATACTTCCATTCGAACCTGTTTTTTTCAAGAAGTATGACATGGAAGTGAAATATGTGGGTAATCCTTTGTTGGATGAAATCAAAAAATTCAAAGCTCATGATTTTTTCTTTCAAAAAAATGAGCTCAGTTATGCTCCTATTATTGCACTACTACCGGGAAGCAGGACACAGGAAGTACTCGCCATGCTCAATAAGATGATAGCCTTGGTTCCGAAGTTTCCCAACGCCCAGTTTGTAATTGCAGGTGTCGATGGTTTGAATCCAAACCTCTATAAACCTGCTAAAGAGGCTGGAATCAAGCTTGTTTTTAATCAGACTTATGATCTTCTTTCCCATGCTACAGCCGCAGTGGTAAGCTCCGGTACCGCTACCTTGGAAACAGCCCTTTTTAGAGTTCCTCAGATTGTAGTATACCGTACATCACCTATTTCGTACCACATTGCCAAAAGGCTTATTCGAATTCCATATATCTCGTTGGTCAATTTAATTGCGGATCAGACTGTAGTGAAAGAATTGATTCAGGATGATTTCTCTATTGAAAATCTGGAGAAGGAACTACTCTTGATTTTAGGAAATCCTATTTACAAGGGTCAAATGCTTCAGGGCTATGATTTGATCCGAGAGAGATTAGGAGAGCAGGAGGCTTCCAAAACCGTGGCATCAAGTATTCTTCAAGAATTGCTTCCTGACAATAAGGAGCTTTAGAGATGCTGTCGGTCAGCGGGAAAGTATAATAATTAAATGCTTCCTGTATTAATACTGGGTAATTATTTGGAAAAGGCTTAATTTATCCGAATAAATATCCTGAAAATGACCAAATTAAAATTCTTCTTTCTTTTCTTTTTTCTAGGACTTACTCAGTCCTTTGCTCAATCTGTTCCCGGAATAATTTCAGATCGAGTATCCAAATTGGATGCTATGCTGGATGAGGCAATAAAAAATCAACAGGTTCCTGGCCTGGTTGCAATGATTCTCAAAGACGGGAAAGTGGTCTATCATGAAGCAAAAGGTTTTGCGGATGTGCCAAGCAATAGGCTGATGAAAAAAGATGATATTTTTAGAATTGCCTCCCAAACAAAAGCAATTACCTCCACTGCAGTTATGATGCTTTGGGAGGAGGGGAAATTTAGATTGGATGATCCAATATCTATGTATATCCCTGAATTCAAGAATCCTAAGGTTCTTTCTAATTTTCGTTATGCTGATACCAGCTATACTACAAAGCCCTCACCCAAAGAGATCACCATCCGCCATCTTTTGACTCATACTTCTGGCTTGGGCTATGGAGTGATAGATGGGGATGAACGCATGAGAATGATTTATCACAAAGCAGGCATCACTGACTTATTTACCACAGAAAACATTAGCATTGAAGAGAGTGTGAAAAAGTTGGCAAAGCTTCCACTACATCATGAGCCTGGAAGTAAATATACATACAGCGAGGGACTGGATGTGTTGGGATATTTTGTTGAAGTTGTCTCCGGAATGCCATTTGACCGCTTTCTACAGGAGCGAATTTTTGATCCCTTAGGAATGAATGATACCCGTTTTTACCTTTCTGATATTCAAGCTCCAAGATTGGTTACTGTACATACTTATAATCAAAGCAAATGGAACCCTTATCCTGTCACTTTTTATGATCCTGAATATCCAAGAAAAGGAGCTAAACGCTTTTTTTCGGGGGGAGCAGGCTTATCCAGTACGACAGTAGATTATGCTAAATTCCTTCAGATGTACCTCAATGGAGGAGTTTTAAATGGAAAAAGAATATTGAGTTCCCAGACTATTGAAACCATGATGAAAAATCAGGTTGGTGACTTGTGGAATGGAGACAAATTTTATGGGCTTGCATTTGGAGTTGTCACCGAACAAGGGGTTGCAACTGGGGGATTGGGTAGCGAGGGAACCTTCGATTGGGGAGGTTATTTTAATACCCAATACTTTGCAGATCCTCAGGAAAACATCATCGGATTGATCTTCAAACAAACTTCCGGAGCAGGTAATGGAGATCAGACAGGTTGGAAATTTAGGCAAATGGTATTCACCTTAATCGAGTAATTTAAAGGTCTAAAAATTATTGGTCAATTACTGATACTTATGCTGTTCTCTCTTGCAGACTTTCTCCGTCCTTGTAATGGAGTTTTCTGAATACAAAAGCAGAGAAAATGGTCAAACCTCCAATTATTAAAAAGGTATACCGAAAGGCATTGTGAATTTCGTGATCAATTAAACCTGCATCCCCTTCAAAAAGCTTTAAAACGATCAAGCCGAATGCTACCCCAAATCCTATTGCCAGTTGCTGATTAACAGATAATAAAGAATTGCCGCTGCTAGTATGATATGGTCTTAAATTGGCAATGGCAATGGAGTTCATGGAAGTAAACTGGATGGAATTGAAAAATCCCAAAACTGCGATAATAGGAAGATGCCAATAAATTGAGCTCTGAAGACTTGGAATTGCAAATGCACAAATCAAAAGCCCAATTAAAAAGGTGTTGAACATCAAAGTGGTTCTATATCCTAACTTTTGAAGAATTTTCATGACCACAGACTTTCCAAGCATGGCTGTTAAAGCCATAGGAGCAACAATCCACCCTGAAATCACTGCGGATTTTCCGTAGGCTATTTGTATCATCAGAGGCAAAAGCAAAGGGACTGAGCTGATTCCTAGCCTTGTCGCCAAGTTCCCGATAATTCCAACTCTAAAGGTCCGAACTTGGAATAAGTCCAAAGGGAAAAGTGGAGTCTCTCTTTTTTTAGCATGCCGATAGTAAAAATAAAACAATAAAATCCCGAAAAATAAACCGACCAGAAGGGGAGTGGTCTGAACAGAATTTCCTAATAGTTCCAAGGAAACGGAAAGCACAAAAGTGGCAGCTGCAAAGATCAAAAATCCCTTTAAATCAAAATCTGAAGGGCTGGAATAGTAATCGGGTAAATACTTGATGCTAAGTATAATTCCAGCCACTGCGATAGGAAGATTGATCAGGAAAATCCAATGCCAAGAGAGATAATCCACCATGTATCCACCCACCAATGGACCTAAAATAGGTCCAATCAAGGCGGGTATAATGGCATAATTCATAGCTCTTACTACTTCGTTTTTTGGAAAAGCCTTTATTAAGGTCAGTCTACCCACTGGGGTCATCATGCTGCCTCCCACACCTTGGATCACTCTGGATATGACTAATTGAGTAAGGCTTTGGGATAAGGAACAAAACAAAGAGCCCAATGCAAATAAGGCTAAAGAAAAAATGAATACTCTTTTGGTTCCAAAACGGTCTGCTACAAATCCACTAATTGGCATCAAAAGAGCCACTGTCAATACATAACTGATAATTGCATTTTGCATGTTGAGAGGTGACTCGTTCAGATCCTCTGCAATGGCAGGTAATGATGTATTCAAGATAGTGGAATCCAACATCAGCATAAAAATGGCTGTTGCCAGGATGATTGGAAGTACTTTTTTTATTTGGGAATCAGAAAGAGCTTGCCCCATAAATGGAATAATATTCTATCGTTTCATCAATCAGAAAAACTTCACTTTACCTATCCGAAACAGGTTCATCATTAGATAGGTTCCTCTAAGATAAACCAAAAAAAAGCGCAAAGGATTGGATTTCTTTGCGCTTCTAATTTTATAACTGATCAACTGCGACCTTGTAAGTGGGGTCTTCCATTACATTGACATCAATAATGGAATCAGCTTTATCAATTAATCGTCTACAATCAGGGCTTAAATGTCTCAGGTGGACTCTTTTTCCGACTTTCAAATATCGCTCGGTTATTTTGTTCAGTGCCTCTATGGCTGACATATCGACAATTCTACTTTCTTTAAAGTCAATAATGACCTCTTCCGGATCATTGAGCACATCGAATTTATCATTGAAGGCTGAAATTGAACCAAAAAACAGTGGACCATACATTTCATAGTGTTTCACCCCATTTTCATCAACATGCTTTCTCGCACGGATTCTTTTAGCATTATCCCAAGCAAAAAACAGGGCCGCCAAGATCACCCCAATCAATACGGCTAATGCCAAATTATGCAATACGGCAGTTACTAAAGTTACCAAGACCATCAAAAATACATCTGACTTAGGCATTTTGGTGAAGGTTCTCAAGCTTGCCCACTCAAAAGTTCCAATCGACACCATGATCATTAGGCCTGTTAATGCTGCCATTGGAACTTGTTCGATCAAGCTGGACCCAAACATGATAAATACCAAAAGCATTACGGAAGCAACGATTCCTGATAGCCTCGCTCTTGCACCTGATGAAACATTAATCAAACTCTGCCCGATCATTGCACAACCACCCATTCCTGAGAAAAATCCAGATAGAATGTTGGCCGTTCCTTGTGCTACAGCTTCTTTATTTCCTCTTCCTCTAGTCTCAGTAATCTCATCTATTATATTCAAAGTCAATAAACTTTCAATCAATCCCACTCCAGCTACAATAGCAGCATAAGGAAAAATTAGCTGAAGAGTTTCTAGATTGAATGGAATTGCGGGAATATGAAAAGGAGGGAAGCCACCTTTGATTGAGGCAATATCACCCACTGTTTTCGTGTCAATATCTAAAAATGTTACGATCGCAAAGACTGATAAAATAGCGGTCAGGGATGCAGGAATAGCTTTTGTCAGTTTTGGGAGACCCCAAATAATCAGCATAGTCAACAATACTAAACCCAGTAGAATGTAAAGAGTAGAACCGCTCAACCAATTCCCATCTTCTCCTTTAAACTGATCCAACTGTGACATGAAAATGATGATTGCCAAACCATTGACAAAGCCAAAAATCACAGGATGCGGCACCAGTCTCATCAATTTTCCAAGTCTTAGTGTACCCGCAGCAATCTGTAAAATACCGGCTAAAATCACCGTGGCAAAAATATATTCCACTCCATGAGAGGCTGCCAAGGTTACCAATACAACTGCAATGGCGCCTGTTGCTCCGGAAATCATCCCCGGTCTACCGCCCAAAATAGAAGTGACCAGTCCCATCATAAAAGCAGCATACAACCCGGTCAAGGGAGATAATCCTGCAATCAGGGCAAATGCCACTGCTTCAGGAATTAAAGCCATGGCTACCGTTAGCCCGGAAAGGATTTCAATTTTGTAATCTACTTTTTGAGAAAAGTCGAATAGGTTCAAATACTTCTTCATAAATAGGTTTGATTAGCAGGGTTTTAAAAGAAAATTTTTCTCTATTGCAACTGCCTTGGTTTGAAAGGAAGCGCAAAGGTACAAAAAATGAGTCAAACCAAATATTATTCTGAGAACAAGGTTGTTTCTAATGGGAGGAAACCTTTTTCCTCAACTCCTCTGCCAATTCCAAAGCGCAACCCCAAGCTACGGTAAAGCCAGCACCTCCATGTCCATAATTATGAAAAATTCTAGGATAATGGGGATCAAATTCAAATCGGACGGCACTTCTTTTTGGTCTTAATCCTACCAAAATTTCCAAAACTTTCGGAGGTGTACTGACTCCAAAAGCTTCTAGTCTTTTTAAAATGAGATCAGTATCTTTAGCGTCCTCGTTTTCATTCCAATCATTGTCATAATCAGTTCCACCAATGACAGCATCCTGACTTCTATTGATTATGTAAGAAAGAGCTCCTTTTTTGGTAGGATCAGCGAATGAGGAAACTTCCATTTTTTCAGTTCTAAGAATCTGACCTCTCATGGGATGCAGGTCCTGATCTTTACAGAGGGCTTTTGCACCTAAACCTGTACAGTTTATTACAAAAGATCCCAGTTGATTCATTTCCTCCAAACTATCAAAAGTACGCAGCTCAAACTCTCCTCCTGCATCACAGAATTTTTCAAAAAGATAAGGAAGATATAAAGGAGGTTCGGCAAGTGGTACATCGGCAATGAGTCCTTTTTCCATGCCTTTAGGAAGCTCTCTTTCTGTGGCCTCTCTCACCGTTCCGGGAGGTAAGTGCTTGACCCATTCTTCTTCCTTCAGGTCATTATAAGCATTCAAAAATGGAATCATGCTTACTCCCCTGGCAATGGAGGATTCTTTTAGGTAGCGTGCATAACTTACGCCTGCCCATTGATCAGTTTTGATTTTGGGTTCTATGGAATAGGGAAACCAAACAGCCCCGACTTTATTAGAAAGAGTCTGATCAAATTTTTTGTCAGCAAAGATTTTAACTAGAAATCCAGCTTCCTGCAATGCAATAGCGGAGGTCAAACCGATGATACCGGAACCAATTACCGAAACGCTATTTTTTGCTTGATATGGTGATTTCAATGGAAAAATTGAGCAATTGGTTAAATCAAGCTTGTCTTAGGATCTTCTCCATTTTCTTTCCTTTGGCTAATTCATCCACCAACTTATCCAAATATCTGACCTTTTGAGATAATGGATTTTCTATATTTTCCACTCTGATACCACAAATGACCCCTGTAATTAAATGAGCATTGGGATTTAAATTAGCCTGTTGAAAGAATTCCTGAAAATTGGCTTTTTCATTAATCAAGGTCTGAATTTTCTGATCATCGAATCCAGTCAACCATTGGATTACTTCCAGTAATTCTTCTTCAGTTCTTCCTTTCTTTTTCACTTTTGTGACATTATGTGGATAAACGGAAGAAAATGTCATTTCGGCAATTCTCTGATCTGTAGTTTTGCTCATCACTATCTACAATTAATTCATTCAATCTACCCTTTTTCTATTGTTTTTTGGTCAAAAATTTATTTTTTTAAACTTTAGTTACTTTGTAATAACAAATCGGCTTTTTAAAAATTTTTCATCATGCAAACAGATAGATTAATGGGAATAGTAGTCTCATTTTACCCAGACAAGAATTATGGATTCATTCAAACTCAAACTGAAGACACCTATTTTTTTTATCAATCAGAGCTAAATTATCAGGCAGACTTTGTTGAGGGCTTGATCCTCAAGCGTTACGAAGCGCTGATTGGAGACCTGGTAAGTTTTGTATTAAGGCCAAATTTTAGACCTGATGATCCACCTATTGCCACTGGTTTAGTTAGAATGATCAATTTTGACCGTCTTAAAATGATTGAAATGGCAACGAAGAAAGAATATTTGGTGGGGACTTTAAAAAAATTGGGGGATGAATTTTTTGTCAAGCATCGTGAAACAGGCGCATGGGTAAAAGTAACTGAAAATTCTTTATACAAAGACCCTAAATCCTGGATGGAAGACAGGATTCAATATTGGGTAAAGTTTAAAATCAATCGGCCAAAAGGAGAAGAAAAGGTCGTTGCCTATTTATTAGACATGCCCTTTAGAGGTAAAGTCAAAGATTTAATTTTAAAGATAGAAAACGGACAAAAAATTGAAGGAAAGGTCGTTCACAGGTCGAATGCAGGAATAACTGTCGTGATCAAAGATTTCTACATTAATGGAAATTTATCTATTAAATCAGCCTTGAATGATGAGGAAAAGGAATATTTCAATCAAGTGAAATTAGGCGATTTTATAAGTGCTTATCCAATTGATATTGATCTGGAAAAGGAATTAATAACGCTCGATTTTTTTAGAGCGAAAGCTGAACTCGAAGTAGAAAAAGTTGAAAAAAGGGAAATGGTTTTAGAGTTAAATCAAGGTTAATTAATCACTGCATTTATTTTTTCCCATAGTGCCTGATCAAAGCCTGAAAGGGCAAAGCTAGGCCTTGTAGGATCTGAGGCTCTTCCCATCCTTACAATGACCATTTTTTTGCTTGGAATCACGTAAATTCATTGATCTTCTGCCCCCATGGCGGCAAACATATCAGCTGGAGCATTAGGGATTAGTTGTCCCGGGAAAATATTTTGGCTACCCGGCAACATAGCCTGAGATTTACCATTAAGCCACCATAGATAGCCGTAAGCAGGATTAATCGTCTGTGAAGTTGAAGTGCTTTCTTTGAAATAATCCTCTTTAATTATTTGCTGATCAGCCCATTTCCCTTGATTCAGGGCTAAAAGTCCAAATCGCCCCATACTTCTGGTCGTGCTATGATAAATTGTAAAGACAATTCCGGTATTCCAAAAACCTTCCATTCCAATCTTACTCTCAAGCTTGGAATCAAAATAAGATTCAAAACTCTGGCCGCTTGTAGATGATACTACATCCATCAGTTTTTGAAATACATTGTGATAGGACCATCTTGTTCCTGCGTCAGCCAAATAAGTGAGATTAGATTTGATAATCAGTTCACTTTCATCATTGATTCCCGAAGTCATGGTCAATAGAGATCTGGGGGTAATCAAATTTTCCTTATTTAATGGCATATTAGTCCAGCCTTGTCCAAGATATAGGGAAACTGGTCTATAGATATCAATCAAGCCTTCTATTTGAGCGATTCCAGTGGTAGCTGTAACTAGTGTTTTCCCGGCGCTATTCCATTGCCACATGGTATTTGCGGTATGGCCATCAAAATATTCTTCCAATGCTATTTTTCCATTAACCAGAATGAGAAAGGATTTGGTGTTTTTTGTCCTTAGAAAATCCAGCAGAGACGGCAATTCACTTTGTTTCCAACCTAGTTCTGAATTATTGACTGTTTCCCAGCTTGATCCTTGGATGGGCGGGAAATACATCTCAGAAATAGATGGGCTAGGATCGACTTTTTCACAGGAAAAAATCAGAAAAGAAGTCAAAATCAAAAGTGGAAGTCTAATTTTCATAGTAGAAAATTTAATGATTTGACTCTGCCCAAAGCAAAAGGTTTAATCAATGACATTTGAGCTTTTTTGGACTCCTCTACAGTCTACTTGTCTCCAAAATATTTTATCAAATCACTCTCCGCCGCTATATATCCAAAAGAAGCAAAGGAATTGGTTTGAATGAGCTCTTCCATCATCATTTTGGTGGTTAGGGTATCTCCATTATATAAATACCAATTGGCCACTCCGTAGCGAATAGCATCATTGGAAGGATTTCCGCCAGGTCCTGCTTGAATCAAAGAATCCACAGGCAACCATCCCTTGTAAAGCGCACATAAATCTGCATAACTCTGGTTTTCGATTACTGTTGAATCAGCATGGATCGGAGCTAAAATTGAATCGGCTTTGCTCGGATTGCCCAAACGTTGCTGTATCATGTATAGCCAATGAGTACTGGAAACAATATTATCGTAAAGGTCACCACTTTTCCTGCAAAGTAGGTAGGCTTCATAGGCTTTCTCATAATCATGTTTGAGATAATAGGCCAACCCTAAATGATAATAGATATTTCCGTGTAAAGTACTTACAGGGATATTTTGTGCATTAGGCATACCATCTGGCTCAATTTCATTTTCTGTGCCTTGAATCAGAGTGGCTGCTTTTTCCAAATCTTCAATCGCTTTGTCAAATTCACGAATGCTGATATATCTATGGCCTCTATGTCTGTATAATTTGGGTTCATTGGGAAATTTTTCAATCCCTTTGGAATAAATCTCTATAGCCTGACCATACTGGCCCAAATAGGCTGTTCTTCTTCCATACCAAATCAAAGCTTCAACATCATCCGGGTTTGCTTCATAAGTAGCTTTTGCTTCCTTAAATTGATTTAGCATTTTTTCACTCGGGCTAGCAATAGTATAGGTTTTCCCGAGGGGAGTAGTAAATACGGAGTCAGGTTCTGAAAGTATCCAGTCTGATTCTTCTGATATGTCATTCTTTCTGCAGGATAAAAGGGAAAGGGTTATAGCTAAAAAGAAGAGAAAGCGTAGGTTGATCATGTTTTTTCGATAAAAGATTGAATGCTGCTATCAAGTTAGCTCTAATTGAGCTCGATTGAAAATACAGTTTTTGGTAGGCTCCATTCCTTTCAAAATCGATAAAGTATTATTCACCGTCATCACACACATTTGAGTATAGGTCGATTTGGTCAAACTGCCTACATGTGCTGTGATTAAAGTATTTGGGAGGGAAATTAAAGGTTCATTTTGAGAAGGGGGCTCTTCAGTCAAGACATCTGCTGCGAATCCCCCCAATTTTCCAGACTCCAAAGCATCGTTTAAGGCTTTTTGATCAATGATAGGTCCCCTTGCTGTATTGATAAGCAATGCTCCTTCTTTCATTTTTCCAATTGCTTCTGCATTGATTAGATTGGAAGTTTGAGGAGTTAGTGGCAAGTGTAAACTGAGTACATCCGAATTTTTCAAAACCTCTTCAAATGACAGCATAGGGTAGGGAACATCTTCTTTTTCTGCACTCCAATAACAAACCTGCATTCCCAAAGCGTCAGCTATACGGGCTACTTTTTTCCCAATATTGCCCATGCCCAAAATCCCTAAAGTTTTTCCGTTTAACTCATCTCCGGCATAGGTTCCCCGATCATTCCATCTGCCTTCTTTAACCATTGTAAAAGCGCTGTAAAGCTTTCTTTGCAAATTCAACATCAACGCAATGGTATGCTCTGCAATGGTGTTTGCATTGCTATTGGGGGCATTTACGACTTTGATTTTTCTCCGGGTAGCTTCTTCTACGTCAATGTTATCCAAACCAACACCACAGCGTGCTATGATTTGAAGCTGGGGTAATTGGTCCATCAATTCAGCTCTTACCTGGCCTTTCCCTCTGGTGATGATTGCCGAAACATTCCCATTTCCAATTGCTTCTTGAAGGGATTTTTCATCTAGAGCTAAAACCGTTTCAAATTCCTTTGTATCCAAAAGGATTTTCATAGCCTCTTCTGCTACGGTTTCCAAAAGCAAAATCACTGGCTTCATTTCTTCTTGTGATATAGCGTAGCATCCTTGGACTTGTATCCTCGGAAATCATTTCTTCCTGATACATAAATCCCAGCTTTGAAAAGTTCGTCTTCAAATATGTTAGGATCTATTTTAGTCTCAGGGGATGAGGAGAGTTCAATCAAGTTGCCGGATGGGTCACGAACAAACATCTGAATAGGGCCATCCGGAAGCTGTCTGACATTTCCCCAAGGCTTGATATCGATGATACCCAGTTCTTTCATTCTCCAAAAAATTGTATTGATATCATCTACTTGAAGACAAATATGTCCACGGAAGGAAAAAACATCTTCCCATTCTGTTAAGTGTAATTGTTGATCCTCATTGATCTTAAAGAAAGCTGTAGGATAGTCGAATAGGAAAGCGGGGATAGGTTCTAAGCCCAATTCATGCTCATAAAATTCGCAAGCCTCCTCTAAGTTGCTGACCACTAAGGCTACATGATTGATTTGTATTGCTTTTGCCATGGCTGCTATTGTTTAAATTCTTTCACAAAATCCCAATTTGGAGTCAATCCTAAACCGGGTTTGGTAGGTTTTGATAAATTTCCATCTTGGTCCACAGTGATTTGTTCTTTGACCAAGTCATACATCATGGGATTTCCTCCCAATGAAAACTCAATAACATTGGCTGAAGGAGAAGCAAAGGCTACGGACAGTCCCGCCATAAATGAAAAAGCCGAACCCCAGCAATGCGGTGCCAATTCCAATTGGTAGGTATGTGCGAGCTGTGAAACTCGCATTGCTTCAGTGATTCCGCCTATGATAGCACAATCCGGCTGAATGACATCCAGTGCTTTTTCAGCGATAAGGTCCCGAATATCAAAAGCTGTATATTCACTTTCTCCTGCTGCAATTGGAATGAAAGTAGAAGCCCTCACTTCAGCAGTACCGATTTTATTATCTGGACTGATGGGCTCTTCAAACCAATATAAATTGCAATTTTCCACACCTTTACAGAACTGCTTGGCTTCCGGAACACTGAAAGTGCCATGTGCATCAGCCATCAATTTGATATGATCCGGAAGTGCTTCTCTCGCAGCTTTGACACGCTTGATACTTTCTGCCACGGATTCATCCATGACTCCAACGCGCATTTTTACTCCTGAAAAGCCCTTAGAAGTATAGCTGTTCAACTGCTCGCCTATCTTTTCTGCATTAGCCCAACCGCCACTGGCGTAGGCAGGCATTTTATCTCTGCAACTGCCACCTAAAAGATCTACCACAGGAACACCCAGTATTTTTCCTTTTATATCCCAAAGCGCCGTGTCTATTCCACTCAAAGCAGAAATAGTCAAGCCTCTTCTTCCCAAAATCGGGAATTTTCTACCTCTGGATAGTGCATAATGATCTCTTGTGCCATTATACACAATCTCCCAAACCCGGGTGATCTCACTGGCATCTTTTCCAATTAAGATGGGTTTGAGCTCATTTTCAATGCAACTTACAATGCTCGCACAGGATCCCGAGGATCCAACCGCTGCTTTTGCTTCACCAAATCCCTGAAGTCCCGAATCAGTGGTGACTACCACCAAAGTCATATCAAAATTGGTCAGTAATCCATAATCAGAACGATGCTGCTTTTCTGTTGGGATTGGGCAACGAAGCCAAAATGCCTCAATATTTGTGATGATCATTTTAGATAAGGCTTAAGTTTTTCGGCAGATTTTTGAGTAAGCATGGTGTAAAATTCATCGGTAATTGCAGTGCTGCCATGGTCTTGTAAAAACTTCAATTGCTCTTTACTCAAACCTTCTGGAGCTTCGTCAATGGAATTTGGATAAGGATTGGCAGGAGTTCTATCAAGAGGTGCACAAAACTCCACTGAGATCACCTCATTATATCCAATCTCTGACAAAGTGTTCATGATTTTTTCCCAATTCAGTTTTCCCATACCGGGAGCCATTCGATTGTTATCTGCCACATGAAAGTTCACCAGTCTTTTTCCAACTTTTCGGATGGTCTCAAAAAGATCAATCTCTTCAATATTCATGTGAAAAGTATCCAAGCAAACCCCGCAATTTGGTCCTACAGCCTCAGCCAAAGCTAATGCCTGTTCTCCACGGTTGATAAAGTAAGTTTCAAAACGATTGATAGGCTCTATTCCTATTTTCAGACCATTTGCTTCGGTATAAGCGTAAATCTCTTTAACTCCTTCCACCGCCCATTGCCATTCTTCTTCGGGCCTTGCGTCTGGTACAATTTTTCCCACAGTAGCCGGAACCAGAGAGATTACCTTGCCTCCCAAGTCTTTGACCATTTTGGCCAAATCCAATACATATTGTACGGATTTTTTACGTTGATTGGGATCTTTGGCAAGTAGGTTTCTATCCTCTAACATGAGGGTTACAGAGCCCCAGCACTGAATATTGTATTTTTCCAGTAGGCTTTTGACTTCTTGGGTATCATATTGTTCCGGCGCTCCCTGAATCTCAAGATGAGTATAACCTAAAGCAGAAATACGCTTGAGGGTACTTTCCAGGGATTCTGCTCTCATCCAATTGTGAATGGCTAATTGCATACAAAAATTTCATTGATTAGTAATGCTTTAAGTTAATCGAAATTTTTCAAAAAGTATGCGGAGCCCCGCCTGCTAAGTCAAGCATTTAACAGGCGGTTGGATGAGGTGCTAAGTGGAGAATTTATTTCCAGTCCAGATAGTTTCTCCAGTTATGTTGCTCTTTGAAGCCTAATACTTCCTTGATTTTCTTGTTGGAAAATAAAGCCTCGTGTTCTTCCAAATCACGTTTAAGAGGAACTCCGGGGAAGAATCTTTCTGCTAATTCCTTACTTGGAATCACAGCTCCATTATGGTCATTGCCTGCGTTAAATACCTGAAAACCCAAGTTATCTTTCTGAATGCATAAGTCTACGATTTGTCCTAAATCCCTTGCATCTATGTAACAGAATGCATTTCTTCGGCGGACTTCAGGGTTTTTCAAATAGTGCGGAAAAAGCTCTTGATATTCATGAGGTTCAATAACATTTCCTATTCGCAATGCATAAATATCAAAACCTGATCTTCTTTGAAAAGCCCTTGCGGTTTTTTCATTGACCACTTTGGAAAGTCCGTAGCTATCCATGGGATTGATATCATATTCCTCATCCAATGGTAGATAATCAGGATCTGTTTTACCATCCGAAAAACAAATACCATAGGTGGTTTCAGAAGAGGCAATGATGATTTTTTTGATACCTAATTTTACTGCCGCCTCGATTACATTATAAGTACCTACCGTGTTGACCCTAAAAGTTTCATTATCTGGCTTTATTAATATCCTAGGAACCGCAGCAAAATGAACCACTGCTTCAAAGGGAGGAACTCCATTTCCTGATTCTAATTCATCCAAGCCTGCATAGGAACTCATGGCATTAAACATTTGTCCGGAATCTGTGATATCAGCATGAAGATTATCTACTCCAGGTATGTTGAGCGGGGTAAGGTCTACATTCAAAACCCGATAACCTTGATTGAGGAGATATGGGATTACATGCTTTCCGGCTTTCCCGGATCCTCCGCTGAAGAGTATTCTTTTTTGGGTCATGGTTTTCAAATTTGGTATAAAATCAATCTTGTTGATTTTGCAGGATTTTAACTATCCTATTATAGATAAGTTCAGTAATTGTCCAAGTATCCCCTCCGCTGGTGTTTACGAACTGAATTATTACGGCATCTAAATTTGGGTGAAATTTGGCAATGCTGGAATATCCGGGTAAAAGGCCTGTATGCTCGTAAGCATATAAAGAAGAATAGATTTCCTTTTCCTCTGAGGAAAAAAGACTTCCATCATTCAGTATTCTCAGAAATTTTCCAACATCTTCGATAGTTGCAATCATGGAACCTCCCGGATTGGTGAAGTCATTCATCTTAATATCTGGTTCGTAGCCAACAAAATATCCACTTACTACATCATCTGAATTAACCTCTCCAAGTAGACTAAATGTATTATTAAGGCCATTTGGCTCCAATAATTCTTCTCGAATAAATTGATGATGGCTATAGCCCAATACTTGGTCAATAATTTCTCCAATCAATAAATAATTGGTATTTGAGTAGCTATATTCCTCATTTGGAGCAAACTCTGAAGGTTTATTATATACAAACTTCAAAGCTTCATCATTTGGAGGAGGATTCCCCCAAGGATAGTCAGGATGATCACTGTAATTGGGGATGCCACTTCTGTGCTGAACCAACATTCTTAAACTTATTTTGTCGGAATTTTCAATTTTTCCGGCTAGTTCAGGTAGGTAATCCTGCAAGGATTTATCCAAAGATAACTTCTCATGATGCACCAATTTCGTGACGGCAGCTGCTATGTAGAGCTTGCTGATGCTGGCTATTTTAAAGTAATCCTGTGAATGTATAGGTTCTTTTTTCTCCCGATTTCTATATCCTGCCGAGTAAATTATTGGCTCTTTTTCAGACTGATCTATATAAACCATAATTCCATCCAAACCGAAATTGAGAGCATCATCGACTTGGTCTTGGATTGTTTCCGGTAATGGAGATAACCAAAGCCAAAGGATGGTCCATGGAACAAAAAAAATCAAGGAAGCTAATCCTAATAGAGGCATTCCTATCTGAAAAATACGTTTTACAGATTTCTTCATAAGCACTGAGTGCAAGATAGAAATGATAGGTAAAAAGGGAAAATATCAAGTGAATTATACCTAATGCTTGATTTTTCTACCGATTCACCTCGATCAACTGAAATCTCATAAAATCCTCTGATAATTCAGGGTTTTCAGGATGATCGGTAGATATCCAAATTCCTTCATTGGTTCCGAAAATGTATTGCCCGTTATATTGATTTGGCTCCAAAGTGATTTCTCCAACCTTTTTATAATCAGTATCCAGAAACACCAAGCCCCATTGAGAAGCTAAAAAGGTGGCATCTGCGGTGCTTTCCGGAATGTCTTCAAATTTCGCCACCCGAACGAGCAATTCTTGTTCTGGCAAATAAAATAGATCAGTGTAGATATCTACATTGTTGATCATCTTCATGATTTCATTCATGTCCTCAAACATGTTAGACATAGAAGAGGTGGTTGGCTCCTCTGGAAATTCGGAATGAGCTGCCGAATGAGCTTGAACTTCCCCATTTTTCACTTGGTATAAGTTTCGGAAATTCAAATTGATCACTGGCTCCTGATCAGGTCCGAGTGATAGGATAGGGAAGATTGCTTTGTTTAGATTATTTCCCACAAACTCCTCAGGGAAATAACTCACTGGGGTAAATGATCCAGCTAAACTATCAAATTTGAGAAGGTTCGGTATTTTGGTCAATTCCTCCGGGCTCAAAGAAGTCCATTCGAAAACCAAAGGAAAGGCTGCAAAATAAATTCCATCATTAGCGATAGTGAAAATATTGGAAAAGAGGCTCACTCCATCTTTCTCTAAATCTCCGGTATCCATTTGAATTTTTTGAAGAATTTTACCATTTCCGTCAATTTTAAAAAGGGTGTTTGTACCGGCAGTTAAATAGATTTCATCTAGGCTTTTTGCAAAGAATCCTGCTACAAACTTTCCGATCCCATTTGGTCCCTCTTGCTCAAGCTGGATTGTCTTGATTAGTGATCCATCTGCCTTGGAGTAGATGAGAACTTGAAATGATTTATAATCAAAAAACAGGAGATATTGATCCTCCACTGATTGAAAGGCATGATTGAAGTGGCCAACCCCAATAGGTAGGGGGAGGGTCTTGATTGTATTAGTGATGCTTAATTGGATCTCAGATTGAGATTCTGATTTATCAGCTGAATTACATCCAAAAAGGAGAAATAAAAGTCCAGAGAATAGGATTAGTTTCTTCATAAAATATCTTTAAACTATTAAGATAATAGAAGATTTAAGAAAAATTAGAAGGCTGGCTAATTTTTTGGTTTTAAGAAAGTAGAAATATTCTAAAGATGATTTGATTACACCCTTCAAACCAGTAAGTAAATAGCTCGGTGAATAATCAATCTAGGGGTGCAATAAACTTGAGTTGACTTTATCCTGAAGAAGAATTTCAATCTATTAGGCAAGTTAAATATCGCCCTTTCAAGACTTCTGATATAAAGATGGTTTATAATCCTATTTCAGTTGAAATCTATTACCTCTGCCTTTGCAGAAATGGTCTTTTCTGGCGTTCGATAAGTAAAAAAAGTTTCCTCTCCTGCCTTAAGAAATGGTATATGTTTACCTGTAACATCTTGACTTTTTGAAAATTGCAAAGTGTCAATCTCAAGAATCGCCCTATTAGCTGAATAATAGGTGATCTCACAAGAGATTGAGTTAATATCTTGTTCCATGTTGTTTTCAACTGTGAATAGGACCAAGTTTCCTCGAAATTCTTTGAACTTGACTTCTATTGGATCACTGCTACAGGAAAGTAATCCTGGCCCAATGAAAAAACTAATTAGTATGATTCCCAACTTTGATTTCATACTCTTTGATTTTGATAAACGGTAAGAAAAAAGTAATTGTTTTTTACTTAAATGTCAATTTTAGCAATTGCCTAATTTATTATGTGTTAAGGATTTAATATTGATGCTGAATAATTTTTGACTTTAATATTCGGTAACCGATTAACGGGAGCTTTTATTTTTTAACTAGAAAAAAATCCCCATACAGTGACAATGAGAAGAATGATACAAAAGAATAATACTCCAACCCAGGCAGGTTGGTGGTAGCGATTGTTCCTAACCGCTTAAATAACTGGACCAGTTTTGTTGCCTAAACTTAGGAACAAAATGATCGAAGACTTACTTAAAAACGCGCGACTTTCTTCCGGTGGTCGAAAGCTACTCACTTCACA